>Ga0070737_10003731_pt1 | contig 16031 bp, 14 predicted proteins | sample Coa_R1_10_FD_66438 | JGI IMG/M metagenome (GOLD analysis project Ga0070737, IMG submission 66438) | Surface soil microbial communities from Centralia Pennsylvania, which are recovering from an underground coalmine fire - Coalmine... | ecosystem: Environmental > Terrestrial > Soil > Unclassified...
CTGGGCTCGCCGGCAGCCCGCGTTGCCCGCTGAGCGCCTCACCCGGGCGCGATAATCGAAGCAAAGGCTCTTGGCGGACGAGTTTTGTCGCCATGAGCGGGCCAGTTTTGTCGCTAACCCTTAGTGGAGGTGGCGGGAATCGAACCCGCGTCCTTCAGCTTCTCGCCGGGGCTTCTCCGAGCGCAGCCAGTGACCTTTGTCGGTTGCCGCCTCGCCACTGGCGCCGGACGGCGACCCTAGCTAGCTTAAGTGTCCCTCGCTACCGGCTAGCACGACAGCAAGGTGAGCCCCGCATTATGACGCCCGCTTCTGGCCCGCAGGGCTGGGGCCAGGCGGACGGGCCGCTTATTAGGCGGCCAGCGCTAGACGCGCAGTGCCAGTGTTGGCGTTTGTTGTTTTCCCAGTTGTTTTACGTGGCATCCGGGGACCACGGCTCGCTTCTCCCGGTTGGACAGCCAAAGTCGAAGCCTGTCACCCCCGTACATTTTGCGCTTGTCAAGTTGCAGCCAACGCCCTCCAGAGTACCCGACCACGCTCAGAGCACCGGCACCATCACAGGCTCCTCCTCCACCTCGCCCTCGGCGATCAGGTAGCTGCGCAGCACAGGTTCGCTGTCGGCGAGGGAGACCAGTACGTAGTGCCAGGCCGGGTCGGGTGCCGCTCCGACGTCAGTTGGTGAGGGATAAGCCGGAGTGTGCGTGTGAGAGTGCCACACTCCGATCAGGCTCCATCCTGCTCGTTCTGCCGCCCGGTCGGCTGCCAGCAGGTCTTTCGGCTCCACCGTGTAAAGGCGCGCGGAACGAGCGGCGTTACCGGAGGGGAAGACCTCTTTGACCTCCGCCGGGAGCGAGGAGCCGAGCTCGTCAGGGTGCTGCGCTGCTTCGTCTCGGGTCGGTCCTTCGGTTAGCGCACCAGCACATTGCGGGTGACCGGCAGGTCGCCGGCGGCCGGCGCCGGTCGCGGGGCTGGTCCCGGCGAGTAGGCCGCAGGCTTCCAGCGGGAAGCCGTCTAGACAGTGGGCGACCACGCGTTCCCAAAGAGGCTTTGGCAGGACCAGCACGGGACCGAACCTACCTGCTCACGCCGCGAGGACCTCGGTCCCTCGGCGGGAGCGCTCGTCGCCCTGGCCAGGGAGCCAGCCGACCGCTGGCGCGCAGCACCGCTAGCTTTGGTGCTTCGTGGCTGGGAAGTCGCCAAAGCTCGGAAAGGGGCGGGGAACGGTGGCCCAGAACCGCCGTGCCCGGCACGACTACGACGTCTTGCGGACCTACGAGGCCGGGATCGTGCTGGTGGGCAGCGAGGTGAAGTCGTTCCGTGAAGGCAGGGTCAACCTGAGGGACTCGTACGCTCGTGCGCAGGACGGCGAGGTGTGGCTCCACGGGGTGCATGTTTCCCCGTACCTGCGCGCCGGAGCTTACGGGACCGTCGACCCCGACCGGCCCCGCAAGCTCCTGCTGCACCGACGCGAGATAGACGAACTGGCACGCCAGACCCGAGACGCCCCCCTCACCCTTGTCCCTTTGTCGGCATACCTAAAGCAAGGAAGGGTCAAGGTCGAGCTCGCCCTGGCCCGGGGACGTAAGACTTACGACAAGCGCCGGGCGATAGCAGAGCGGGAGGCTGACCTCGAAGCCAGACGTGCCGCCGCACGCCGGCGCTAGGGCGTTAGCGCCCGCGGCCTGGTCCGGGTGGCCCCTTGGGCGGCCTTTACGTCCAGGCGGCCGGCGCCACGCTAAGGCGCTCAGCCGGCCGGCGCCAGGGCGCTCAGGCGGCCGGCGCTAAGGCGTTGCCGCCCGCATCCTGATTGGTCTTGGCTAGCGAGCTCTGCCGGAGCGAGCTCTCATGCGAGCTATAGGCCCCTCTCAGGGAACAGCGCTAGAAAGGGGGACGTTGATCTTTTGTGGCGATAGTGCTTGTACGAGATTGTCGCCGCGAGGAGGTGAGAAGTGCACGACAACTTGAGGCTGGGACGCATAGGCGGGGTGCGGGTGGGCGCCAACTGGAGCATCTTCTTGCTGGTCGGCATCTTGGCGTACGCGCTCGCCACCACGAGCCTGCCCACTGCCGCTGCCGGCTACCCGCGCTGGGCGTACTGGCTGGCGGGCCTCGTAGGGGCGTTCGGCCTCTTTGGGGGCGTGCTCGTCCACGAGCTCGCGCACGCCATCGTGGCGCGGCGGGCAAAGATGCGCGTCGAGGGCATCACGCTTTGGTTCATGGGTGGGCTGACGAGGATCGAAGGTGACGAGCTGCCCGGCAGTGAGCTGCTCGTCGCCCTGGTGGGGCCCCTGACAAGCGTTGCGGTCGGGGGAGGCGTCATTGGCCTGGCTTTTGCAGCGCAGGCAGCCCGCTGGCCGCTGGTCGCCGCAACTTTGAGCTGGCTCGGTGCCATCAACGTCTTCTTGGGCGTGTTCAACCTCCTCCCGGCTTCGCCTCTGGACGGGGGCAAGGTGCTCCATGGGCTGGTGTGGAAACTGACGGGCAAGCGCTGGCTGGCGACGAGGTTCACGGCCGGCGCCGGCAGCCTGCTCGGTGCCCTCGCTGTTGCGGCGGGCTTTGTCACCATGGAGCTCGGCGACCTCTTCGACGGCGTGATCTTGGGGGTGCTGGGTTGGTTCGTGATGTCGTCGGCGAGGGGCGAGCAGCTCGCGGGCCGTGCCCGTTACGTGCTGGGCGACGTACGCGTGTCCGATATCATGCGCCCGGCGGTCATTGCGCCTGGGTGGCTCACGCTCAGCACGTTCTGGCAGGAGTGGGCTTCTCACTACCCAGGTGCCGCGTTCCTGCTCGAGCGCTGGGCTGGGGACGGATGGGCGGGCGTAGTCACTGCTCAGCAGCTGGGCTCGGTACCCCCTGGCCTTCAGGGCTCTATAAGGGCTCAGGACATCGCGCTGCCGATAGCCATGCCTGCTGGCGGCTCCGGCAAGGGGGTCTTGCGCCCTGACGAGCCAGCGCTGGCGATCGCTGGCCGGCCCGGTGCAGCCTGGCCGGTCGAAGACAGCGACAGAGTGGTCGGGGTGGTGATGGCCTCCGATGTGGCTGCGATGGTCGCTCGCGGCACTCCTGTGCAACCGAGGACCTGGGGAGCTGGCGTGTGGCCCCCTGCAGCGGCGCCCTCGCACCTGCACCTCTGACAGGGCCGCCGCAGGGCGAACGAGGCGTCGCGGGCAAAGGCCTCAGGGCAAAGGAGGTGCCGCGCCGGTGGGGCACCGTTTACAGCCCGAACTACCTACAATGATGATCAAGCTAGTCGGTTTTGCGTAAGCATGCCCGCCCGGCGGGTGCCCAGAGAGGCTGGGTGCCGCCACATCGAGAAAGTAGCCGAGGAGCCGGAAGGAGCCGAAATGGCCGTCGAAGTTCGTTTGCCCACAGTCCTGCGACCCCTGGCAGGCGGTCAGGCCACAGTGAAAGCTGAGGGAGCTACTCTTCGTGAGGTTCTTGAGGACTTGACCCGTCAGTACCCGGGGCTTTCGGGGTCGCTTTTTACCCCGGAGGGCGACATGCACCGCCACCTGAACGTCTTCGTGAACGACGACGACGTCCGCTACCTCGGCCAGCTCGATGCCAAGGTCGGCGAGGACGACACGGTGACGCTGATGCCGGCGGTGGCAGGAGGATGACGACGGTGGCGAGCAGGGGCCTCACCGGGGCAGGAGGTTAGCGAGGTGGCACGTTACGACAGCGTCCTCGACACGATCGGCAACACGCCCCTCGTAGATATAAGCGAGCTTTCGCCCAACCCTCGCGCTCGCATCTTGGTCAAGCTCGAGGGCGTAAACCCGGCTGGTTCTGTAAAGGACCGTGCTGCCAAGGCTATGGTCGAAGAGGCGGAGAAAAATGGCAGCCTCTCGCCCGGCCAGCGCATCCTCGAGTCGTCTAGCGGCAATACGGCTGCTGGCCTGGCCATGATCGCCAAGGTCAAGGGGTACCCCTTCACTGCCGTCGTGCCGGAGAACGTGTCGGTCGAGCGAGTGAAGCTGCTCCAAGCGTTTGGCGCTGAGCTGGTCTTCACGCCGGCGGCCGAGGGCTCCAACGGAGCCATGCGCCGTGCTCAGGCGCTTGCCGCAGAGCACCCTGATTGGTGGTTCTCCTTCCAGTACGGGAACCCGGCCAACCCCAAGGCCCACTACGAGGGCACCGGGCCGGAAATCTGGCGGGACTGCCCAGAAGTCACGCACTTTGTGGCCGGCCTGGGCACCGCCGGCACGATCATCGGCGTCGGGCGTTTCCTAAAGGAGCGCAACCCGGCCGTGTCGGTCTGGGCTGTGCAGCCCCCCGCCGGGGAGAGCGTCGAAGGCCTAAAGAGCCTCGACGAGGGTTTTATACCGCCGGTGTTCTTGGACAACGACGGCTACAGCCTGCTCGACCGGAGCAGGGTGGTGGGCCCGCGCGAGAGCATCGAGTGGTGCCGGCGCCTGGCGGGTTCGGGTATTTTCGCTGGGATCTCCACCGGTTCGGCCATGGCCGGCGCCGCCCGCTGCGCCTCGGAGATCGAAGAAGGGACGATCGTCACTCTCTCGCCTGACGGTGGGTGGAAGTACCTGTCTGGGGACGTTTGGAGCGGTGACATCGACGAAGTGACAGAGCGCGCCCGGCGCGAACTGTATTTCTGAGCCGCGCCCGGCTGTAGGCTCGCCCTTCGTGGTTCAACAAGCGACCAGCAGGTTCTCCTTGACCGTGCTCGGTTCGGACGGCAGCTACCCCGGTCCTGGTGGGGCCTGTAGCGGCTACTTGGTGAGGGCCGCTGGCCATTGCACCTGGCTGGAGGCAGGCCCGGGCACCCTCGCCAACCTTCAGCTCCACGTACCGTTGGAAGAGCTGGACGCTGTTGTCGTCAGCCATTCGCACGCCGACCACAGGAGCGACTTGGAAAGCCTTTACGTCGCGTTGCGGTACTTCCTCGGCAGGGAGAAGTTCCCCGTCTACGCCCCTGAAGGCGTGCGCGAGGAGATGAGAGGCGAGCATTTTGACGGCACCTTCGACTGGCGAGTGGTGTCAGGGGGCCAAAGCGCCGAGCTCGGGCCAGCACGCTGGACGTGGCGGCGCACGGACCACCCGGTCGAGACCCTGGCGGCGCGCGCCGAGATGGAGGGACGGGCGCTCGGGTACTCGGCCGATACCGGCCCCGGGTGGGACCTCGCCGAACTGGGCGAAGGCTTGACGCTGGCGCTAGTCGAAGCCTCGCTCCCAGAGGAAGCTGAGGGCTCTCTGCAGCACCTGTCTGCCCGCCAAGCGGGAGCGGCCGGAGCGGCTGCCGGTGCAGAACGCCTGCTCATCACCCACATAGCCCCCGGCGTTGACCGCTCCCGCGCCCGCAAGGAGGCGGCGGCGACATTTGGGGCTTCGGTCGAGGTGGCAGAGGTGGGCAGGACGTGGGACATATGAGGGCAGACGGCCGCCAGCCCCACGAGCTGCGCCCGGTGGAGCTGGAGCGCGATTTCACCGAGTTCGCTGCCGGTTCGGTGCTGGTGCGGATGGGCCGGACCACTGTTTTGTGCACGGCCTCTTTGTCCTTGGACACCCCCCGGTGGCTGAAAGGCACCGGGAAGGGCTGGGTGACGGCTGAGTACTCGATGCTCCCCGGCAGCTCGCCCGAACGCGTGGAACGCGAGGCCGCCCGCGGGCGTCAGTCCGGGCGCACCCAGGAGATACAGAGGCTCATCGGCCGTAGCCTCCGCGCCGTCACCGACCTCGGAGCACTGGGCGAACAGCAGGTCACCTTGGACTGCGACGTGCTTCAAGCCGACGGGGGGACGAGGACCGCGAGCATCGTTGGCGCCTGGGTGGCGCTCCACGACGCCTGCAGCCGCATGATGGCGGCAGGCCAGCTCGCTTCTCACCCGGTCAAGGAGGGCTGCGCGGCGGTGTCCGTCGGTATCTTCCAGGGGACACCGATGCTCGACCTTGCCTACGTCGAGGACTCGGCGGCGGAAGTGGACATGAACGTGGTCATGACGAGCTCCGGCGGGTTAGTGGAGATCCAAGGGACTGCGGAAGGGGCGCCCTTTTCCAGGAGGGAGCTCGACCAGATGCTCGACCTGGCGAGCAGCGGCATCAGCACCTTGCTGGCTGCGCAGGCGAGCGTCATCGCGTCGCCGCCACCGGCGCGAGCGGCCAGATGAAGTTCGTGCTCGCCACGACCAACCCCCACAAGGCGCGCGAGATCAGGGAGATCCTCGCGGCCGAAGCTGTGAGAGCGGTGTTGTTGGGCCGGCCGGCGAGCGTCGTAGAGGTCGAGGAGACCGAGCCCGATTTCGCCGGCAATGCACGGCTGAAGGCAATGGCGGTCGTCGAGGCGACGGGGCTCCCGGCTATAGCCGAAGACAGCGGGATCGAGGTCGAAGCCCTTGGGGGGGCACCGGGCGTGCGTTCGGCGCGCTATGCGGGCTTGCCGCCCGACGACGACGCCAACGTGCGCAAACTGCTAGAACAGATGCGGGGGTTCGCTCTGCCCGACGAGCGCAGAGCGCGCTTTGTGACCGCCGCAGTAGCGCTCTGGCCCGACGGGCACCTTCTTGCCGCTGAAGGGACGGTGGAAGGCTGGTTGGCGACAGAACGGCGGGGCGGGGGCGGCTTTGGCTACGACCCTGTGTTCGTGCCAGCAGAAGGTGACGGGCGGACTTTCGGGGAAATGGCGGAAAGCTCTCCCGAAGCCAAGCACGCCCTTTCCCACCGGGGCAGGGCCTTCCGGCTACTTGCTAGTGCCATAAAGGCTCACGCGAAGATGTAACGATGAGCGCGGCCGACGCCTCGCCCAACGGTGCTACGAGCGCGCCGCTAGCAGGCGAGACCAAAGCGCCCCCGGACCTGCAGGCGGCCTCGAGCGAGGCTCGGCCTCGAGGGCGCCGCCGCCACTGGGCCCCCCGTACCGTCCGGCACTTGGCCGAGTTGCTGGTCATCGGCTTCGTCTTGGAGTACGTGGTCGTGCCCCAGGTCGGAGGCACCCACGAGGCGTTGCACGTCCTCGCATCGGTCAACCCTTTCCTCCCCGTTGCCGGGCTCTTGCTCGAGGCGCTGTCCCTCGTCGCCTACTTCCAGCTCACTCGGGCGCTCCTGCCCAAAGGCTCTGACCCGGGTTTCGCCTCCATGTCGCGCATCCAGTTGTCCACTCTGGCTCTCAGCCACTGCGTCCCAGGCGGTAACGCGGTCGGCTACTCGCTCGGCTACCGCCTGCTCATGAAGACCGGCATCGGCGGCGCAGACACCGGCTTCGCCCTGGCCACTCTCGGTGTCGGTTCGGCGGTCGTCTTGAACGTCATCTTCATGGCCGCTTTGGTGGTGTCGCTGCCCATCTACGGGTTCCACCCCGTGTACGTGTCGGTCGTGGCGGCGGGCCTCGTGCTCATGGGCTCGGTTGCGGCGGTCGTCGTGCTCATGACCAAAGGCGACGAGAGGGCCACGAGGTTGCTCCGCGCTGTGGGCACCAAACTGCCGTTCCTGCACCCGGAGACCCTGCCCAAGCTCTTTGCGCACCTAGTTGAGCGAGTTCGTGCACTGTCGCGGGACCGGCGCCAGATGTGGTTAGCCGTCGGGCTGGCGGCGGCCAACTGGCTGGCCGACGCTGCTGCGCTGTTGGTGTTCGTGGGCGCGTTCGGCCACTGGGCCGACCCTGTCGCCCTGTTGGTCGCTTACGGTGTGGCGAACATCGCCGCCGCGTTGCCGATCACGCCCGGCGGCTTGGGGGTTGTCGAGGCGACGGTCACGAGCATCCTGGTCGGGTTCGGGACGCCCCGCTCGGTGGCCATCTGGGGGGTGATCGGCTGGCGGCTGGTCAACTTCTGGCTCCCCATACCTGTCGGCGGTGCCGCCTACCTGTCGCTCAAGGTCCACCCGCCCGCAGGCTCGCAGGCCGGCCTGGCGGCGCGGCGGGCTGTATGGCGGGCACGGGGGCGGTGGGTGGCCGACCTGTTCGCTCCGGGGAAGACGACCGAGGTGATCGAAGAGCTGGAAGAAGAAGCGGAACAAGACCTCGAACAAGAACTGGGCGAAGGTGCTCCTGCCGCTCCGCTTGGCAAAGGCGCTTCTTAAGCTCCGGACGGGCCGGCCGGTGCAGGAACTGGCTCGCGCCTGCCTTGGCCTGCTAGGCTTCGGCCAGCGGCGAGCCCTGCACACAGGTGTGGAACCCAGGACGTGACGGCGGCCAGCAAGGAGAACAGCATTGGCCTTTGACCTCGATGTAGTGGTGGTCGGCGGCTGCGGGCACGTCGGCCTCCCACTGGCCCTCGCGTTCGCTGAGCGGGGCCGGAAGGTCGGTACCTATGACATCAACCCCGAGGCCGTGGCCATGGTGAGCTCTGGTTCGGTGCCCTTCGAGGAGCCCGGAGCGCCCGAGGCCTTGGAGAGGGCGTTGGCGTCGGGCCGGTTCGAAGCGACGACCGACCCTGGTTTAGTGTCCCGGGGCGAGCACGTCGTCGTTGTCGTGGGTACGCCGGTGGACGAGCACCTGAACCCCGACCCCCAGCTCGTGCCCTCGGCCGTGGAGCAGCTTGGCCCGTACCTGCGCCCTGGCCAGCTGCTCGTCCTGCGCTCCACGATCTACCCGGGTGTTACCGCCTTGGTCGAGCGTCGGGTGTCAGGCTTGGCACCGGGTGTCGAGGTGGCTTTCTGCCCGGAGCGCATTGCCGAGGGCAAAGCCCTAAGGGAGCTTTTCGAGCTGCCCCAGATAGTGTCTGCCCGCACGCCCGAAGCCCTGGCTCGTGCCCGCAAGCTTTTCGAGGTGCTCTCGGCCGAAACGGTCGAAATGTTGCCGGAGGAGGCCGAGCTAGCCAAGCTCTTCACCAACACTTACCGCTATTTGAAGTTCGCCCTTGCCAACCAGCTCTACATGATGGCCAACGACTTCGGCCTCGACTACGAGCGCATCAGGGCCGGCCTCACCTACAACTACCCAAGGGCGGCCGACCTGCCCGCCGCCGGCTTTGCGGCGGGCCCGTGCCTCCTGAAGGACACCATGCAGCTCGCTGCGTTCAACAACAACAACTTCTTGCTCGGGCACGCCGCCATGATGGTAAACGAAGGCCTCCCCCTCTACTTGGTGGACCGCCTCTCGCGCCGCTACGACTTGGCCAGCTCGACCGTAGGCATCTTGGGGATGGCCTTCAAGGGTGAAAGCGACGACACGCGTTCTTCGCTCGCTTACAAGCTGAAGAGGATCCTGCGCTTCAAGGCGGGCGCCGTTTTGTGCGCCGACCCTTACGTGCGTTCTGACCCGTCGCTCGTGAGCGAAGAGGAGGTGCTCGCGTCCTCGGACATCTTGGTCATCGGCGCTCCCCACAAGCGCTATGCGAGCCTGGAGACTGAAAAGCCCGTAGTCGACATCTGGGGCGTGCGTGCAAAGGGGGTGCGAGTGTGAAACCTCGGGTGTCGGTCGTCGTAACGGCCCGCAACGAGGGCGAGGCCATTGTCACGGCGCTCTCGCGCATCACCGAAGCGGTCACGCTGCCTTGCGAGATCCTCGTGGTTTGCGACTCGCCCGAAGACCCGACGGCCGCCTGGGTGGAAAAGTACGCCCGCGAGGACCCCAGGGCCCGCTTGGTGCTGAACAGTTACGGGGAGGGGCCGGCGCGGGCGATAAGGGCCGGCTTCGACGCCGCCAGCGCCGACGTGGTGGTGGTCACGATGGCCGACGGCTGCGACGACCCCCAACAGATCGACCAGCTGACGCGCCTAGTCGAGCGAGGCGTCGTCGTGGCGGCCGCGTCCCGCTATTCGAAGGGAGGCCAGCAGGTCGGCGGCCCGTTCATAAAGGGCCTCATGTCGCGCCTCGCCGGCGCCTCTCTCCGGCTGTTCGCGCGTGTGGGGACTTGGGACTCGACGAACTCGTTCAAGGCCTACGACCGCCGCTTCGTCGAGGAGGTCGGTATCCATTCCGACAAGGGCTTCGAGGTCGGCCTGGAAATGGTCGCCAAAGCGAGACGGCTCCGCCGGCCGATCGCCGAGCTGCCCACGATTTGGCTGGACCGCACTTACGGGGTCTCCAACTTCAAGATCGCCAAGTGGCTGCCGGCGTACCTGCGCTGGTACCGTTTCGCCTTTGGCCCCCGCCTCACCGTTGAGCAGGTGCACCAGCTCCTTGGGCCCAGCGGGGTAGATAGCGACGGCCCAAGGCGGGGCCCTTACTTGGGGGAGGAGCCAGGGCGTAGGGGGCACAACGGGCAAACCAACAGAGGAGAAAGATGACGACTGTGGTGGTGACCGGCGCGGCCGGCTTTATCGGTGGCTACGTGGTCCAAGAGCTGCTCCGCCGCGGCTACGAGGTGGTCGGCGTGGACAACTACTCCAAGTACGGGCCGGTGAAGAAGTCCTACGACTCGGACCCCTCCTACCACTTCGTACAGGGCGACGCGCGCGACGAGAAGCTCTTGGAGGAACTGCTGACAGAAGCAGACCATTTCATCGCGGGCGCGGCGATGATAGGAGGGATCTCCTATTTCCACACCTATGCGTACGACCTCTTGGCGACCAACGAGAGGATCATGGCGTCTTCTTGCGACGCAGCCATCGCAGCGCACAGGAAGGGCCGGCTCCAAAAGGTCACCTACATGAGCTCGTCGATGGTCTTCGAGTCGACCGACCATTGGCCTTCTGTCGAAGGCGACGAACGCAAGGTGCCGCCGCCGCTTTCGTCTTACGGCTTCCAAAAGCTCGCTGTCGAGTACTTTGCCCGGGCCGCCTGGGACCAGTACCAGCTCCCCTACACGATCATCCGGCCGTTCAACTGCGTGGGCGTGGGCGAGGCGCGAGCGCTCTCCGACGTCGAGGTCGCCTCTGGCAACGTGAAGCTGGCGATGAGCCATGTGGTGCCCGACCTCGTCCAAAAAGTGCTGAAGGGCCAAGACCCCCTCCACATCCTGGGTGACGGCGGCCAAGTCAGGCACTACACTTATGGGGGGGACCTCGCTCGGGGCGTAGTCATGGCTATGGAGTCCGATGCTGCCTTGAACGAAGACTTCAACCTTTCGACGCCGGTCTCGACCACGGTGCTCGAACTAGCCGAGCTCATTTGGCGGAAGATCAATGGCCCGGACGTCCCCTTTCGCTATGTGAGCGACCCCCCCTTCGAGCACGACGTGAAAAGGCGGATCCCTTCAGTGGAAAAGGCCAAGCGCTTGCTCGGCTTTGAAGCCACCACCGGGCTCGACGAGATGCTCGACGAGGTCATCCCCTGGGTGCGCAACGCGCTCGCCGAGGGCGTCCTCTGAGCCCCTGAAGGTAGGCAGTTGGCTGGGCGGAGGCAGGCTGTCCTGAGGCAAGCGTGAGGCATGCGCTGAGGCTTGCTGGCGTGGCGTTGCTCGCCAGCGGGCTGCTCTCGAGCGTGGCGGTCGCCGGCGGGCTCGTCGCCGGGGCTGCGAGGCCGGCGGGGGCGCAGGCCGCCGGCGGGTATTGGGTTGTGCGCGCCAACGGAACGGTGACGGCCTTCGGGGCACCTAAGTACGGAGACCTGTCCGGCGTCAGGGTGCCGAGCCCCATCGTCGGAGGAGCGGCAGCGCCCGGTGGTGCGGGCTACTGGCTCGTGGCCGCCAACGGGGGTGTTTACACCTTTGGCGGGGCGAAGTTCTTCGGTTCGCCAGGAGCCAAGCACTTGAACCGCCCGATCGTCGGCATGGCTGCCACCCCCGACGGGCGCGGCTACTGGCTGGTCGCCTCCGACGGCGGGATATTCGCCTACGGGGATGCGGCATTTTACGGCTCGACGGGCCATATCAAGCTCGCCAAGAAGATCGTCGGCATGGCTGCCACCCCCGACGGGCGCGGCTACTGGCTGGTCGCCTCCGACGGCGGGATATTCGCTTTTGGTGACGCGGGCTTTTTTGGCTCCGCCGGAGCCGAGCACTTGAACCGCCCGATCGTCGGCATGGCCGCCACCCCCGACGGGCGCGGCTACTGGCTGGTCGCCTCCGACGGCGGGATTTTCGCGTACGGCGACGCCGGTTTTTTTGGCTCGGCAGGCTCTTTGCGGCTGTCGTCTCCCGTCGTTTCGGTAGCGCCGGCCCCAGCGGGGCGGGGCTACTGGCTGGCTTTGGCTAGCGGGGCGGTCCTCACTTTTGCAGGGCACGCCGGGCGCCCCGTCCAAAGCGCGGAGCAGGTTGACGTGGGCAGCTCTGGCCAACGAGCGAAGGTGGTGGCGATCCTGGCCAGCGGGAACGCCGGCGGCTCGCCGGCTCCGACGACCACGCTGCCGCAACTCGTTACCAGCACGCCCCCGCCGCCCACAGCCGTCTCGACCACGACCACGCTACCGGAGACGACCACGCTGCCTACGACGAGCGCCCCGCCGGCTACGACGGTGCCTACTACGACCCCCGCGTACAGCACTCCTTACCCACGGGGGGCCACAGGCTACGACGTGTCTTGGCCCCAATGCTCGCCTATTGGTTCAACGCACGCGGGCGTTCTACCCTCTGACCCCGCCTTCGCCGTCGTAGGGGTGAACGGCGGCACCATCTCGAGCTTCAACCCGTGCTTTTCGGCCGAGGCGGCGTGGGCAGGCAGCACCCTGTCCGTCTATGTCATCGTGCAGCCCGCGCCCCCGACCAGCCCGCCGCAGGAGATGACCGGCCCGCAAGCTTCGTGCGCGCCCACGAGCAGCGTGTGCGAGGGCTACGACTGGGGCTGGAACTACGCCGAGGCCGACCTAGCGTTCGTGAGGGCGCGGGGCTTTGCGCCCAAGGTCTGGTGGGTGGACGTGGAGACGGGGGAGGGCTGGCCGACCGCCGCCTCTCTGCAACCCGTCAACGCTGCGATAGTGCAGGGAGCGATGGACGCTGTCCGAGCGGCTGGCGACACTGTCGGCATCTATAGCACCTGGTACCAGTGGGGCAAGATAACCGGTTCCTACCTGCCGCCGGGCCAGCCGCCGATCTGGGTGCCAGGTGCGTTCGGCCTTTCGGGGGGTAGCAGGAGCGCGGTCGCCTACTGCCAGCGCGCCCTTGCCCCCGGCGACCCCTCGTCGCTCTCCTCGTCGTACATCGGCTTTGCGGACGGCGCGCCGTGGCTGGTCCAGTACGGCTATGGCGGCTCGGGCACCGGCTCGCCTCCTGCCAACATCGACCCTGACTATTCTTGTGCTTGAGAGAGTGCTTGAGCGAGCCGGGCTCTGGCTCTTGTGCTTGAACGTGCCGGGCTCCAGGCCGGTGGAACCTTTTGGCTCGTGCGGTGGCTGGCTGGTGCTTGGGCGGCGCTGGCGACCTAGCTGACATTTTCCTGACTTTGACCCAGTTGGCCTAGAGGAGCCGTATCTTCGTGACAATGGTGCGGCGCATTGCTTGGACGGTCGGCCTCGTGCCGCTCGTAGCGGGGGTGCTCGTGCTGTTGGCGGTTGCCTGGGGGAGCCTTCCTGCTGGCGCGGCAGCACCACCCGCGCGTGCTGCCGCCGCCGGCGGACTAGCCTTCGTCACCTCGGCGGCTGCCTCGCCGAGCGTTATACCCGCGTCTGGGGGCGTGGCCACGGTTAGCGGCACTGTCGAGCACGCCACTAGCTGCCAGCTCGAACTGCTCTCCAGCCAGTCGTTCCCCGTCGTGTACTCGGCGAACCCTAGGAACTGCGCTGGCGGCAGCTTCTCCGCCAAGGTGGTGATCGGCCCCAACCCGACGCTCGTGGCCCGGACGATCGCTTTTGCACTGGTGGCTACCAACTCCCGGTCCTCTTACGCCGGGCGCTTCTACCTCCGCCTCTTGCCGTCGCCCGAGGCCCTCGTCACCTCGGCGTTCGCCTCGCCGAGCGTGATGTCAGCGTCTGGGGGCGTGGCCACGGTGAGCGGCGTTGTCGAGCACGCCACTAGCTGCCAGCTCGAGCTGCTCTCAAGCCAGTCTTTCCCCGTCGTCTACTCCCACAACCCGAGGGACTGCTCCGCTGGCACCTTCTCTGCCAAGGTCGTGGTCGGCCCGAACCCCGCTCGGGCCAAGAGGGTGGTGGAGCTAGCCCTCGTGGCGTCCAACCGGGCGTCATCTTTCTCGGGTAAGTTCTTTTTGACCCTGCAGGGCGCGCCTAGTGCGCCGGCGCCCGGCGCGCCTCCGCAGACGACTGTCGTCCCTTCGACGGGGGCGGGCGTGTCCTTGACGGTGTCCAACAGTTCCAACTGGTCGGGCTACGCAGCTTCGGGCGGTCATTACACCGAGGCCAAGGGCACTTTTACCGTGCCGTCTATAGTTTCGGGCGCACCTTTGGACACCCAGGTCTCCGAGTGGGTGGGCCTCGACGGCACGAGCCAGGCCGACCCCTCGCTCATCCAGGCCGGCGTGGACGAGTACCCCGACCCCCAGTCCCCCAACGGCTACGACGTCCAGGCCTGGTGGGAGATACTTCCCGCTGCCGAGACGAATATCACCAGCGTGGTCGTGAAGGCCGGCGACCAGGTGACCGTGACGATATGGCAGGTGAGCGCGGGCACCTGGAAGGTCAACCTCACAGACGACACCAACGGGGAGAGCTTCACGACCCCCGACGAGAACTACGACGGGCCGGGCTCTAGCGCTGAGTGGATCGTCGAGGCCACGACGGAGTGCCAGTTGCACTGCCGTACCGCAGCCCTCGCCCCGTACACCCCGCCCGTGTCTTTCAGCGACCTAGGTGTGAGCGGCCCCAAGCCGACTTCGATCGAAGACATCGTGCTCGTGCAGGGCGTCACCAACGTGGCCACGCCTTCGCCGCTCGTCGCCGGCGCCTTCCAGGTGAGCTACACCGGGCCTCCTCCCAACAACTTCTAGGGCGGTGGGCACCGGCCTGCCACAGCACCGTCTGCTCTGCTCACCCCGGGCCGGCGAGGGCCGCCCGGGCCGCTCTCTCACCCCGGGCCGGCGAGGGCCGCCCGGGCCGCTCTCTCGCACCGGGCCGGCGAGGACCCCCGGGCCCGGCGAGGGTCCCCGGCCGTCCTGCCTGGGAGTAGAGTGACGGTGCAGGTCGGTGCAAGCGGGCGTGGCGAAACTGGCAGACGCGCCAGGTTTAGGTCCTGGTCCCGAAAGGGGTGGAGGTTCGAGTCCTCTCGCCCGCACGCCGACGACGAAGGCCACGAAGCCGGCTAGGCCCGATCCGGTACCCCCTAGGCCAAGACCTGAAGGCGAGTGCTTGCCGGCTGCCTGCCCTGGCCGGCTGGTGAGCGGACGACGAAGCGGCGGCCTCTTGCCGGCACTGTCGCCTCCTTCACGCTTGCTGACCTAGGAGAAATGCCGGGAACGGTCGCCAGCGGAGTGGGCTCTGACGCCGATATAGCCTGAGAACGTCAGGGAAAAGTGATGGCAAATCGCCTTGACAGTGCCAAAAGGGGCCGACGTGCCATCACGCTTAGATGAGGCGCAACACTTCGGCGCACTGGTTTGTGGTGGCTCGCCGTGCCCGGCCCTCGGCCAATGAGCCTATGGCTGGGGCCGAGCCAGAGTTCTGCGGTCTAGCGCTCTGGCTCCTCGGTGATGCGAGGCAAGTGTTGGTGCACGAGGGGAGTTTGAAGTTCGGAGCCGGAGCGCCCGGCACTTACTGGTACCTCGACCCCTGCCGGGCTTCGCTGAGGCATGCATTGCGGGGCCAGGGGTGGTGCGAGCTCGCCCTGAGCGCGCTGTTCTCCCCGTTCGCCGGCTCTCGAGAGAGCCGGCGCTCCGGTTATGCGCGAAGGGCTATCTGCGGCGCGGCGCATTGGCTTCGAGCGCCAGCGGGGAGGTCTATCGGCGCTGAGCGAGTACGCGACGAGTACGCGAGCGGGCCGCACAAGGCCCTGGTTGAACTGTAAGGCAGTTGGGAGGCCAAGCAGCACCGCCGTAGGCCCTACAGCTTGACCACGTAGGTGGTCACGCTCTGCGCCGGCACCTGTCCCACCAGCTCGCCACCGGGGCCTTGCTCCAGCCCAGGCACGGGCGCGAGGTTCGCGCTGGCACTGGTCTGGTAGCCGGCCGCGCTCACCGCGTGGTGCCCAGCGGGCCCGCCGGCGAAGCCGGGCAGCACCAGTGCCACATGCGCCGGCGCCCCTCCCGCCGGGCTGTTGTCGATCACCACGATGTCCCACTCGGTCCCGCCCGGGCCGCTGGGAGAGCCGGGCCCGGCCGGG
>Ga0070737_10003732_pt1 | contig 16030 bp, 15 predicted proteins | sample Coa_R1_10_FD_66438 | JGI IMG/M metagenome (GOLD analysis project Ga0070737, IMG submission 66438) | Surface soil microbial communities from Centralia Pennsylvania, which are recovering from an underground coalmine fire - Coalmine... | ecosystem: Environmental > Terrestrial > Soil > Unclassified...
GGTGGGGGGGACACAACTTCTTGGCTCCATTGCCTTGACACCTCCTACCTCAGCCCTCCCTCACGAGGGGAGAGGAGGTTTTGGCCGGTAGCTCTTAAGCAGGCAGGGCAGGCGGGGCCGCAGGGGAGTGCGGCATTTAATGAAACCCTCATCTACCGTGAAAGTATCGCTCTTCTTGGCGGATTGCAAGAATTTTTTCAGGAAAAAACGGAGCAGGAGGTGTACGCCCCACGTCCCGAAGAATTGTTACTTCGCCTCCACGACTTCGATGACCATGCATGAGACGTTGTCTTTCGAGCCGGCATCGAGGGCGAGCTGTCCCAGGCCGTCCGCGCACTCCTGGACATTTTCATGTTGAAGGATGAAATCAAGCAGCTGCTCATCGGCGACGACGCCGCTAAGCCCATCGGTACAAAGCAAGAAGCGATCGCCGGCCTGAATCGGCACGATTTTGACTTCCGGTCCCTCGCCAACCTCTGCCGAGCCGAGATATTTCCACAGGACGTTGCGATAACGATGCGTCTTGGCTTCGGCGGGAGAAATGGTCTTGGCCTCGACCAACGCCTGGGCGATGGAGTGATCGGTGGTCAGCTGATCGATTTTCTTGTTGCGAATAAGGTAGGCCCGGCTGTCGCCCATGCCGGTGATATAGATGATCGAACTGCCCTTGCGCCACACAGCCGCCACGATGGTGGTGCCCATGTTTTTCAGCTCGCGGTCGAGGCTGGCCATAGTCATGATCTCTTCGTTGGCCTGGACGATGGAGCGACGGATGATGGTTTTGCTGTCCTCGTTGCTGACGGCGGTGGAGAGATATTTTTTCAGTTCGCGCGGCACGATTTCGATAGCCCGTTTGCTGGCCACCTCGCCGGCCGCTTGTCCGCCCATGCCGTCGGCCACCAGACAAATGGTCATGTCCGGGAACGTCTTGACATCGATGGCATCTTCGTTGTTCTCTCGGTAGTTGCCCAGTAACGTACATTTGCCGATATTCAACGCCAGGGCCATAACTGCCTCGTTTTATCGCAATCGATCATCCCGAGAATTCTTGTTGCGCCACGCGGGCCGACATGGTAAATTAACTATACCACGTTAACTATACGCTTCCCGCGCTGTTGGAGCAACTGATTCAGGTGCTATCCTGGCACTTGACCATCACCGTCGGTATAATCATTTCTCGGAATTGTTTCGTTGTCGATCCACGTTGCTCCTCCAGGAATCAGGGAGAAGACAAGCTATGCCAAGCCCCTTTCCCGGTATGGACCCGTACCTTGAAGACGACGCGCTGTGGCCAGTCTTTCATCATCAGCTCATTCAGAGCTTGCATCAAATTTTGCAGCCCAGCTTAATCGATCGCTACCGTGCGCGTGTCAACCAACGTCACTACGTCACGGAACAGGCCTTGTTCACATCAGTCATACGCGAAGAGCATCACGAGGATTACATCGAGATCCGCCAACGTTCCGATGGTCGGCTCGTCACGCTGGTGGATGTGGTCAGCCCGGCCAACAAACTGAAGCCGGCTGGCCGGGCCGCCTATCTCGCCAAGCGCGACGAAGGCAAGCATGTCAAAGCTAACCTCGTCGAGATCGATCTGGTCCTGCAAGGCCAGCCGACCTTGGAGTACTCGCGTGACGGCTTGCCCGATTGGGATTATGCCGTTACCGTGACGCGGGCGACGCAGCCGGATCGCTACGAAATCTACACGACTACCTTGCAGAAGCGCCTGCCCCGTTTCCGCTTGCCTTTGGCCTCCGACGATCGCGATACCGTGCTCGATTTGCACACAGCCTTCACACGCTGCTACGACCAAGGCGGCTTCGCAGCCAAGATCGATTACCGCAAAGATCCCAGCACGCCGCTAAGTGACGAAGATCGCAAATGGCTGCATGACGTATTGAAACAACAGAAATTGCGCTGATCCGAGTGCTTGGCCGGCGGATGTAGCAGCCGTCTGGCGAACCGCCAGCATAAGTCGGCTGGTGCGGCTCTCGTACCAGCCGGCTTACGCCAGCCGTTTGTCAGGCGGCTGCAAAAGCATTTAGGTCTTCGCCAACGCCGCACGGGTGCGTTCGATCAGGTTGTTATCACGATCGCCGGTGCCTTTCAGATTGAACATGCTCGAGGCCGCGTAGCGGGCGCGCCAGGGCGCACTCACGTGGTAGTAATCCTCCAGGGCAGCGGAGCTGAACTTGTAATCATGCGAGTCGTGGCCCTTGCTGAAAATCAGCCGCTCGGCCGCTGTCACCAACGGCGGGAAGCGCTCGCTGTTGCCGTCCATCAGGGCCAACGTCTTGCGAGCTGCCAACATGCGGTCTTTGCTGACCGTGGCGAAAATCTCCTCAAGAGCTTGCCGGGGATCGCCGGTTAATTCCGCTTTTTCTACTCGATCAATCCGCACATCGGCGAGCTTGCCGCGGCCCATCATGGCCTGGCGGAACATTGGCAAAAACGCCGCCGTTTGCAGCATCAACAGCCGCCGTGTCTCGTCGCAGGCGCTGGTCTGATACGCAAAGTGCAAGGCATTCGTCGAAGTGACGCAATGGATGCCGATGATGCCCGGCTGGCGCATGATTAGCTCGCCAGCCATGAGGAACAAGCCATCCCAGATGGACGTGGGATGGATACCCTTCTGGAGCAGCTCCACGACTTTGGCGCTGCCATCCGAAGGACTGGCACTGCGCAGCGTCTCTAACAGGTCGAGTGCCGCTTCCGGCGCCAGACGTCGCCGTTGTTTCCACAGCGGGCCGATGTCGGCGAGGCGTTTCTGATTCTCGCGGAAGGGACGGTCGGCGTCGTAATCGTGCTCGGCGGGATTGTCGTTGCCGCCGCGATCGAGCATGGCATAAGCCAGCGAGCGTACTACCGGTTCGGCGTGCCGCCAGCCAATCGCCTGTAAGGTGCGCCAGGAATTGGCGGCGTAGATGGCCTTGTGGCCGATGTCGCGAAAATCGCGGCAGCCATAGCGCCAGAACAGCTCGTACACCTGTTCGGCACTGGCGGTGCGCGCCAGCATGGTGATGGCGCGATCGGCGCCTTCCTCATCCCAATCGTCCATTGCTTCGATGAAGCGCTGCTTGGCCCGATGCGGCGGCGGCAGCTTGCTCTCCTCGGCCGGCTCCATGCGCCAGTTGCCTTGCTCGGAGTTGGCCTTTTGCGAGTTCTTGAAATTATCGATGGCCCAGAATAACGGCAGCCAGCGCTCTTTATCCGGAGCGCGCAGGCTGGCCAGGTGCGCCGAATTGATGACCAGCACAGCGTGAAATTTGAAGCCGACCGGCCGCGGTTGGATGCCGCGCACACCGGCCAGGAACACAGCGCTGAGCAGCTCCTCGTAACTGGTCCCCTTGCGGACCTCGGCGACGATGCGCTCCATCAGTTGGCTGCGCGGCGTGTCTTCGATCAGGCGGACCAACGGCTCGATTTCGGGACTGAGCGGGACAAGATGGCGAGTCGCTTTGTCGTTGTCGGCGGCCGGGGCAGGCAGGCCACGCAGGAAACTGAAATCGCCTAAAGCGGCGATGGCGCCCGCTTGCAGCGAGCGCGTTACGAAACGTCTTCGGTCAAAGGGGTCGAACATGAGCGGTCTCCTTCGCCAGTCGGAGGCGGCGCGGCCTGCATTTGGCCCTCGGAGCGCTCACGCGACTCCGCTCGTTTGAGACCACGATAAATCCAAAAGCCGACCGCACCGAGCAAAAGATAAGGCATCCCCACCATGAGGTAGATGCTTCGATTGTAGCCACGAGCTTCGCGGAGCGGATCGTCGTCTTCCTCCGAACCGGAGGCAGCTATCGCCTCCTGTCAGGAAGGGCAAGCATATAGTGCGCGCGGCAAGATCAGCAGTGTAATAATCCAGAACAACACCAACCAGGCCAACACACGCATTTCGTTTCTCCTCTCCCACCCTACGGCATTGTAGCCGGGCTTCACGGCAAAGGATAGAGCCGATAGAGCATCCAGTAGACAGCGACGCCGCTAATCGCCACATATAGCCAGATCGGCAGCGTCCAGCGAGCTAGCCGCACGTGCCGCTGCAACCGGCCGGTGAGTCCCAGGAATGCCGTTAGCACAGCCAGGGGGGCGATGACAACGGCCAACGGCGTGTGTGTCCACAGCACTCCCTGATAGACCATGCCCACCCAGGCCGGCGGGTTCGCATGGCTTGTTTGCTCCGCGAACGACGTAGTCAGGCCCTGCTTGATGACGGCGTGATAATATCCATACGAGATCAAGAAAAGGACTGATAAACCCAGCGCCGTCAACATGCAGACGACGTGCCAGCGGATCAGACGGCGGCGAATAGCTGAATAGCCCAGCAGAAGCAGCATCGCCGTGATGGCATTGAGCGTGGCGTGGAAGCGCGGAAAATCCCCGGGCAGATACCAGGCGTCCTGCTCCAGCGCGGCGACTTGTGCTTTCAGTTTCCGCAGATTCAGCTGATAATCGCGCTCCGGATCGGGCGAATTCGGATCGGGCCGGCCGTCGAAGTAGCCGCGAATACGGCCCTGACGATCCACGAGGACGAGCTTGGGACTGTGCATCACGGCGTTGCCGGGATCGCCGCTGGTGTTTTTTTGCGCAGGCAGATGGAACGATGTTTCCAGCAGTTGGTAGATGGTTTTCTCGTCGCCGGTCAAAAATAGCCAGCGCTCCGGGTCAGCATGATAATGCTTGGCATATTCACGCAATTCTTCGGGATGATCGTGTTCCGGATCGACGGTGAAGGTGACAAGACGGACATCGGGATAACGTTTCAGATCTTCTTGCAGCCGTTCCATCGTGGCGCTAATCTGCGGGCAACCCTGCGTGCAGCGCACAAACTCGAACGAAGCAATCCAAATTTTGCCGAGCAGGTCGGACTTGCCAATGCTTCGACCGCTGCGTTCGGTCAGTGTGAAATCGCCGACAGTGCCAAGATCCTCATCGAGCGGAGCAGCAGCTCCGAAGAGGACAAGAGGACAAGAGGACAAGGTGACAAGATGACAAAAAAAGAGCGGGCAGGAAGCAAACGTAGCGCAAACGACCGATATAAGAAAATGCCAAGCCATATTCATCTTGTCACCTTATCACCGCAGTCACCGGGTGCCGGTCGTGGAGACGGGCGGCTCCAGCGGGTTTTGACTCGGCTGCCAGGCGATGACGGTGTCCGGCATCAGCACCATCATCATCATAACGCCGAGGATGAAAATGGGCACGATGATGAAATACACCTTGCCCCAGTCGAAATTCAGGTGCATGAAAATCAGACCGACCAGAATGGCCTTGATGACGGCCACAGCAATGATGATGGTGACACTGGTATACAAGTCGATCCAGCCCTGGCGCACTGCCTCGTTGGCGATGAACGAGACGAGGGTGAAAATCGACAGAGCGATGAACACCGTGAAGTAAGCCTTGACGCGAAGATCATGGGCGGCGTCATGCGTGGTGGGGTGCCCGGTTTCAGTCATGACAATTCTCCCAATCTCCTGAGCGGGGGGCGTGTGCCCCCCCGCTCAGGAGCTATCGTTTCATACCAGATACAACAACGGGAACAAAAAGATCCACACAATATCGACAAAGTGCCAATAAAGGCCAACCAACTCCAACATGGTGGAGTGCTGCGGGCCGAGCCGGCCGATGGCAGCCATCAACAGGATAATGGCGAAGACCACGACGCCGCCGAGCACGTGCAGAGCATGGAAGCCGGTCATGGCGAAATAGCAGGACGCCCACAAGTTGCCGAACGGGATGGCCGGCGTCAGGTGTAGAGTGACCCCCTTCTTCTCAGCTTTCTCCAGGATTTCGTTGACTCGTTCGCCGACCTCGGCCGGACTGGGTGGACGATGGAAGGCAACAGCTTGTCCCTCGGCCGCCGTCGTCGCAGTCATGGCGTCGAGCAGGGCATTGCATTCTTTCTGTATCTCTGCGTCGATCGAGCTTTTTTTGATCGCTTCCAGTTGCAGCTGGACGCGATGGAAATACTGCATTCCGGTGGCGTGTTCGTGCTTCTCACGCTCGATCGCTTTCAAATCGTTGTCGCCGCCGCCTTTGGCAGGATAAGGCAAGCTCTCGCCGATGTGGCCGGGCAAGATATCGTGTTGAAACTTAGAATTATATTCATACGCTTTGATGCCGAGGAAGACACCGCCCAGGGCCAGCGTTATGGCGACATAGGAGGTGGCTTTTTTCATATCGGCCTTGACAGCGGCATGATGAGCCAGCACCACAGTGAAACTACTGCAAATCAGCACGAACGTGTTGAGGGCGCCGATCCACTCGATCAAGTGTACCTGATGAGGCGCCGGCCACTTGAAAGGCGACTGCGCCGGTGTGCCGTGGCGCAGGACGATGTAGGTGCCGATCAAGGCGGTGAAAAACATGATTTCCGTGACGAGGAACAGCCACATGGCCACCTTGGGCGTGGGCAGCGGCATGCCCATATGTTCCTGCGGTCTCTCGTAGACAACCTGTGTCATGATCTCCTCACAATCCAAGTGTACGATCCAACAGCAACAGAGCGAGCAAACCGGGCAGATACACAAGCGAGGCCCGCATCACGCGCCGCGCCTGGCAGTAGGTGCGCCAGCGCCAAAAGCCGAGGGCCGTGGCCAAAAACGCCAGGCCGAGTAGCGCCGCGCCGCCGAGATAAAGCAGACCGGCCTCGCCATACCAAACGGGTTGCAGGCTGACGGCCAACAGGACCAGACAGTAGAGAATCATGTTCTGGCTGGTGCGCCGGCCGTCTTGATCGACTCCTGGCAACATGAGCAGGCCCGCACGCGCATATTCGGCCTGATACATCCAGGCAATGGCCAAAAAGTGCGGTATCTGCCAAAGAAACAGAATCAGAAACAGCACGCCGGCCTCGTGCGTCCATTCGCCGCGCACCGCACACCAGCCAATTAACGGCGGCAACGCACCGGGCACCGCACCAATCAGCGTGTTCAAGGGTGTACGCCGTTTCAGCGGCGTGTAGACAGCGACATAGAGAACAAACGTTATCGCCGCAATCAGGGCCGATAACACATGGCTGAGCGTCAGGGCGAGATACAGGATGCCGCCGGCACCCAGGATCAGACCAAATGTGAGCACCTCCAGCGCTTGTAACCGTCCTGACGGCAGCGGCCGTTTCTCGGTGCGGCGCATAAGGGCATCGCTGTCGCGTTCGTACCATTGGTTAAGGGCGCTGGCGCCGGCGGCCACCAGGGCCGTACCCAAGACCGTGTGCAGCAGCACCAAAAGCGAGAAGTCGCGTCCGCCGGCCAAGACAACGCCCGCAGCAACCGTAAACAGCACCAGTACCGCCACACGCGGCTTAGTCAGCGCGACATAATCCGCCAGGCGCGAATGACTCAAGGCCGGAGCTTCGGCACAAACGCTGACGACTGCCTTCATGTTGTCCCTTCCAATTGAGGTACGATATCGCGGTTAGCGGTGATGCCCAGCGGAGAACGGACCGCCGCGCTCCGCTGCACATCGCCGCTAACCGAACAATGTAACAACACCGTCTGCACCACAGTGGTTGCCAGAATGAACGAGCCGACCAACACGTGAGCGACGCGATGCGAGGCTTGGCCGATAGTCGGTTTGTGCGACTCCGGCAGCAAGACACCCGCAAATTTATCCAGCCAACTCTCAATGCCCAGCGAGATCTGCAAGACCAGGAGAATGCCGAGCAAGATCAAGGTCCGCCCCAGGACGCGCCGCGCCACTGGACTGGCCAGGGCCAGGTGGACAAACCAGACAGCTGCGGCCACGACCGCAAATGCTGTCAGCAAATGCAGTCGCTGGGCCAACGCTCCGTTGGTATGCCGCAAGAGAGCCCCCCAAATCAATTGCACACAAACCAATGCGGTCAGCAGCAGCGACCAGCGACGCAAGCGCGGCGATGCCGCAGTCGGAAGCGATACGGTGGCGAACCGAGCCGAAGTGAGGACGGCCAAGCTAACGAGTAGGCTGAACACAATCTGCGCGAAGCAGCCGTGAATGATGGCGAAGCCCGTACCGAAGCGGGCATGCTGCACCACGCGAAGACCGCCGAGCAATCCCTGAACGATCACGCCGGCCAGAGCAGCAGCACCCAGCCACTTCAGCCAACTCCGCCGCGCCGAAATCCAGAGTCCCACCGCCAGCACGGTGACACAGCAGCCAACGACATAACCCGCCAGCCGATGCGAATGCTCAATGATGAACCCGGGTCTCGGCTCGGACCAGTCGATGAGGGCCAAATGCCAGGGGACCGTAGGCCAAATCGGGTCAGCCATGCCGACCTGAAAGGTGGTGACTATCGCGCCAAGGGTCAACAAGGCCACGGTAGCGCCGGCGGTGAGAATGGACCAGGCGTGCAGCCAACGAGGTGCCAGCCGAGTTTCGGCGAAGGTGGATGGCATAGCGTCTCACAAATCGGCGAGCGGGGTCGCGTTAGCGCCCCGAGATTGGCAAGCACTCGGGGCGCTAACGCGACCCCGCTCGCCGGGTTAGTTGTTATTTAATGCGCCGGCGCCGGGATGCCGCTGGGCTGCGGTTCCGCCTGGGGCAGGTAATCTTCCTCCATGTCCGGGTTGCCGTATTCATACGGTCCCCGGCGAACAATCGGCGTCTGCACGAAGTTGCCGTGCGGCGGCGGCGATGGCGCTGTCCATTCCAGTGTGTTGGAATGCCACGGGTTCGCCCCTGCCTTGGCGCCGCGGAACAGGCTCCAGAAGAAATTCACCAGGAAAATAATCTGCGCCAAGGCCAGCAAGAAAGCACTGATAGTCATGAACTGGTTGAGCGGTTGTACGTTGTCGAGGAAGCGATACAAAGTCGAATCGTAATAGCGGCGCGGATGGCCGGCGATGCCAATAATGTGCATCGGAAAGAATGTGCAGTTGGAGAACAAAAACGTCAGGACGAAATGGACTTTGCCCCATTTCTCGTTCATGAGCCGGCCAAACATCTTCGGGAACCAATAATAGATGCCGCCGAAGATGCCGAAAATACTCGACATGAACAAGACATAGTGAATGTGGGCGACGATGAAATACGTATCGTGGAAATATACATCCACCGGGGTGGCGGCCATGAAGATACCGGACAGACCGCCGATAACGAACATGGCCACGAAGGCCAAGGCGTTGAGCATGGCCGTAGTGTATTGGATATTGGCTCCCCAGATGGTGCCCAACCAGTTGAAGGTTTTGACGGCCGAGGGCAGGGCGATCATGATGGTAGCGATCATAAAGCCGGTGCCCAGACGCGGGTCCATGCCGCTCTGGAACATATGATGGCCCCACACAATGAAGCCCAAACCGGCGATGCCAGCGATGGCCAACACCATCGGTTTATAGCCGAACAGATGTTTGCGTGCAAACGTGCTGATGATATCGGACACCATGCCCATCGCCGGCAAAATCATGATGTACACGGCCGGATGCGAATAGAACCAGAACAGGTGCTGCCACAGCAGTGTTTGCCCGCCGCCCGGTCCGGTGTGCCAGTTGCCGAACGCCATGCCGCCGGGCGGCAGAAAGAATGTGGTGTTGATGGTTTTATCGAGCAATTGCAGGATCAGGGCGACCGTCAAGACAGGCAGGGCCATCGATTGCAGGATGGCGGTAATAAACATGGCCCACACGGTCATGGGCATGCGGAACATCGTCATACCGGGTGCCCGCAGGTTGATAATGGTGGTCATATAGTTGATCGAACCCATCATCGACGAGACGCCGACAAAGAGCAGGGCAACCAGCCAGCAGATTTGCCCAATACCGGAATGCGGCGAGGCCGGCGAGTGGAAGCCTTCGCCGGCCGGCATGGTGGCGCTAGCCAGAAGCGGATAGGAAGTCCAACCGGAAGCGCCGGCCCCGCCCTCGACAAAGAAGCTGCTCAGGATCACAGCAAAGGCCGGCCACATGAACCAATAGGACATCATGTTCAGCTTCGGAAACGCCATATCGCGCGCCCCAATCATCAACGGGATGGTGAAATTGCCGAAGGCTCCCGTCAACAGAGGGATGATGACGAAGAAAATCATGATCGTCGCGTGCATGCTGAAGACCATGGCATAGAAATCTGGCGACATGCGCCCGCCCCAACTGATGGGGAACCAGGGGAGATTGATTCCCTTGGGGAAACCGACCTGCAAGCGCACCAGCAGCGCCAGGGTGCCGCCAATTAAGAAGAAGATCAGGCCGGAGAACAAAAATTGGATACCGATGATCTTGTGATCTTCGGAGAAAATATATTTGCGGAGAAAACTCAACTCATGGTGAGCATGGGCTTCGGCAGAGTGCGAATGGCTGACGCTCATATTGGAATCCTCGCATTGTTTCTCCTACGAGCCGGAAGCGTAAGCGACGGAAGAGTCATTGTTTACGCTTCCGGCTCGTAGGTAGGTTAATCCTTGGCGGCCACGGGGGTCGCTTTCTTTTCCGGTTGACGGCTGCGCGCCGCTTTCTGGGCGTGCTTGAGCCAATTCAGGTAATCATCCTTGGTTTCGTGGACGTACAGCAAACCACGCATACGATAATGCCCACCGCCGCACAATTCAGCGCAGGCGATCTCCCATTCTTTGTTCTTGTCTGTCCATTCACAATTGCCAGTACTTGCATTGAAGCGCGTGTTGGCATCGGTGGCATTGAACCACACAGGAATGGTCTTGCCCGGCAAAGCGTCCTGCTTCAAACGCAGCTGCGGCAGGAACAAGCTATGCAACACATCGTTTGTTTTCAGATAAATGCGAACGTTGGCCCCCTTCCAGCAGTGCAGCTCATCGGGGAGATAGATGTCATCAAAATTCGGGATCTCAGCCCAGCGGCGATGATTCTCTGGCAGAGGCGTATCGGCGTAGCGCATGGTCCAATCCCATTGCCGTGCGGTTACTTGCATTACCAGGTCCGGGTCCGGCATCTTGGCCTGATATTTGATTCTCTCCCAGGCGCTAATCTGAGCGATGGCGATATACAACAGAATGCCACCTGGCACAACAGTCCACAGCATTTCCAGGCGATGATGCCCCTCGACGTACTGCGATTTGTTCCCGGGACGTCCAGCGAAGCGATACATCGCCCAGACCAATAGCACCTCGGTTAGCAGGAAAAAGAACGTTGTGAAGCCGAGAATGACGTAGTAGAGATAGTCCACGTCCGGCCCAAATGAAGACACGTTGGCCGGCAGCCACCAGCCTACTAAAGGACCGACAGCGATCGACAGAAACGCGGCCAGCAGGACCACGCCGAAAAAGATGCCCCAACCTTTTTGCTGCACGGAACTACTCCTGTATAGGTGCCCTTGCTTGCGCTGCGAGCTGGCGAAATTTCCTTGCTTGCGCTGCGGGCTGGTAACGCACTACCTTTGTGCATGCTCCGTCTTTTCGTGCCGCCGGCCGTAGATGCTGTCGCGCACATCCTCAGGCAGCATCTGCGGATACGGCAGCGCTTGCACGAAGTTGACCAGATCCCAATACGGATCGGCATTGTTGCGCCATTGTTCTTTATGGGCCGCTTGATCCCCGAAATCCGCGCGTGGCATTTGCGAGGGATCGATGCCGCCACGGATGCGCCAGTAAATGTCGATGGGCCGGCGGCCGCCGCGATAGACGCCGGCCGTCAGGTTAGCCGGACGCACCAGGGTGCCCCATTTGTCGTAGCGGAACGGCGCCTGCCGGCCAAAATCTACGTGGCAGTTGATGCAACTGGCGCTGCCGCGCGGATCGGTGAACAGCTGGAAACCGCGGCGAATCGAGGCCTGCAAATCGCCCTCTTTGTAGGGATAGACGCCTGGCTCAATACCCTTGGCATTGGAGTTTGCCCAGGCATGCAGGAAATCGCCGAGCAACTCTACAACCTTCTCACGGACGGAGCCTTCCAAGCCCGAACCATCGAGGATCGGCTCCATCGTGTAGCGTTCGCATTCGCCGCGCAGACTCAGGTGAATGACGTAGCTAACCAGTGCTTCCTTCTCGGCTTCTTCAAGCAAACTGAATGACGGCATCGAAGTGCCTTCGATGCCGTGCTCCAGGGTGCGGCGCAAATCCTCGCGGCGTGGCTTGCGATTGTTCACCTCAACAGCGGTGGACATGAACTTGAACAAGCCTTGGCGATAATCGCGCGGCGTGGGATTGATCCACGGCCCCGTTGGCCCCCGGCCATCGCCGGTGACGCCGTGGCAATGCATGCAATGCCGGCGGTATACGATGCTGCCGTGTGCTAACGTCTTGTCGTCGAGTTTGAGATCCTGAATACGACTTTTGACCTCGTCATCGGCGTCTTTGAGAAATACCTTCGGCGTAGCAGGAGTGCCAAAGATCTCGTTCAGGGCTCGCTCCAGTTCCCCACGCTCCTTGGCGGGCAGCTTGGCGGGATCGAGCGTTTTGCCGCCGACCTCCGGATCGGACAGGTGGGCGATATGCATGTCCAGCTGACCCGGCGCGGTGGTATCCCAGCGCGTCGAACCCGGTGGCGACGTGACGATAGGGTCGGAGCGCAGGGGATACGTCAACTCGGCGGGATAAGAATCCAGATCACAACCGGACAGCAACGGCAACAGGCAAGGGATCGCCAGGGCAAGAACACGCACCATCCTGGCGAACGACACGGCGGAACTCACTCGATCGGCCTCCCTTGATAAACTTCAGGCGCGGATGGAATAACCGTTTTGTAGTTATCAGGAAAACGATGTCAAGCGTTTTCCGGCGCCCTTTAGGATTCGCCCAATGTTAGCAAGTGGTGTGCCATCGCTCCAGAGTGTTTTTCCGGTCGGTTTAGCGGCAACGTTTGTAGAATGGAAGGACAGCAACGGAAACCCCAATCGCAGATCTGAGAAAGAGTGGAGCGGGATTTCTCGGATTCGAGAACCATGTCGGGAAAAGAAAATGTTGTACAAGCTCGGCCGTTTGCTCCAGATTGTCGGCCTGATTATGCTGCCGGTGGCCATCGCCGGCAATCTGGCGCCGGAACCGCACGGGATCGATCTCTGGACATCGCTGAAGCTATCCGCTGTCGGTGTGATTAGCTTCGGGTTGGGTTATTGGCTTCAGCAGATAGGACGGAAGTGACCTGGCGAGCGGGGCGTTCACCCACCCCGCTCGCCAGGTCTCCCATTCGCGTCTGGCCCTGTTCGTTCGCCTGCCAGATGCAGCCGGACAGCACATCGAGACAGGTCAGCCAGCCTCCGTCGTAGACATTGGTATCGATGCAGATGCTCGTGCCCAGATCGAGCGGCAGGCCGCTTTTCTGCCGCGTGTGGCCGCAGATCATGATCTTGCCGGACACATGGGCACAGGGCCGGAGGAGCTTCTGCCAGTAGAGCATGTCCTCCGATTGCTGATCCAGCGGCAGATCGGGGCGAAGGTTCGCATGAACGAAAATATGTTTCTCTGTTTCGTAATAGCGCCGGCAGTCTTCCTCGAGAAACTTCCAATGTCGTTCCGGTATCTTCGTCAGCAGCGTCTGGTGCTCGCTGCCCTCCGGGATGCCATAGGAACGCAAGGTGGCGTTGCCGCCAAAGCCCAGCCACAGCGGATCGATACCAGTGCGGCGGGCCTCGAGCATCATTACATCATGGTTGCCGCGCAGGGCGATAAGCCGGCCGCCAGCGTGCAGGGCGATGAGGCGATCGAGCACGCCGCGCGAATCGGGACCACGATCAACGTAATCGCCGAGGGTGACGATTCGGTCGTCCGGTCGGACGGCCACGAGGTCGAGCAGCGTGTCCAGGGCCGTCAAACAGCCGTGAATGTCGCCGATGGCCAATAGCCGCATGTCATTGTCTCTTGGGGAAAGCGGCGGCGATGCGTGCCGCCAGCCGCGCGTTGGCCACGATCAAGGCTTGATTGGCCCGCAGGGTTCGCCCGTCGGTCAATTCGGCCAGGCGAGCCAGGAGGAACGGCGTCAGGGCCGGGCCGCGCACGCCTTCGGCGCGGGCCTGGCTTTCGGCCCGCACCAACGCCCGATGGAAATCAGCCGGTTGCAGGGCCGTCTCGACCGGCAGCGGCTGGGCCAGCACAACGCCGGCCCCGCCCAGGTCCCAATGCATTTGACACAGCGCCGCCGCTTCCGCTGGCGAATCCACCCGCGCGCTAACCGGCAAGCCGCTCGACGCCAGCAGAAACGCCGGGAATTCATCGGTGCCGTAGCCGACCACCGGTACACTCATTGTTTCCAGCATTTCTAAAGTAGCAGACAGATCGAGAATGCCCTTGGCGCCGGCGCAGACAACGGCGACCGACGTGCGGGCCAGCTCGAGTACATCAGCGGAAATGTCGAACCCGCGTCCACTGACCGGATGAACGCCGCCGATGCCGCCAGTGGCGAAAACACGCAAGCCGGCACGCTGGGCCAGCACCATGGTCGCCGCCACGGTCGTGGCAGCAAACGCTTTCTGCACGATGGCTGCGGCCAAATCGCGGCTGCTGGCCTTGCGCACGGTGGGACTGGCGTCTCGCCGGTCTGCTTGCCGCGCCAGGTGCTCCAGTTGTCCGGCATCAAGTCCGATGATCGGCCGGCCCTGCCAGACGGCGACGGTGGCCGGCACCGCACCCTCGGCGCGAACGGCGGCCTCGGCCTGCCGCGCCGCCTCCAGATTCGCCGGCCACGGCAGACCGTGAGCGATCAGGGTCGATTCCAGGGCCACCACCGGCTGCCCCTCCGCCAAGGCGGCGGACACCTCCGGGTGAATGTCCAATTGCAACGCGCTCATGGGGAGATCCTTATCCGCAGGTTTTGACGAGCGGGGCGCGGCCACGTCCCGGTTATTTCCACCGGGGCATTGCCGCGCCCCGCTCGCCAACGATTTATGATACCGCGCTGCGGCGTCTTGGGGTTCGCGCCTTTGTCTCTGGTGCGTATAATCGCCCCCTCGTAACAGAAACCACGGATGGTTTATCCAGAGGACCAATCATGCGACGGATCGCGATTATCAATCAAAAGGGCGGTGTTGGCAAGACGACAACAGCAGTCAATCTGGCGGCGGCGTTGGCGGAGTTCGGCCAGCGTGTCTGTGTCATCGACCTGGATCCGCAGGCCCACGCTACCACCCATCTCGGCATCGAACCCGACGGCAAAGCGCCATCCATGTACGATGTACTGGTCAACAATCGGCCCTTAGCTGAGGTGCGCCGCAAAGTCGAAGACAACCTGTGGGTGGCCGGCTCGGACATCAATCTCGCCGCTGCCGAGGTCGAATTGGCCGGCGTCGTGGGGCGGGAAGTCATCCTCCGTGATCTGCTGCTGCAAGACGAAGGTGCATTTGATTATGTGTTCATGGATTGCGCGCCTTCGCTGGGCGTGCTGACGCTCAACGCGCTGTCGGCGGCCAACGAGGTCTTTATCCCCTTGCAGCCGCACTTCCTCGCCCTGCACGGCATGGGCAAGCTGCTAGAAACCACAGCGCTGGTCGCCAAGCGCATCAATCCCGCGCTCAAAGTCACCGGCATTATCCTGTCGCTGTACGAATCGAGCACCCGGCTGGCGGCGGAAGTCGTGCAGGACTTGCAGGAATATCTCGACAAGAGCCGCGGCACCAATGCGCCCTGGGCCAAGGCACGCATCTTCGCCACGCGCATTCGCCGCAACATCAAACTGGCGGAATGCCCCAGCTTCGGTCAATCGATCTTCGCTTACGCGCCGCACTGCCACGGCGCCGAAGACTACGCCGCCTTGGCCCGCGAAGTACTCGGCGAAGCGCCGACGGTGTTGGCAGCGCGCGTCGAAATGGACGAACGTGGCCAGGCCACCGTCCTCAGCGTCGAACGCCAGGAAATCAGCGAGCCGCCCGTGCCGGCATAATCGGTTATCGGTTTGCAGTTTTCGGTTTTCGGTCCGATAAATCCGATAAAATAGCGAGGGGTTGTTTATCCGAAAACGGAAAACCGAAAACCGATCATGAACATTTCCATCGCCACGCCGCAGGAGATTGTGCCCATCGATCGCGCCCGAATGCGCCAGACGGTGCGTACTGTCCTGGCCGGTGAAGACGTGGTCGATTATGAGATCAGTCTGGCCTTTGTCGACAATCCTACTATTCATCGTCTCAATCTACGTTATCTCCACCATGATGAGCCGACCGA
>Ga0070737_10003733_pt1 | contig 16023 bp, 13 predicted proteins | sample Coa_R1_10_FD_66438 | JGI IMG/M metagenome (GOLD analysis project Ga0070737, IMG submission 66438) | Surface soil microbial communities from Centralia Pennsylvania, which are recovering from an underground coalmine fire - Coalmine... | ecosystem: Environmental > Terrestrial > Soil > Unclassified...
AACGCGATCCTTCCGTGTTCATCATCGGGGAAGATGTTGCTGAATATGGAGGCGCATTCAAGGTTACGGCTGGAATGCTGGAAAGATTTGGCCGAGACCGTGTGATTGATACCCCTATTTCTGAGTCGGCCATCGTGGGCGCAGCTACAGGGGCGGCTTTGATGGGCATGCGGCCCGTGGTCGAAATGCAGTTCATGGATTTCATCGCCTGCGGCTTCGACCAGATTGTGAACATGGCGGCAAAGATTCACTATCGCTGGGGCGCCAAGGTGCCTATGGTGATTCGAGGTCCTTCAGGCGCGGGCGTCCACGGAGGGCCTTATCATTCGCAGTCGAATGAGATGTGGTTTGTTCATACGCCCGGCCTGAAAGTGGCGATTCCTTCCACAGCCTACGACGCGAAGGGTCTCATCAAAGCTGCCATCCGCGACGAAAACCCGGTGATCTTTTACGAACATAAGTTCCTTTACCGCCGGATAAAGGATGAAGTTCCGGAGGAAGACTACGTAGTGCCGCTGGGTCGGGCAGCGGTTCGGCGAGAAGGCGCGGATATCACTGTCATCACTTACGGCGCCATGGTGTGGACGGCGCTCGAAGCCGCCGCCGAGTTGGAAAAGGAAGGCGTATCGCTCGAAGTTGTTGACCTGCGGTCTTTACTGCCCTACGATGAGGCAGCGGTGGTTGCAAGCGTCCGAAAGTGCGGTAAAGTGATCCTGCTGCATGAGGATACGCGGACGGGCGGCATGGCAGGAGAGTTGGCGGCCTTGATCGGTGAGCGAGCCTTTGACGATCTGGATGGTCCTATCATTCGCGTGACAGCGCCGGATACTCCCGTGCCTTTTGCGCCGCCGCTTGAGGAATACTTTTTGCCCAATGCGCAGAAACTGATGGATGCGGCAAGGAAACTTGCAGCCTATTGAGATCATTGACTCATTATGTTTTCGGCCTGCAAAGTCCCTACAACCGTTGCCCTGGTTTCTCCGCAGTAAGTGAGTCAGTTTCTCTCAACCACCCCGATGTTTTGTTGAGGTTGTTCTTATGCCCGTGAACGTCATCATGCCTCAGATGGGAGAAAGTGTTGCTGAAGGGACGATCACGCGCTGGATGAAGAAGGTGGGTGATCGCGTGGAGCGGGATGAGCCGCTCTTCGAGATTTCTACGGATAAGGTGGATGCCGAGATTCCCTCACCGGCTGCCGGAATTCTCACCAGGATTCTGGTCAAGGAAAACGAAACCGTTGAGGTGAATACGGTCGTTGCCGAAATTGATGGCGAAGGAGCCACGGATTCTGCGAAGTCGGGTTCCGTAAAAGAGCCTGCGCCTGCTGAGGCAACGTTTTCTGAGTCAGTGATCAAACCCGAGGCAGAAAGCGCATCGGGTGCTGCGCCAAAGGACGGGGCGGCGCGGGAGGTTCGATCCTCGCCCGTGGTGCGCAGGATGGCTCGCGAGCACCAGATTGACCTCACACAGGTTCATGGCACAGGGTTGGGCGGACGAATCAGCAAAAAGGATGTCCTGGCATATCTCGCGGCACAAAAAGAGAAGGGCAAGCCCTCCGCTGCGATGACTGAGCCTGCTTCTACTCCAGCAGCCCCGTCTATCGCGCCTTCGCCGGCGGCTCCTTCCAGGATGACATGGAGCGGTCCTACTCAGGCTGTACCCCTGACGATCATGCGGCGGCAGATCGCCGAGCGCATGGTGATGAGCAAGCGCACTTCTCCGCATGTAGCCACTGTGTTTGAGGTGGAAATGACACGGATTGCTGAGTTGATGTCCCGTCATGGCGAAGATTTTGAGCGCCGAAATGGCCTGAAATTGACATATACCCCTTTCTTCGTGCGGGCCGCAGTGAACGCGCTTAAGCAGTTTCCTGTGGTCAACTCGTCGCTCGAAGGCGACAACATCGTTTACAAGCGCGATATCAACATGGGTATCGCGGTGGCGCTCGAAACCGGGCTTATTGTGCCTGTCATCAAGCGCGCGGATGAGAAAAGTTTTCTGGGGATCGCGCGCGCGGTGCGCGACCTGGCCGGGCGGGCGCGGGCCAAGCGGCTGAGCGTGGAGGAAGTGCAGGAAGGCACGTTCACGATCAGCAATCATGGAGTCTTCGGCAGCCTGATCGGCACGCCCATCATCCATCAACCTCAGGTTGCCATTCTCGGTGTTGGAGCCATTGAAAAGCGTCCTGTTGTCCGCAACGATGCCATTGCAATCCGCACGATGGTTTATCTCACGCTCTCGTTCGATCATCGGGTGCTGGATGGCGCAGTGGCGGATCAATTTATGTCCAGGATTAAGGCTAAACTTGAGGACTGGGATGAATCGATTCTTTAGCGCCGGTAAGTCGCTGCGGCTGACCTTCTGTAAAATATGCGCTCGCCCGATGCTGGCTCAGCATCGAAGCTGATCCTAATCTCCTGGCGCGGAGGCGTTTTCTTATGCAGAGACCTGTTGAACGAAATGGAAATCACGGCCTGATGTCAAAGGAGATGAGCGCATCGGTTCCTGAACCGATGCCTCCCCAGGATGGTGGAAAGCTCATTGTCCTCACAGCGCCGCTGACCGAGACGATTGATCATGCCGGTTATTTTATTCAGATGGCATTGGCTTCGATGCCGACCTGGATGGAGTTCGTTCTGAACAATAAATATCCGAACTGGCGGAACGTGGAGTACAATCCCGACGGCTCAGCGCGATACATGCCGGCCGGGACCCGTCTGGTGCAAAAATCTCTTGAAAGAGTGTTTCCCCGCGAGGAGATCGTTGCCTGCTACCCGGATGATCTCGACAAGTTTATCGGACCTCGCACCCGGGTGGTCGGTGTTTCCACTCATAATCCGCTTGGTGTGACCTTCGCGGCTGGAGTCTACGCTTCGATTTTTGGCTCATCCCGGGAGCCGATTAACTCGCATTATGCGAAGCTTCTTTTCGCTAAAATCAAGGCCAGCCCCTATCGCCACAATTTCAAGGTGATTGTCGGTGGCTCGGGAGGCTGGCAGATTTCGCAGACCAACAGCTTTGAGGAACTAGGCGTCGATTCGGTCGTCGAAGGGCGCAGCGAGTCTGAAGAGGTGATGGAGCTTTTCCGCAAAGCGATGCGCGGCGAAGATTTGCCGCGCGAGGTGAACGCTGCGCATCCGAAAAGCCGCGACGCGATTCTCTTTCCAGACGCCCGCACCACGTTTGGCGTGGTGGAAATGACCACGGGGTGCGGCCGCCGCTGCCAGTTCTGCCTGCCGGATTTGAATCCTCAAATTGACCTGCCCAAGGAAAATATCCTGAAGGCGGTGCGCGCCAACGTGCGCGATGGAAACCACCAGATTTCGCTGGCCACCGAGGATATGTTTATCTGGGGGCAGGTGCGCACGGAGACGCCGTTTTTCTTTCCCAATCGTGAGGCTCTGCTGGACCTTTATTCTGAGATCGTCAATACGCCTGGGGTGGAGCACCACGTGCTCAGCCATTGCACTATGGCGCCTTTTGTCGTTGATCCGTTGCTGATCAAAAAACTGTCTGAACTTCTGCTGCCCAAGAGTCCGATTCATTTGCCGCGGTTGAGCACGCATCCACAGAAGAAGATTCTCGCGCCGCTGATCGGTCTCGAAACCGGCTCGGTGCGCGTCGCCAAGAAGATCATGCCGAGCAAGGCTATCCCGTTTTCGATTGAAGACTGGCCAAGCGTTGTGCTCGAAGGTCTGCGGATCGCCAATGAAAACAACTGGTTTCCCGTTATGACGCTCATTGTCGGCAGCCCCGAGGAGACCGACGAAGATGTGAAAGCCACTTTGGATCTGGTCTATGAGATGGAACGTCGCGGACTTTTTGCTTTCCTCGTGCCTTCCATCTTCACACCGCTGCACGATACCCGCATGGAAAAACAGAAGGGCGTTGCGGAAACGCAGAAGCTCACGTCGCTGCAATGGCAACTGATTTTGAAATGTTGGAAGCTGAGCCTGCGCCCTGGACTCTATAGCTGGTGGGGACCGACGGCGTGGCGTGTGGGATCGATTGCCATGTGGCTTCTTAAATTGCGCCGCACGAACGGTCCGAACTTCACTTGGCCGATCTGGATGTTTTCTGGCGTGCTTCCTGAGGATTTGCTCGAGCGCCTGGGGAAGATTTATATCGGCAAGCCCCTCAAGACGAAGAGCCGGAAGGAATTGATCGCCGGCCTCAGGCCGAACTATTGGCAATATCTGCGCGCCGACAACGGCGACCTGCCGGAAGGGTATACCCCGCCTCCGATTGCCGAGCGAAAAGCGGAAGCGCTCCAGGCGGCATCGTAACAGACAGGCGTCAGGTGTGAGGGAACAGGTATCAGAGAAGCTTCCCTGCGACGCCGTCATGCTGCACAAAAATCAGGAAACGTTATTGGGATGCCTGACCGTTGCCCTTACCGCGTGGGTTCCATCTGAAGCGCGTTGTTGACGCGGTTAAAATAGTTGAAGATTCCAGCCACGGCGGCGATTTCAATAATCTCACCCTCGTTAAAATAAGAGCGAAGCTCCCGGAACAGATCATCACTTACCCGGTTTGAATCCAGCGTCAATTTCTCCGCAAACTCCAACGCTTTCCGATCTCGTGAGGCGAAGGCTGCCAGATCGCCTCGCCCAAGCGCTGCCAGTTCTTCTTCTGTAGCCCCGAACCGCCTTGCCAAGGCGGCGTGGGAATTGAGTCAGTAATCGCAGTGATTGATGTGGGAAACGCGCACCGCGACCATTTCCTTAAGTTTCTTCTCGACCGTGCCGGTGTTCATGACGGCGCGGAAATGATCGGTCATGGTTTTCATGATTTCCGGGCGGTGCGCCATGGTGCGGAACATATTGGGGATGTTTCCGCGCTCCTTCAGGAAATGGTTGAACACTTCCCGTGACTGGCCGTCCACCTGATCGGGCGAAAGCTTGGATAAGCGAGGCATCGTGAATAGAAGAGTTACGAGTTCTCCTGATAGCCGGCGAGGAACTGCTTCAGGGCCGTCTGGTTAATTTTCAACTTGCCGGATCGCAGCAATTCCTGCTTGAGATTGTCGCGGTAGATCTCGAACGCCAGGTCCCGTTTCTGTTGGAGCAGTTGATCTGCAATCGTGTCTTTTTGCGCGGCAAAATCAGATTCGCTGGCGGGCGTGTGCGAGACCACCTGGAAAACGACATAGGTTGAACCCACAGAGATGGCGTCGCTCGTCTGGCCCGGCTGAAGGGTGAAAGCCGAAGCCAGCGCCGACCCTGGAATCATATCTTGTAATTGATCCTGCTCGGTGAATTCCTGGCTCTGCTTCACCTTATAGCCGTCGGCCTGCGCGATCCTGGAAAAGTTGCCATTCTTGATTTGCGCCGCGAACTGTCTTGCCTTTTCCGCCGCAAGTATCTTCGATTGATCGGTGCGATAGTCCTGTTCCACACGCTGCTTCACTTCATCCAGATTCGGAAGGTGCTCGGGAACGATTTGTGTCACCTGAATGATGGCAACGCCCTTGGGAACCGTAATCGGCTCGCCAATGCCATCAAGAGGCAATTGGAACGCGAGATTTTCGAAGCTCTCATTGTTGCCCAGGTCGGGGACAGCCTGATTGTAGGCAAACAGGGGTGTTTCTCCTGCCTGCAAGCCATTCTGCTGGGCGATGGCATCGAAATGGTCGGGATGGTCCTTGAGGGCCTGCTCGATCTGAATGGCCAGCTTCTGCTGGGCCTGATCGAGGGCTTGTTTTTCCAGAGTCTGTTGAATGGAGTCCTTGACTTCAGCAAACGACTTCAGGTGCGCAACCTGGCGATCCTCAACTTTAATGATGTGATATCCGTAAGGCGTTTTGATTAAGTTGCTGATCTCGCCCGGCTTCATGGAAAAGGCGGCATCTTCAAAGGCTTTTACGGTTTGCCCTCGTTCAATCCAGCCAATCTCACCGCCATTTGCCGCGCTGCCGGTATCCTGGGAGTACTTCTTGGCCATGTCTGCGAAGTTGGCTCCGCTCTTGATCTCGTTCAAGACCTTCTGCGCGGTCTCACGAGTCTGAGCTTCCTGCTGAGGGGTCTCGCCGGTGGTCTTGAAGAGGATGTGCGCCACTTTGACGCGGTCGGGAACCCGGTATTCAGAGAGGTGCTGGTTGTAGTACTGTTCGAGGTCTGCGTCGGTAATCTTCACCTGCGAACGAACCTTATCCGGCGGAATTAAAACGTATTTCACCTTGCGCTGCTCCGGCATCTTATAGCGCAGCCGATTCTGAAGAAAGTAGGTCTCAAGCGCTTGCGGCGTCACTTTGACGGCGTTGACAAACTGGTTCGGTTCAAAGACGACGTAGTTGATCTTGGCCTTTTCGTTGCGACGGAGGAACGCTTCATGCACCTCTTCGGGAGTCACCTGGACGTCATCGGTGACGGTCTCGCGCAGCTTGCGGATCAGAATGGTGTTGCGCATCTGAGATTCAAATTGCGGCACCGCCATGCCGGTTTCCTGCTGGATCAGGTTTTCGTATTCCGCCATGCCGATGAACTGGCCGTTCTGGTAGAGATAGGGAATCTGGCGCAGCGAGGCCACGAGTTCAGAGTCCGAAACGGTCAGGCCCATCTTATGCGCCTGGGTAATGAGCGCGTCTTGCAGAATCATTTGATCGAGCGCTGACTGGGCAAGGCGGCTGAGCGTCTTGGGATCGTTTCCGACCGTCCGCAATTGATTGTTAATAGCGCGCTGAACGTCCTGAATGGTGATATTTTTTCCACTGAGAGAGGCTAAAACATTGGCCTGAGTGGTGGTATCGCCGCCGGGGATCGGCGCCAGCGTCAGAACCATGCCGATCGACACAATCCCCAGGAAGAAAATCAACAGATACTTCATCAAAGTTTTGCGGCTACCACCGCGAAATAATCGGTACATAAAATCTCCGCGAGAGCTTAACGCCTACTATGAATTATAGGGCGAAGAGAGGCGGGAGGCAAACCAGCTTGCTCGCTCCCGCTTTCACATCTGTCTTCCCAGGGAATGAGTCCGGCCAAATCTCAGATCCTTGTCACCCTGCCGCTGAGCCCTTCGGTTGTCATTCTGGCGCTCTCATTTGTCATTCCGAGCGTAGCGAAGAATCCCTGTATTTCACTCGGGATAAACTCCGCGAGGCGGAAGAAGAATCCGTGTATGACTATAGCTTTCAGCAGACGGCGATCAGCTTTTGGCAAGAAAGCTCGAAAAGCTGAATGCTGATAGTTGACCGCTCGTTCAAGATCTTCGCCGCCTTGTTCTTCCAGTGAACGTAGGGGCGGACGGCGTCCGCCCCAGAGCGCATGCTGTGCGCCCCTGCTGGCGTTACCAGCCGTGACGCCCCCTGAGGAGTTTTGCGGGCGGCGCATGCAGCAAATCGAGGTCGTGCACGTTCAATCCATCGGGTACAGGCTGCAGCCGCCATCCACCAGCAGCGTCGTTCCCGTGATGTAATCGGAGGCATCCGAGCACAGGAATAGGAAGGCGTCAGCCACTGATTCCGGCGGCTGCATATAACCCAACGGAATAGCCTTCTGCGCCCGGTTTCGATAATCCGGCTCAGTATCCCACTGGCGTTTCGCCATGCCGACCGCCACGATCCCGGGCGCAATCGAATTCACGCGGATTCCGTGTGTCGCCAGTTCGCGCGCCATGCCTCGCATCAGCATCTTCATCCCGCTCTTGCTGACGTTATAGGGAGTAATATCGGGCCAGGGCACGTCCTGAACCCACGAGGAAGTGAAGATGATTTTGCCTTTAATCCCTTGCTGAATCATGACCTGCGCCGATGCTTGCGCCACCATAAAGGCGCTTTTCAGATTGAGGTCCAGAATCCTGTCCCAATCTTCTTCTGAATAGTTCAGGATCGGGCAGGATTGCGCCATGCCGGCATGGCAGAGCGCGACGTCGAGCCGCTGAAAATGTTTGACTGCCTTGCCCACCAGTTCCTGGCACTCGAACCGCCGGGTGACATCCGCCTGGAGGTAAAGGAAGCGCCCGGCGGGCCATCGGGCTTCTTGAGCAAGCTTTTGAGCCTCCTGCGCAGACATCAGATCGTTGACAACAACCTTGGCAGAGTGGGCGAGCAATTCACCGACCACGACCTTTCCGATGGCTCCCATACCGCCAGTGATGAGAATGACCTTACCTTCCAGACAATTCTCAGCGTAAGTCATGGGTTCTCCTGTTAAGCGATTCTCCGTTGAAAGGGCAATCTTACACTAAGAGTCGTATGAAGAGCCGAAAAAAACGTTTACGGTCAATGTTCCTTCTGTAATTTTCAGCAGCGGATCGACCTTGGGAGGGCTTCGGAGGGTGCAGCGGCTTGGCCTGCCGCGTCAGAGACTGGATAGCGCGTGAGTAGGGGGTTATGATAGCATTTGAAGATCGAGGGAGAATCGCCTTGGGCGGGCAGGGCGGTTGGTTCCGAGCGGATCAAGGCGTCACGCAGATCAGCCTATATCAAGAAAGGGTTTTGGGGTTTATGTCTGGCCATTCGAAATGGGCAACCATTAAGCACAAGAAGGGCGCTCTGGATGCGCGTCGCGGAAAAATCTTCACCAAATTGATTAAGGAAATCACGGTGGCGGCCCGCCTGGGCGGAGGCGATCCGGATGCCAATCCACGCTTGCGAACTGCGATTGCAGCGGCCAAAGCCGAGAATATGCCGGCCGATAACATCAAGCGCGCCATTCAGAAAGGCACGGGCGAACTGCCGGGCACTTCGTATGAAGAATCGGTCTACGAAGGTTACGGGCCTGGCGGCGTCGCCATGATGGTGGAAGTCGCCACCGACAATAAGAACCGCACCATTTCTGAAATCCGCCATATTTTCAGTAAGAATGGCGGCAATTTGAGCGAAAGCGGCAGCGTCGCATGGATGTTCCACAAAAAGGGCTACATTGTCGTCGAGAAAGAGAAGGCGGACGAGGAAAAGCTCCTGAATCTGGTGATGGAAACCGGAGCCGAAGACTTGAACGACGATGACAGCAACTGGGAGATCTTTACGGCTGTCAACGATCTCCAACGCGTTGTGGAGCGGCTGAAAGCGGAGAATATCACGCCTGCGGTGGCGGAAATTTCCATGATTCCGCAATCCTACGTCAAGCTCAGCGGCAAGAGCGCCCAACAGGTTTTGCGTCTGAGTGAAGAGCTGGAAGATCACGACGACGTGCAGCACGTTTACTCAAATTTCGATATTGAGGAATCGGAGCTCCACGCGCTCGCCGAAGCCAAGTGACTTTTGTCAGGGTATAAAGCGCCTGGGCTCTTGGCTTAGAATCCGGGAAGTGACACCTATCGAGTTTCCAAAACGCAGGATTGATATCTCACCCCGGAGTCTTCTACGACGCTACGGGGTTCTCGTCTACCTTCTTTCGATTGGCGTCGCAAGCGTCCCATGTGCCTTCGCTGCCGCGCGCCATTCTTCGGCGCCGGAAGCCTCTTTTGCGCAGCCATCCAGCACTGTTCCCCAGATCACTTATGCCAAAGTGTTGAAGGGCAGCAATCCGGAGTATGAGAAGATCACCGTGAATGCGGAAGGCGCTGGGACTTATGATGGCCGCAAGCTTTCTGATCCACCGAACCCCCGGCATTTCAAGCTGTCTGACCGCACCACGCAAAAGGTGTTTTCCCTGGCTGCAAGCCTCAATAATTTCCGCACCTGCACGCTGGAAAGCCACAAGCGGGTGGCTAATCTGGGACTGAAGTCGTTTCAATATGAACAAGGAACCCAGGTGAACCGGTGCCAGTTTAACTATTCGACCAACCGCACGGCGCAGGAATTGACGGACCTTCTCGAAAGCATTGGCGTCGTCGAGCGTCACATCATCGCGCTGGACTACGCCATGAAATACGATCACCTTGGCCTGCCTCGGGAATTAACCCTGATTCAGATTGATCTTGATAACAAAGCCCTCGTCGATCCTCAAATGATGGTGAAAGCTCTCCAGGAAATCACGCATGATCCCCGCTTCTTACATCTGGCGCAGGCTCGCGCCGAAAATATCCTGCAAGAGATTCAACGGCAATAGAAGCGGTTTTTAAAACCTCGCTCTGCTTCGTAACGGATGAATGAAAAATTCGGAGGCTGTCATGCTGAGACCTTCGGGTAAACTCCGCGAAGCATCCCTGCATTTGCAGGACTTGCGAAATACAGGGATGCTGCTTCGTCGCCTTCGACTCTTCAGAGTGACAGGCGGGATGAGTTTTTCGACAGCCTGATAAGCGTCGCGCTTTCATCCCTTGGAGGTTCTTCGGGAAAGCTCTTTCACCTTTTGCGCCAGGTCTGGAAGGTGTGAGAAATATGCATAGAGCTTTTTGAACTCACTGAGCGGGCGCGCCGGAGTCCCCCACAGGATGCTGCCCTTTCGAATTACTTTACCGGGCAGAATGCCAGCCTGCGATCCAATCACCGCGCCATCTTCGATCCGAACGTGATCTCCGATCCCTACCTGACCGCCGATGATAACGTAGTCGCCAATTTCTGTGCTTCCTGAAATCCCGGTTTGAGCGGCAATGATGCAGTGACGGCCAATACGAACGTTGTGGGCAATCTGCACCAGGTTGTCGATCTTCGTTCCTGAACCGATCACGGTAGTGCCGAGCGATCCTCGATCAACCGTGGTGTTGCATCCGATCTCAACGTCATCCTCGATGATCACCTTCCCAAGCTGCGGGAACTTATGGTGGCGGTCTTCCGCAAAGACGTAGCCAAAACCATCCCCGCCTATGACGACCCCGGCGTGCAATATGACGCGGTTGCCGATGTGGGAGCCGGGATATACGCGGACGCCCGGATAGAACGAACAATCGGAGCCGATCTCCGTGCCTGCCCCGATAAACACCCCCGCCGCAAGAGCGCTTCTTTCACCCATCGTGGCATGGTCTTCGATCGTGACATAGGGGCCTATCGAGGCGCTCGACGGTAGGCTGGCGGTTGGAGAGATGACAGCAGTCGGATGAATTCCGGGGACGGCCAATTTGGAAGGACGAAGAGAATTTGCGGCATGAATGAAAGCCAGCTTGGGATGCTTGACGCGGATGATGGTATGGCCACGCAACGAAGTGCCTTCGGGTATGAGAATGCAGCCAGCCTGCGAGGCAGCAGCCTGCTGGAGCGCCCGTTCTCCTTCTGCAAAGGCAAGTTCGCTCGAAGAGGCGTTTTCCAGATCGGCTACATTGCAAATCTCATGGTTTCCGTCCCCGTAAAGTTCGCCGCCCAGAAGTTGAGCGATTTCGTAAACTCTCATGGTGGCCTCAAGAGGGAGAAGAGCGCTGCCGCAGCTTCCTATTGAGGTTTACAAATTATAGTGACATCGTTTTCTGTAGCGCCGGTCTCCTCACCGGCGTTTTCGGCGCTGGAGACATCGTCGCTACGGTCTGCGTTGTCACTATAATTTGTAATTCTCAATAGAGTTTCTAAAAGGGGTAGACCGGGGGTTCGCCCGGAGGGCGCGTTTTCCACCGGCGATGCATCCAAAGCCACTGTTCCGGATAACGCCGGATATATTGTTCCAGCAACTTCGTGAAATGAGCGGTATTGAGCGTAATTTCCTTCTCCGGATCATCATCCCGGAGCCATTCCACGGCCTCAAAGCGCAGCCGATATTTTCGCAGTTGCGAATCCCAAATCACCAGGCCCAGCGTCACCGGGGCGCCCGTTTTGCGGGCCACTCGCGCCGGCCCTGTGGTTGTGCAGGCGGGGAGGCCGAAAAAATCCACAAACACGCCTTCAGTTGGAAGCATGTTCTGATCCATGAGAATGCCGACGGATTCTCCTTGCCGCAAAGCGCGCAGCGCCTGACGGGCGAATTCCCCTTTTTCAATGGACTGGCCGCCGCTCAGGCAGCGGTAACGATCAATCAGGGAATCAATCAGAGGATTATCGAGCCTTCGCGCCACAAAATGGACAGGGTGGCCATAGACGCCGTGGGCAAAAGATCCGAGTTCCCAATTTCCAAAGTGCGCTGTCAGAAAGAGCAGTCCTTTTCCCTGTCGCTGAGCGCGATCAAAATTCTCATAGCCGTCATAGATGATCAATTGCTCAATGTTGCTGCGGTTCCAATGGGGAAAATGGGCGAAATCCGCGAGCATGCGGCCCAGATTCTGGAAGCTGGCGAAAAGCACGCGCCGCCGCTCGCGCGGAGACCAGTCAGGGTAAGCCAGCCGAAGATTCCAAAGTCCTACGCGCCGAAGCCGTGGCCAGAACCAATAACTTAAGCTGGCGAGAGCGGTGCAAAGGATACGCGCAAAGCGGTGAGGTAATGCTCCCAGGAGTTGTAACAATCCTTTGGCCGCCCAATACTCCACTCGATGGCGGAGGGGTGAGGCATCTTCCGCTTGATCGTCCCTGGAGGCGGTCTCCGGGGTGGTGAGGCTGCTCAAAATGCGAGAGTCCATTGGCTCGCTTTCACTGATAGTTAGGTTATACTTTTTTCAAGAACGAGCGTGGCGAACGGAGATCGGTGATGCCTCGCTCAGAAACAGGCGCTGAACTTGACCACCGAAGTTGTTGATATTCGGCATTTTGGCGCAGGCGATTTCGCCGCCCTGCTCGAAGCAGAATCCTCTGCCTGGACTAAATCTCTCCGCTGGGATTATACCCCTTCTGTCCGGCTCATCGCTGCCTGCTTAGCTGACAAACGACTTTCCGGCTATGCGCTGGTGGCTGATCAGCGCATTCAGGGCTACAGCTTTTTCCTTTACGAGGATCAGAAGGGTCTCATCGGCAATCTTTTTGTGGAACCTAACGGTTCCTCCAGGGAGCATGCATTGCTCCTGCTGGATCATGTGATTGAGACTTTGAAAGCCACGCCGGGTCTGCGCCGGGTGGAAGCGCAGCTTCCGCACTTTGCCCTTCAGGAACTGGAATCGTGTTTTGAGCGGCATCAATTTGCAACCTATCTTCGGCGATTCATGGCTCTTCGTTTGAAAAGCCGTCTCAGCGGCTCTCTGCCGTTGACTGAGCCGCTTCGCGGGGCCCACCGGTTTTCTTCGACCGTGCCTGAGGATTTCATCATTGAGCCCTGGGAGCGAAGACATGACGAAGAGGCCGCGCGGCTTCTCTATCATGCCTATCGCGGCCACATCGACGCGGAGATTAACGACCAGTACTGTTCCCTGCAAGGCTCCTTGCGGCTCATCGAAAACATTGTGCATCTTCACGGGTGTGGCGAGAATGTGCCTCAGGCCTCGCTGGTCGTTATCCAGCGAGACACCGGGAAGCTGGCGGGGATTCTTGCGCTCACGGCGGTGCGGCCAACAACCGCGCATATCCCGCAGATTGCGGTTTCCCGTGAATTTCAGCGCGGAGGGTTGGGAATAGGACTGATGGAAGCATCTTTCCGGGAACTGGGGAAGCTGGGATTTGAAGAGGTCTCTCTGACGGTTACTGACCTGAATGTGAATGCCGTTCGTTTTTACGAGCGGCTGGGGTTTGAGACCTTCCGAACATTTGGCGCGTTTGCCTGGAATCGTCCGGCGCCGTGAGGCGGTAACGCTTGCCAAATGCCATAGGATGAACGACTGCCGCAAGCTGCCGCGAGAAATCCACCCTTACAAGAAAGCGAATTATCACCCCCATTTTTTCTAATTCATTCGCAGCGGCCTCCCTGTTTACAATTTAAGTGTAGCTAAGGCGTTAGAAAAGGAAGGCTCAAATTCAGGAGGAAGAAAAAGGCCGACCGTCGTTGATGAGCAGCAAACGAGCTACCCTTGAGGGATGCGCCTCAAATATCTTCCTAGGGCGCTTTCAACGGATGGATCGACGCAGGGAACGAGTAGTCCCCAACAATGAGTGAATCGTACGGTCTTGTCCTTTTTAACTTGGTGGTCTTGGGTATTCTGGCTCTGGACTTGGGGGTGTTCCACCGGCGCGCACACCGACCATCTTTCAGGGAAGCTGCTCTCTGGTCGGTGGTTTGGATAGGGCTTTCAGGAGCTCTATGCGTCACCCTTTATTTCTGGCGCGGGCCTCATGCCGCTTTAGAGTATCTCACCAGTGATATCCTTCAGAAGTCGCTTTCTCTCGACAACGTTTTCTTCTTCGCGCTGATCTTTGGCGCCATGGCTGTCTCCGCGCGCCTTCAGCACCGCGTGCTCTTCTGGGGAGTCATCGGTGCTGTTGTGCTGCGCGCCGCCTTCATTGTTGGCGGACTGGCGCTGATCGCCCGTTTTCAGTGGATGTTCTACGTCTTCGGCGCCTTTCTGGTGTTCACCGGAGCCAAGCTGCTGGCTCAACGCAAGGGTCCGGCCGTCGATCCGAAACGCAACATTGTGGTTCGATGGGCCCAAAAAGTTTTTCCGGTCGCTGAGGATTATGAAGGTTCGCGCTTCTTCATCAAAAGAGGCGGCCAGTGGCACATGACGCGGCTCTTTATCGTTCTGGCCATGGTGGAGATCGCGGATCTCGTCTTCGCGTTAGACTCCATCCCCGCCAGTTTCGCCGTCTCCCGCGATCCGTTCATTGTATACACTTCCAACATCCTGGCGTTGCTGGGGTTGCGCGCGCTTTACTTTTTGGTCGAGCGCGCGCTCACCCGCATGCGGTACCTGACCCTGGGCCTTTCTTTCGTGCTCGTTTTTATGGGCCTGAAGATGCTTGCGGCAAAGTTCATTCCGATCCCCATCTGGCTTTCTCTTCCGGTTATCTGCGCGATACTCGGCGTTGCGATGGCAGCCTCAGTGTGGACGGGCAGGCGCAGACCATTGCACAAGAAGGCGCCATCTTCGCAACCATCCCTGGTTCCGGGGGGACAGCGATTGGGGGGAAGGGGAATAAGACATTTTGAAGGCAGCCGTGGGAATGTTCGATCAACTCTCGATCAGCAGTGTTCCCGGGTCTTCCACGAGTCCTTTCACCCGCGCTAGAAACTGCACGGCCTCAAGGCCATCCACGATTCGATGATCGTAGCTCAGCGCCACATACATCATCGGCCGGATTGCGACCTGACCTTGTACGGCCACAGGTCGCTCCTCGATCTTGTGCAGTCCCAGAATCCCGACTTGCGGAGGATTTAAAATCGGAGTGCTGAGCAGGGAACCGAAAACTCCGCCGTTGGTAATGGAAAAGGTCCCGCCGCGAAGATCGGCAAGCGTAAGAGATCCCTCCCGCGCCTTGCGCGCATACTCTTTAACCGCAATTTCAATTTCGGCGAAAGAAAGGCGGTCGGCATCGCGCAGCACCGGCACCACCAGCCCTTCTTCCGCGCCGACGGCCACGCCGATATCGTAATAATGTTTCAGGATCATCTCATCGCCCTGAACTTCAGCGTTCAGGCGCGGAAATTGCTTGAGGGCCGCAACGCAGGCTTTAACAAAGAATGAGGTGATGCCGAGATTGACGCCGTACTTTTCCTTGAAGGCATCCTTCTGTCGCTTTCGCAGTTCCACCACCGCGCTCATGTCAATTTCATTGAAGGTGGTCAGCATGGCCGCTGTATGCTGCGCCTCCACAAGCCGTTGCGCGATGGTCATGCGACGGCGCGACATCCGTATCCGCTCTTCGTGGCGCGGAGGGATTTGTGGCGCCGGAGGCGGGACGCTGGGAATCGCGCGGGCTGTGGGAGCAGCGCCGCCTGAAGCGCTGGCAAGCCTCTCGGCATCCTGACGAGTGAAGCGCGCTGCGGAGTCCACCAGCGGGACCTGAGTCAAGTCCAACCCTTTCTCGCGCGCAAAGCGTCGTGCCGAAGGGGTGGAAACCTCCTCGGCCGTAAGGCTCCGCGCTTCCGTGGTTGTTTTCGGTTGTGGCGCTGGTTCGGCAGGAGTGGGTTTCTGTGACGCGGGCTGCGCTGGCTGGGGAATCTCAGCCTTGGATATCGCGGGGGCCTGAGCGGATTGTGTCTGCGCTCCGGAACCGTTGGAAGGCTGGGCGCCCGGGGCAAGCTCTTCAATCACACCCAGCACGTCTCCGATGTGCACATCCTCGCCCTCCTTCCGCTCGATCCTGGCGAGCACGCCGGCTTGTTCCGCGCCCACTTCGAGATCCACCTTGTCCGTCTCAAGCTCCACGACGACCTCGCCGGGACTTACACGGTCTCCTTCCTTCTTGCGCCAGTGTCC
>Ga0070737_10003734_pt1 | contig 16023 bp, 12 predicted proteins | sample Coa_R1_10_FD_66438 | JGI IMG/M metagenome (GOLD analysis project Ga0070737, IMG submission 66438) | Surface soil microbial communities from Centralia Pennsylvania, which are recovering from an underground coalmine fire - Coalmine... | ecosystem: Environmental > Terrestrial > Soil > Unclassified...
ACGCACCTGTTCCACATGATTGATGATTACTTCATGGAGACACTGGCGCCGGGGAAGTAAAGCAATTTCCCCAAGGAGAGACCGAGGACACGGCGAAGTCAGGATGCATTGCTATAGGCGCAAAGTAATTCAGAAAATCTCTGCGTGCTAAGCGGTGAACGAGAAATGCTGATTTGCCCTTTTTCCTGGCTTTTTGTTTCAATTCAGTAGCGATTCCACCACTCCCGGGCCGGGTCCCCAGCACGTCCCGCCTTTGGACGTGGTGGGGTGAGGGAGCATTCACCTGGCCAAGCAACTTTTCGCATGTAAGTCCATTGACAAGCTGATCTCCGAGTCGGAGGAGCCGGAGCACCGACTGAAGAAGACGCTGGGCCCGTGGTCGCTCACCGGGCTGGGCATCGGTGCGGTCATCGGCTCCGGGATTTTCACGGTGATTGGCACGGCCATTGCCGGGCAGAGGTTCGACACCGCCTCCATTCTCAATACTCCGCTGGCCGATTATGTGGTCCGCCACAGCGCGACGCTGGGCCGCCCCGGTGCGGGGCCGGCGCTGGCGCTTTCCATGGTGCTGGTGGCGATTGTTTGCGCTTTCACCGGGCTCTGCTATGCCGAATTGGCTTCGATGATCCCCATCGCCGGCAGCGCCTACACCTACACCTACGCCACCATGGGCGAGCTGATTGCCTGGATCATCGGCTGGGACCTGATCCTGGAGTACGCAGTCAGCAACATGGCGGTGAGTGTCGGCTTCGCCGCCCACATGGCTGCGACCTTCGACTGGTTTGGCTGGCATCCGGCGCTGCGCTGGATCACCCCGGCGTATTTGCCGGGCGGACTCACCGACCTGCAAGGCAACGTGCTCTATGGGCCGGGCTGGCACTTCGGCTTCAACTGGCCGGCGTTTCTCGTGGTGATGGTCCTGACGGTGGTGCTGGTGCGCGGCATTCGCGAATCGGCGGAGACCAACAACATCATGGTCCTGCTGAAAATCGCGGCGATTCTGACGTTTGTCTTCGTCGGGCTGCGCTTCATTCATCCGGCCAACTACCATCCCTTTGTGCCGGAAGGCTGGTCGGGCGTGCTGACCGGCGGTTCCATCATCTTCTTCACCTACATCGGATTTGATTCGGTTTCCACGGCGGCGGAAGAGGCGCGCAATCCGCAGCGCGATATTCCCTTCGGCATCATTACCACGCTGATCGTCTGCACGGTGCTCTATATGGCCGTTGCCGTGGTACTGACGGGGTTGGTGCCCTGGCGCACGCTGATCGATAACGCGGCCCCGGTGGTCAACAGCATGAGCATGCTGGCGGGGACGACGAAATCCGCGCTGCTGCATTGGACGGAGCTGGCCGTGCTGTTCGGCGCCATGATGGGCATGATCTCCTCGCTGTTGGTCTTCCAGCTTGGACAAGCGCGGGTGTGGTTCTCCATGTCGCGCGACGGTTTGTTGCCTAAGATGTTTAGCCGCGTGCATCCGCGCTTTCGCACGCCGGCGGTGGCCACTTGGATTGCAGGCTTGGTGGTCGGCATTCCGGCCGGTATTCTCGACATCGGTACGCTCTCCGACCTGTCGAACATCGGCACGCTGTTTGCGTTCGTGCTGGTGTCGCTGGGCGTCATCATTCTGCGCTACAAGCAGCCCGAGCGCCATCGCGGCTTCCGCGCGCCCGGCGGTCTGGCCGCGCCCATACTTAGCGTGATCTTCTGCGTGCTGCTGATGGCCGGGCTGCCGATCCTGACCTGGCTGCGTTTCTTCGTGTGGCTGATGATCGGGATGGGGGTGTACTGGCTATACAGCCGCCATCGCAGCGAGTTCAACCCGCGGAATGCGAACTCCGTGCTACCGGCGGCGGCGAAGCGATGAGCGATAGCTTTATTTTCTCGCTGCCCAAGGCCGAACTACATCTTCATCTCGAAGGCGCGGTCGATCCTCCCACATTGTCGGAGTTGAGCCGCCGCCATCCCACGCCGCTGGAAACCACCAATCCTGCCTATCGCAACCTTGAAGATTCCGGCCGGGTCTTCACGGAAGAAGAAGCGCGAGAGCTGTATCAATACAAGCATTTCACCGGCTTTTTGTGGGCCTTCAAGGCAGTCAGTGAGCGGCTGCGCAATCCCGAGGACTACGAGCTGGTGACCTATCGCCTGATGCAGAAGCTGCACGCGCAGAACGTCGTCCACGCTGAGGTGTATATATCCGCCGGGATTGTGCATTTCCGCGGCCAGGAGTTCGCTCCGCTGCTGGAGGGCGCGGAGCGGGGCCGGCGGCGCGGTGAGCGAGACTTCGGTATCTCGCTGTCCTGGATTCTGGACGCGGTGCGCCACTTTGGCGTGGAGGCGGCGCGACGGGTAGTCGACGAAGCAATCGAACTGAGGTCTTACAATGTGGTAGGCATTGGCATGGGCGGGGATGAGCGCCGCGGCCCGCCCGAGCAGTTTGGCGAAGTTTATGCCCATGCTGCGGCACACGGCCTCCGGCGGACGGTGCATGCCGGAGAGGCGGCCGGCGCCGAATCCATTTGGGGAGCATTGCGCGAACTCAAACCGGACCGCATCGGCCACGGCCTGCACGCCATCGATGATCCCGAACTGGTGCGCTACCTGGCGGACCAACGGATTCCGGTCGAAGTTTGCATCACCAGCAACGTGATGACCGGTTGCTGTGCCGCGATCGCCAACCATCCCGTCCGCAAGCTTTTTGATGCCGGTGTGCTGGTCACGCTCAACACCGACGATCCTGACATGTTCCACACCACGCTGCTAAACGAATATCAGATTGCGCGCGACGCCTTCAGCTTTACCGACGACGAGCTTCGCCAACTGGCGCAGAACTCCTTGGAAGCCTCATTTCTCCCGGAGGACAAAAAGCAGGTGCTGCTGGCAGGGACCTAACTGCATGGCGAAAATCATTCCCCGGCCACCGTCATACCCTCGATGCGGAGGGTGGGCGAAGCGATGGAACTGCGGAACTCCAGGTCGTTGCCAATCTCGGAAACATGGAACAGCATGTCTGTTAGGTTCCCGGCAACGGTGATCTCTTCCACCGGGAAGGCCAGCTCGCCGTTTTGGATCCACAGTCCGCTGGCGCCGCGGGAAAAATCGCCGGTGACCAGGTTCACGCCGAAGCCAAGGAATTCTGTGACAAAGAGACCTTCTTTGATGTCCGCGATGATCTCCTGCGCGCTCTTCGCTCCCGGCTGCAGAAAGAAGTTGCCCGGTCCGATACCGGGCGTACCCGCCAGCCCGCGCGAGGCGTTGCCGGTGGTCTGCAGGCCCAGCTTCTTCGCCGTGTAGGTGTTCAACAGATAGGACTTGAGCACACCGTTTTCGATGACCACGGTCTTGCGGCTGGGCACGCCTTCGGAATCGAACGGACTGGTGCCCAAACCGCCGGGCATGGTGCCGTCGTCGATGACGTTGATGTTTTCGCCGGCGATCTTTTCGTTGAGTTTGCCGGTGAGGAAGGAAGCGCCGCGATAGATGGAATCGCCGTTGACCGCCTCGAAGATGTGACCGACCAGCGCGCCCGCGACGGTGTGCTCAAACACAATCGGCACCTTCGCAGTCTTCACCTTGCGCGCACCCAGCCGGCGCAACGCTCGCTTTGCCGCGATCCGTCCGACCTCTTCCGCAGGCTCCAGCTTCTTTAGCGAATTCGCCACCGAGTACCAGTAATCACGCTGCATCGCCGAGCCTTCCATCTGCGCCACCGGCACCGCCGATACCGAGCAGTACGAGCGCCGATAGTCGCCCACAAAGCCATGTGAGTTGGCCAGCACCTTGTAGCCGATCGCGGCGTCGAAGCTGCCGCCTTCAGAGTTGGTGATGCGCGGATCGGCGTCCAGAGCGGCCCTCTCCGCGCGGCGCGCGTAGTCGATGCGATCGGCGGTGGAGAGCGAATAAACGTCGTCGTGATACAGGTCGAGGTCGCCTTCCAGCTTTCCCAGTTGCGACGGCTCGGGAATTCCGGCGAACGGGTCTTCGCTGGTAACTTTCGCCAGTGCGAGGGCGGAGTTGACCATCTGCTCGATGCCGGCAGGGCTCAGATCGCTGGAGTAGGTGCTGGCGGCGCGCTGTCCGAAGAAGACGCGCACGCCGATGTCTCTGGACCCTGACTCCTTCAGGCTCTCCACTTCGCCGAGACGGACCACGGTGGAGAATTCGCTGCCTTCCGCGACCACGGCTTCCGCCGCGGTGGCGCCGCCCTGCATAGCGCGGCGAACGACATCGACAGCGAGTTCCTTGGGATCGGTTGCGGTGGATTGGGCATTTTTCGCAGTTGCAGTGATGGGAAAGGTCATATCGGCGGAAGATCCTATTTTGTGGGACTCCTATATTGTGGGGTTTTGGTTGATGACCACGCTAGGCAAAACCGTTTCACCGGCAGGTCTCAGCTTGCTTATCCTCCGGTCCCGCCCACAGTGAGCCGGTCGACCTTCAGCGTGGGGATGCCGACTCCCACCGGCACCATCTGCCCGTCTTTGCCGCAGGTGCCGATACCTTCGTCGAGTTGCAGATCGTTACCGACCATCGAAACCCTCGTCAGCACATCGGGCCCGTTGCCGATCAGCGTCGCGTTCTTCAGCGGCGAAGTCACTTTGCCGTCCTCGATCAGGTAGGCCTCGGAGGCGGAAAAGACAAACTTGCCGTTGGTGATGTCCACCTGCCCGCCGCCGAAATTCACCGCGTAGACGCCGTACTTCACTGAGCGAATGATGTCTTCGGGCGCGTCCTGCCCGGCGAGCATGTAGGTATTGGTCATGCGTGGCATGGGAATGTGTTGATAGCTTTCGCGGCGGCCATTGCCGGTATTGGGGATGCCCATGAGGCGCGCCGAAAGCTTGTCGGACAGATAGGCTTTCAGGATTCCCTTCTCGATGAGGACGGTGTTTTCCGTGGGATTGCCTTCATCATCAACATTGAGCGAGCCGCGGCGCCCCGGCATGGTGCCGTTATCCACGACGGTGCATTTGTCGCTGGCGACCCGCCGGCCGAGCATTCCCGAAAAGGCCGATGTTTTCTTGCGATTGAAGTCGGCCTCCAGGCCATGGCCAATCGCTTCGTGCAGCAAGATCCCCGGCCAGCCAGGGCCCAGCACCACTTCCATCTCGCCCGCCGGCGCCTCGCGCGCATCAAGCTGGATGATTGCTTGCCGCGCCGCTTCCTTGGCAAAGTGCTCCGGCGAGGCATCTCCCTGGAAATAGTCCAGCGACACGCGTCCGCCGCCTCCGGCCGTGCCGCGCGCCGAGCCTGAGGTCGGGGACTTGGCAATGCAGAAGACGCTCAAACGCGCCAGCGGCTGAGAATCTTCGGCGAAGCTGCCGTCGGAGCCGATCACCAGGACCCGGCGCAGCTCATCGGCGTAGCTGACGCGGACCTCGTGGATGCGCGGGTCGTAGTCGCGTGCGGCCTTGTCGGCGCGCTTCACCAGCTCGACTTTGGCCAGCACATCGGCTTCAACCGACGGCAGCGGCACAGGATAAAGATTGTGGGCGGGCTTGTCAGTCAGCCCTACCACCGGCTCCTTTGCCGGCCCGCTGGCAATTAACGCCGCCGTCCGCGCAGCATGGAGGATGCGCTCCGGGGAAAGATCGTCGGTGTAGGCGTAGCCGGTGCGCTCGCCGGAAAGCACGCGCACGCCGCAGCCGGCAGAGATGCCCTCGGTGGCCGACTTCACCATGCTCTCGTCGAGGGAAACTGAAGTTGAGGTTTGATACTCGAAATAAAGATCAGCGAAATCGCCGCCGGCGGAGAGTGCCGCCGCCAAATAACGCTCGATATCGGCTTGCGCGAGTCCATAGCGCTCAAAGAAAAATTTCTTGTCCGTTGTCATTGCTAATTGGATGCTCCTAGGCCCCTCGGGAAGCTCGGCAGCTTGTAAATAGGAAAAATGGGACTCGGGAGCGCCCCATTCCCGAATGGACAATTATCACATAGCCCGGCGCATTCCCGGACATTTGTAAGGGCAGCCGCTTGAGTAAACTATTTCCGACATGACCGTACCGACGGCCGCCATCTCCTGCGAATCTCTCGCTCGTCTGCTTGAACAATTCCTAGCCGAGGCGCCGCACGCCATCGCCATCGAAGACGGCGAAGCGCTGTTTGACTTCAGCACTGCGAAATATTCGGTCACGGGTGAAGACAAGTGCGTTCTCCATATCTGGTCAGAAGAGCGAAATACGGTGCGGCGCGTACTTGATGCCGAGAGCAAGCGTGGCGCGTTGCACCTGCAGGTGTTGCGTTTCGGACAGTCCAAACCCAAGGTCCTGGAAATCCGCGCCGATCGCGACCAGCGGGCGGGAAGCGCCAAGCGTGCCGTGCGCACGCGCTATCAGCTCCTGCTCGAACGCATGCTGCGGCGGGAATATCCCGGGTTCAAGTTGGAGCAGGTCACCAACAGCCCCGACCTGGAGCATTCCTTGAGTCCGGTCTACACGCGAGGCTTGCTGCGCGCAGGCCAATCAGCGTTTGCCGTGCTGGGAGTCAACTCGGAGGAGCCCCAGTCCTCGGTGGACGCGGTACTCACGTTCGGCATTCTGTGGATGGATTACGAGCGCCGGCATCTGGCAGCTCGCGCGCAGGTAGAAGGACTGAAGCTATTCCTGCCGCCGGGCCGTTCGGAGATTGTGCGCCAACGCGCTGCCAATCTCAACCCCGATGCGGCGAAGTGGCAGCTCTACGAGCTCGACGAGCGCTCTGAGACTTGCGACGCAATCGACATCGCCGACAGCGGCAACATCCTCACCCGGCTCACCCGCGCCGTTGACCTCGAGGCCGCACAGCAGCGCTTTGCCGCATCCATCGCCCGCATTCATGCACTCACACCTGCCGCCGAAATCACCGTGGAGTCGGCTTCGGAAATTGTCTTCCGGCTCTATGGATTGGAGTTTGCTCGTGCCTGCCTCGTTCCGGTCCCCGGCTCTTTCCGCAACCAGGAGTCGATCACCTTCGGCGTCGGTCCCGCCGAGTATGTGCTGGACGAAACCAGCGCCGGCGTCTTCGGCGAATTGCTGCGCCGTATCAGCGAGCAGCGCCGGCCGGGCGGCTCACCCACAAACCTGTTCTTTCGCCTGGCGCCGGAGCGCTGGCTGGAAAGCCTCGTCACCCGCGAGGTCCGCGCCATCGACGAGCGGCTTGATGGCCGTTTCGTTTATTCTCAGGTGCCGGCGTTCGCCGCCGGCGATCGCGCCATGCTGGATGTGTTGACCTGCACCCTGGAGGGCCGGCTCGCGGTGCTGGAGCTCAAAGCCAATGAGGACATCCACCTGCCGCTCCAGGGGCTGGACTATTGGGCGCGGGTGCGGTGGCACCAGCAGCACGGCGAATTTGCCCGCTACGGTTATTTCGCCGGACGTGAGCTTTCCAGCGCGCCGCCGCTGTTATATCTGGTGGCGCCGGCGCTGCGCGTCCATCCGGCAACGGATGTGCTGCTCCGGTACCTCTCACCACGCGTCGAATGGACGCTGCTCCAGGTAGACGAGCGCTGGCGCCAGGGTGTGCGGGTGGTGAATCGCAAGCACTCGGCACAGACTGCTTCCCCACTGATCTGAGGCCGGGCGTCTCAACTTTCACTCTTCGCCCATCGTTCTTCGCTTTTCGCTCTTCGTCCTTCATTTTTTTCCTTTCCAGAAGAAGCAGCAGCGCTGCACCGCCGGAGGTCGGCAACGCGATGTTCTCACCTTTTCCTTCTCGCCACTTACCGCCAAACCGCATCTTGGAAATGGGCTGGTGAAAAACGAAAAGCCATGGGCGAATAGCGAAAAGCGGCCTGCGCATCCTATACAATCAAGCTTCCCATGATGAACCGCATGATCGTCGCTAATGTTGTCCACCGGCCGTTGCGCACCCTCATCAGCGTGATCGCGGTGGCGGTTGAAGTCACGCTGATTTTGCTGATTGTCGGGATCATGCTGGGAATCCTGAACGACGAAAACAAGCGCCAGGAAGGTATTGGCGCCGACATCATGGTGCAGCCGCCCGGCTCGTCCCTGATCATGGGAGTGAGCGGCGCGCCGGTGTCGGTAAAGATCGCCGATAAGATCCGGTCACTGCCTCATGTCACCGCCGTGACGCCGGTCATAACACAAATCATCGCCTCGCATGCGCTCGAGCTGGTCGACGGAATTGATCTGAAATCCTTCGATGCGGTCAGCGGCGGTTTTACCTATCTCTCCGGTGGGCCGTTTCAGGGACCTTACGACGTCATCATCGATGATCTGAAAGCCGCCGCCGTGCATTTGAAGGTTGGCGACACGATGGAGTTGCTCAATCACCAGTTTCGAGTGACTGGCATCGTCGAACACGGCAAGGGCGCGCGCGAGTTTGTCCCTATGCCCACCTTGCAAGACCTGATCGGCGCGAACGGCAAAGCCTCGATCTTCTACGTCAAGCTCGACAATCCCAACAACGCCGACCAGGTGGTGCGCGAGATCAAGAACATCCCCGGCATGCAGCAGTTCGGCGTACATTCCATCAAGCAGTACCTCAGCCTGATGACCGCGGCCAGCATCCCGGGCCTGACCACTGTCATCGATGTGGTCATCGGCATTGCAGCCGTCATCGGCTTCATCGTCATCTTCCAGGCGATGTACACCGCGGTGATGGAGCGCACGCGCGAGATCGGCATTCTGAAGTCGCTGGGCGCGGGCAAGCTGTATATCGTCAACGTCGTGCTGCGCGAAACACTGCTCATCGCGATTGCCGGTGTGATTCTGGGGATTATCAGCAGCTATTGCGCAAGCATCGGTCTGCGAGCCAAGTTCCGGACCCTGCCCATTCTGATCACCTATGCCTGGCTGGCCAAGGCGACCGTGATTGCCCTGGTCGGCTCCCTGCTGGGCGCCTTTTATCCCGCTATGAAGGCTGCCCAGAAAGACCCCATCGACGCCCTAGCCTACGAATGAGCAGCCGGCTCCGTGAGCTTGCTGTTCCCACGGCCTCATCCAAGATTTTCCGGATCTCCGGCTCCTGATTTCTTTTAAGTTGACGAAGCTCTGTCACATAACAAAATGTTCAATTCCGCACACGACTTAGCGTGTGCTGCTTTGTGAACTTGCGGGCTTACGCAATCGAGCGATAATAGAGACATGCGAGGCTGGCTCTCAATTGCGGCCTTATGCACGATTCTCCTTGCCGCTCCGGCCTGGGGGCAGAGAGGCGGCGGCCACGGTGGGGGTGGGTTCCACGGCGGTGGGGGCGGGTTTCATGGTGGTGGATTTGCCGGAGGGCCCCGCGGCGGCTATTGGGGTGGCGGCTTTCGCGGCAACGGCTGGGGCTATTCCGGTTACGGCTATCGTGGCTGGGGCTGGGGCTATCGCGGCTACGGCTGGGGCTACCGCAGATGGGGCTGGGGCTATCCCGGCTGGGGTTGGGGCTGGGGTTGGTCCTATCCTTGGTGGGGATGGAGCTGGTATCCCTGGTGGGGATGGAGCTCCTGGGACGATTTCGACAGCTCCTATCCTTCTGACGCATACTTAGCTTCGAATTATTCGGCGCAGCCCTATCCTTCTACCGTCTACGTGACTTCTGCTCCTTCGCCGGGATATTCCTATTCGCAACAGAATCAGACACAGGAGGAGATTGATAGCCTGAAAGACCAGGTAGCGCAATTGCGCTCGCAGCAGGAAGAAAAGTCCGCGTCCGCGGAAGCACATGCCAAGACGGTGCTGGTTTACCGCGACGGCCACACCGAGCAAATTGATAACTACGCCATCGCGGGCAAGACGTTATGGGTCTTCAACGAGACCCGTGCCCGAAGAGTTGCGCTCTCTGATCTCGACCTTACCGCCACCAAGCGCGACAACGAAGACCGCGGCATCGATTTCATCATCCCCACCGCTTCCCAGTCGGCAGCGCATCACGGCGAGTAATTCTTAAAGAGCGATTAGCTCCGGTCTTCGAAAGGGACGGCCTTCAGGCCGCCCGCAAATCCTGCAGGATCATCACGGCTTTGGCGCCAGGGATTCCGTTCCGACTAAATCGTAGTTTCCCTAATTTTGGGAAGCTGGCCCCACCAGCCATCCGTGAGCGGGCAAACGCTGTGTCCAATTCGCGTGAAAAAATTCCGGACAAGCTCTGTCTTGTCTGATCACTCCGCTCACGGCGCAACCGGTTCACAATCAGTTAACGTCGAAGTCAGAAAGGCGAAGGTATGATGGAAGGGGACGAGTGAGGTTCGCGTTCTTCTAGCGATCTCGCGTGAAGTTAACACCGTCTAACTCAATAGCGAGTCCGCAGGCGCAGCGTGCCGAGCGGACTGGTTTGCGCATGCGTCTTTGCTACAAGTTCTTTCTGACAGTTTTCCTGCTCGCGGCCACTCACCCGGCGGCGCGGGCTGATATCGGCTTGGTGCTCGACGCCAAGCCCAACGTTCAACCAGAATTAGTCAAGGCGGAAATCATCGGCGAGGGACACGCGGCCATCTACCTGTCGGGCATATGCCCTGCATCGCCGGTCAAGCTCCGGTTGTGCGGCCCCGACGAGCCCGGCTCGGTCATCCAGAACTACGAAGATTACCGGGAAAATCAGCCTTACGAGTGGAATGTTGTGCCACTCAGCATCTACCTCTATGGCGTGGACAACCTGCGTGACCGGCCGCTGTTCGCCTCGCCCGAGTTGCGCGGCGTTTTACAGGACCAATATCGGCGCGAGTATCTGCAGCAGTTGTGCACCACTTCGCGCTGCATCAATAGTCCCGACGCCAACTGGCGCGATTCAGTGGCCGCGGCCTTTGTGCGCGAAATCTACATCTTCGAGGTCCACACCACCCCCGAGCAGGACCAGCAATTCATTCGCGAGTTCAACGCGCGGCCCAATGTGAACCATTACAACGGCGCCTCGCGCAACTGCGCCGATTTTGCCAAGATGGTGCTCAATACCTATTTTCCGCACTCAGCGCATCGCAATGTGGTGAACGACTTCGGCGTCACCGGCCCCAAGGCCGTGGCCCGCAGCTTCACCCATTACGCCGAGCGCCATCCCGAGCTGCAACTGCGCGTCATACGCGTGGTGCAAGTACCGGGTACGTACCGGCACAGTTCCGATCCCCGCGAAGGTACCGAGCAGGCCCTGCGTTCCAAAAAGTGGCTGGTGCCCATCGCCGTCGCCGAGGCGGAGGCGGTGCCTGTGCTGGCTGCTTCGTACCTCTTGACGGGCCGTTTCAATCCCAGCCACGAACTGCGTGAGCACCCTTCCGAGGACGTGGCCGTACTCTACGAGCAGTTGGCGGATGCTGAGCGCGCCGGCGACTGGGCGCGGCAGCAGGCGATCAAGCGCGATCTTCGCTCTGACCGCTTGCGCGAGTTGGGCAACGAACCCGATTGGCAGAAATACCGCGCGCGTTACGAGGAGATCCTGCGCAGCGCCGTCGATGACGGCGTCATCGCTGATGGCCACAAACTGCAGGCCGTGTTCCACAGCTTTCAGACGAACGGGCACGCTTATGTGGATGAAAGCGGGCAGCCCTGGTTGGAGCTGGTCAGCGGCAGCGAGGTGCGACGCGTCGGCCTGAGTTCGCAGAATGTTTTCAGCGTGGGATCAGACCCTAGGCTCGCTTTCCAGTTGCTGCTGGCGCGCACCAATGCGCTGCTTTCCGCCAAGTCCAAGCATCGTGAGCTCTGGCCCGAGTTTCAATCCGACTGGGCGCTGCTGGAGCGGGCGCAGGAAGATATGAGCACGCACGGCAACCACGCCGTTATCGCCACCCGGGCGCCAAGCCAGTAAGCTGACACCTCGGCTGAACCAGACATCGAATGTGTGCTAGCTCTCTTCGTGCTCCCGGTAGCTGGCGCGGAGTTCGGTGACGATTTCGTCGGCCGCCTGCCGGGCCTGGTCGAACTGGTCGGGCGGAAAGGAAATCGCGCCCACGCGGGCGTGGCCGCCGCCGCCGTAGCGCTCGCAAATCTTGGCCAGGTTTTCCATATAGCTGGCCGTCGTCCAGGGATTGGAACCCACTGATACCTTCGTGCGGAAGCTGCTCTTGCTCAGCCCCACGCTGTAAACGCAGCGGGGATGCAGATAATAGGGGATGAACTTGTTGTAGCCCTCGAGATCGTAGCCGGTCACATCGAAGAAGATGACGCCGTCGGTGCAATCGGAGTGGTTGCGGATGATTTCAATCGAGCGCCGATGACGTTCCATGAGCTGCGGCAGGCGGGCTGCGCACTCCGGCTGGGCAACGATTTCCGCCAGCGGCTGGTAGGCCAGCACGGGAAGCAGGCTGGGAATGAACTGCGGGTCCTGGTTCGATTCGATCAGCATGGTCAATTGCGTGGCCGGAGCTTGCATTTCCACCGCCGACTCTGGGCTGTCGTAAAGCGCACCGTCAATGATGTCGGCCCACTCGATCATCTCTGCTGCCGGTGCCGGATTGAAGCCGAAGCGCTGCTCGGCAACAGTAGCGATGAACTTCGTGCAGGAGCGGAAATCGGGATCGTAGAACTGGGTATTGCTCTGCTGCTGTTCGAAGTGGGATGCGTCCGCGGCGGTGAGGAATGCGCTTTCATGATGATCGAACCACCAGGTGATGCGCGGCGAAGGTGAATACTTGAAGTCGACGATGGCGTTCTCGTCGCCGGTAAAATCGGCCTCGTTGAAAAGCGCGCCGGCGCGGTGCACCAGCCCCTGATATTCAAATTCCGCGTTGGCGCGAATCCGCTCCCGGTAAAATCGCGTGAACAGCGCCGCCGAGCAGGCGCCGTCAAAACATTTGTCGTGATAGAAGACCTTGATCCGCAAAAGAACTCTCCGCCGGCTAAAGCTGTTCAGTATAGAGGAAAGTTTCCCGCTTTATCGCAAGCAAGAAACAAAAAGTAAATAGAAATGACATTTTGGGCGGAAGATGTCAAGCGCCGTTCTGAGTTTTCGCCCCAGACGAATTACTCAACCGGCGGCTGCAGGATCGCCAGCATGCGCAGGTCCATTACGGCATGGAGAATCATAGGCAGGAACAGGCTTCCGGTGAGGATGAAAAGCAATCCAAAAAGAAAGCCCATGACAGTGCTGGCAATGGCGCCGCTGATTCCCTGATAAAGATGACAGAGCCCGAAAATTATCGACGACAGCAGCAGCGCCAGGGTCAGGCTGAGCGTTCCAGGAAAGACATGCAGGTAGTGCAGGAGGAAACCTCGATACAGCGTTTCCTCGCAAATTCCCGCTGTGATGCAGACGAATACCCACCAATGACGCTCGGTCCAGGTCATGGGAAGAAAGTAATCGTGGTTCTTCAATGCTGCGGCTGAGGAATACTTGCGGGGCTGCTTTCTGAGCTTCTTGAGGGCGACTGTCACAAGCGGTAGCAGCATGAGCGCGACAAACAGGGCAATCACTACCTCCACCAGATAGAACACCCAGGCGTGCCCAAGCAGCCATGGGATCTCCTCGGGTGCGGGATAGATGATCCACAGCGAGCGCCAGCCCACAACCAGCAAAGCCAGGATGCTGCCAATCCACAACCACGCCACGACTGTTTTGTAGTAGCGGATTTTTCCTCGCGAGCTCGGATTTCGCTTTAGCCGGCGCGTATCGTAGAAATCCCAAACGGGCGCCACGACCAGAAGAAAAAAAAACAGCAGATGTTGGATCAGCGGCGTGAGGGAAATAGAGAGGGTTGGCATTTCGGTGGATGGCCGCCGATCAGTTTATCAGGGCGCCGAAAATCCCCATCGATGCTGGCTAGAAAGAGGAAAGGGTGGGGCAACTGGATCCCTCCGCGTTTGTGCTTGTGACCGTTTACGCTCCCGCCTGCTTTTCCGCCAGGTCGCCGACCACGGGTAGCTTGAAGATTTCGTGCTGGTACGCCTTGATAACCAGCAGTAGCCACAGCGCCAGGACGGCCAGGCTATACAGCGGCCACAGCAGGGCGGCGATGAACCAGCCGATCACCGGCACAAGATGGAAAATCGAGGAGACAATCACCAGCACAATATCGACGACGATCAGCGCCACCGCGACGAAAATGCATTGTAAGGAGTGAAAGCGCACGAAGCGGTTGCGGTTGTAGGGCTCGACCAGCAGGAACACAATCGCCGGAATAATGGTGAAATACGCCAACATCCCGGCCACATTTTCCGCTAACCCAGAAGAAGTCGCCGCCGGATTATAGGCCCCACCCGCAGTGGTGGCCGGAACCGGGCCTGCTGCCGCCATGTTGGGTTGTGCTTTGCCGCAAGCGGGGCAGAATGCCGCATTGTCTGCCATTTGACTACCACAGTTTGCACAGAACGCCATGAAAGACCTCCCTGAGTTTTGGTTGTGCGCCGACCCACGGTCCAAGGCGCAACCGGCAGCGAGCACGCGCCTCTGGACTCAGCTTTTGTCGCGGACAATAGCAAACTGCCGCTCCAAAGGCAACCAAATGTTGGCGCCGCAAAATAGTGCGCGACCTTGAAAAATGGAGTTGCCCTCTCTGTGTGCAATTTTCGAACAGGGTCCCAGCGAGGGTGAAGGCCCGAAGCAGGATGTATCGTGCCACTTGCACTGGCACCGATCGTGACCCGCCCTGGCTGTAAAGGCACCGGGCCAATCTCGCTCACATACTACCGGACTGACTCAGAAGATCTCCGAACTTGCGTTAGCGGCGTAGTCGTCGTCGCGGCGTTGCAGCGTGGGCCGGTCATCGCCCTTGCCATTGCCGTTCTTGTCGTTGCCATTGTCAGCGGTCTGAGTCCGGCGCAGTGTAGGCTTGTTGTTGTCCTGGGGAAGCGCTTTCTTGCCGTTCTCAAAGGCTGCCAGGCGCGCCTTCACCGTTTCGAACTCCGAGGTGTCGACGATATATTCGGGCCGCGGCGGCAAGACGTTGCGAATCTCTTCCTGGCTCTTCTGGATGCGGTCCGGCGTCTGCGGGTGATCGGCAAAGGCCTTGGCCAGGATTCCCGGCTTTTCCTTCTCCAGCGCCTTGATCTTCTCAAAGAAGGCGATGAAGGCCTGCGGATCGTAGCCGGCCTTATACATGTATTGCAGGCCCAGGTAATCGGCCTCGGCCTCATAGCCGCGCGAAAACTTCATAAAGGCGACGGGCAGCGCCAGGCCCATGGCCGCACTGGTCGCCTCGTACATCCCCCAACTGTTGATGACAAAGATCAACGGAATGGTCGCTATATTGGCGTAGCCCTCGCGGGTCATCTCGCGCGTGGCATGACGCGCCGCTACATGTGCGATCTCGTGTGCCATCACGCCGGCCAGTTCCGCCTCGTTGTCGGCGGCCAGAATCAAGCCGGTATTCACGTAGAAAAAGCCGCCCGGTAAGGCGAACGCGTTGATGTCATTGGAATCGATGACTTTGATGGTGAAAGGAACTTTGGCGTCCGAGTTGCGAACCAGGTTCTGGCCGATGCGATTGATGTATTCGTTGACCACCGGGTCATGGATCAGTTGCGCGCTCTGCTCCACCATCATTGCGTACGACTTACCCAGCTTCACGTCAGTGTCAATGGAGTACCAATCGCCCATGCTCTTGCCAGTTTTGCCGACCTTGCGATTGCCGATATCGTTGATATCGTTTTTGTTCTTGTTGTGCGTTTCCTTGGGCGCGCTGGCGGTGGGAGCGGTTGCCGCCGCACTATCGACCGGGCTGCCGGTCCCGCTCGCGTCGCTCGCCGGCTGCGCCTGATCGGAGGAGCTGGCGGCGGGCTGTGTTGACGTCTGCGACTGTGGGTTGTTGTCCTGCGCCAATGCCGGGAGGGAAAGACTGGCAGCCAGCAGCACCGCAATCACCGCTGCGAAAGCATGCGATTTCATGGGAGACTCCCGTGCCAACTCTGCCTCGCACCTCGCTGCGAGCGGGGACCTGCGGGCCATCTTCACGCTAACCGGGGGCAGAGCGTGCTTGTTGCGCACATTATATGCTTGGAATCGCAATCTGGCACAAGGGATTTCTGCCACTCAGGCCGGGCGAAAAGATTTTCTTGTCCTGCCTGGCGCCGGCAGTGATATTCACCGCCAGGAAGTGTCGAACCTGGTCTAGAATAAGGCAATTCGTCCCAGGAGGATGGTCTGATGGCTACGTCGACTTCGGCGCAAAAA
>Ga0070737_10003735_pt1 | contig 16022 bp, 14 predicted proteins | sample Coa_R1_10_FD_66438 | JGI IMG/M metagenome (GOLD analysis project Ga0070737, IMG submission 66438) | Surface soil microbial communities from Centralia Pennsylvania, which are recovering from an underground coalmine fire - Coalmine... | ecosystem: Environmental > Terrestrial > Soil > Unclassified...
GGGAGGTGCTGAGCCACCCCGGCCTGCGGGCGCTCATCGACCTCAGCCAGCCGGTCGGGCTGGTGATGACCGCAGTGGTGCACTTCGTGGCGGACGGTTCCGACCCGGCCGGGCTGGTCAAGAAGTACACCGACGCACTGGCGCCGGGCAGCTACCTGGCCCTGTCGCACGCCACCGCGGACAAGCTGCCGCCCAAGTCGGTGCAGGCCATGTACGACACCTACGAGAACGCGTCGTCGCACATCTACCTGCGGACCAAGGATGAGGTCCGGGGGCTGTTCGGCGGCCTGGAGTTCGTTCCGCCCTACAGCGGCGGCGTGCCCGACGTCACCTACGTGGGCGTCTGGGGGGCCGACGACCCCGAGATGGCGGACTCGGAGGGGTCCCGCGTTCTCTACTGTGGCGTCGCCAAGCGCGGCTAGCGGCGGCGCCGATCGTGAAGCAGCGAACAGGAGCGACGCCATGACCGGCCGAGCCGCCGCGGGCTCGCCCGCCAAGCCGACGGTGGAGGACCTCGGCATCGACGTCACGGCCCAGACCTGGCGGCGGTCGGCCGGACCGCAGGGCGCCATCGAGATCGCGTTCGTGGGGATCACGTCGCCACCCGCCACCGGGCCGGACGGCGGTGCGCCCGACGGCGGCCCGGGCCTCGGCAGCACGGTCACCGGCAGCACGGTTACGGAAAGCACGGTTACGGACAGTGCCGACCTGGACGGTATCGGCGAGTGGGTGCTGATGCGGATCGCCGACGACCCGGCCGGGCGGGTGCTCGTGTACGACCGGTTCGAGTGGGAATGTTTCCTGGACGGCGTGAAGAAGGGCGAGTTCGACGACGGCGGAGTAACCCAGTAATTCCGTCGAACTTCCTGGTAGGAGCCTTTCAGTAACGGAATCAATGGCCGCCGTAAATGGCGTCCTTACGTTCGGCTACGGGCTGGCTCCTCATTTCGGGGGGCTCATCTTAGCGGCAAAACTCGCAGGTCGCAAGCCTGAACCCGGTTCACCGTGAAATTCTCGCTACGCTCCGCTAGCGAAGGCCCATTACCTGCCGAAACGCCCGGGACGGGGGAAGACGGTGACTACACGGTGAACAAGAACAAAGTTTGTGATTCACAACTTAAGTAGCGCTATACTCAAACTCAGCCCCTGTCAAGGAGGAGCACGGATGAGTGACGACGCCTATGGCGCCACGGTGGCAAAGCGTCGGCTGTCATACCGTTTGGCCGAGATCCGCACCAGGACCGGCCATACCGCCAACCATGTTTGCGACATCCTGGACTGGGGCCGGGGCAAGGTCGGCCGTTTCGAGGCCAACCAGTGGAAACGCCCCGAGATGAGCGATATCCGCGACCTGCTGCGCATCTACGGGGTCGAAGGAGCCGAGCGGGAAGAGATCGAGGAACTGGCCCAGCGGGCCAGGGTCCGGCCCTGGTGGCGGGAATTCTCCTCGATTTTCGAGAACGAGTTCGTCGGCTTCGAAAACGACGCGACCCAGATTCGCACGTTCATGCCGCTGGTCCTGCCCGCCCTGCTGCAGACCATGGACTACATGGAGGCCATGCACCGGGTCGGCGCCCGGGCCCCGACCTGGCGGGAAAAGGCGCTGGAGACCAAGCTGCGGCGGCAGGAGATCCTGGACCGCACCGACGGCACCGCCCCGAAGCTGGGCGCGGTGATCACCGAGGCCTCACTGATGTACAAGTGGGGCACCAGGAACGACCGTCGTGAGCAGATCGAGCACCTGGTCGAGATGAGCCGCCGGCCCAACGTCGAGCTGCGCATCCAGCGGTTCGCGGATGGGCCGCCGACCGGCATGGTCTCGATGGTCAACATTTTCGACTTCCCCGGTGAGGCCAGTGCCGTCTTCGTGGAGACGGACTTCGCGATCGAGGAGGTAGCCAGCAGGGAGCAAGCTGCCAGCTACATCGAGATGTACGGCCGGGCCAGTGCTGCATCGCTGGAACCCGGCGACACCACCCAGTTCCTCAGTCAACTCGCAGAACGACTGGAGTAGACCCATGACTGACCTGTCTCAAGCCAGCTGGCGCAAGGCCAGCCGCAGCGGCCCCAGCAACGCCGGCTGCGTCGAAGTAGCGTCCAACTTCCCCGAAATCGTCGCCGTCCGGGACAGCAAGCGCCCCGAAGGCGGAGCCCACGTGGTCGAGCGGGCGACCTTCGCCGCGCTGCTGGCCGACGTCAAGGCGGGCCGGTACGACATCTGACCGTGCCGTGAGGTAACGGCGCCGTGACGTGACCGTGCTCGATACGACCGTGCTTAATACGACCGTGCTTGATACGACAGTGTTTGATACGAGAGCGCCTGATACGACAGTGCTTGATACAAGAGTGCGGTAGTGCTCGCAGAAGGATCCCCCGGGCTGCATCCCCGGGGGATCCTTCCGTATCTGCGCCTGTCTCAAGGCTCGACGGCTCCGCGTCCGGTTTCCGTCGTATATGTCACCCTACACAGCCGGATATGCCCGATCGGTAGGCGACGCACAGCCCCATGGTTACATCCATGTCACCCCGTGAACCGGGCGCCCGAGGACCTGTGCAGGTGAGATTTCAGCGGATGCCATTGCGCGGAAGGCTTCCGGACTCATAATCTGTGTTTCACAGATCAATGACTCGTGAAGGCTGAGGATCATGTTTACGTCATCTGCCGCGCACAGCGAGGCAGCTGGATGACAGCGATTCTCGCGGGAGCGGCAGTGACCAGCGGTCCAGGAAACGCGAAAGCCGGCGGTTGCCTGGCCTGGCCGTTGCCACTGGACCCCACCTGCGCCGGCGTCGCCCGCCGCCTGTTCCGTGAGTCCGTAGCTGACCTGGGCCTCAGCGGCGATCTCGTGCACGACGGGGCCACCATGATCAGCGAGCTGGCCGCGAACACGCTGCACGCGCAGGGCAACGTGGAATTCGACGGCAGCCGGCAACGCCCGGTAACCGGCTCCCCCGAGCTGTGGTCCTACGTCCGGGCCGGCCGGGACGGTTACGAACTGGTCTGCAAGATCTTCGACTCACAGCGCGGCTGGAAGGCCGGCACGCCACCGGACCCGGCCCGGGTGACGCTGGAGTCGGTCAACGGCCGGGGCCTGCGGGTCGTCTCTGAGCTGTCCGGCGGCCGGTGGGGTCACCACCTGACCCGGGCCCGGCTGGGGCGCTGGAAGGTACAGGGCAAGGTCGTATGGTTCGCCCTGCCGCTGCCTGCCAGCCGCGCGGCCGCCCGGCTGGGCCCTCAGCCGCTCACCTCCTGCCAAGCGGCCAAGGAACTCGAAGACCTGCTCATGGAGCGCGGAATCGGCCACCGGCTCGTCCGCACCGACGAGTCCGTCGCCGACATCGCCGTCCTGTCCGTCCGGACCGAGCTGACCGTCTGGTGCCGGGGCGGCTACGTCGCCTGGACCGCCGCGAACGGCAAGCACGAGCGGCGCCACATCGGCGACCTGACCGAGGTGACCGAGCAACTGGTCCGCACGCACGAGGAACTGGACCGCCCCGGCGACGTCATGGACGAGGTAAGGATCGAGTCGGTTAACCCTGCTCACTGACCTCCGGCCAGCTTCGCCGTGGCCTCGCCTCGGGTTAGGCCGCTGGGACGGTCAGGCCGGCGTGCCGGCGGCTAGTTTGCCGTTGCGCCAGACGGCGGCGATGAGGGGGACACCGGGGCGGTAGGCCAGGTAGGCGTGCGAGGGGGCGTCCAGCAGGACGAGGTCGGCGCGGGCGCCTGCGGCCAGGTGGCCGACGTCGGGGCGGCGCAGGGCCCTGGCGCCGCCGGCGGTGGCGGCCCAGACCGCCTCCTCGGTGGTCAGCCGCATCTCCCGGACGGCCAGTGCCACGCACAGCGACATGCTGGAAGTGAAGCAGGAGCCGGGATTGCAGTCGGTCGCCAGCGCCACCGTCGCCCCCGCGGCGAGCAGCCTGCGGGCGTCGGGGTAGGGCTGGCGGGTGGCGAACTCCACACCCGGCAGGAGCGTGGCCACGGTATCCGAACCAGCCAGCGCGGCCACGTCGGCGTCGCTGAGGTAGGTGCAATGATCCGCCGACGCGGCACCGGCCGCCACCGCGACGGCCACGCCGGGTCCGTGCCCCAGCTGGTTGGCGTGGATCCGCGGCTGCAGGCCGCGCGCCCGGCCCGCCGCCAGCACCGCGGCCGCCTCGTCGGCGCCGAACGCGCCACGTTCGCAGAACACATCCACCCAGCGGGCCGCTGGGGCGCACGCGTCCAGCATGGCGCCGCACACCAGGTCCACGTAGGCGGCGCTGTCCCCGTCGAACTCCGGCGGCACGATGTGCGCCCCCAGGTAGGTCACCTCCGGGGTGACCTCGGCGGCCAGCCGCAGGCTGCGCGCCTCGTCCGGCACGGTCAGGCCGTACCCGGACTTGCACTCGAACGTGGTGGTGCCCTGGCTGAGCATCTCGGCGGTGAGGCGGCGCAGCCCGGCCCGCAGCTCGGGTTCGGTGGCGCGGCGGGTGGCGGCCACCGTCGAGGCGATGCCGCCCGCCGCATACGGCTGCCCGGCCATCCGGGCGGCGAACTCCGCACCGCGCTCCCCCGCGAAGACCAGGTGCGCGTGGGAGTCCACGAACCCGGGCAGGACGGCCCGGCCGCGCGCGTCCACGATCTCGTCGGCCGCGGGCGCCCTGGCCGCGGGCCCGGTCCAGGCCACTGTGCCGTCCTCGATGACCAGCGCCGCGCCGGGCCGGGACGCGAAGGCACCCGCACTGCCGCTGGCCTCGTCCGGCTCGTTCGTGACCAGCTCACCGACGTTGGTGATCAGCGTGCTCACGATCTCGTCCCCGCCGCCGTAGCCATCCGGTCCCTTCGGTCCACCCCCGCATCATTTCCGGTCTGTGGTCACGGCGCCACCCGGAACAGCCCGGCCCGGGCGGACCCGGGGTTTCCCGGCCTGCTGGGGGGTAGCCGGGCGCGGCACTGGCGGTACGCGGCCAGCAGGCCGTTCACCGAAGCAGCCGGCGGGGCCCTTCCCGCCCGGCGGATCATGGAGGATGGATGAGTGACAGCCAGGACGACCGGGCCAAGGTTATCGAGCTTGTCGGGCGGGCCCGGTCGGCCATGCTGACCACGGTGGCGCCCGACGGCGGGGTGGTCAGCCGGCCGATGGCGGTGCAGGAAACGGAGTTCGACGGGGACCTGTGGTTCTTCGCTTACGACAATTCGCAGCTGGCCGGGCACATCCGGGCCAACCCGAACGTCAACGTCTCGCTGGCCAACGACAAGGACAGCGAATGGACCTCGGTCAAGGGAACAGCGGAGATCGTCCACGATCGCCCCAAAGCCGAGGATCTGTGGGCCAAGCCCCTGGAGGCGTGGTTCCCCGACGGGCTGGACACCCCCGGCCTGACGCTGGTCAAGGTCCACGGCGAGACCGCCGAGTACTGGGACGCCGCCAACAGCAAAGTCAGGCAGCTGCTAGGTATGGCCAAGGCCATCCGGCACAGCGACCCGGACGAGTTCCCGGCCGACAACCGCACCGTCGAGCTGTAACGGCATCCGCTGACTCCGCCGTAACTTCAGCCAGCGAAACCCGTCAGGAGCGGCAGGCAGCCAGGGCGGCGGGAAGGGCGCGGGGGACGTCGACCAGGAGGTGGCGGCCGTCACGGACCACGTCGCGGCCGGCGCAGACGACGTGCCTTACGTCGGTGGGGGTGGCGGCGAACAGGACGCTCTCCAGCACGGTGCCCGTCTGGACGCCGGCCAGCCGGGGCGGCTCCAGGCTCACCGTGACCAGGTCGGCCAGCCTGCCGGGGGCGATCGTGCCGGCCTCCGGCCAGCCCAGGCAGGCGTGCCCGGCCGCCGTCGCGGCGGTGGCCAGCTCGGCCGCGCCGAACTGGCCGCGCTGACCGGTGGCCAGCCGCTGGGTCAGCTCGATTCCGCGGGCCTCGGCGAACAGGTCGATGACGGCCTGGCTGTCGCTGCCCACCGACAGCGGGCTGCCCGCATCGGCCAGCGCCCGGGCCGGGCCGATCCCGTCGGCCAGGTCCGCCTCGGTGGTCGGGCAGAAGCAGGCGCAGGTCCGGCTGCCGCCCAGGAGCCGCACGTCGGCGTCGGTCAGGTGGGTGGCGTGCACCATCGTGGCCCGCGGGCCGAGCGCGCCGCGGCTCTCCAGGAGCGCGGCCGGGGTGACGCCGTAGCGGGCCTGGCAGGCCTGGTTCTCGGCGGGCTGCTCGGACAGGTGAGCGTGCAGCGGGGCGGCCCGGCGCTCCGCCCAGGACACCACCGCGGGGATCTGGTCCGCCGGCACCGCGCGGACCGAGTGGACGGCCGCTCCGGGCCGGGCGTGCGGGCCCAGCGGGCCGAGCTGATCCACCCGCTCCGCCCACCGGTCGCCGTCGCCGTCGCCGAACCGGAGCTGCGGGCCGGCCAGCGGCAGGTGACCCTGGCCCGCGTCCAGGCCACCAGCCAGGTAGCAGGTGTCGAGCAGGGTGATCCGCAGGCCCGCCTGCGCCGCGGCGGCCAGCAGCGCGTGGCCCATCGCGTTCGGGTCCGCGTACCGGGTACCGCCCGGTGCGTGGTGCAGGTAGTGGAACTCCCCCACGCAGGTCACCCCGGCCAGCGCCATCTCGGCGTACACCGCGCGGGCCAGCGCCAGGTAGCTGTCAGGGGTGAGCCGGGCGGCCACCTCGTACATCGTCTCCCGCCAGGTCCAGAACGTGCCCCGGCCGGCCTGGGTGACGCCGCGCAGCGCGCGGTGGAAGGCGTGCGAGTGGGCGTTGGCCAGCCCGGGCAGCGTCAGCCCGGGCAGCCGGACCGTGCCCGCGGGGAGCCCGGCCGCCGGGACGCCCGGCGTGACCGCGGTGAACCGGTCACCGGCCGCCTCGATCAGGACGTCCGGCTGTACCCCGGGCGGGCGGTCTGGCTGGACGCCGGGGCCGGGTAGCCAGGCCAGCTCGGCGTGCCAGCGCCGGACCGGGACGGCCTCGCTGGGCGCGCTCATCGGCAGGCCAGGTCCTCAAGCACTGCGGCCAGCGCGACGACGCCGGCTTCGCAGTCCGCGGTCTCGGCGTGCTCGGCGGGAGCGTGTGAGACGCCGGTCGGGTTGCGCACGAACAGCATCGCGGCCGGCACCCGGGCGGCCAGCACCCCGGCGTCGTGGCCGGCCCCGGTGGGCAGCACCGGTGCCGGGACGCCCGCGGTGGCCAGCACGTTGCTCAGCCGCCCGCGCAGCGCGAGGTCGAAGCCGACCGGCGGGGTGGCTGACTCCGTAGTCACAGCCAGCCCCACGCCGTGCCGGTCTGCGGCCGCCACCGCCGCAGCGCGGATCTCCGTCACCGTGCCGGCCAGGTCACCGGGCCCGGCCGCCCGGGCGTCCAGCCAGCCGGTCACCACCGAGCTGACCCCGTTCACCCCGCCGGGCTCGGCGCGCACCTTGCCGAAGGTAGCCAGCGTGCCCAGCCGCTCCGCGCACTCCCGCGCGGCCAGCACGGTGGCCGCGTAAGGCAGCATCGGGTCCCGGCGGTCGGCCAGCCGGGCGGTCCCCGCGTGGTCGGCCCGGCCGGTGAAGACGAACCGCCAGCGGCCGTGCGGCCAGATGCCCGCGGCGATCCCGATCGCCGCGCCTGGTTCGACGGCCAGCGCCTGGCCCTGCTCGACGTGCAGTTCGACGAACGCGTCCAGGCGGCCCAGCAGCTCCTCGTCCGGCCCGAGCCGGCCCGGATCCGCGCCGGCCGCTGTCATGGCCTCGGCCAGGCTGACCCCGTCGCCGTCGCGCAGGGCCCGGGCCTCGTCCGGGGTGACCACGCCGGTGAGCAGCCGGCTGCCCAGGCAGGCCACGCCGAACCTGGCCCCCTCCTCCTCGGCGAACGCGGCCACCGCGATCGGCCGGGACGGCGTCACGCCCCGCTCGCGCAGCAGGTCGATCGCGGCGAACGCGGACACCACGCCGAGCGGGCCGTCGAACGCGCCGCCGTCCGGCACCGAGTCCAGGTGGCTGCCGGTGGCCACCGCCCCGGCCCGGGAGCCGTCGCCTCCGGGCGTGGGATCCCACCAGGCCCACAGGTTGCCGTTGCGGTCCGCAGCGGCCGGCAGGCCCCGGTCCCGTGCGGCGGTCTCGAACCAGTCCCGGCAGGCCAGGCCGGCCTCGGTCCAGGTGTAGCGGCGGTAACCACCGGTCCGCGGGTCCCGGCCGATCGGCAGCAGCGACTCCCACAGCTCCCCGAAGGACAGCGGGGCGCCACAGGGCTGTGCGGCGAAGGTCACGGGGCAGGCTCGGTCATCGGCAGCCGCACGCCGCGCTCGGCCGCCACCTCGGACGCCCGGTCGTAGCCGGCGTCGGCGTGCCGCAGCACGCCCATGCCCGGGTCGTTGGTCAGCACCCGCTCCAGCTTGCGGGCCGCCAGTTCGGTGCCGTCCGCCACGCACACCTGGCCGGCGTGGATGGACCGGCCGATGCCGACCCCGCCGCCGTGGTGCACGCTCACCCAGGACGCGCCCGAGGACACGTTGACCAGGGCGTTGAGTATCGGCCAGTCGGCGATGGCGTCCGAGCCGTCGGCCATGCCCTCGGTCTCCCGGTAGGGCGAGGCGACCGAACCGCAGTCCAGGTGGTCGCGGCCCAGCACGATCGGCGCGCTGACCGCCCCCTTGGCCACCAGGTCGTTGAAGGCCAGGCCGGCCCGGTCCCGCTCGCCGTAGCCGAGCCAGCAGATCCGGGCGGGCAGGCCCTGGAAGTGCACCTTCTCCTGGGCCATCCGGATCCACCGGCCGAGTGCCTCGTTCTGCGGGAACAGGTCCAGGATGGCCTGGTCGGTGACCGCGATGTCCCGCGGGTCGCCGGACAGCGCCGCCCACCGGAACGGGCCCTTGCCCTCACAGAACAGCGGCCGGATGTAGGCCGGGACGAAGCCGGGGAAGTCGAACGCCCGGCTGTAGCCGGCCACCTCGGCCTCGCCGCGGATCGAGTTGCCGTAGTCGAACACCTCGGCGCCGGCGTCGGCGAAGCCCACCATGGCCTCGACGTGTGCGGCCATCGACTCGCGGGCCCGCCGGGTGAAGCCGGCCGGGTCCTCGGCCCGCAGCGCGCCCATGTCCTCGAAGGCCACGCCGCGGGGCAGGTAGGTCAGCGGGTCGTGTGCCGAGGTCTGGTCGGTGACCACGTTGACGGGCGCCCCCATCTCCAGCATGGCGGGCAGCACGTCGGCGGCGTTGCCGAGCAGCCCGACGGACAGCGGGGTGCCGGCGTCGCGGGCCGCCACCGCCCGGCGGATCGCGTCGTCGATGCCGTCCGCGGCCACGTCGAGGTAGCCGTGCTCGATCCGGCGGGCGATCCGGGACGGGTCACAGTCCACGCAGATCGCCACGCCGCCGTTCATGGTCACGGCCAGCGGCTGCGCGCCGCCCATGCCGCCCAGGCCAGCGGTCAGCGTGATCGTGCCGGCCAGCGTGCCGCCGAACCGCTTGGCCGCCACCGCGGCGAACGTCTCGTAGGTGCCCTGCAGGATGCCCTGGGTGCCGATGTAAATCCAGGAACCGGCCGTCATCTGGCCGAACATGGTCAGCCCGAGGCCCTCGAGCCGCCGGAACTCCTCCCAGGTGGCCCACTGCGGGACCAGCAGCGAGTTGGCGATCAGCACCCGCGGCGCCCACTCGTGCGTACGCACCACGCCGACCGGCTTGCCCGACTGCACCAGCAGCGTTTCGTCACCCTCGAGCCGGGTGAGCGAGGCCACGATCGCGTCGTAGGCGTCCCAGCTCCGCGCGGCCCGGCCGGATCCGCCGTACACGATGAGCTGGTCGGGGTGCTCGGCCACCTCGGGGTCGAGGTTGTTCATGAGCATCCGCATGGCCGCTTCCTGCGGCCAGCCCTGACAGGTCAGGGTGGTGCCCCGGGGGGCGCGCACCGGGCGCGGTCCCGCGTGACCGCCCGCCGGGCCAGCTCCATGCTCCGCAGTCATCCACGCTCCCAGCACTCGACGTCGAGCCCGTTGCGGGCCTGGTCAGCCGTTCACACTAGTAGTCGCCCCGGGCCTTGCCTAGGGGACCTCGGCCCGCCGGAACGCCAGCGGCCCGCGCCGGGTCTGCCCCGGGGCGGGCCGCTGGATCAGAACCGGCCAGTGGTGGCTAGCTCAGCCCTTCCTGGGAGAGGAAGCCGCTGGCCACCGAGGTGTAGCTGGCGTGGTCCAGGATCAGCGCCTTGTCCATCTGCAGCAGGGCCGAGGTGGTGAGCTTGGCGGAGATCGCGTTGAGCAGGTTGTCGATCTTGGAGTTCACGCCGGGCTTGTAGACCAGCGGGATGATGTTCTGCGCGGCGAAGTTGAACTTCGGGTCCTTCAGCGACACGAAGTGGTCGGAGATGATCTGCGGCGTAGTGGTGAACACGTCCGCCGCCTGGACCTTGCCGTTCTTCAGGTCGGTGAGGGTGACGGGGCCCGACTCGTCGGTGGACACGAAGTTCTTGAAGTGCAGCCCGTAGTTCTTCGCCAGCCCCGGGATGCCGTCGGACCGGGTCTTGAACTCGGTGGGGCCGCCGAACACCATCTGCGGGGCGTACTTCTTCAGGTCCGCGATCGAGGTCAGGTGGTCCCTGTTCGCGGTGGCCTGGGTGACGGTGACCGAGTCGGCGTCCTGGGCCGCGGACGGGTTGAGGATGGCCAGCGTGGAGGGCAGGTCGGAGGTCAGCGCCTGGTCCACCTGGGTGGTGGTCTTCGCGGTGCTGGTGGTGTCCACCGAGGTGGTGAGCAGCGCGCCGTTGTACTCCGGGATGACCGTGACGGCGCCCTTCTTGATCTCCGGGTAGTAGACCTCACGGGCACCGATGTTGAACTTCGTGCTGACCTTGATGCCGTGGTCCTGCAGGTCGGTGGCGTAGATCTGGGCCAGCAGCTCGTCCTCGGGGAAGTTGGCCGACCCCACGACCACCGTCCCCTTGGAACCGCCGCCCGCCAGCGGGTTGGACGACCCGCCGCCGCTCTTGCTGCTGCCGCAGGCGGTCAGGGCCAGGCCGGCCACGGCCACGAGGCCGATCGCCGCGGAGGCACGGTATCTGAGGGCCGCAGGGCGGCGCGATGTGGCTGTACGGTGCATGACGCAGGTTCCTTCCCTGGCTTGCTTGAACGAAATCAGGACTGGCGGGTTTGCTGTCGCAGACCCGCCGGGACGATGAGCCGGGCCAGGCCGGTGTAGGCGAACTGGACGATGAGGGCGAGCACCACGATGCACGCCGCACCCCCCGCGACGAGCCCGTAGTTGTTGGTCGCCAGGCCGTCGATGATGTAGCGGCCGAAACCCCCGAGGCTGATGTAGGCGGCGATGGACGCGGTCGCGACCACCTGGATCGAGGCCGTGCGCAGTCCGAGCAGGATCAACGGTAGCGCGACCGGCACTTCCACCTGGAGCAGGACCTGCCGGGAGGTCATGCCCATGCCGGCCGCGGCGTCCTTGAGCCCGGCGTCCACGCCGAGCACGCCCTCGTAGGTGGTCACCATGATGGGCGGGAGGGCCAGCGCGACCAGCGGGATCAGCCAGGCCCAGGACGCGCCGCCGGACAGGATGAAGGCCAGCACGAGCAGGCCCAGGGTGGGCAGCGAGCGCCAGATGTTGGCCAGGCTGATCAGGATCTGGCCGCCCTTGTTGGTGTGCCCGATGATGACGCCCAGCGGCAGCGAGATGACCGCGGCGATCACCATGGCCAGCGCGGTGTACTCGATCGTTTCGATGAACCGGGCCGGCACACCGTTGGATCCGCTCCAGTGGCCGGACACGGTCAGCCACTGCCAGGCGAAGTTGAAGAAGCTCATGGCGTCACATCCCTCCCGCGTGGCCGAACGACGCGGACCGGCGGCGGAACTGCCGCAGCTCCGCCGCGCCGGTAGCCCGCTGCCAGGGCGTGAGCAGCCGCCGGATGAACACCAGGATCACGTCCGAGACCAGCGACAGCAGGACGATCAGCACGATGCCGACCACGATCTCGGTGGAGAAGTCACGCTGCTCGCCGTCGATGAACAGGTAGCCGAGGCCGCCGATGCCGATCAGCCCGCCCACGCTGACCAGGCTGATGCTGGACACCACGGCGATCCGCAGGCCCGCGATCACGACCGGGATGGCGATCGGCAGCTCGACCGTGATCAGCCGCCGCCAGGTGCCGAAGCCCATCGCGGTCGCGGCCTGCCGGACCGGGTCGGGCACCGCGCGCAGGCCGTCCACCACGCTGGGAAAGATCGAGGCCAGCGAGTAGATGGCCAACGGGATCATCACCGTGGTGTCGGTCAGGCCGGTGTAGGCGATCAGGGCGACGAACAGCGCCAGTGCCGGCAGCGCGTACAGGATGCTGATCACGCCCAGCATCGGCGGGTACAGCCAGCCGTAGCGGACGCTCAGCACGCCCAGCGGAAGCGAGACGGCCAGGCCGATGAGCACCGGCACCAGGGCCAGGTAGGCGTTCTGCCCGGTGAGGTGGCCCAGCTCGCTGAGGTTACTGAAGGCCCAGCTCATGAAGCGGTCACCTCTTCCCCCGACGGAGCACCGCTGGCCCCCGGCTGGATACCGCTGGCTGCTTCTTCTGCCCGTGCCTGTTCGTCCGCCTTCGCGATCGCGGTCTTCAGCCGGTCGTAGCTGGTCAGGCCGACCACCCGGCCGTCGCCGTCCAGGCCGGCCGCCTGCCCGGTGGGCGACAGCACGGTGGCGTCCAGCGCGGCCCGCAGCGAGTCGGTGTCCACCCGGAAGGTGTGCCCGTGGCCACTGGTGCTGGTCAGAGGCAGGCCACTCAGCGGGGTATCACCCGGCGCCGATGCCAGGTTCGCGGCCGCGGCCCAGCCTTTCGGGTGACGTTCGGAATCCACTACCAGCAACCAGGCCGCGCCGGCCCGCTGCGCCTGAGCCAGCGCCGCGGCCGCCGAGGTCTCCTGGCCCACGACGCCGTTCAGGTCGAGGTCCAGCGTGCCGGCGGGCAGGAAGGACAGCCGCCGGATGCCCCGGTCGAAGCCGAGGAAGTCCTCGACGTAGCCGTCGGCCGGCGCGGCCAGCAGGTTCTGCGGGCTGTCCACCTGGACCAGCTTGCCGCCGGGGCGGAAGATGGCGACCTGGTCGCCGACCTTGATCGCCTCCTCGATGTCGTGCGTGACCAGCACCACGGTCTTGTGCAACTCGGCCTGGAGCCGGAGCAGTTCGTCCTGCAGGGAGGCCCGGACGATGGGGTCCACCGCGCTGAACGGCTCGTCCATGAGCAGGATCGGCGGGTCGGCGGCCAGCGCCCGGGCCACGCCCACCCGCTGCTGCTGGCCGCCGGAGAGCTGGTGCGGGTAGCGGCGGGCCAGCTGCGCGTCCAGGCCGACCAGGTCCATCAGCTCGTGGGCCCGTTTGCGCGCGTCGGCCTTGCTCCGCCCGATGAGCAGCGGGACGGTGGCGATGTTGTCCAGGATCGTCCGGTGCGGGAACAGGCCGGCCTGCTGGATCACGTAACCGATACCCCGGCGCAGCAGCGGCGGGTTGGCTTCCTTCACGTCCTTGCCGTCGATGAGGATTCGCCCGCTGGTGGCCTCGATCATCCGGTTGATCATGCGTAGCGAGGTGGTCTTGCCGCACCCGCTGGGACCGACGAACACCATCGTCTGGCCGTCGGGGATCTCCAGGTTGAGCTCGTCGACGGCGACCGTGCCCCCTGGATACCTCTTCGTGACGCGTTCAAAGGTGATCAACGCACGGCCTTTCTTGTCTTTTCAGACCGGTAATCGGGATTTAACGCTAAGCCCGGTCCTTGATGTGCCCTGGTGAATCCATGTTCCCTGGTGTCCCCGCCAGGAGCCTGATTCCGTAAGCTGCGGCCAAGGCGCCCGCCTGGTGGTGGGCAACCCACGTTCCACCTGGGCGCTAGACATGATCCACCACATGTTCGTGAACGGGGCAGAGAGTGTCAAGGATCCGCCTGAGGTGGTGCGAACTCGTTATGGCCGGACGTTGTGGCCCATCGTGATCTGGACGGAGAGACGGTGTCTGGCCTGACCGCTGCGGTGCCGCCAGAGGCCGGACCCGTGCTGATCGACGGCGCCACCCTGACCTGTGTTCAGGTCCGCAGCGCCGCCCGCGACGGCACGCCGGTCGAGGTGGACCCCCGCGGCGTCGACCGGGCCCGGCTGGCCCGCGAGGTCGTGCTGCGGGCGGTCGCCGGTCAGCCGGTGTACGGGCGCACCACCGGCGTCGGCGCCAACCGCGAGGTGGCCACCGACGACGCGGGCCACGGCCTGCGGCTGCTGCGCAGTCACGCCGGTGGCGCCGGGCCGCTGCTCGACGTGGCCCGGGCCCGCGCGCTGCTCGTGGTCCGGCTCAACCAGCTGGCTGCGGGCGGCTCCGGCGTGGATCCGGCCGTCTTCGACGTGCTGGCCCAGGCGCTCAACCTGGGCCTGGTCCCGCCGGTGCGGATGGTCGGCGCCATCGGCACCGGCGACCTGGCCGCGCTGGCCTCCACCGCGCTGTGCGTCATCGGCGAACGTCCCTGGCAGGGCGGCACGCTGCCGCCGTTCCGGCTGGACCCGGCCGACGCGCTCGCCTTCATCAGCAGCAACGCGGCCACCATCGGCGAGGCCGCGCTGGCCTGCGCCGACCTCGGCGACCTGCTCGCGGCCGGCCTGGTGATCGCCGCACTGTGCTTCCTGGCCACCGACGGCGCGACCGACGCCCTGGCCAGCGCGGTCCACGCCGCCCGCCCGCATCCCGGCCAGCAGGCGGTCGCCGCCCGGCTGCGTGACCTGCTGGCCGGCCAGCCGCTGGCCCCGGCCCGCATCCAGGATCCCTACGGTTACCGTGCGCTGCCCCAGGTGCACGGCGCCGCGCTGGACGCCGCCACCGCGCTGGACGCCACCCTGGCGGTGGAACTGAACGCGGCGGCGGAGAACCCGTTCGTGGACGTGCCCGCGGGCGCCGTCCGGCACAACGGCAACTTCTACACCGCTTATCTCGGTCTGGCGCTGGACGCGGCCCGGGCCGCCCTGTTCCAGGCCGCCGCGCAGTCGGCCGCCCGGCTGGGCACCCTGGTCGAGCCCGCGTTCACCGGCCTGCGCCCGTTCCTGGCCGACGAGGTCCCGGCCAGCTCCGGCGTGATGGCGCTGGAGTACGTGGCCCACTCGGCGCTGGCCGACATCCGCCGGCTGGCCTCCCCCGCGGCGCTGGGCACCGCCGTACTGTCCCGTGGCCTGGAGGAACAGGCCAACTTCTCCACCCAGGCCGCCCGGGCCGCCACCGACACCGTGGCCGCCTACCGGATCGTGCTGAGCTGCGAGCTGGTGGCCGTGGTCCGCGCTCTGGGCCTGCGCGGCACCCGCCCCGCCCCCGGCGCGCTGCGCGAGGCCTACGACCTGGCCGCGGGCACCCTGGACCCGCGCATCGAGGACCGCCCCCTCGACGCCGACCTCGACCTGGCCGACCGCCTGCTGCCCGTCCTCGCCACCGTGACCGCCACGCCGGGCGGGGGCTGACGGGGGGACGGGCGCTGGGAGGGTCGCAGCCATGACCGGCTGCTGGCCCGCCGCGACGGTTAGTGCCCGGCGGGCTCCCCGTCGCGCACCGGGGCGGCGGGAGTATCCGCGGGCCGGTTCTGCACCGGGCCGGCGTCCTTGGCCTGGCGGCCGCTCGGCGGGCGGATCGGGGAGACAGGCGCCCGGCCGTCCCGGCGGGGCCCGGACCACAGGGCCGGGACGGCGTCCACGGCGTAGGCGATGCCGTAGGCGGCCCGCTCGTAGTTGACCCGCCAGCCGACGAAGTCGGGCCACGCTTCGGCCGGCTCCCGCTCCATCTTGAAGTCGACCTTGCGCATCACCTCGATGCCGTGCAGGAAGTCGTCGTAGGTCAGGGTGGTCGTGCCGTCCGGATCCGCCTGCATCGGCAGGTCCAGGCCCATGGCCCGGCCGATGTCGTTGAAGCACTGGAAGCCGGCCCGCAGACACAGCCGGGCCGGGACGACCGCCACGGTACTGGGGCACAGCGCCAGCTGCAGGGCGGCCGCGTCGAGCACGGCCAGCAGGGCGGTCACCCAGGACGACAGCGACCGGGTGGAGCGGAAGCGCACCAGCGGCAG
>Ga0070737_10003736_pt1 | contig 16021 bp, 16 predicted proteins | sample Coa_R1_10_FD_66438 | JGI IMG/M metagenome (GOLD analysis project Ga0070737, IMG submission 66438) | Surface soil microbial communities from Centralia Pennsylvania, which are recovering from an underground coalmine fire - Coalmine... | ecosystem: Environmental > Terrestrial > Soil > Unclassified...
GGCCCCGAGCGGCTGCGCGAGCTGGAGCCGCACTGCGTGGGCGTGCGCGCCATCTTCTCGCCGAACACGGGCATCGTCGACTTCAGCCAGGTGGCGCGCGCCTACGCCGACGACGTGCAGGCGGCCGGCGGCGAGATCCACCTGCGCCACGCCGTGCTGCGCATCCACCGCCGGGCGGACGAGGTGACGCTGGAGACGAGCGTGGGCGCCGTGCGCGGGCGGCACCTGCTGGTGTGCGCCGGGCTGTACGCCGACCGGCTGGCGGCGCTGACCGGCGCGCCGCGCGAGCCGCGCATCGTGCCGTTCCGCGGCGACTACTGGGTGCTGCGCCCGCCGCGGCGGTACCTGGTGCGCAACCTGATCTACCCGGTGCCCGACCCGGCCTTCCCGTTCCTGGGGGTCCACTTCACCCGCCGGCTCACCGACGGGGCGGTGTGGCTAGGGCCCAACGCCGTATTGGCCTTCGCCCGCGAGGGCTACCGCCGCACCGACCTCCGCCCCCGCGAGCTGGCCGAGGCGCTGGCGTACCGCGGCTTCCTGCGGCTGGCCGCGCGCTACTGGCGCACGGGCCTGGAGGAGATGCTGCGCGACTACAGCAAGCGACTGTTCCTGGAGTCGCTCCAACGCTACGTGCCGGAGCTGGTGATGGCCGACCTGTTGCCCGGACCGTCCGGCGTGCGCGCGCAGGCGCTGGACGCTGCCGGGAACCTCGTGGACGACTTCGTGGTGAACGTGCAGGAGGGGCAAGTCATCCACGTGCGCAACGCGCCGTCGCCCGCTGCCACCTCCTCGCTGGCCATCGCACGGTTGATCGCCGACCAGGCCGACCAGGTGTTCGCGCTGCCGGCGCGGCAGCCGGGCTGAGCGGCCACGACCGCCGCGCCCTGGAGCCTACTCGCCGCCGCCGCCGCGCGGGCACTCCGCCGCCGACGACACCCCGATCACATCGCGCCCCTGCTGGTGCTGCTGGTGCGCCGGCACGGCGTGCACGTCCACCACGATGAACACATACGGATTGGTGGCCGAGCCGGTGGCGTGGCAGATGCCGATGCGGTGCCCCCCGATCAAGGTTGGCGTGGGCGCCGGCCCCTGCGCCTCGACTGCCGGACTAGGCGCCACGACCAGCGGCAGGGTGAGTAGCGCGGCCCCGAACGCGCTTGCCCATGCCAGGCGCCCGAGCTTGCTGGACATCCTTTCCCCCCAGGCCGAGGTATTTCGGAGGCGTGTGCTCCATCTCTACGGTATGGGGCGCGCGGTTTTCCGCCCAGAGGGATGGGAAGTTGCCGGACGGGTCTTCACTGTTCCTTAACGCGGGGCAGCTTCGTGCGGTTGGTGGCCGGCTTCCGCTCAGCGGGCGGCCACGCGGGCGAGGAAAGCCAGCAGCAGCCGGTTGAATGCCTCGGGCGCCTCCAGGGGGACGTAGTGGCCCACGTCCGGCAGCAGGTGGATCTCGACGTCGGGCAAGTACTGGCGGTAGATGGCGGCGGCGCGCTGGGGGGTCGCGCCGTCGAGCTCGCCGCCGACGAACAGGACCGGGCAGGTGATGCGCGGCAGTTGCGCCGTCCAGTCGCGCTGGGCGTTGGCGCGGGCGGCGGCCGCGAAGGCGTGCGGCGCATTGGCGGCGGTGATCCGCACCTGGCGGGCGAACTCCGCCGGGTCGCGCGCGCGGAAGGCGGGGGCCACCCATGAGGCCACCAGCACCTCCGCCAGGGCGGCCATGCCCTCGCGCTCGGCCCGCGCGGCCCACTCATGGAACCGCGCGCGCGTCTCGGGGGGGAAGTCGCTGCTGGTGGAGACGAGCACCAGGGCGCGTACCCGCTCGGGGTAGCTCAGGGCGAAAGTCTGCACCACGCCGCCACCCATGGACAAGCCGACCAGCACCGCGCGCTCGATGGCGAGCTGGTCGAGCAGCACGGCCAGATCGGCGGCGAAGCCCGGCACGGAGTAGGGGCCGGGCGGCTTGTCCGACTGGCCATGACCGCGTAGATCGACGGCGATCGCGCGATAGCGGTCGACCAGGGCGGGCACGGTGCGGTCCCACAGCTGGTGGTTGCCGCTCAGGCCATGCACGAGCATTACTGCCGGCCCGTTACCACGGCTCTGGTAGTACAGGCGGACGCTGTCCGGCAGCTGCGCGTACATGGTTCCTGTCCTCCATGCCCGGTCCGCTCAGCGGCGGTTGAGCGCGTGCGCGTAGAACTGCAAGTACTCTGGCACGTGCGCGGTGATGTACTCCAGGCTGTGCTCGCCCGGCCACACGTGCCAGTCGTGCGGGAGGCCCCGCTCCACCAGCGCCGCGTGCAGCACCAGCGCGCGTGGGTACCAGCCGTCATCCTCCGGCACGTCGATCCAAATGAGGAGTTGGTCGAGGTCCGGTTGGGTGCGCGCGAGGTAGATCGGGTCGCGCGCGTTGAACTCCTCGCCGGTGCCCAGGAAGGGGATCTCCCCGTCGTCCTCGCGCGGCGTGGGCATGTGCGCGCCGACGATGCCGAACACGTCGGGGTAGGTGAACGCCTGCACCAGCGCGCCGGTGGCGCCGACCGACAGCCCGCCGATAGCCCGCCGGTAGGGCCGGCGCAAGGTGCGGTAGGTGCTGTCGACATGGCTGACCAGGTCGAAGGTCACGTAGTCGCCCCAGCGCGGGCCGTCCCAGGCGTGGTTGACCCACAGGCCGTAGTAGCCGTCGGGCATGACGACGATGAACGGCTCCACCTCGCGCGCGGCGATCGCCCGGTCGAGCTGGTCGATGAACCCCACGGCGGCCCACTCCTCGGGCGCGCCGCTGGCCCCGTGCAGCAGGTACAGCACCGGGTACGCCCGCCGCGCCTGCTCGTAGTCGGGCGGCAGGTAGACGTAGTACATCATGTCCTGGCCGAGCGAGCGGCTATAGAAGTACTGCTCCAGGAATCGGCCCTGGATCGGCCCCACGTACTCGGGCAGGTCGTTGGTGCCCGCCAGCCGCGCGCCGCCGGGCCGGCGCGGCTCCGGGAGCGGCGGCGCGTTCTGCAGCTGTGGCGGCGCCGCGCCCACGCGCTGGCCCCGCGGCACGGGCGTGCCGAACACGTTGGCGCGCTGGCGCGGGCTGACCACGGCGGCCGAGGGCGCGGCGGTCGCCTCGGGCGCCGGCGGCGGCGGCACGACCAGCAGCACGGCCAGCGCGACCAGCAGCGGCGTCAGCGCCCAGCGTAGCCGCGCCTCCGGCCGCGGGAAGAACAGGCGGCGGCGGATCAGCCACCAGATCACCAGGAGGCTGCCGAGCTGCAACAGCGTATTGGTCCAGCGCGCCTCGCGCGGGATCGGCGGGAGCGGTTTCAGGGCGATGCCCAACAGCACGACGAGCACGATGTGGGCCGTGTAGGCGTACAGCGCATGCTGCCCCAGCGGGAGCAGCAGCCAGCCCAGCGCGCGGTACAGCGGCCGCCAGGCCCAAGTGGTGAGCAGCCAGAAGAAGCCGAACACGATCGCCGAGGCGAGCACGCGCCCGGGCCGCACGTCGCCCTTGCCGAACACCAGGGCCAGCAGGTGGTCCGGGTCGAGCAGCGCCGGGTTGGTGATCGACAGCCACTGCCACACCGTGTTGCCCATGCGGTACAGGACGATCAGGCCCGCGAAGCCCACGGCGGTGAGCGCCAGCAGCCGGCGCTGCACGGGCGGCGGGAACCAGGTGGCGACGCGGTCGCGGTGGTAGCCGATGGCCATGGCGGTGAAGAAGAACACCTGCCAGGCCGCGAAGTGGAACAGGTAGTTGCCGTCGATCGTCCAGGGGAGCTCGGCCTGGTCGGGAATCAACTGGTAGGTGAGCCACAGGCCCCAGGTGGCTATCAGCAGCAGCCACGTGCGCCCATGGGCCAGCAGCCATAGCGCGCCGGGCGCGATGGCCAGCAGCAGCGTGTACAGCACCATCACATCGATCAGGTAGTACGTGCGGTGCAGCGACAGCACGTCGATCAGCAGGCGGAACGGCTCGGTCAGACTGACCCCCGTGGCCCACGGCAGCTCCAGCAGCTCGGAGACGACGATCAGCGGCAGCGTGACCCCGATGGTGAGCAGGTACAGCACCGCGGCGCGCTCCAGCGCGCGGCGCATGCCGGCCGCGAAGCCGTCGCGCTGCACGAGGCGCCCATATACGATGCCGACCAGCAGGCCGGAGATGAAGATAAACGCCTCGGCGGCCGAGGTGTAGAAGCGATTGCCGCCGGTGATCGCGTGCAGCCAGGAGCGGCCCCCGACATGGTCCACGACCATCGCCAGGACCGCGAAGCCGCGCAGGAAGTCGATCCGCAGGTCGCGCGATCCTGCGGGCTGATACGGGCCCCACCAGCCCGCGAGCCAGGCCCTGCGGCCCGCCCACCACGCGCTCGGGGGTGTTCGCGTGCTCACCACAACTACTACTGCCAGCAGCGCGGGCGTGAACGGTGCGTAGTCCGCCCCAGCGCCACGCCCCCGCGGGGACGCGCCAGACCACGCGCCCAGTGTTTGGAGTCTACCAGCCGCGCTCGCCAGGCCGCGACGATTCTCCCACCCTGGCGGGCATGCTCGCTGCTGCCCCCCCGACGGCCGTAGAATGAAGGCCGTCGCGCCGTGTCACACGGCCCGGAGGGGAATCGATGTCGGCCCGTGGTCTATCGCGCTCGCGGTGGCGAGCGGGCGGGCGGGCGCTGCTGGCGATCGCGCTGCTCGCCGGCCTGTTCGGCGGGGGCGCGCCCCCGTGGCCGGCGGCCGCCCAGGGGGAAGCGGTGCCGCCGGTGACGGCGCCCGTGCCGCTTAGCGAGCGGCTGCGCGCGCAGGGACACGCGGTGGACCCGGCGGAGGCGGCCTACCTCGACGCCGACGAACAGGTGACCGAGGGCTTCGTGCAGCCACTCACGGTCGTGCTGGCGTTTGCCGACGCCCCCCAGCGCCTCGCCGACTGGCACGCTACAGCGACCGAGCTGCTGCGCCAGCTGCTGCGGCGCGATCCGCTCCAAACGCCGGTCATCCCGCCCCCCGCGCTCCAGGCGGTGCACGCGCAGGCCGTGGCCTATCGCCAGCATCTGCGAGCCGCCGCGGAAGCCTGGCTCGCGGGCCTCGAGGCCGGCGCGCCCGACTGGCTGCAGTGGGGCGCCGCCGAGTACGGGGCGGCGGAGGCTGCTCGGGCGGAGTGGTACCGTGCTCTGTGGAAGCGCTATGTGGGCGAGCCGCCCCCGGGGTCCTGAGGGCCTGCTGGGCCTGCTGGTGCTCGTGGTGGCCTTGGGGGGGGGTGGGCCACGCGGGGCGCCGGCGCCGGCGGGCAACGCGCAGCTGCGCGTGGCCCACCTGGCGGTCGGATCCCCCATGTTCACGCTGCTGCTCGACGGCGAGCGCCAGCTCGCGCGGCTGGCCTACGGCCAGGCCAGCGACTACCTGGTGTTGCCCGCGGGCGCGCACACGCTCGTGGCGACCGCCCCGGAGGGGGATAGCGCCGCCGCGCCGATCACCGTGGCGCTCGACCTGCAGCCAGGTATCTGCTACACCGTGGTCCTCTTGCCCGCGGACACGCCGCCGCTGGTGCTGGTCGACGAGAGCCTGGCGCCGATGGGCGGACCGCCGCGGCTGCGACTGGTCCATGCTGCGGACGGGGTGCCGCCCCTGGACCTGGCGGTGGGCGCTACGCCGCTGGTGCGCGGTCTGGCGTTCGGCGCGGCCAGCCCCTACTACGACGCGCCAGCGGGTACCCACGGGATAGTCGTGTACACCGCGGACGGCGCCGAGATGGCGGGCATCCCCGACGCCACGCTAGCCGTGGACACGGCATATACGCTGGTCGCGGCCGCCCGCACGCCACCGGGAGCGGGCGTGGCGCTACTGCCGCTGGTCGACGGCTACCCGCCGGTCCGCTTCGCCGCTGGGGTGCGCCGCTGAGGTGGCGAGCGGCGCCGCTCGCGCGCAGGAGGAGGTGCCACATGGCTCGACGCCGACTGCTGCCACTACTGCTCTGCGCGCTCGTGGCCGCGGGGGCGCTGCTGGCCCCGGCGGGCGCGCAGACGCTCGACGACTACAGCCCCGAGCTGACTGTCGAGGGGTTGGTCGCCGCCCCGCGCACGTATACCCTGGAGGCCCTGCGCGCCCTACCCGCCACCGAGGTGTGGTTCCAGGCAGTGAACGAGCTGACGCCGCGCGTGTACCGCGGGGTGACGCTGTACGACCTGCTGCTGGACGCCGAGCCGCAGTTCGACCCGGCGCGGCCGACCGACCCGCTGAGCTGGTACGTACTGGTCAGCGCGGGCGAGGGGCGCAGCGCCGTGATCGCCTGGGGGGAGATCCACCCCTGGTTCGAGGAGAAGCCGGTGCTAGTGGCCTACGAGCGCGACGGCCAGCCGCTGCCGCCGCAGATGGGCATGGCGCGGCTGGTAGTGCCGTTCGACCGGCAGGCGACGCGCGGCATCGCCAACATCCGTACCATCAGCTTGCAGCGCGCCGAGCTTCTCCCGCCCCCGACTCCCGCGCTCCCCGTCCCGGCGCTGCCCAGCCCGTCGCCCGTGGAGCCGGGCGCCCCGTCCGCCGACTAGGGCCTCCAGCCGGGCGGGGACCACCTGCACCGGGCGCGAGGCTTCCGCGCGACTACAATCTCGTAGGCACCGTGTGGCCGAGGGGAGATAGTATGCAGCCTGTGGGCGGGACGTTGGCCGTTGCGGTCGCCCCGTCGCCCGTGGGGCAGGAGCAGGCCACCCGCTGCGCCTACCGCTGGCGTGGGGGCGCGGCGGTGCTGCTGGTGTGGTGTCTGTTCCTAGCCGGGGTGGGGCTGGCCTGGGACATCCGCTGGCACCTGGTGGTGGGGCGCGACGATTTCTGGTCGCCGCCGCACCTGCTGATCTACGGGGGCGTGGCGGCCTCGGGCCTGGTCTGTCTCACCGCCGGGCTGGTCGCGACCTACCGGGCGTGGCGCGACGGCCCCATGGTGGCGCACGGCGTGCGGCTGCTGGGGAGGGTCCACGCCCCGTTGGGAGTGGTGATCGCGGGCACGGGCCTCGCGGTGGTGCTGCTGGCCGCGCCGTTCGACAACCTGTGGCACGAGCTGTACGGCATCGACGTGGCGCTGTGGGCGCCGTTCCACCTCATGGGGCTCATCGGCGGGGCGTGGGCCGGGCTAGGTGCCGTGTACCTCGTGGCGGCCCAGGCCGTGCAGGCGCGGCGGCAGGGCGGGGCGCGGCCAGGACCACTGGGGCTCGATGGCTGGCAGTGGCTGTTGCTGTTCGCGTTGGCCGCGCTGTACGCCGAGCTGGCGGTCATCGCGCAGCCGGGCGCGGTGCAGTTCCCCACCACCGAGCTGGGCCCGGTGCAGTTCAGCACCTATCCGGTGCTGCTGGCCCTGGCCACCACCTTCGTGGGGGCGGCGGCCGTGCGCGCTACCGGCCGCCCCGGCGCGGCCACCGCGGTGCTGGCCCTGTACCTGGCGCGCCAGCTGCTCCTAGCCCTGCTCGTGCCGGGGGCCATCCGGGCGGCGGTGGCTGCCCAGGGGCTGAGCTATCGCCTGCCCGACGGTGCCCCTCGTTTTCCGCTCCACGAGGTCCTGGTGGCCCTCGCGCTGCTGGGGCCGGCGCTGGTGCTGGACCTGGTGGCCTGGCGGGCCGCCGATGACCTGCGGCGGCCGCGCGTGGCGCTCGGCGCCGGGCTGCTCGCGGGCGTGCCGCTGTTCGCGTTGGCCACCGCGACCACCTTCCTGCTGTACCGTGCGGTGTCGGTGCTCCAGGTGCCGCCGGAGATCGTCCTGCCCGGCCCGCCGGCGCCCGAGGCGGTGGAGCTGGCGCTGCCGCTGGCGCTAGCGGCGGGGGCGCTCGGGGCAGCGCTGGGCAGCGGCCTGGGCGGCGTGCTGCGCCTCAACCCGCGCTAGGGGCCGGAAGCGCCATGGGCAAGGGGTGGCGCGCTCGCACCTGCGCGGTCGTGGTGGCAGGGCTGCTCGCGGCCGCTCGCGTGGCCCTGGCCCATGACATCCCGCCCGCGACCTTGACCACGGTGCGCGCGGGGCCGTATTCGCTGGTCGTGGCGCGGTACGCCGAGCCGCCGCGCTCGGGCGCCGAGCTGCCGCTGCTGGTGAGTCCCGCGCCCGATGCGCCGGTGGCGCCCACTGCGGTGTGGGTCGTCGCGCGGCCCGGGCTGGGCACGGATGCCACCCCCACGCGCGCGGTGCTCGCCCCGGACCCCGACGCGCCCGGCGGCTTCGCGGGCGGCGTGCGCCTGCCCGTGGCGGGCGCCTGGCTGCTAGACCTGCTGGTCGATGGGCCGGCGGGGCCCGGCCAGGCCACGCTGGCCGTGACTGCCGCGGCGCCGCACGCCATGCCGGTGTGGCTCGGCTGGCTGCTGGGCCTGTCGCCGCTGGCAGGCGTCGGCGGGCTTGTGTGGTGGCAGCGGCGCTACCTGCGGGCGCTGGAGGCGGCCGCGGGCGCCGGCTAGCGCGGTGCGCGCCGAAGGGCCTCAGCGGCCGGCGGCGCTCGCCAGGAGGCGGTCGAGCGGCGCGGCGGGCAGCCCGAGCGCGGCGGCGGTGGGCGCGCAGGTGAGCTGGTCGCGCCAGATAGCGACGCCGCGGGCCAGCGCCGGCTCGGCTTGCAGCGCGGCGGGGATGCCCAGTGTGGCCAGCGCCAGCACGTAGCGCTGGGTGGCGTTGGTCAGCGCCTGGGTGGCGGTGCGCGGCACCAGCGCCGGCATGTTGGGCACGGCGTAGTGGATCACGCCTTCTTCGATGTAGGTCGGCGCGGCGTGGCTGGTCGGACGAATCGTCTCCACGCAGCCTCCCTGGTCGATGGCCACATCGACGATCACGCTGCCCGGCGCCATCGCGCGCACCATGGCCCGCGAGACGAGGGTCGGCGTGCGGGCGCCGGGCACGTGCAGCGCGCCGATGAGCAGGTCGGCGTGGGCCACCAGATCGGCGATCGTCTCGGGGTTGGCGACCAGCGTCTCGACCCGGCCCGTGTAGCGCTGGTCCAAGGCGGCCAAGGGCCGCTCGCTGCGGTTGGCGACCCGTACGCGCGCACCCAGCCCCACGGCCATCTGCACGGCGTGTGTCCCGACCGTCCCTGCGCCGAGCACTGCCACGGTGCCGGGAGCCACCCCGGGCACGCCGCCCAGCAGGATGCCCCGGCCGCCGTGGTCGCTCTGCAGCAGACTGGCGCCGATCTGCACGGCCAGCCGGCCGGCGATGGCACTCATGGGGGCCAGCAGGGGCAGCGAGCCGTCGTCGAGCTGCACCAGCTCGTAGGCGATGGCCACGATGCCGCGGGCGAGCAGGCGCCGGGTCAGCTCCGGCGCGGCGGCCAGGTGCAGGTAGCCGAATAGCACCTGGCCCTCGCGGAGCAGCTCCGGCTCGTCGCCGACCGGCTCTTTGACCTTGACGATCAGCTCGCTCTCGGCGAACAGCGTCGTGCGGTCGACCAGGCGGGCGCCCGCGGCGGCGTAGGCGTCATCGGGGAAGCCGCTACCCGCGCCCGCGCCATGCTCGACGAGCACCGGCACGCCCTGGGCTCGCAGCAGCGCGGCGCCGCCCGGGGTGAGCGCCACCCGCTGCTCTCCTGTCTTGATCTCGCGCGGTACTCCGACTCGCACAGCTCCTCCCCCAGTGGCCGCCGACCCCGACACGCCCGGCGGGAAGCCTCGTTGCTCCCGCAAGGACGGCCACCGTTTCCATCGTAGCACCGCGCCGGCGGCGCGCCGCGGTGCGGCTGTACGCCGTGGCGGGTATTTGCCCAGGCCGCGGCGGGGCGGTATCATCCCCCGGCGCGGTACCGGCAGCGGTCATGGCGACCGAGCGGTGGCCTGGTGGCCGCGGATTCAGGGACTAGGAGCAGGACTTCTTGGCACGGTGGCTTCTCGGCCTCGCTCTCTGGCTTGCGCTCGGCGCTGTCGCGGCCCCCGCGACGGCACAGCAGGCAACCCCCACCCCGCCCCCCACGGCTGGGCAGGGCCCGACGACGGACGAAGTGATTCCGCCCCCCATGCCCGCGCAGACCATCAGCCAGGTCATTCGCAACGCGGGCTACTCGCTCACGCCCGAGGAGGCCGCGTACCTGGACGCGGACGAGCGGCTCACCGAGCGCTTCGTCAACGCCGTCATCACCGCCGACCTCGCGGTAGATATGGTCAACGATCCGCAGGTGCGCCAGGTATTGATGGACCAGCTGCGCGCGGTGACGCAGCTCGATCCGGCCGCGCTCGACGTGCCGCCGCCCCCCTCCCTGCAGGCCTTGCACCAGGTGGGGCAGCTACGGCGCGAGGCGTTGCAGCGCACCGCCCGCGCCTGGTTGGAGGGGCTCGAGGCGAACGATCCGTTCTGGATCAACCGCGGCATGGACGCCTATGCCCAGGCACGGCAGGCCGAGGCCGACTGGTACACCATGCTGCGCCAGCGGCTCCTCTCCTCGGCCAACGTGCCGGCAACGCCGCCCGCCCAGGTCCCCACCGCCACGCCACGGTAGGGCTCAGCGCGCGCCGGCCAGCAGCGGCGCCCCCGGGCGGGCGCCAGTAGGCAGCCCCTCGGCGACCACGGGCTCCCCGGCCACCAACGTGTACGCCAGCTCGCCCGTGTCGGCGTTGAACAGGACTAAGTCGGCGACGCACCCGACAGCGAGGCGCCCGCGCTCGCGCAGTCCGTACACGTGGGCCGGCCAGGCGGCGAGCTTGTGTACCAGCCGCTCCAGGGGCACGCGCCCGGGCCAGCGGCGGCAGGGGGCGAGGCGACTGCGAACGAACGGGCCTGCCGCGTCGCGGGGATCGGGTGGAAAGCCGCCGAGCAGAATGTACGGCCGCTGCAGGAGCTCGACCAGCGTATCGGCGTGGTCGGCCGCTGGCCAGTCGGTCATGTGCCAGTACACGCGCATCGCCTCGGCGTTGGCGTGTTCCAGCGCCTCCCACAGCGCGGGCCAGCTCGGCGGCGGCGCGCTGGTCTCCGGGCGCCACACGATAGGGGCGTCGATCTCCTGCGCGACCTGGGCCACGGCGGCGACCGTGGCCGGCAGGGGCGGGCCGTGGACCCACTGCACGGGCGGCTCGCGTCGCCAGGCCAGGTTGATGGGCCAGTGACCCGGGGCGCCCTGGGGCCCAGCGGCGGGCGGTTCCGGGGGCGCGGGGCGCTGGGCGGGCGGCTGGAGGGTGGTCGCGTCCCAGGCGTTGAGCAGCAGGGTGGTGACCCCGGGCAGCTCGGCCAGCAGCGCCTCGGGCGCTGTTTGAGCCAGCTCGGCGTGGCCGCCCTGATCGTCGATGAAGCCGGGGGCGACGACCAGCCCCACTGCTTCGATTTCGTCACAATCGTGATCGGCGCAGCGTCCGATGGCCGCGAGCCGCCCGTCCGCGATCGCTACGTCGGCGACGTAGCCGGCGCGGCCCGTGCCGTCGATGACCAGCCCGCCGCGGATCACTCGGTCGTACATCGGCCTTCCTCGGGGTGCTACGCTGGCAGCGCGCTGGGGGCGCGAATTCGCCGCCCACCGGGGCGGTACCAGCCTATAATTCTGGCCGGCAGAGCCGGCCCGCGCGAATGGATAGCCGAGCCCGCGGGCGCGAGCGCCGGCGGAGCCCCCGGTACCGCGGGAGGGACACCACCTGGTATCCCAGAGCCAGGTGTCCCGTGTGGAGCAGGATGTGCGAAGCACACTCTCGGCGGCAAGGGCTGCGTGGCTGCTGGGTGTTCTCGCGCTGATCGGCCTGGGACTGCAGGGGGTGCAGGCCGGCCCTCTGCCTCAGACGCCTGTGCTCACCCCGACGCCCGAGGCCACCGACTGCCGGCCCGAGGCGCGGCTGGACGCGCCGCTGCCCGACCTGGTGCTGCGTGGGATCGTCACGGTGGGGGGCTGGGCGGTGGACCCGGCCAGTCCGGCTGGCACTGGGGTGGCCGAGGTGGAAGTGTATCTCGATGGTTACGGCAACGATCCCGGGCAAACGTACATCGGCCGGGCGGAGTACGGCGGGGTGCGCACGGATGTGGCCGAACGATTCAACGACGCGCGCTTTGCCCGCTCGGCGTTCAGCCTGTCGTGGGATGCGTCCACCGCGGGGGCGGGCGAGCACACGCTCGTGGTGCTGTACCGCACGCGGTGCGGCTGGAGTAGCCTGACGCAGACCGTTCAGGTGGACGGCCCCACGATCCTGCTCCAGATCGACCGGCCCGCGCAGGGCGTGCCGGTCAGCGCGCCGGTGCGCATCGAGGGCTGGGCCGCCGACCCCGCCGCCCCGGTGGGCACGGGGGTGGAGCGGGTCGATATGTACCTCGATGGCCAGATCACCACGCGCGGCATCCCGCTGGGCGAGGTGAGCTACGGGGAGAGCCGGCCCGATGTCGGCGCGGCGCTCGGCGGCCAGGAGCAGGCGGCCCGCTTCAGCCGCAGCGGCTGGAGCGTGTTGTGGAACCCCACGGGCCTCACGCCGGGGCGCCACCTGCTGACGTTCTACGCCCGGGGGCCGGCGGGCGCCGTGGCCCGCTCGCTGGCTCTGGAAGTGACCCCCGAGGGCGCCGGGCCGCGTGGGGCCACCCCCGCGTTGCCCCTGCCCGAGCCGACCCTGCCCGGTGCGCCGACGCCCGCGGTTCGCCCGGCCGGCGCCTCGTTCCCCCTCACCGCAGCGGGGACGACACCGAACAGCGTGGCGCTGGCGTGGAATGCGGTCCCCAACGCCGCCAGCTACGACGTCCTGGTGGCTGAGGGTGCCGGGGTGTTCTCGCCGCTGCAGAACGGGTTGGCCGACACTCGCCTGGTGGCCACCAACCTGGTGCCCGGCCAGACCTACCGCTTCGTGGTGCGCGCGTACGATGCCAATGGGGCGGAAGTGGCGCGCTCGACGACGCTCACGGTCGCCACGCCGTTGCCAGGGCCCACCGCCACGCTTCCGCTCGGCACGCTGGTCGTGCCGACCGCCACTCCGCTGGGGCGCGGCTAGGCCGCCGCCCGCCACTTCCGCCTATAATTTCTATGGAAGTTGGCACGCAGCCCCGCAGGGCGCGGGCTAGCGTGGCTGGTAGGGAGAGGATGCTGCGATGTCGTTGCACCTGCACTGCCCGCACTGCGGCGAGTTGTTGATCGAGGAGGCGACGACGGTCACCACTTCGGCGCGCGAGGGCACGCGGCAGGAGACGTATGACCTGGCCTGTCTCTGCGGGACACGGCTGCGGCTCCAGCTCCCTCCACAGCGCCTCGCGCCCCCGCGTCGTCGCCGGCGGCTGGCGCGGCACCGGGGGGGACCGGCGCGCGAGGCGCGGCGAGCCAGCGCACCGGTCGCCGCGGAGGAGGCGCCCAGCGTGCGGCCCACGGCCGACCGCCCCTTCCCCTTCACGCCGTGGCAGTATGCCCGCCTGCTGGTGTTGCGCGGGCGGGTGCGCGACGGCGAGATCAGCGAGGGCGAGCCGCTCGACGGCAACCAGCCCCAGGCCACCAAGTCGGATTAGGCGCCCCCGCGCCGCATTCTGTGGTGGGCGCCCACCACCAGGCGCTGCCGCCTTCACAGGCCCGTGGCCTGTGTCGTTCCTGGGGCGTGTATAGCCCCATTGCATCGTGGCCCCGCGGTGCTAGAATGGCGCCACAGCGGCACAGGGCGGGGTGATGCCCTGTCGTGGCGAGAGGGAGGCCCACGATGAACATGCGGCAGGTGGCGCTGGCTGGGGCGCTGTTGACGTTGGTGTTCCTCGCGCATGCCTCGGGGCGCCTGTTCCAGATCGGCGGCGCGCAGTTCGCGCCCAGCATCGGGATCTACACGCTGATGGCCCTGTTGCTCGGGCCGCAGCTCGGCTGGGGGCCGCTGGTGGGCATCGGCCTGGCGGTAGGGATCCTGACCATGCTCGCGACCTCCAGCCCCTTCCCGCCGGCCAACATCCCCGGCCACGGGCTGGCGTTCCTGCTGGCCTGCGCGCTGGCCAAGGCCACCTGGCGGCGGGACCGCGACTACAGCGTCCCGACCATGATCGGCATCCTCGCCATCACCCTGGTGGTGTCCTGGACGCTGTTCGCCACGGCCACGTGGTTCGGGCTGGCGGGCAGCGGGCCGATGGCGCGCTCGTTCGAGCGGTTCGGGGTGGAGTTCGGCACGGGGCTGCTGGCCTGGTGGCTGTTCGGGTTCGTGGGAGTGGCCATCCCGAGCTTCATCATCGGGTTGATCCTGCTGCCGCTGCTGTACAAGGCCGTGGCGCCCGCCCTGGTACGCTACGGGATGCTACCCGCCCGCGAGGGGCAGGTGGCGCCGCACATCGCGTCGTAGTATGCCGGGCCAGCCGCTCGTTCGCCTGGAGGGTGTGCGCTATCGCTACCCTACCAGCCGCGACTGGGTGCTGCGCGGGGTAGATCTCACCCTCTACGAGGGCGAGTTCGTCGGGCTGGTGGGCACCACCGGCGCCGGCAAGTCCACGCTGTGCCTGACGTTCAATGGGCTGATCCCCCACTACATGGGCGGCGTCTGCGAAGGGCACATCGAGGTAGCCGGCCGCTCCACGCGCGAGCAGACCGTGGCCGACCTCAGCGCGCAGGTGGGGCTCGTGTTCCAGGACGCCGATGCGCAGCTCATCATGTCCACGGTCGAAGAGGAGTGCCTGCTTGCCCCGCTGAGCCAGGGCCTTAGCCGCGCCGAGGCGCGCGCGCGGGCGGCGCAGGTGCTGGCGGAGCTGAACGCCACCGACCTCGCCCACCGCGCGCCGCAGACGCTGTCTGGTGGCCAGAAGCAGCGCGCGGCCATCGCCGCGGTGATGACGGCCCAGCCGCGCCTGCTGGTGCTCGACGAGGCCACCTCCGAGCTAGACGCGCTCAGCGTTCACCGCCTGTTCGCCCTGTGCGCACGATTGAACCGCGAGCACGGCACCACGATCCTGCTGGTCTCGCACGAGATGGAGCTGCTGGCGCGGTACGCCCACCGCCTGCTGCTGCTGAGCGAGGGGCGGATCCTGCTCGACGGGCCGCCGCGGGCGGTGCTGCGCGAGCTGGAGGTGTTCCGTCGCGCCGGGGTGCGCCTGCCGCAGGTGGCCGAGTTCGCCGCCCGTACCGCCGACTGCCTACCCTGGCCCGAGCTGCCGCTGAGCGAGCAGGAGGCCGAGCGGCTGCTGCGCGCCGCGCTGGAGACGCCCGAGTGAGTGGCGAGCCTGCGCTACTGCGCGTCGAGCGGGTCAGCTTCCGCTACCGGCCCGACGGATGGGCGCTGCGCGACGTGGATCTCCACTTCGCCGCCGGCGAGTTCACGGCGATCATCGGCAACAACGGCTCCGGCAAGTCGACGCTGATGAAGTTGCTGGTCGGGCTGCTCAAGCCAACGGTGGGCCGCGTGATCGTGGACGGGGTGGACACGCGCACCGCCCGCGTGTCGCAGCTCGCGCGGCGCGTGGGCTTCATCTTCCAGAACCCCAACGACCAGCTGTTCGCCAACACGGTGGCGGAGGAGATCCGCTTCGGCCTGCGCAACCTGGGCCTGCCGCCCGCGGAGGTCGAGGCCCGCCTGGAGGCCACGCTGGCGCAGTTCGAGCTGACGGCCGTGCGCGACCTGTTCCCGCGTTTTCTCTCGCGCGGCGACAAGCAGAAGGTGTGCATCGCCAGCGTGGTGGCCATGCAGCCGCGGGTCCTGCTGCTCGACGAGCCGACCACCGGCCAAGACCACCGCGACTCGCGGGCGATTATGGAGCTAGCCACCGCGCTGAACCAGCAAGGCATCACGATCCTGCTGGTCACCCACGACCTCAACAACGTCGCCGCCTACACGCGCCGCGTGGTGGTTCTGCGCGATGGGGTAGTGGTGGCCGATGGGCCGACCGCCGCGGTGATGTCCGACGTGGCGCTGCTAGAGGCGTGCAGCCTCGTGCCGCCGCAGATCGTGCGGCTGTCGCTGGGCCTGGCCGATTTGGGGCTACCGCTGGCCCTGAGCGTCGAGGCCATGGAGCAGCAGACCCGCGCCTGGCTGCGCGCTCGGGTACGGCCATGACACTCGACGAGCGCGGCCCCCTGGGGCAGGTGGACGCTCGCGTCAAACTCCTGTGGGTGCTAGCCACGCTGCTCGCCGGCCTGATCTTCGTCCAGCCGCTCACGCTGAGCCTGCTCCTGCTGAGCATCCT
>Ga0070737_10003738_pt1 | contig 16012 bp, 17 predicted proteins | sample Coa_R1_10_FD_66438 | JGI IMG/M metagenome (GOLD analysis project Ga0070737, IMG submission 66438) | Surface soil microbial communities from Centralia Pennsylvania, which are recovering from an underground coalmine fire - Coalmine... | ecosystem: Environmental > Terrestrial > Soil > Unclassified...
TTCCTGTTCGACGACGAGCGCGCGATGGTGCGCATCGACATGAGCGAGTACGGCGAGCGGCATTCGGTCGCCCGCCTGATCGGGGCCCCGCCCGGTTACGTCGGCTACGAGTCCGGCGGCCAGCTGACCGAGGCGGTGCGCCGGCGGCCCTACACCGTCGTGCTGTTCGACGAGATCGAAAAGGCCCACCAGGACGTGTTCGACGTGCTGCTGCAGGTTCTCGACGAGGGCCGGCTCACCGACGGGCAGGGGCGCACGGTCGACTTCCGCAACACGATCCTGATCCTGACGTCCAACCTGGGGTCGGGGGGCGACGAGGACATGGTGATGGCCGCGGTGCGGGCGACATTCAAGCCGGAGTTCATCAACCGGCTCGACGACGTGCTGATCTTCGAGGGCCTCAACCCCGAGGAGCTCGTGCAGATCGTCGACATCCAGCTGGCTCAGCTGGGCAAGCGGCTGGCACAGCGGCGGCTGACCCTCGAGGTGTCGCTGGCCGCCAAGCGCTGGCTGGCGCAGCGCGGGTTCGACCCGGTGTACGGGGCGCGTCCCCTGCGGCGGCTGGTGCAGCAGGCCATCGGCGATCAGTTGGCGAAAATGCTGCTGGCCGGCGATGTCCACGACGGCGACACCGTGCCGGTCAACGTCAGCCCCGACGGCGAGTCGCTGATCCTGGGCTGACGTTCGGCGTGACAGGGTTGTGACCTGCAAGCATTCGCGATTCTCGGGCGATAGCAAGTAGGCTACGTGCGATGGTCCCGCTTTGGTTCACGCTGTCCGCGCTGTGTTTTGTCGGCGCGGTGGTGCTGCTGTACGTCGACATCGATCGGCGCCGAGGGCGGGGCCGTCGCCGCAAGTCGTGGGCGCGCTCACACGGTTTCGACTACGAACCGGAGAACACCGAGATCGTCCAGCGCTGGAAGCGCGGCATCATGTCGACGGTCGGTGACATCCCGGCCCGCAACGTGGTGCTGGGCCAGATCCGCGGCGAGGCGGTCTTCATCTTCGACCTCGAAGAAGTCGCCACGGTGATCGCGCTGCACCGCAAGGTGGGCACCAACGTCGTGGTCGACGTGCGTCTCAAGGGCCTGAAAGAGCCTCGGGAGAACGACATTTGGCTGCTTGGGGCGATCGGGCCGCGGATGGTGTACTCGACCAACCTCGACGCGGCCCGGCGGGCCTGCGACCGGCGGATGGTCACCTTCGCGCACACCGCGCCGGACTGCGCCGAGATCATGTGGAACGAAGAGAACTGGACGCTGGTCAGCATGCCCATCACCAGCACCCGCGCCCAGTGGGACGAGGGCTTGCGCACCGTGCGCCAATTCAACGACCTGCTGCGGGTTCTTCCCCCCGTGCCGCAGCAGGCCGCGGCTCCGGCGCCGGCCGCGCGCCGCAACGCCGCGCCCAGCCGACCGCTGGCCCCGGCCGGGCGGGCGGAGCCGCAGCGGCGTTCCGCCGAGGCGCCGCCGCGCCCGGAACCGACTCGTCGCGCGTCGGCCGAGCCGGCGCGCCGGGAAGGCACCCGTGGGGGAGCGGTCCGCCGCCCGCCGCCGGCCGGCCGGAACGGCTACCAGGCCACGCACTACCAGCGCTGAGCCCGATCGGCCGGCTTCTCCCTCATCGCGGCTGCGGCCCACTGCATCGCCGCCAGGCTGACTACACTGGCGCCGTGCCGCGTCCCGTCGCCCTGATCACCGGGCCCACTTCCGGGATCGGCGAGGGCTACGCCCGCCGCTACGCGGCCGACGGGCACGATCTGGTGCTGGTGTCCCGCGACGCCGACCGACTCCACAAACTGGCGTCCCGACTGCGCGACGAGGCCGGCCGTGACGTCGAGGTGTTACCGGCCGACCTGGCCGATGCCAACGACCGCGGCAAGGTCGCCGAGCGGCTGGCCAGCGGGGTCGACGTGCTGGTCAACAACGCCGGCTTCGGCACCTCCGGTGAATTCTGGACGGCCGACCCGGCGCTGCTGCAGGCCCAACTCGACGTCAACGTGACCGCAGTGATGCAGCTGACCCGGGCCGCGCTGCCGGCCATGCTCGACGCCGGATCCGGCACCGTGATCAACGTGGCCAGCGTCGCGGGGCTGTTGTCGGGTCGCGGCTCGACGTACTCGGCGTCCAAGGCATGGGTGGTGTCGTTCACCGAAGGCCTGTCCGGCGGCCTGAAGGGCACCGGCGTGAGCGTGCACGCGGTGTGTCCGGGCTACGTGCACACCGAATTTCATCGCCGGGCCGGCATCGACATGGCCAAGCTGCCGTCGTTTCTGTGGCTCGAGGTCGACGACGTGGTCTCCGAAAGCCTCGCGGACATCGCTCGCGGCAAGGTGATCAGCGTTCCCGGGCTGCAGTACAAGCTGCTCACGGGCGGCGCGCGGATGCTGCCGCGAAACCTGGCGCGCGCCACCACAAACAGATTCGGCCGGGGCCGTGGCAGAACTTGAGCCGCGCGACGAGCTGGCCGACCTGGTGCGCCGATTGTCGGTGGTGCACGGGCGGGTCACGCTGTCGTCGGGCAAGGAAGCCGACTACTACGTCGACCTGCGCCGCGCCACCCTGCACCATCGGGCCGCGCCGCTGATCGGCCGGCTGATTCGCGACCTCACCGACGACTGGGACTACGCGTCGGTCGGTGGCCTGACCCTGGGTGCGGACCCGGTCGCGACAGCCGTCATGCACGCCCCGGGCCGCCCGATCGACGCGTTCGTGGTCCGCAAGTCGGTGAAAACCCATGGCATGCAACGACTTATCGAGGGCCCCGACATCACCGGGCAGCGGGTACTGGTGGTCGAGGACACCAGCACCACCGGCGCGTCGGCGTTGACCGCTGTGCGCGCAGTGCGCGACGCCGGCGCCGAGGTGGTCGGTGTGGCGACGGTGGTCGATCGCGCCACCGGTGCGGCCGAAGCCATCCAAGCCGAGGGGCTGGCATACCGCAGCGTGCTCGGCCTGGCGGATCTGGGGCTGCGTTAGAAACCGTGCGGGCTCTCATTGCGATGTTGGCGACGCTGGTCCTGGTGTCCGGCTGCGGGGCCTCTGGTCCCCCCGGGCGCATCTACGGCGCGCAGTCCGCCCGGATGGGCGAATCGGTTGCGGTGCTGGGCTGGAACGTCGCGGTGTCCAACCTGCGCTGGAACGCCGACTACGTGCTGGTCGACGTCGACGCGTCTGCCGTCGACCCCGCCGCGCCGCACGCCAAACCCGAAGACATCCGATTCGGGCTCTACGGCGCGCTGGCCCACCCGACGGAAGCCACCGGCATCGGCAGTTGTGACACCGCGAAAAACGTTGTGGTGCAGGCGCTCTCGTCGCCAGTACCCGACCGGCTCAGCGGCAGCGTGTGTTTGGGTCCGCTGAAAGACCGCAGCGCTGTGCGCGGGGTGTACGTGTACTCGCCGCGGGACCGGATCGCGGGCAGCGCCGCCGCGTATCCGGCGACCTTCCCGGTGGGAATGCTGCCGACCAAGGAAAACGACATCGGCATGGTGGTCAAGACCGCCAGCGTGTCCGCCTGGCGCGCCGACGGCACGCAGCTGAGCCAGCAGTCGCTGGGCGACCCCGCCGCGTTCACCGGCAGCGGCTACATGCTGCTGGGCCTGGTTGCCGACGCGATCGCGGCGAAATACCGCGACGACTCCGCGGCCCGCGGCGGGCCGATGATGCTGCTGGCCGCCCCGACCCTGCCCCCGCCGGGGCTTTCGCCCGCCTGCTCGGCGTACGGTTCGTCGGCGCTGCTGCTGCCGGAGGCGTCGTTGGACGCCATGCACGTCGACGCGTCGCTGTGCACCCAGGGCGAGATCAACCAGGCGCTGCTGTACGCAACCATCTCGGTCGTGGGCACCCACGCCGCGGTCTGGACCAGCCGATGAGCGAACCCGGGCCCACCGAATGGGGCGTACCCGCAAGCGGAGTCGGCCCCTGGAAAGGCCCGCTACCCGACGATCCGCGCTACGACCCGGCGCTGCTGCGCGACGGCGACACCCGCAACGTCGTCGACGCCTACCGGTACTGGCGCCGCGAGGCGATCATCGCCGACATCGACAAGCGAAGGCACCCGCTCCATATCGCGATCGAGAACTTCGGACACGACGCCAACATTGGTTCGGTGGTGCGCACCGCCAACGCGTTCGCCGTCGACACCGTGCACATCGTCGGCCGGCGGCGCTGGAATCGCCGCGGCGCCATGGTCACCGACCGCTACCAGCGGCTGCGTCATCACGACACCATCGCCGAGCTGCTCGGCTTCGCGTCGCACAACGGGCTGACGGTGGTCGCGGTCGACAATGTTCCCGGCGCCGCCCGGCTGGAGCAGACACCGCTGCCGCGGGAGTGTCTGTTGGTGTTCGGCCAGGAAGGGCCGGGCATCAGCGACGCCGCCCGGGCGGGTGCGGCGCTGACCGTGTCGATCGCGCAGTTCGGTTCGACACGCAGCATCAACGTCGCCGTTGCCGCCGGGATCGCCATGCACGCCTGGATCACCCGACACGCAAACATCGCGAACGCCTGGTAAGGCGCCCGGCGACGATGCAGAGTGCGCGCGATGAGGTGGGGTACTCCCCTACCTGCGGTGTGGGCCCACCCGCTTGCGGGGGAGAGCCGGGCGATCAACCTAGGATCACTTGACATGGAGCAGGTATGGGCCAACCGGGCGGGCAGCGCGGAAACCGCGGTCACCACCCGGCATCTCAAACGACTGTGGGCGCTGCCGGGGACCCAGCTGGGCGTGGTGGCATGGCCGCCGGTGCGGCGCGACCGGTTGTTCGGCAGCTGGCACTACTGGTGGCAGGCGCACCTGCTGGACTGTCTGGTCGACGCGCAGCAGCGCGACCCAAAGCCGGAGCGGCTCAACAGGATTCGGCGTCAGATCCGATCGCACCGGTTGCGTAACGTCGGCCGGTGGATCAACGACTACTACGACGACATGGCCTGGCTGGCCCTGGCCCTCGAGCGGGCCTCGCGGATAGCCGGCATCGACCGGCATCGCGCGCTGGACAAACTGACCGACCAGTTCGTCAAGGCGTGGGTGCCCGAGGACGGCGGCGGCATTCCGTGGCGCAAGCAGGACCAGTTCTTCAATGCTCCCGCCAACGGTCCGGCCGGAATCTTTTTGGCCCGCTACGGCGACCGGCTCAAGCGTGCCCAGCAGATGGCGGACTGGATCGACGCGACGCTGATCGACCCGGAGACCCACCTGGTGTTCGACGGCATCAAGGCCGGGTCGCTGGTCCGCGCGCAGTACACCTACTGTCAGGGCGTGGTGCTCGGGTTGGAAACCGAGCTTGCCGTGCGCACCGACGACGACTGGCACGCGCCGCGGGTGCACCGGCTGGTCGCCGCCGTCAGTGAGCACATGGCGCCGGGCGGCGTGATCAAGGGCGCCGGCGGTGGTGACGGCGGCCTGTTCGCCGGGATCACCGCTCGTTATCTCGCGCTGGTGGCGACAACGTTGCCGGGTGAGTCGGCCGATGACGTCGCCGCACGCGACACGGCCCGCAAGCTGGTGCTGTCGTCGGCGCAGTCGGCGTGGAACTACCGGCAGACGGTCGACGGCCTGCCGCTGTTCGGGCCGTTCTGGGACCGCACCGCGGAACTGCCGACGACGGCCGGCAAGACGGCGGAGTTCGTCGAGGGCGCGGTCACCGGCTCGGAGATCGCCGAGCGCGACCTGTCGGTGCAGCTGTCCGGTTGGATGCTGATGGAGGCCGCGCATGCCGTGGGCGCCGAGGAGAGGAGCATTGAATGACAAAGGTCCACCGGGACGCCGAGTCGGCCCTGCAGGGTTTGCTGAAGGACGGAATCACCATAGCCTCAGGCGGTTTCGGCCTGTGCGGCATTCCGGAGAACTTGATCCAGGCTCTGGTGGACAGCGGGGTCAAGGATCTCACCATCGTCGGAAACAACGCCGGGGTCGACGATTTCGGCATGGGCCTCCTACTCAAGGCGCGGCAGGTCAAGAAGGTGATCGCCTCCTACGTCGGCGAGAACAAGGAGTTCGAGCGTCAGGTGCTTTCCGGCGAGCTGGATCTCACGCTCACGCCGCAGGGCACGCTGGCGGAGAAGCTACGCGCCGGCGGCGCGGGCATTCCCGGCTTCTACACCCGCACGGCGTACGGGACCCTCCTCGCCGAGGGCAAAGACACCCGCGTTTTCGACGGCACGGAATACGTTCTGGAAGAAGGTATTCGGGCGGATGTGGCGCTGGTCAAGGCGTGGAAGGGCGATGCGGCGGGCAACCTCGTGTACCGCAAGACGGCGCGTAACTTCAACCCGATGATCGCCACCTGCGGTGCCGTGACCATCGCCGAGGTGGAGGAACTCGTCGACGTCGGAGATCTGGATCCCGATCTGGTCCATACGCCCGGCATATACGTGGACCGCATCATCGAAGGCCGCAACTACGAGAAGCGCATCGAATTCCGCACGGTCAGCAACGGTTCCACGCTCAAGCACGACAGCCCCATTCGCGAGCGGATGGCCCGGCGCGCCGCTCAGGAATTGCGCGACGGCTATTACGTGAACCTGGGCATCGGCATCCCGACGCTGGTCGCCAACTTCATTCCCGACGACATCAACGTCACGCTGCAGTCGGAAAACGGTCTGCTCGGCATCGGCTCCTATCCGACCGAAGACGCCGTCGACCCCGATCTGATCAACGCCGGCAAGCAGACCATCACAAGTTTGCCGGGCTCAAGCTTTTTCAGCAGCGCCGACTCGTTCGCGATGATCCGCGGCGGCCACATCGACCTGTCCATCCTGGGCGGCCTGCAGGTGGCCGAAAACGGCGACCTGGCCAACTGGATGGTGCCCGGCAAAATGGTCAAGGGGCCCGGCGGCGCAATGGATTTGGTGTCGGGGGTCAAGCGGGTGATCGTCGTCATGGATCACGCGGCCAAAGACGGCAGCCCCAAGATCCTCCAGCAGTGCACGCTGCCGCTGACCGGCAAGGGAGTCGTCGACATGATCATCACGGACCTGTGCGTGTTCGACGTAGAGCCCGGACAGGGATTGCTGCTCAAGGAATTGCATCCCGGCGTGACTGTCGAGGAAGTGCGCGCCAAGACCGGCTGCGATTTTCGCGTCGCGCTGTCTGGTTAGCTTGCCCCGCGTCGAGTGTGAATCCTCGGCGTCGAATGTGAACGTAGGGCTGCATTTTCGCGATTTTCGCGCCCTGTATTCACACTGGAAACCCTCAGTGCACACTCGGTCTGAGCGGGACGCGATCTCAACGCTACTCCGCCACCGGTAGCCGCTCGTCGGGCTCGGCCGCAGCGGCCGCTCCGCGGCGCCGGTTGAGCCAGACCCGCCCCGCCGAGATAAAGGCAGGCAACATCGACACGAACAAGATCCCCAGGATGATCTTTTCCAGGTTCTGGTGCACGAAGCCGACGTTGCCCAAGAAGTAGCCGGCCAACGTCGCACCCGCCCCCCAGGCGATACCGCCGACGATGTCGAACCCGAGGAACAGCGGATAGCGCATGTAGGACACCCCGGCGACCACCGGGGTGAACGTCCGCACGAACGGCATGAATCGGGCCAGGATGATCGCCATCGGCCCGTACTTCTCGAAGAACGCGTGCGATTCGGTCACGTAATGCTTCTTGAAGAAGCGGGAGTCTTCCTTCTTGAACAGCGCCGGGCCGATTCGCCGCCCGATGAAGTACCCGGTCTGGTCGCCGAGCACCGCGACCACCGCGACGCATACGGCGAGCACCTCGATGCTGACCGGAGGGTTGGCGCTGGCCGCCAGCAGCCCGCCGGTGAACAACAGCGACTCGCCGGGCAGCAACGGGAACAGCAGCCCGGTCTCGATGAAGACGATCAGCAGGATCCCGGGCAGCACCGCGTGGCCGAAGACGCCGTTGGCGCCCAACCAGTACATCGGATCGAGCAGGTCGGGCAAGGCGACCAAGGTGGTAGTCATTGCCCACCAAGATACCGGCGGGTCCCGGGCGGTCTGTCGACGCCGGGCCGCTGTTGCGATACTGGAGGCCCACGATCGCCCAGGAAGGAAGATTCATGCCCATCGCAACGCCCGAGGTGTACGCCGAGATGCTGCGACGTGCCAAGGAGAATTCATACGCCTTCCCGGCCATCAACTGCACGTCCTCGGAGACGGTCAACGCCGCGATCAAAGGGTTTGCCGACGCCGGCAGCGATGGCATCATCCAGTTCTCCACCGGTGGCGCCGAGTTCGCTTCCGGCCTGGGAGTGAAGAACATGGTGACCGGCGCGGTGGCGCTGGCCGAGTTCACCCACGTCATCGCCGACAAGTACCCGGTCAACGTCGCGCTGCACACCGACCACTGTCCGAAGGACAAGCTGGACGGCTACGTCCGGCCGCTGCTGGCGATCTCGTCGGAGCGGGTCTCGGCGGGCAAGAATCCGCTGTTTCAGTCGCACATGTGGGACGGCTCGGCGGTGCCGATCGACGAGAACCTCGACATCGCCCGTCAACTGCTCAAGGAGGCGGCGGCCGCCAAGATCATTCTGGAGATCGAGATCGGCGTGGTCGGCGGTGAAGAGGACGGCGTGGCCAACGAGATCAACGAGAAGCTCTACACCACGCCGGAGGACTTCGAGAAAACCATCGATGCGCTGGGCCACGGCGAGCACGGCAAGTATCTGCTGGCGGCGACGTTCGGCAACGTGCACGGCGTCTACAAGCCCGGCAACGTCAAGTTGCGCCCCGACATCCTGGCCCAGGGCCAGAAGGTGGCTGCGGCCAAGCTCGGATTGTCCGACGGCGCAAAGCCGTTCGACTTCGTGTTCCACGGCGGCTCGGGTTCGGAGAAGTCGGAGATCGAGGAGGCGTTGCGCTACGGCGTCGTGAAGATGAACGTCGACACCGACACGCAGTACGCGTTCACCCGCCCGGTCGCCGCGCACATGTTCACCAACTACGACGGCGTGCTCAAGATCGACGGCGAGGTGGGCCGCAAGAAGGACTACGACCCGCGCAGCTACCTGAAGAAGGCCGAGGCGGCGATGACCGAGCGGGTCATCGAGGCCTGCAACGACCTGCACTGCGCCGGAAAGTCGCTAACGGCCTAACCGGTGGTGGACTGGCAGATCTTCCACTGGTCGTCGCGGAATTGCAGATCGAAGCTGCGAATCGAGCGGGTCTGCGGCGCATAGGCCATGAATGCGGTGACGTTGGCCTCGGCGTGCCCATCGTCGACGACCACCTGGTCGATGCTGGCGACCACCGGATACTGCTTGGCCGCGGCGACCCGCTGGTAGGTGTCCTGCCAGGCCTGCTCGTCGTAGTTCACGTACCCGTCGCGGATGTTGCCGCAAGTGATGCTGCGCAACGTGGCCAGGTCGCCCTTTTGCATTGCGGCGTCAAAACTTTGGATGGTGCTGCGAACCTGGTCCTCCTGCGAGGCATGCTTCTTTTTGTTGCCGTGCGTCAGCACCACGGTGCCCAGCACCGCGACCGCGGCCAACGCCAGGATGATCAGGATCAGCGCCAGCACCCACCCCCAGCTGCGCTGACTGGACGGCCGCAGCTTTGCGCCCAGCCTGGGCGGAATCAATTGCGGCATCGCGGTTCTCGGCGTAGGCCGGCCCGGTCCCGTTGCTGGTTCGCCCGTCTGGAACACTTCGGTGGCCGGTTCCGGGGAGGTGGCGATCACCGCGGTCTCCTTGGCGTCGAAACCCGGTGCGGTGAAGCGGCGTTCGCCGCGCTGGAACTGCGGTTTGGCAGGGTCGCGCTCGCCTTCGCGCTTGGCGATCACCTCGGTGGCGGGCTCGGCGTCCGAGGGCGCCGTGCGGTACGCCTCGGTCACCTCGTCGTCGGGACCAGCCTGCCCGGCGGCGGGGTCGGCGGCCTCGGCGTCTGGATCGAATCCGGCCGCGTTGGGCTTGTCGTCGCGGTCGGGCCCCGATGGATTGGGCATGAGCGCTGCTGTCCTCCAGCTGTCGAGATCGGTAGTTGGAGCTTAGCGACCGGTTCGGAGTTATGTGGCGACGCCGGGGCGGTCGGGTTGTGACGCGCACGGCACAATGAACGCCATGACCCGCCGGCGACGATGCAGAGCAAAAAGAGCGATGTGGGGGCACTCCCCTACCTGCGGTGTGGGTCCACCCGCTTGCGGGGGAGAGGAGCGGCGCTTATGACACCGATGGGTGATCTCCTGGGACCGGATCCGATCTTGCTGCCCGGCGATCCCGAAGCCGAGGCCGAGCTGCAGGCCGACGAGAAACCGGCTATTGTCGCCGCCGCGCACCCCTCGGCGTCGGTTGCCTGGGCCGTACTGGCCGAAGAGGCACTGGCCGACGACAAGGCCATCACCGCCTATGCCTACGCCCGTACCGGCTATCACCGCGGGCTGGACCAATTGCGGCGCAACGGGTGGAAGGGCTTCGGCCCGGTGCCGTATTCGCATGAACCCAACCGGGGATTCCTGCGGTGTGTGGCCGCGCTGGCCCGCGCCGCAGACGCGATCGGGGAGACCGAGGAGTATCAGCGCTGCCTGGATTTGCTCGACGACTGCGACCCGGCCGCCCGCGCCGAACTCGGGTTGAGCTAACAGCCTGCCGAGCAGGCGCCGGCTTGTTCGATCTGGACGGTGGCGTGTGCCAACCCGCGTGCTGCCAACACCGCGCGGGCGTCGTCGAGCACCCGAGCCGAGTCGCCGCGGCTGGTCAAGTGCGCGGTCGCCATGTCCTTGCCCGGCACCAGCGTCCACACGTGCAGGTCGTGGACGCCAGTCACGCCGTCGACGGCGGCCAGCGCTGACCGCAGCTCCTCGACGTCGACGTGGCGCGGCGAGGTTTCGGACAGAATCCGTAACCCGCTGCCGGCCAGCGCGATCGCCCGCGGCACCACCCAGACTGCGACGACGACGGCGACGACGACATCCGCGTACGGCCAGCGCGTCGTCAGCGTGATGACGCCGGCGATCAGCACGCCGATGCTGCCGACCATGTCGGCGACGACCTCCAGGTAGGCGCCCTTCACGGCCAGGCTCTGCGCCGCATGCGAGCGCAGCAGCCAGGCCACTGCGGCATTGGTGGCCAGGCCCGCGAGCGCCACCGCGACCATGGGCACCCCGGGGACGGTCGGCGCGTCGCCGAGCCGTCGAACCGCTTCGTAGGCGATGAACGCGGCCACCCCGATCAGCAGCGCCGCATTCGCGACGGCGGTGAACACCTCGGCGCGGTGCCAGCCGTAGGTGCGCCGTGGTGATGAGCTGCCGCGACGGGCCAGCGTCACCGCCGTCAGCCCCATGAATGCGGCGACCACGTCGGTCAGGATGTGGCCGGCATCGGCCAGCAGCGCCATCGAGCCGATCGCCAGCGCGGTAATCAGTTCGACGGCGAAGAACCCGCTCAGCAGGGCCGTCGCGACCAGCATCCGGGATATCCGGGCGTCGGTCTCGGTGTGTTGATGACCGGCGCCCATCAGGCCAATATATGCGTATTTACGCATATATTGCAAGCCTACGTCCAGGCGCTCCAGAAGCGGGTCAACTGGCCGCCGAGCTGTGCCAGCAGGGTGGGCACACCGGACAGCTCGAAGAACGAGTAGACGATCCCGAAAAACCATTGGTTGAGCAGCGGCGCGATCAGCAGCACCAGCAGGATCAGGAAGCCCCACGGCTTGAACGGCTCGAGCGCGCGCTGTGTTTCCGGGCTCAGGTGCGGTTCCAGCGCGCCGTAGCCGTCGAGGCCCGGGATCGGCAGCAGGTTCAGCAATACCGCGGTGACCTGCAGGAAGCCCAAGAACGCAACCCCGGCCCACAACACCGGGTGCGCGGGGTCGTACAACAGCCGGGTCGACGCCAGCAGCAGCACCGCCAGCACCAGGTTGGCCGCTGGCCCGGCCAGGCTGACCAGGGTGCGCTGGGCGGCCGTCATGAAGGAAGTCCGCACGTATACCGCGGCGCCGGGCAGCCCGATGCCGCCCAGCGCGATGAACAGCATCGGCAGGCCCAGCGACAGGCCCGGGTTGCTGTATCGGCGTGGATCCAGGGTCAGATAGCCGCGGACGGCGACGTCGTGATCGCCGAACCGCCAGGCGGTGACGGCGTGGCCGAACTCGTGCAAACACAGCGACACCAGCCAGCCGGCGATCACCAGGATGAAGACCCCGACACGGGCGGAAAGGTTGATTTCCGCTCCGGCCAGCCAGGCCAGGACGCCGCCCAACACGGTCAAGCCGACGATTGCCAGGAAGATCGGGCTGGGTCGCACCGATTGATGCACGCCGCGGATGCTCACGCCACGACGCTACCGGCTCCGACGATGCTCGGGCTGGTCAGAAGCCGGGGCCGCCCGGCTGCGGATTCGCGTCGGCGTATTGGATGCCTTGATTGACTTGATCGATAGCCTGGTGGACGAGGTCGATTGCCTGCTCCCGGTGGCCGCCCTTGTCGGGCTCCGCTTGTTGCAGTTCGTCGACCGCCTGCTGCAGATGGTCCCTGGCATTGACCATGTGAACCTGAACGGCGTAGGCGGTGCCGGCGCCCAGGACGCCGAAACTTGTCGCCGTGACGACTCCGGCAACCATCAGCCGAAACTTGGAAACCTGCATCGTGAACGCCTTTCCTGCGCGCGGAAGTCAGTGGTCGGACTGTAACAGCGAAGGCCCCGGCACGCTGACGATGCCGCGGTTTTAGCGGACCAACAGCCAGCCCTTGATGTGCCGGTAGAACGTGGAACGCCGCACCGGCCTGGCGGCCGCGACGCCGTCGCGGATCACGGCCGCGCCGGTGGTGCCCAATTGGGCGGCGCGTCCCGTCACCCAGGGGCGGCCGGCCACCCTGGCGCGCAACCCGGGCGCCGCCGCCGTCGGCTCGAGGCGTACCGCGGCGACGTCGCCGTCGAAGAGCACGGTGTCGTCGACCACCGCCTCGCCGTGCAGCTGCGGCGCGTCGCCGGCGGGCCGCCATTCGGCTGATCCGACGATCACCGAGCCGGTCTCGTCGCGGATCAGCGGCACCCGCCGAGCGACGCCGCGGCGCGCCCGGCGGGCCGCCCGCCACCCGGCCGGCAGCCGGTAGGCCCGGGTTGCCGCGCTGCGCCGCGGCGGCACAAAGGCCACCTCGACATCGAGCCGGTCGGCCCGCAGCAACCGGGTCAGCACCGCGGCCAGGTCCGCATCCGAGCCGACCACGACCAGCCGCCGAGGCTCGGCCGCATCGACGTCGTCGACAACTGGCAACGCCCTCAGCGAACGAGGCATGCGAGACTCCCCGCACAGCAGGACGGCCATGTCCAATCTGCCCGCCTCCTCCTCACGCTGTGCCGGCGCGCATCGTCGCCGCGCGGTTCAAGACCGTCCTCCGCGACTACTGGGCTAGTGTGGGCTACCGGCTGGACCACAATAATCAGGAGAACCATGCCGGCAATCGTCCTGATCGGCGCCCAGTGGGGCGACGAGGGCAAAGGCAAGGCCACCGATCTACTCGGCGGCCGCGTGCAATGGGTGGTGCGTTACCAGGGTGGCAACAACGCCGGCCACACCGTCGTCCTCCCCACCGGCGAGAACTTCGCGCTGCACCTGATCCCGTCCGGGGTGCTGACGCCGGGCGTCACCAACGTCATCGGTAACGGCGTGGTGGTGGACCCCGGTGTGCTGCTCGACGAGCTCAAGGGCCTCGAGGACCGCGGTGTGGACACCTCCCGGTTGCTGATTTCCGCCGACGCGCATTTGCTGATGCCCTACCACGTGGCCATCGACAAGGTGACCGAGCGCTACATGGGCAGCAAGAAGATCGGCACCACCGGCCGCGGCATCGGCCCGTGCTACCAGGACAAGATCGCCCGCATCGGCATCCGGGTGGCCGACGTGCTCGACCACGGCCAGTTGGCCCACAAGATCGAGGCGGCGCTGGAGTTCAAGAACCAGGTGCTGGTGAAGATCTACAACCGCAAGGCGCTCGAGCCGGAGCACGTGGTCGAAACGCTGCTGGAACAGGCCGAGAGTTTCAAGCACCGCATCGCCGACACCCGGCTGCTGCTCAACGCCGCCCTGGAGCGCGGCGAGACGGTGTTGCTGGAAGGCTCGCAGGGCACCCTGCTCGACGTCGACCACGGCACCTACCCGTACGTGACGTCGTCGAACCCGACCGCGGGCGGCGCTGCCGTCGGCTCCGGCATCGGCCCGACCCGGATCACTACCGTGCTGGGGATCCTCAAGGCCTACACCACCCGGGTGGGCTCGGGCCCGTTCCCCACCGAATTGTTCGACGAGAACGGCGAATACCTGTCGAAGACCGGCGGTGAGTTCGGCGTGACGACAGGCCGGCGTCGGCGCTGCGGCTGGTTCGACGCCGTGATCGCCCGCTACGCCACCCGGGTCAACGGCATCACCGACTTCTTTTTGACCAAGCTCGACGTGTTGTCCAGCCTGGAAACCGTTCCGGTGTGCGTCGGCTACACCATCGACGGCAAACACCTCCGCGACATGCCGATGACCCAAAGCGAGCTGGCCCGCGCCCAGCCGGTCTGCGAGGAGCTGCCCGGCTGGTGGGAGGACATCTCGGACGCCCGGCAGTTCGACGATCTGCCCGCCAAGGCGCGTGACTACGTGTTGCGGTTGGAAGAGCTTGCCGGAGCACACATTTCGTGTATCGGAGTCGGCCCGGGCCGGGACCAGACCATCGTGCGCCGCGACGTGCTGGCGGCTCGCCCGTGAGCGATCGCAAGCGCGGCGAAGCCGGGCGCTGGGGGCACCCCCAGCCGCGGAGCGGCGAGGGGGACGGGTCGCGAACCGACCAGCCTCTGAGCGAGGAGATTCCGGAAGAACTCGACCCCGACTACCCCAAGCACGGCGGTTTCCCGCGCTACGAGCCCGCCGAGCCGGGTCCGGGCTTCGGCCGGTTCGTCGCCGCGATGCGGCGTCTGCAGGACCTCGCGGTGTCCACCGACCCGGACGAGGGCACCTGGGACAGCGCCGCCGAGCGCGCCGAGGAGCTGGTCAAGCTGCTCGACCCGTTCCAGGCGCCGGAGGGCGTCGCGCCCGCCGGACGCGTCCCGTCCATGCCCGGTCTGGGCAGCCTGCTGATGCCGCCGTGGACGATGACGAAGTTCGGCCGCGACGGCGTGGAGATGCGCGGCGAGTTCAGCCGCTACTACGTGGGCGGCAACATGGCGGTGCACGGCGGTGTGCTGCCGTTGGTGTTCGACTGGATGTGCGGAATGGTGGTGGTCGCCGCAGGCCGGCCGGTCAGCCGGACCGCCTTCCTGCACGTCGACTACCGCAAGATCACCCCGATCGACACCCCACTGGTAGTGCGGGGGCGGATCGCCTCCACCGAGGGCCGCAAGGCATACGTCACGGGCGAACTGCGCGACCCCGACGAAGCGCTGCTGGCCGAAACGAACGCGCTGATGGTGCGGCTGCTTCCCGGCCAGCCGTGACCGCGACAACACTGACCGCGTGGAGTAGCGTCGACCACAGCGGTGCCGCGCCCCTTCCCGAATAGCCGCACGCTGCTGCGGGACCGCGACCAGCGAGACCGTCGCCAACCTGGAGATGCGAGGCGAAGGCACCCTCGGCGGTATCTGGGCACCGGATCGACACGATTCGCCCAGCCGGACAGGCGATTTCGCACAACCCGTTCTTGTGCCGTGCCCTGCTGTGTTTGGAGTTGTGACCTGATGCTTTTTCCGATGTCCCCGACCGACTCGATGTTTCTGCTCGCCGAATCCGAGAATTGCCAGATGCAAGTGGGCGGGCTGGCGTTGTTCACTCCGCCCGACGGCGCCCGCGCCTCGGATGTGCGCGAGATGTTCGCCGCGGCCGTCGCCCGCCACGACGTGGCCGGCGTGTGGCGCAAGCGGGCCCGCCGCTCGGTGACGTCGCTGGGACAGTGGGGCTGGGACTCCGGCGCGGAGGTCGACCTCGACTACCACGTGCAGTATTCGGCGCTGCCGCGGCCCGCCGGGCTGGCGGAGCTGTGGGCGCTGGTGTCCTGGCTGCATGCGGCGCCGTTGAACCGGGACCGGCCGTTGTGGGAGATGCACCTGATCGAGGGGCTCGCAGACGGCCGGTACGC
>Ga0070737_10003741_pt1 | contig 16004 bp, 16 predicted proteins | sample Coa_R1_10_FD_66438 | JGI IMG/M metagenome (GOLD analysis project Ga0070737, IMG submission 66438) | Surface soil microbial communities from Centralia Pennsylvania, which are recovering from an underground coalmine fire - Coalmine... | ecosystem: Environmental > Terrestrial > Soil > Unclassified...
CGTTCAGCGTGATCGCAGGCGAAGAGTGCCCGAGCAAATGCTGCACGGTCTTAACCGACTCGCCGTACCGGATCAGCGCACTGGCGTAGAAGTGGCGGCAGGCAAGCCTCCTAGGCTCCGGCTGGCTGCCGGCTCCGGCTGGCCGCACGAGGGGACGGCGCAGGCGGCCGAGGCCGTAACGTGAGAAGGTAGGGTAACTGGCCTGCAGATCGGGTATCCGGTGGACTGACGGATAGCCGGGCAACCTGGCCAGCCCGGATGAGGAGGGCGAACAGCACACGTGACCGCGACCCCCAGGGCCGTCGAGCTTACCGAGATCGCCGCCACGGCAGCGGCGGACAAGCTCGCTAGCGACATCATCGCCTACGACGTCAGCGAACAGCTCGTCATCACCGACGTGTTCCTGCTCTGCTCGGCGGCCAGCGACCGGCAGGTCCGGTCGGTCGTCGAGGAGATCGAGCTGAAGCTGGGCCAGGCAGGCGCCAAGCCCGTCCGCCGCGAAGGGGAGCGGGAGGGCCGCTGGGTGCTGCTCGACTACGTCGATATCGTCATCCACGTCCAGCACGCCGAGGAGCGGTCCTACTACGGGCTCGAGCGGCTGTGGAAGGACTGCCCCCGGATACCGCTGCCCGAGCCGGCCGCCGTCGGCGGGCACCCTGCGGACAACGGTCCGGGCAGGGAGGGACGCTGAGCGGGGAGCGGGCGCCCGGCGCAGCGCGCCGCACGCAGGTTCGCCAGGCACGGAAGGACCCGGGGATGCCGCCGCTGACGGCGGCCGCTGAGGCCCCGGGCGTGCCTGCTGGCGCAGCGGGCGCAGAAGGCGGGTCTCCCGACGTCGGCGGCCACTCCCACCGGCTGGTGCTGTGGCGGCACGGCGAGACCCGGTGGAACGCCGAGGGACGGTTCCAGGGCCAGAGCGACATCCCGCTCGACGCGACAGGCGAGGCGCAGGCGGAGCGGGCCGCGCGGCTGCTCGCCGCCCTGCGCCCCGACGTGATCGTCTCCTCCGACCTGCGCCGTGCGACGGCCACGGCGGCGCCGCTGGCGCGGATCACGGGGCTGGCGGTCACGCTGGACAAGGACCTGCGGGAGCGTCACGGCGGATGCTGGGAGGGGCTGACCGGCACCCAGATCCGCGAGCGTTACCCGGAGGAGTACGTGAGCTGGACGCCGCCTGACGGCGAGTCATCCCCTGCGGTCGCCGACCGGGTCGCGGGAGCGCTGGAGCGGATCACCGCGGGCCTGCCGCCGGGGTCGCTCGCGGTCGTCGTCAGCCACGGCGCGGCCCTCCGGCTCGGCATGTCGCGGCTGATCGGCATCCCCGAGGAGCTGTGGAGCGCGTTCGGGCCGCTGTCGAACTGCTCCTGGTCGGTCCTCGGCCTCCGGCGGGGCCGGTGGCGGCTCCTCGAGCACAACGCGGGCACGCTCCCCGAGCCCGTGCTCAGCGACGACAGGTAGCCGCCAGGCTCAGCCTTCTTTCCTCCGGAAAGACAGGCTCTCGTTCTCGACGCCGCGCAGCCACATGTCCTGGGCGGCGGCGGCCATGCCGTCGAGGCCCTGCTCCACGGCGGCGAACACGTTGCCGGGCACGAAACCGCGGTCGCCGTTGATCAGCAGGTTGTTACGGCCGTAGAACAGCGCCAGGTCGGTGACGGGTGCGCCGCCCCTCGCCGCACTGGCCTCGTCGTACCCGTAGGCGGCGGCGCCGATCTCCCGCGCCTCGAAGGCGAAGTAGCAGACGTCGCCGGGGAGCGGGGTGACGGTGGGGTTCTCCGTGGGCGGCTCGCTGCCCAGCGCGGGAAACAGCGCGTAGATCTCGTTCCGCGCGTACTTGGCGTGGTACGCCTGCCCGCTGCACGGCAGCGCCTCCCAGACCGCGCCGCAGGTCTGCGGCGCGAGCTCGTCGAGCAGCCTGGCCACGCAGGACACCCCGCGCTTGGTGAGCCCGATCTCGATATACCTGGCCACGGGCGTCGTGCCCCCTTCCGTTCGGCTGAGCAATGACCGGCGCCGCACGCCGCACGCTGGCTGTGGCGGGCGGTGTCACGGGGCGGCGGTCACCTGGCGGCCGTGCCGGCCGCGGGCGGCACGCCAGGCCGCCACGGCCTGACCGCCTCGAAGGCGCGGCAGACCGCGAGCACCAGGTCGTCGGAATGCCGAGGTCCGATGACCTGGAGCCCCACCGGGCGGCCGTCACTCGTCATCCCGGCGGGCACGGTGGCCGCGGGCTGCTGCGTCAGGTTGAACGGGTAGGTGAACGGCGTCCACTCCGGCCAGCCGGAAAGCCCGCTGCCCGGCGGCACGTCGTGCCCGGCCTCGAACGCCGCGATCGGCAGCGTCGGGGTGAACAGCACGTCGTAACGCTGGTGGAACTCGCCCATCCTGACGCCCAACGCCATCCGCTCGTCGCTGGCGGCCAGGTAGTCGGCCGCGGTCAGCGACCGGCCCCGTTCCCATGCGCTGGCCAGGCCGGGATCCAGCTCGCCGGCCCGCCCGGCGGGGAGCTTGCCGAGCACGTGCGCCGCGCCGGCCGACCACAGCACGCCGAACGCCTCCAGCGGGTCGGCGAACCCGGGGTCCGCCTGCTCCACCCGCAGGCCGGCGTCGGTGAGGGCCTCCACCGCCTCGCGGACGATCTTCGCGACCTCCGGGTCGACGCTGACATACCCCAGGTCCGGGCTGAACGCGGCGGTCAGCCCCTGCACGGGCCGGCGTACCGCCTCGCGGTAGGAGGCCACGGGCGGTGCCAGCGCCGTGGGGTCCCGCGGGTCGGGCAGCGCGAGCACGTCGAGCAGCAGCGCCACATCGTCCACGGACCGGGCCATCGGCCCGGCGTGCGACAGCGTGCCGAACGGGCTGGCCGGGTACAGCGGGATCCTCCCGTAGGTCGGCTTGAAGCCGACGATGCCGCAGAACGACGCGGGGATCCTGACCGAGCCGCCGCCGTCGGTGCCCACGGACAGCGCGCCCATCCCGGCCGCGACCGCGGCGGCGCTGCCTCCCGAGGAGCCGCCCGGGGTCAGCCGCGGGTCCCACGGGTTGCGGGTGATGCCGGTGAGCGGGCTGTCGGTGACGGCCTTCCAGCCCATCTCGGGGGTGGTGGTCTTGCCCAGCAGGATCACGCCGTGCTCGCGGAGCCGCGCGGCGGCGGGGGAGTCAGTATCCCAGTCCTGGTCAGGGTCGATGGCCCGTGACCCGCGCAGCGTCGGCCAGCCGGCGGTCAGGAACACGTCCTTGATCGAGGCGGGGATGCCGTCCAGCAGGCCGATCGGGGTGCCGTGCCGCCACCGCGCCTCGGACTTCCTCGCCTGATCGAGGCTGGCCTCAGCGTCCACGAGGCAGAAGGCGTTGAGGCGGCTGTTGTCCTCCTCGATGCGGTCCAGCGCCAGCTTCGTCGCCTCCACCGGCGAGCACTCACCGGCGGAGTAGCCGGCAGCCAGCTCAGCGGCTGTCAGCAGTGCGTTATCGCCGGCCATCTGGTTCTCCTCTCCGCTCTTCCCGCCGGCCCGCCCCGGTACATCCCTGCCCGCGGCCCTGCCCGCGGCCCCGGGCCCTCAGCCGGCTTCCCGGCGGGGGCTTTCTGGCCCTCCGTCCGGGCCGCCTGGCACGTAGCCCAGGCACTTGTCCACGACATTACGCAGCGGCCTGCCGCCCCGCCACCGGAGGAAGTTGTCCGCGAACAGGGCGGCCAGCGCCTGCGCCCAGCCGGCGGCATCACCGGCCATGTGCGGGGAGATGATCACCCCCGGCAGCGTCCACAGCGGGGAGGCGGGGGGCAGCGGCTCCGTCTCGAAGACGTCGAGCGCGGCGCCGGCGATCCGGCCCGCGCGCAGCGCGGCGACCAGGTCGCCGGTGACCACGAGGCCGCCGCGCCCCACGTTGATCAGCCGGGCCCCCGGGCGCATGGCGGCCAGCGTCCTGCTGTTGATCATGCCCTCGGTCTGCGGTGTCAGCGGCGCGGCCGCGATCACGAAATCCGCCTCGGGGAGCCACCGGGTGAGCTCGCCGAACGGGTGGATGGTTCCCAGGTCCGGATCGGCGGCCCGGCCGGTACGGCCGATACCGGCCACCCGCAGCCCTGCGGCGCGCAGCAGCCGGCCGGTCGCCCGGCCGATCGGCCCGGTGCCGATGACCAGTGCCGTGCGCCCGGCGAGCCGCTCGGTCTCCCGGTGCCGCCACGTGCGCCCGGCCTGGGCGGTGAGGGTCCCCGGCAGGTCCTTCACGAACGCCAGCACCAGGCCGAGCACGTATTCGGCGACTGGCTCGTCGAAGACGCCGCGCGAGTTGGTCACCACCGCGTCGCTGGACCGGAGCCCCTCGCAGAGCACGTTGTCCACCCCGGCGGCGGCCACGTGCAGCCAGCGCAGCCTGTTCGGCTCCGACCAGGACGCCGGCACGGCCCGGGACAGGAAATCCCACAGAAACAGCACATCGGTTTCTGCGAAACATTCCGGCAACTTCCGGGAACTAACGTAGCGGACCTCCGCGTGCTCCTCGACTGGCGTCATGCCGGGCGGCCGGTCATCCGCGCACACCACGGTGACCACGGGGCGCCCCGCCCCGGCGGCAGCCGCAGGGGGCCGTGGCGAGGCAGCCCGCGGAGGATCACCTGAGCCGGGCATGTTGACACGGTACGGACGGAACGTATGATTGTCAACAATCCCGCGGACCCGGCAGAGGCCGAAAAGATAGCTGGATGACGTCTGGGGGCGGCCGTGGATCTGTCCATGTTCGACGGGCCACTGGCCCAGCGGGGTATCGGTGTCATCGCGCCCTTCGACCTGGCCCTGGAGCGGGAGCTGTGGCGCTGGGTGCCCGCCGAGGTGTCACTGCACCTGGCCCGCACCCCCTACGAGCCGGTGCCGGTGAGCCTGGAGATGGCAGAGCTCGTCAGCGACCGCAGGCACCTGATCGCGGCCACCCGCGACGTCCGGGACCTGGAGCCCGAGGTCATCGCCTACCTGTGCACGTCGGGCAGCTTCGTGGGCGGCGTCGCCGCCGAGCAGGAACTGCGCAAGGTCATCATCGGCGCCGGCGCGCCTGACGCGGTAACGACCTCCGGCGCCCTGGCCGAGGTGCTCACCGCGCTGGGGCTCCGCAAGATCTCCGTGGTCACGCCGTACTACGCCGACCTTGCGAGCCGGCTCCACGACTTCCTGGCCGAGCTCGGCGTCGAGACCGTGGCCAGCGAGCATCTCGGGCTCGGCGCGGGCATCTGGAAGGTCAGCTACCGTACCGTCGCGGAGCACCTGCTGCTCGCGGACCGGCCTGACGCCGAGGCGCTGTTCGTGAGCTGCACGAACCTGCCGACCTACGATCTCATCGAGCCGATGGAAGACGCCCTGGGCAAGCCCGTGCTGACCGCCAACCAGCTCACCATGTGGGCCTGCCTGCGCCGGATGGGCCTGCCGGCCGTCGGGCCCGGCTGCTGGCTGACCGGCGTGAGCCAGATCCTGTCCGGGCAGGGAGAACCGCTCCTGTCCGGGGGTGGAGAATCGGGAGGGATATGACCAGCGAGGCTGGACCGCGGGGTTCCCGGGGGGCCGCCTCCCCGGTGACCGTGGGGTTCGTGTACCCGGGACACGCCGCGGAGGACGACTACCCGGCCATGGAGAAGCTGCTGGGCGGCGGCGTCCGGCTGCCCGTTGCCCATACCGGCGGCAAGGACCTGCATGCCGTCGCCGAGCTGCTCGACCTCGGCAGCGACGCCCGGCTGGCCGCCGGCGCCAGGGAACTGCGCACCTGCGGCCCGGACGCTGTGATGTGGGCCTGCACGAGCGGCAGCTTCGTGTTCGGCTGGGAGGGCGCCGCCCGGCAGGCGCGGGCACTGTCGGACGCCGCGGGCGTGCCGGCCTCCAGCACCTCGTTCGCGTTCGTCAGCGCCGCCAGGGCGCTCGGGGTGCGCCGGGTCGCGGTCGCCGCCAGCTACCCGGAGGACGTCGCGGGCCTGTTCGCCGCCTTCCTGGAGGCAGGCGGCCTCGACGTGACCGGCCTTGCGGCCGGCGGCATCCGCACCGCCGCCGAGGTCGGCGCGCTGGGCGAGGACGAGGTGATGCGGCTGGTGACCGCCCACGACAGGCCGGACGCCGAGGCGCTCCTCGTGCCCGACACCGCCATGCGCACCGCCGGGCTTGCCGGCCGGCTCGAACGGGAACTCGGCAAGCCGGTGCTGACGGCCAACCAGGTCACCGTGTGGGAGGGGCTGCGGCTGGCCGGCGACACGCGGGCCCGCTCCGGGCCCGGTGCGCTGTTCGCCGGCCGGGCAGCCGCCGCGCAGGCAGCCGCCGCGCAGGCAGATGCCGCACAACGAGCCGGGGGACGGGCAGGCAGGGGACGGGGGACAGCGGGATGGCGGTGACGCCGGCGGCGGGGATCGGGCCGGTCGGCCGCGAATCCACCGCCAGCATTATCGCCGGGCGGCTGCGCACCGCCATCGGGGACGGGACCTTGCCGCCGGGCAGCCAGCTCGGCGAGGCGGACCTGGCCCGCCGCTTCGACGTGAGCAGGGGCACGCTCCGGGAAGCCATGCAGCGCCTCGCCGCCGAGGGGCTGCTGCGCGGGGAGCGGCACCGCGGCCTCTTCGTGCGCGAGCTGTCCAGCGCCGACGTGCTCGACATCTACGTCACCCGCAACGCGATCGAGCAGGCCGCCGCCCGGCTGATCCTGCGCGGTGACCCGCTCTCCGTGGCCGCCGCGGCCGCCCGGCTGGAGGAGATCTGCGCCGGGATGCGGGAGGCGGCCGGGCGAGGTGACCACGCGGCGGTCGCCCTTGGTGACGCCCGCTACCACGAGACGCTGGTGCGGCTGTCGGGAAGCCCGCGGCTGGCCAGGGTGGCCGGCACCCTGCTCATCGAGACCCGGATGTGCATCCGTGCCCTGCAGGACTCCTATCCCTCCCGTGAGCTCCCCGCCAGCCGGCTCCGCGAGCATGACGCGATCCTGCAGGCCATCCGCGATGGCGACGAGGAGCGGGTTCTCGCCCTGATCGGCGCTCACATGGAAGCCGCCGCGGCGCGCCTCGCCCCCGGCCTCAGCCTGCACGGGCCGCGCGCCCCCGCGCCGTAACCCCACCTCGCTGATGAGCTGGGAGAGCAGCTCGGCAAGGCGCTCGCGGTCGAAGCCGGGGCTGGCAAGCTCGGTTTCGTACCGCCTCACCTCCCGGGTGAGCGTATGGCAGAGATCGCGGCCCCGGCTGGTGAGGAACACCAGGACACGGCGCCGGTCCCGGTCGTCGGCGCGGCGGTGGACGAGATTGGCGGCAACCATGCGGTCGACCACCTTGGTGAGGGTCGGCGGCGGGAGCATCGCGTGGGCAGCGATCTCGGTCATCGGGCTCCCGTCCCGCTCGGCGAGCAGGCAGAGCACCCGCCACTGCTCCAGGGAACCGCCCTGTGCCTCGAGAGCCTCGGCAATCCTCGCGCTGACGCGCCGCTCGGCGTGGGCAAGCAACTGCACGAGGTATGCGTCAACGCGGGCAGAGGTCATCGACGTTCCCTATCCTCGTCACAAAACTGTCCATAGGATAGGGGATCAGTTCCGGCTGGGCGCGGACCGCGATATTTGACGGCCGAACGCACCGGGGACTGATCGGTGGAGGTGTCCCGCAATGGCGGCTCTTGCATCCCCGCGGAACCGCTCGGCACTGGCGGTCCGTACCACCACCATCGAGCTTGGCCTGGTCATCCCCCTCCAGGGGCCTGCGGGGATCTTCGGGCCCTCATGCGAGGCCTGCGCCCGGCTGGCGGCCGAGGAGCTCAACCTGGGTCCCGGGGTGCTCGGCCGGGAACTGAACCTCGTCGTCATCGACGGCGGGCAAGCACCGCAGCAGGTCGCAGCCGCCGTCGGCACCCTCGTCAGCTCACGCGCCGTGGATGCTATCACCGGATGGCACACGTCGGCGGTACGGCAGGCAGTGGTGCAGCGGGTAGCCGGATCCGTTCCCTACGTGTACGGGCCCCTGTACGAGGGGGGCGAGCGCTCCCGCGGTGTCTTCCTCGTCGGTGAGACGCCGGGCCGGCAGGTGCTCCCAGGCATGCGGTGGCTGGCCCGGCACCAGGGTGTACGGCGGTGGTGCATTGTGGGCGACGACTACGTCTGGCCGCGCGTGACGGCGGCAGCGGCCCGCCGGTACGCGGCAGAGTGCGGGGGGCAGATCTGCGATCAGGTGTTCGTGCCGCTCGGCAGCGAGGATTTCCGGCCGGTCATCAGGCGTGTCGCGAGCGTCAGGCCCCACGCGGTGCTCATGCTGCTCGTCGGCCAGGACGCCGTGCTGTTCAACCGCGCCTTCGCCCAGGCGGGGCTGGACGCGCGCTGCCTGCGGTTCAGCCCGCTGATGGAAGAGAACATGCTGCTGGCTTCCGGCGCGGACAACACCCGCGGCCTGTACTCCTCGGCCGGGTACTTCGACGCGCTGCCGACCGGGGACAACCTCGACTTCCACGCACTTTACGTGGCGCGATGCGGGCCCACCGCGCCGACCCTGGGTAGCCTCGGCGAGTCATGCTACGAGGGCGTCATGGCGTTCGCGGCGCTGGCGCAGCGGGCGGGCAGCCTGGATCCCGACGGGATGACCAGCGTGTCGGAGGGCGTCTCGTATGACAGCCCGCGGGGCTTGGTCAGGATGCGCGACCGTCACCTTGAGCAGCGGATCTATCTCGCCGAGGCGAACGGCCTGGAGTTCGAGATCATCGCCCGCCTGTAGCCGGGCCGGCCCCGCCCCGGCCGCAGGGCCTGAGCCAGCCCGGCCCCGGCGTCGGCGTTCACCGCAGGCTCTTCCTGCCCTGTGCCGGGTGCCGGCTGCCCCTGTGCCGGGTGCCGGCTGCCCTGTGCCGGGTGCCGGGTCCCCGGCGCTGCCCGATGGGTGTCCCGGCGCCCCGCCAGCCGGCTTACGCCGGACACCACCCAGCGCACACGGATAGCAATCAGAAACAGGCTTAACGCAGTCCGGCGCAGAGGCCACGGAGGCTGCGCGGGTGCGGGCACCCCCTTGACACAGAAACTTTCTGCAGAAATAATTCGATCAGAAGTTATTTCCGATCATCCACTCGGCCAGGGGGTGGAGGTCGTGAACGCAGCCGGCCTGCTGTACGCCGGAGCGGAGCTCCTTTGCAGCGGGGTTCTGCCACCCGGCGCGGTGGATGCCCGGCCTGGCGCGTGCCCAGCCTGCTGTGCCGGGGACAGGCGCCCCCCTTGCCCGGCCGATGCCGCGGACCGGCATCCGATCCCAGCCCACCGGTGCCACAGCAGCCTGTAGCTGCCGTGTCCCGCGTGCACTGAGGTGCACACCACCGTTCCCTTCGCGCGAAGAAGGAGGCACTGGCGATGCCAATGGGAACCATTTCGTCCTCGCCCGATACGGTGGGCGTGGCCGTCGTCAACTATCAGGTACCCGTGTGTGAGAGCAAGCAGGATGTCCTGGAGAACTGCCAGCGGATCTCACGCATGGTGTGGGGGACCAAGCGGGGCTTCCCCGGCCTGGACCTGATCATCTTCCCCGAGTACTCGACCCAGGGCTTCCACCCGACCAAGTGGCGCGACCTGACCACGACGGTGGACGGCCCGGAGGTCGAGATCTTCTCCAAGGCGTGCGTGGACAACAAGGTGTGGGGGATCTTCTCGCTCACCGGTGAGGAGAACCCGGCCGGCAATCCGTGGAACAGCCTGCTGCTGATCAACGACAAGGGCGAGGTCGTCCTCAACCATCACAAGGTGCTGCCGTGGGTGCCGATGGAGCCCTGGTACCCCGGTGACACGACGACGGTGGGCGAGGGCCCGAAGGGCATGAAAGTCGGCCTCATCATCTGCTACGAGGGCAACCACCCGGAGATCTTCCGCGACACCGTGATGAAGGGTGCCGAGCTGGTGGTGCGCTGCCAGGGCTACATGTACCCGTCCAAGGACCAGCAGGTCATCGTCCAGCAGTGCCGGGCCTGGGAGAACCTCACCTATGTGGCGGTGGCGAACATGGCCGGCCGCGACCTGGTGTACTCCTACTTCGGCCACTCGATGATCGTCGACTTCGACGGGAGCGTGCTCGCCGAATGCGGGACGGCACCGGACGAGGTCACCTACGCCCTGCTGTCCGTGCCGGGCATCCGGGACGCGCGCAAGAACTGGACGGCAGAGAACCACCTGTTCAACACCCTGCACCGCGGCTACACGGCCCTGCCGCCGGACGGCAAGGCAGAATGCCCGTTCGACTTCTACAAGCTGTGGGTGAACGAGCCGCAGCGCGCCAAGGAGCTCGTCGAGGCGCTGACCCGCCCGACGGCGATCCCCGCCGAGGCGCCGAGGTGAGAGGGGAACCCGGCAGCGATCCGGGTAGAGATCCAGGCGGCGCTGGGGCGGCAGCCCCCTGCTCAGCGCGGGGCGGCAGCCTCCTGACCAGCGCGGGGGTGCCAGCCCCCTGAGCAGCAAGGAGAAGCTGAGATTCTTCCACCGGTCGGAGGCCGGGGCGCGGGGAGGGGCCGTCGCCGCACCGGGACGCCCCCTCCCCCGCGGCCGTATCCATGGGTTTTCGCTGAGCGCTCCAGCGGCGAGCCGGACATCCACCGCGAGGATGGCGGCACAGTGCCAGGTGACGAGCCGCAGGACGAACCCCGGCGGGGTGACTCCGCACAGGAGGAATCCGCGGGCGGGGAGGAGACCCGGGCTCATCCGCACGCACGTGACCCCGCCGGCCCGGGGACGGCGGCCCCGGGCCCTGCGGCTGGCCGGGCGGGCGTGACAGGGCACCCGGCGCAGGAGGCGGCGGGGGACAGCCTGATGCTGCGTGTCGCAGAGGCGCTCCTGGAGGACGTGGACCAGGGCGTCGTACGCATCGACCCGTACGATCTCGCCCGCATCGGCGCGCTTCCCGGGAGCGTGGTAGCGATCACGGGGGAACGCCGCACCGCCGCGATCGCGCGTGCGCTGCCGCCGCACCTGCACGGCACGCACCAGATCCTCATGGACGGGATGACCAGGGAAAATGCCCGCGCCGTGGTCGGTGAGCGCGTGCGGGTCACCACGCCACAGGCCGAGCCGGCAAAGACGGTGCTGGTGGAACCGCTGGACGGGGGGTCCTTCGGGCCGCAGGAGATCGCTGACATCCGGGAGTGGATGTCCGGGCGTGCGGTCATGTACGGCGACCGCCTCAAGATCACCGCGTTCTCCAAGCGCGGGCACATGTTCGGTGTCCGCGGCACCGATCCGGAAACGGTCGTGGTGGCCGGGCCGTACACCGACGTCCGCCTCAAGAAGGAGGCCGCGACCTCTCTCGTCGAGGGCCCCTCGCCCCATGTCAAGTACGAGGACATCGGCGGCCTGGACGAAGAGCTGCTGCGCGTCCGCGAACTCGTGGAGCTGCCGCTGAAATATCCTTCGCTGTTCGCCCGGCTGAAGATCGAGCCGCCCAAGGGGGTGCTGCTGTACGGCCCGCCCGGGTCGGGCAAGACGCTGATCGCACGCGCCGTGGCGAGCGAGGTGAAGGCTCACTTCATCCACGTCAACGGCCCGGAGATCATTCACAAGTTCTACGGGGAAAGCGAGGCACGCCTCCGGGAGATCTTCGAAGAGGCGCAGCGGCGGGCCCCCGCGGTCGTCTTCCTCGACGAGATCGACGCGATCGCACCCCGCCGGCAGGAGGTCTCCGGGGAGGTGGAAAAACGCGTCGTCGCCCAGTTGCTCGCCCTCATGGACGGGCTCGTCCCCCGGGGCCAGGTCGTGGTCATCGGCGCGACGAACCTGCCCGAGGCGGTGGACCCGGCGCTGCGGCGCCCGGGAAGGTTCGACCGCGAGATCCCGGTCAACGTGCCCACCCGGCCTGGCCGGCTGCGCATCCTGAAGATCCATTCCCGCGGCATGCCCCTGGCAGGCGACGTCGACCTCGAAGCGCTCGCCGAGGTCACCGCCGGCTTTGTCGGCGCCGACCTGGAGGTGCTGTGCAAGGAGGCGGGCATGCTCGCGCTGCGCGACTGCCTCACCGCCCCGGAGACGAAACCCGGGGCCGCAGCGGACTGCGAGCTGGCAGCCCTGCAGGTCAAGATCCATGCCCGGCACTTCCACGAGGCACTCAAGACGATCGAGCCGACCGCGACCCGTGAGCTGTTCCTCGAACGGCCGGACGTGCGCTGGGAGCAGATCGGCGGCCTGGCGGACGTACGGCAGGCCCTGCTGTCCGCCGTGGAGCTGCCCCGGCAGCACCCCCGGCTGTTCGCCACGGCCGGGATCAAGCCGCCCGCGGGCTTCCTGTTCGAAGGCCCCTCCGGCACCGGCAAGTCCCTCACCGTCAAGGCGCTCGCCACCGAGACCGGGATGCGGCTGATCAGCGTCGACGCCGCGTACCTGTTCTCGAAGTGGGTGGGCGAGTCGGAAAAGGCGCTGCGGACGGTCTTCAAGAAGGCCAAGCAGTCGGCACCGTGCATCTTGTTCTTCGACGGCCTGCAGGCGTTCGTCCCAGCGCGCCGCGGGCTGGCCGACACCGACAGCGGCCTCGCCGAGCGGCTCGCCCGGCAGTTCTTCGCCGAGCTGGACGAGGCGATCGGCCTCGGCGACGTGATCGTGATCGGCGCCACGAACCGCCCGGACCTGGTGGACCCGGTCGCACTGCGCCCCGGGCGGTTCGGGTTCGTGGTGCACTTCCCGCTGCCCGGCACCGAGCAGCGCGGCGAGATCTTCCGTGTCCACCTGCGCCATGTCAGCCTCGCGCCGGACGTCGACCTTGCCGCCCTCGCCAAGGAGACCGGCGGATTTTCCGGCGCGGACATCGCCGGCGTGTGCGAACTGGCCGTGCTGAGCGAGATCGAGGCGTTCGCCGGGCGGCACGGCGACCGGGCCGACGAGGAAGCCGCGCGCCGCGGTCTCCTCGTGTCGGCGAGTGCCCTCCGCACGGCGCTCGCCCAGGTTCGCGCCGCGCTCCCGCGCACCACCCAGACTGAGGAGTGACCCATGCCGACCTGTCCCAAATGCTCGCAGCCGATGGAACCCGCCCAGGTCATCTCCGTCGCCGGCATCCGCGACAAGGCGGTGAGCTGGCGCTGCGCCGGCGACCGCGTCGAGGCCACAGCCGTCCATCCCGTGCAGATGGCTCACCTGCACCTGGGCCAGGAATCCGAGATCGGCGGCCAGCGCGCCCGGCTGATCCACATGGACATGACCGGCGCGGAGCTGATCTTGTTCCGCGAGATCATCCCGCTAGCGGCAGCGGCCGGCGAACGCCATGACTGAACGCCCAGCCCTCCCGCTGGATCAGGAACGATACGCCGCATACCTGGCGGAGCTGGCGGAGATCGTCCACCGTGACCCCGAGCTCGCGGACACCGGGGTGCTGCGGGCCTTCCTGCGGGCCCACCAGGACTCGTTCGGGCCCCGGACCGCTCAGCTGACGCTGAGCGCCGACGATGTGACGCTGCGCACGCTCATCCACATCATGGTGCTCGCCGCCTCCGAACTCGCCGACCTGCACGCCGCCAGCCGGGCCTGGCTCGCCGCCCACGGCCGGAACCTCCCGCCATGGGACGTCACCGTGCCCCGCACCGCGCAGCGGCTGGTCACCTTCCGCAGCAAGGTCTACGGGGTGGTCGAATGGCAGCCGGAGCCCAGAATCGAACTCGGCCCCCACCTCACCGGCCGGGAGCGCCACTGGGCCACCGCGCTCGCCATCGCGATCGGCGAACGTCCCCAGTGGTCGAGCCACGAGGCCGCCCGGTATGCGGCCTACCTCACGCTGGGCACCGAGTCGTTCCGCGGCGAGCGGGACCTCCCCGACGAGATCCTGGCCGAGCGCCACAACGTGCCGGTCGAGGCGGTGCGCTACCGCCGTGAGCTTGCGGACGTGCCGTGAACCGGGTGAGCCGGCCCATGAGCGAGTACCTGCACGCCGGCTGGTATGAGTTTCTCCTGCCAGCCGTCTCCGGCGAAGGCGCGAAGGAGTACCTGCGCATCTGGATCGACATGGAGGATGTCGCCCGGATGTTCCGCCAGCTCGACCTCAGATACGGCGACAGGGACCACCCCTACGCCCTGAACGCCGCCGAGATCCCCGATGCCCAGCGGGCGCTGCTGACGATGGTGGCCGAGCATGTGCTGGCGCACCCCGGGGCCGTGCGGCGGGCCGCGGCCTCACGGCGGTTCGCCAGCGAGCTGTGGGAACGTTTCCGCATCGGCCCCTCATCCCGCTCGCTGCCTTACCCGCCCGTGATCGACCAGGCCGACCTGGATCCCGCCAAGGTGTGCCTCGCCCTGCCCTTCATCATCGACCGGGCGGCCCTGTCACTCCCCGAGCACGGAGGGCTGCCATGACATCCCCCAATACCCGTTATTCGGCCAATCATCTGTGGTTTGCCCATGAGGGCGACGAGGTGCGGGTGGGGATCACGGACAAGATCGCGCGGGCGCTCACCCTGGTCGAGGCGGTGTTCCTGCCCGAGCCGTCCAGTCACGTCACCGAAGGACACGAGCTTGCCCGCATCGATTCCCAGAAAGCGGCGTTCGAGATCGCGGCACCGTTCGATCTCGACGTGGTGACCGTCAACGAGGAACTCGCCGCCGACCCGCTGCTCGTCCGGCTCGAGCCCCGGGGCCGCGGCTGGCTGCTCACCGCCAGGCTGGCACCGGGCCACTGGGCAGGCCTGCTCGACCACGCCGCCTACACCCAGGTGGCCGAACGCGAAAGTAACGCCACGAAATAACGCAAGAACGCCAGCTCTGCCTGGCTGGCAAGAAAGCGGGGTGACATCTCATGCTGGTTGGGTTCGTGTTGTTGTACGTGGGCGTCGTGCTCGCCGTGAACGGCGTCTGGCTCATCGGCCAGGCGCAGGCCGCTGAGGCGAGATCCGCCGCAGTGACACGGCGGGTGGCGGTCGCCGCGGCGGGCGGCGGGCCGGCGGCTGAGAGGACCGCCGAGGCGGAGGCCGGGGAGGAGCTGGCCGGGGTCCCGGTAGTGCCGGTATCCAGAGCCGAGGCGTCGCCGATGTTCATCCAGAACCGCGAGATCGCGGTGATCAACATCTTCACCGGGTTTGTCGGGGTGGCGGCCGCCCTTACCTACCTGGTGCAGGGCAACGCCGCCGCCAACCTCGCGTCGGTCCGCTCCTCCGGCTTCATCCTCCTGTTCGCGTTCACCTACCTGTGGGTGGCGCTCAACCAGTTCCTCAACGCCGGCGGGCGGGCGTTCGGCTGGTACTGCCTGTTCGTCGCCATCACCGCCCTGCCGGCGGGCATCTACACGCTGCAGGCGGCCCACGGGAACCCGGCCGACCTGTGGCTGGCTGCCAACTGGTTCGCCTGGGCCGTCCTGTGGGGCATGTTCTGGGCGCTCCTTGTGCTGGAACTGCCGATCGCCAAGCTCGCAGGATGGCTCGCCATCGCCGAGGGCATCGGCACGTCCTGGGCCCTTGCGATCGCCATACTGGAGGGCAAGCTCGCGTTCTGACCTGCGGTCAGGGCACCTGCCGGGCTGCGCGGCGCCGGTATCCTGGCTGCGGTCAGTAACCGGTGCCAGTGTCACGCGAGGTCGGCGAGGAGCGGGATGTCGGGCGAGCAGCGGCGGCCCACGGTCACCCGGCGGCGGGAGGTCGGCCACGCAAGCGCCCGGTCGCTCCTGATGACACTGCTCGGCGAGTTCGTGCTGCCGAGGGACGAGCCGGTGTGGACGTCCGCGCTGCTCGCCGCGCTCGCGATGTTCGGCGTCGAGGCGAAGTCGGCACGGCAGGCCCTCGCCCGCGCGGCGGCCGAGGGCTGGCTGAGCTCGGAGCGCGCGGGCCGGCGGGCCTGCTGGTCACTCACGGCCCCCGGCCGCCGCCTGCTCACCGAGGGCGCCCGGCGGATCTACGAGTTCGGCCGTGAGCGGGGAGAATGGGACGGCCGGTGGCTGATCCTGATGGTCTCCGTGCCCGAGTCGCAGCGCGGCCTGCGGCACCGGGTGCGGACGCAGCTGAGCTGGGCGGGGTTCGGCTCGCCCGCGCCGGGCGTGTGGGTGAGCCCGCACGCCAGCCAGCAGGCCGAGGCGGCGCGGATCCTCTCCG
>Ga0070737_10003743_pt1 | contig 16000 bp, 10 predicted proteins | sample Coa_R1_10_FD_66438 | JGI IMG/M metagenome (GOLD analysis project Ga0070737, IMG submission 66438) | Surface soil microbial communities from Centralia Pennsylvania, which are recovering from an underground coalmine fire - Coalmine... | ecosystem: Environmental > Terrestrial > Soil > Unclassified...
CGCAGAATTGGCGGTTGATCCGATCATCTTGGTCCACGGTGGGGCGTGGGCCATTCCTGAAGATATGGTAGAAGCGCATCTGCGCGGGGTGAAGGCCGCGGCGGAAGCAGGCTGGCAGATCTTGCAGCGCGGCGGCAACTCGCTGGACGCGGTCGAGGCCGCGGTGTTGGCAATGGAGGAGGACGAAACCTTCGACGCCGGCCGCGGTTCCTTCCTCAACATGGATGGCCGCGTGCAACTGGATGCGCTCATCATGGACGGCGCCACGCTGCGCGCGGGCGGCGTGGGCTGCGTCGAGCATGTTCGCAATCCCATTCGCGCCGCCAAGAAGGTCCTCACGGAAAGCCCGCACGTGTACTTCGTCGGGGCAGGCGCGGAACGCTTCGCGCAGGAGCATGGCATCGAATTGTGCTCGAACGACGAGCTGGTGATCGAACGCGAAGTGGAACGCCTGCGCGAGGCCAAAAAGCAAGCGTACCTGCAGATGCCGGACGAGTTTGGCCCCACGCGTTCGCACGATACCGTGGGCGCGGTGGCGCTCGATGCCGACGGCAACATCGCCGCCGCAACCTCGACCGGCGGCACGCTGAACAAAGCTCCGGGACGGGTAGGCGATTCCTCGCTCATCGGCTGTGGCTGCTATGCCGACAATGGCAGCGCCGCGGTTTCCACCACCGGCTGGGGCGAGCCGATGATGAAGCTGGTGCTGGCCAAGTGGACCGCCGACCGCGTGGAACAAGGACTGGCCCCGCAGGAAGCGGCACAGCAGGCGCTGTATTACCTGAAGGCGCGGCTTAATGGCCACGGCGGGATCATCGTGGTCGATACCCGCGGGCGAGTGGGCCTGGCGCACAACACGCCGCGCATGGCCTGGGCGAGGTGTACAAAACAGGAGATGAAAGCGGGGATTGTAATTGAGGACTAAGTTGAAGGTGAATCCCATACACAAGCCCAAGCGTAACAGGCAACCCGCCGATGCCACGCACTGCGTGCAGGCGGGCGAGGACCGTCACGGGCAAAGCGCGCCGCTCGCCACGCCCATCGCGCAGACTTCGGTGTTCGTAGTGCCTGGCGTCGAGGGCCTGCGGCGCTTCGCCGCAGGCAATAGCGGCATGTATCTGTACTCGCGCTACGGCAACCCGACGGTGACCGCGGCTGAGGAGAAGATTGCGGCGCTCGAGGGCGCCGAGGCTGCGGTGCTGACCGCCAGCGGCATGGCAGCGGAGTTAGTCGCGGTGCTGGCGGCGTGCCAGGCGGGCGACGAGATTGTCTCCATGCTGGACGTTTACGGCGGCACAACAAAACTGTTCGAGCAAATACTCCCACGCTGTGGGATCAAGGTGCGGTTTGTGCCATACCGCGATCTCCAGAACGCGGCGCGTTATTTCACCCGCAAAACGCGGATGCTCTTTCTGGAGTCGCCGACGAATCCCACGCTGCGCTGCGTTGATCTGGCGGCACTGTGCGAGCTTGGCCGCAAGCGCAAAGTGTGTGTGGTGGTGGACAACACTTTCGCAACACCGATACTGCAGAAGCCGATCGAACTAGGCGCCGACATCGTGATCCATTCGGCGACCAAGTACCTGGGCGGGCACAGCGACCTGACGGCCGGCGCGCTGGCAGGGTCAAAGACGTGGATGGAGCGGGCGCGTTCCATCATGATCCTGACTGGAGGCTGCATGGATCCCGGTTGCGCCTACCTGTTGCTGCGTGGGTTGAAGACGCTGGACGTGCGGGTGGAGCGCGCCTGCCGGAATGCGGCGCGGATTGCGGAAATCCTGCGGCACCATCCGAAGGTGGTGCGCGTGTATTATCCGGGGCTCGAAGACAATGAGTCCTACAATGTGGCACGGCGGCAGATGAAAGATTTCGGCACGATGGTTTCGTTCGATCTGCGCGGTGGGGGCGGGGCGGCCGAGCGCTTCATCGATAGTCTGACGTTGTGGTACCTAGCAGCCAGCCTGGGGGGAGTGGAATCGACCGTTTCTTATCCGGTGTTGACTTCGCACATCGGCCTGAGCGCCAGGCAACTGAAGCTGCTGGGAGTGTCGCCGGCAACCGTGCGGCTGTCGGTAGGAATCGAAGACAGCGCCGATCTCATCGCCGACCTAGAACAGGCGCTGGCGAAGGCGTGAGCTTTTCCCACCAAGCAAAACCGGCTTCCACCCCAGCAAGTGCAAAGTCAGCGCGCGCCGGGGACTCTGGCATTGGCGGGAAAAACGCTATCGAGATCATCCCGAGCAAGCTTAAGCCGGCATTGCCGTCATCTTTGTTTCGCCGACCGGCATCAGTGTAGTCCGCGGAGCTTTTTCATCTTGCTGTAGGCCGCTACTGATTCCGGTATCTCGCCGGCGTCGCGATAGGCGATGGCCATGTTCTGGTAGACCTTGGCCTGCTCCAGGGGATCATCCATCTCGATCAAGGCCGCCTTGTAGTGGCGAATGGCCTGCTGTAAGTCCCCATGGCCCTGTTCGTAGAGGGCAATCGCCAGGTTACTGCCGGAGTCGTTAGGATTCACGGCGGCAGCAGCGCGGTAGTAGGGCATGGCTTGCTCCTGATGGCCCGAATTCAGCAGGATGCCACCTACCATGTCGTCTGCTACCCAGTTGTTCTTGGTGACCTGCAAAGTGTGGGACCACAGCGTGAGGTTGTCGCGCCAGTAGCCGATCTGGCGATGGGTAAGGGTGGCCAGCACAAGCAAAACAGCGATGCTCACGCTGGGTAGCACCGCCCTAGGTAAGTGCTTCCGGCTGGCCCAATCCGCCACTCCCCAGCAGACCAAAATGAACAGGCCGAGAAATGACTGGTAGGCGTAACGGTCGGCCAGCGCTTGCCGGCCGACTTGGACGATGCCTATGGTGGGCACCAGTGTCCCCAGGAACCAGAACCAGCCCACCGGCAGATAGCGATAACGCCAGCCCTTGGCGAGGACGATCGCAGTGATGGCGAGCAGCAGCAGGGCTGCGGCGATCACGTGCCAAGCCTTCAGCGCGTTGCCGGGATGAAGGTAGAGGATGGCCAGATGCGACGGCCAAAAGGCTTTCCCAATGTAGCGCACGTAGGCGACGATGGAGTTTCCCAGGCGGATCCAAATGGAATATGGCCAATGCTGTGGACGGCCTACGCGTTGCGCCATCATGGTGGCCAAAGCGCTGCCCATGCAAATGAAGAACAGCGGAACCTTTTCTTTGATCAGCCAGAAGAGACCCTTAGGCGCAAATGGCGCGGACGAGACTTCCGATGCACGCCCGTCTGGCCCGAATTGGCGCGGATCGTCTGGCGCACCGGCCCCGGCAAACATCCTTTTGAGCGGCCAATAGTCCCACAGCAGCAGCACGCAGGGCAGAGTGATGATCTGCGGCTTCGACATAAGCCCCAGGATGAAAAGCAAGGCGACAAGGGCATAGCGCAGATAGCCGGGGCGGCGCGCATACCATCGGTATGCGCCCAGGGCGAGTAGAAAGAAGAATGTGCTCAGCAGGGTCTTGCGCTCCGCCATCCAGGCTACGGATTCGACGTTAATAGGGTGGACGGCAAACAGCGCGGCGACCATGAAGCTGCGGCCCAGATAGCCGGTAGCCAGCAGCAGGACCCAGAACAAGACCACCACGTCCAGAGAGTGCCAGAGCGCGTTCATCAGATGGTGGCCCGCGGGGTCAATGCCAAACAGCGTGCAATCCAGGGTGTGCGAGAACCACGTGAGCGGATGCCAGTTGTTATCGTCAAACGTCCGCAGTGCCCATTTGATGGTTGGCCAGGTGAAGCCCGCCTGTACATGAAGATTTTCGTAGACGTAGCCCTGGTCATCCATGTTGAGGAAAGGATCATGGACCACCGGGAAATACAGGGCGAAGGTGGCAGCAAAAAGTGCGAGACTGATGCCTAACGCCCGCTTGCGCGTCGCGAGGAAATTACCGAGCGAAAGCGGACGGGGTTCTTTCTGCGACAGGACTGGAGCTGGGCTCACGCCGGCAGGATTCATCTGGGTTCTCTGCGAACGTGATTATATATGCGAGCACGGTGCGACAACGTATGACGTGCTTCACAGAGTTGAATCGGCGGAAACCTTTAGAGGGGACGTCCGGTTCTGCGTGAGTTTGAATCGCGTGCTGCCTACCCGGAGCCGGCTTGAGCGAGAAATGAAGGGCCTGCCGGCACGACGGAAGAGGCCGCCAAAATTCCGGAAAGCGGATTCCTTACTCCAACCAGCAATTTCCTCACCGGTCGCGACGCCAGTCTCTTTCGGAGGCGATGACCCTCGGTTTACAACACCGTGGTCGTCGTCCGATGCTGCTTCTTCCACTGCTTCATCTGCTTTTTCTGCAGCTTGGCCTGGTGTTTCTGCGCCTTATGCAGTTCCTTGTTGTAGCTCTTCGCCGCCTTTTGCGATTTCTTCTGGGCCCCAGTTTGAGGAGCGTGCGTTCGGGCACGGAGGAGGGCCGGCGCGGACAGCGCCAGACCAAGAGCGATCAGCAGAACCCAACCTTGTCTTTTTTTCACTCGCTCACCATGTAGGAGGGTCTCGGGGGAATTGTACAACGGGCGTCAACCCTTGTCAGCAGTTCGCTGTCAAGTTATCCAGGAAGGCCACCGACTGCACCCCCGAGACTTCGAAACGCTTGCGGCAGCGCGGGTTCTTGCAGGCCACCAGATCGTCCCGGCGCACCATGTAGGAACGCGCTTTGGCAAACTTGGCCCGATCGCGCTCATCGGCCCGCGAGGGCAACTGGCGCCGCTTGGTCCGCACCAGCCAGCCCAGTTCGTACTCGGCCGATTGATGACAGTGCGGGCAGTTCAAGGTCGCCTTCTTGGTTTCTTGCCGCTCGTCATAAAAGTCGCGCTCATCCATGCCGCTCCGCCTCGCTAACTCAGTCGTTAGGCAACATTAGAACATAGCTGTGCCACTTGTGATCTACGAGGCCGCTAAGTTTCAAGCCAGCTTTGTCGGCCGCTGAAAAAGTTGCTGCGCAACGCTTTGCGCCGGGGTGGAATCTCCTTGGCCGCTGCGGGCTTCGCCTCAATCGGATCCGACCTCCCCAAGACATCGCAAGGGCCTGGCGACGGGATCGCCAGGCCCTGCTTGTGTTTGCGAAAAGACCGTGACTGCAGGGGTGTGGGGATGAGGAGAAGGATCGCCCTGCAACACTTTCCCGCCGGCCTCCCAGACGCCGGCGGACGGTCTAACTGTTGCGTCTATGATCTTGCCACTACATCCGCAGCCGGACAATCCCCCAATGGGCGTAGCGGCGTGCTGCTTTAGCAGTAGAGGCAATGGCCGCGCGCCCACCCTCTCCCAAAAAGAAGGGGAGAAGAATGGGGACACCCGAGCTTCCTGAGTGAGATTTCTTAGGAAGCAGAAAAGGCGGATCCCCTGCCAACCAGATTACGTCGGGAAGTTCCCGGGTCTCGACTGGGGGGACGCGCCCACTGGAGCACCCGCCCGCGGGCTTCCCGATCGGGCACACAAAAACGTCCTAAGAGAAAACCGCACAGCCGCGCGGTTCCCCGCCAGAGGCAGGCAGTAGGTGATTGCGTCGCTTTATGCCAAGAAATCTGTGCCGGGTACCGGCACGGCATTCCGCGCACCAAAGCAACGGCTCATCCCTGATGTTCAAGGGTCTTCGACAACCATATCTTCTGGGAGTCAGGCACTTGCTGCAGACGAAGTAGCAGCCTGGCTCGATAGGAACGACAGCTTCCAATCGAGTTCCCAACACAAACGTTCACCTTCTTTGCAGATTTCAGCCAAGATTTCCATTTGGCGACGCAGGGTAGTTTCCCCAATACCCGGCCCTACTGCGAGATCACCATCTGCGAGGTGCTGTGCATGTTCACCGTTTCAGAAGTTACAAACGGAACGGAGAGAGGGAACGGATACTGCGCTGTCACTTGCACAGGCTCGCCAGGATTGTTATTCCCATTTGGCCAAGTGGTGGTGACGGTCAACTGCGCTGGGTCGATCCCTAGCTGGCGAAGGCCGCGGACGTAAGTCTGAATTTCATCGCCGGTAGCGGGACAATCGGGCATCCCATTGCTGCTATCGCAGGCTGAGCCCCGAACCATGGCATAGCGCGCCCCGGCCCGCGCGGCATAGGAGAGAAAGTGATAAGTGTAAAGCATGAACCCGCCGGCCATGACGCCAAAGGTCATGCCGAGCAGCAGAGTGATGGAGAGGGCAGTTTCGACGAGGGCCCCTCCACGCTCGCCTCGTATCAATTTTCTTCTACCGATGGTCATTGCCGTACCCTCTCAATTGCCTGACCAGTCAGCGTGTAGTTCCCTCCGAAGCCGTAAGAGTGAAACAGCGACGCTACCGTCACCTGAGTATTGACCTGCACATATTCGATCGCTGGTGCTGTGCCCGAGTTGGGGCAGGTAGCGGGAGGATCGCTATACAAATTAGCGCAAAGGTCTTGAGAGGTGACTGACATACCCGTCAGGTTCGCTCCGTCATAGTTTGCCGCTGTCGTGATCCCCAGATTGTCCGAAGCGGTGCCACGGTTTTGCGATCCATAAATAGCGCCGGCATGGGCAGCATTGGTGACCTCAACGCCGATGTAGCACAGCCGCCCGTATTCAGCCGCACCGAACAAGAGCAGAACGAGCACCGGAAGTGTTAGTGCCAGCTCGACCAGTGTCTGGCCGCAAGTATCGCGAATCGCACCAGGCTTGCTCATACTCCGCCTCCTACTCCAGGATCGTCGGGGTCAGGAACAGTGGGTCTTGTGAACCCGTGAGAACGTAATTGTTGATGTTGATGGTGCCGTCGAATACATAGGAAGCAGCAAGGACATCGGCGTTCAAGGTCGTCGTCACGTTACCGTGCCACTTCAGTGACGCATTCGGGAAGTACAGGATACCGGTAAGAGTCGAATTGCCCGGCCCGAACGCCAGCCCCTGCTGCGCTTTACCGGTCGATTCCGTATCCCAAATCAGCATCCCGTTGCACCCGGCTGAGGTGCATGTGCCGGAGGTGCCGCTAGTCGGGGCCGTCAGGTTGCTGCCATTCACGCTGCTGAAAGTACCGCCATTCGCGCCGTCAATGAAAATCGTGACGCCATTCCCAGTTATGCCACTGCCACTCCCATTCAGGTTGAGAGCGCCATTCTGGATGATATACAGACCAGGCGACATGGTTACTGAGCCACTCAGGGTTAGTCCGTGATAGCAACCCGGACTAACCGTTCCCGAACTCAGATTGGGATTGGAAGCACAGGCGCCAGAAGGGGTCGGCGCTGTCCAGTAAGCCAAAGGATCGGGGACTGGAACCGTGCCCGTGATCGGTACAGGTGTCACGTTCCCTGGCGAGTATGAGCCTGAAACGTAGACGGACTGCGCTTTAATGATGCCGCTCGTGCCATCCATATTCAGGCCCGAGTTGTCATAGATTTGGCACTGGGGCGCATCGATGTCGCCAGTCCCGTTCATTGTCATACCTTCTTGCTTGAACGGGTTGGTGTCCAGCGCAAACAGGCAGCCATTGCCGTTGGTCAGCCCTGCTGCGGCGCTCGCTCCCACGGTCATCGTTCGAAAGCCGAACACCCCCATGAAGTAGGTTCTTTCGACCTGCGAAACGTAAACCTGGATCGCATTGGGGTGATATGTCGTACCGAGGGTGACGGTAACGGTCCCGTTCGTCCCATTGGTCACGCCGTTTTGCGCGGCAGAGTCCTGGGCTGCTGCTGTGTAGTTGTTACCAGCCCCCGGGATTAGCTGGGCTGCAGCGGCGATGGCAGCCGCATCGGCCACCTTCTGCAGGTTCACCTTGTCGCGCCAAAGAATGCCGATATCTGTCGCGAAGCCCAAAAAACCCATCAGGCAAACCATGCCTAGGGCGGTGAACACCACAACTTGTCCCCGCTCGCGTTTCCGCGTTGCTGTTTTCATGTTTCCTCCCCGAGAACTTACAGTCCCTTAACAGTGGCAAGAAAATTACGCACGCAGCAATAAACTTGAGGCACCAACTAATGGGATGCCTTGGCTGCGGTACTGGGAGCTGCTAACGACAATGAGGAGGACGCTTATCGCCCAGGCCAGGCATGGCTTCCTTTGGCCTAAGTCGATCTCCGGCGACGGCTGACACTGCAGACGAAGCGAAGTCTTGCGCACAGGGCACCTCGATTGCCGCCACTTCTAGTCGTAAAACTGGGAGCGCCATGGGGGAATTACTAGAGACAGTATGCGGAGGGAAAAAGTCAAATTACAATTCCTCAGACGTGTCGATTTGGTGTGCAATAAGAGTGGTGTATTAACCGAGACCGTGACGGCACTTGTATGCCACAAGGAATAGCACTTGAGGCGGATATAGTGGTTCTGTTCAGGAATTCAAACGGGTAGCCTAGCGGTAGAGTCCGGATTCTACGGCTGGGCACACCACCCATGCGCCATGCGCCGTTCGTTGCCCACGCTGCTTTCATAGCGAAAAGCCGGACTTGCGTCCGGCTTTCCAATCCCCGGCCCTTGGCTAACCACTAGTGGATGTCGAAGTTTTCCTGGTGCAGAGTAGGGTCGCTTTTCACCAGGACGGTCTTGCCGGTCAGGTCTTCCAGTTCGGTGAGGAGTCTACCGTTGTTCGCCTTCAGCGCCTTGGCGACTTCAGGGTTGACGCGCACCGTGATGTCGCCTTTGTCGTGGATTTTGGCCATTTTGCGCATCTCGGTGTAGAGCTCATTGCAGACAGTGGTTACGCTCTTGACGAAGCCAGCGCCGGTGCAATAGGGGCAAGGCTCGCCCAAGGTGCGTTCCAGCGACTGCTTGACCCGCTTGCGGGTGATGGCCACCAGCCCGAAATCGTTGAACTGGAGGACTTTTGACGGGGCACGGTCGAAGCGCAGCGCCTCTTCCAACGCCTGCATCACGCGCTGGCGGTTCTTGCGTTCGTCCATGTCGATGAAGTCGATGACGATGATGCCGCCCAGATCGCGCAGGCGGATCTGGCGCACAATTTCCTTGATGGCATCGACGTTGGTCTTGACGATGGTGTCCTCCAGGCGCTGCGTCTTGCCGACATACTTGCCAGTGTTGACGTCAATGGCTACCAGCGCCTCGGTCTGGTTGATGACGATGTGGCCGCCGCTCTTCAGCCAGACTTTCGACTTGAGCGAGCGGTTGATCTCGTCCTGAATGCCGAACTGCTCGAATAGCGGCGTGTCCTTGGTGTAGAGCTTGATGCGGCGCACCAGCGAAGGCTGGAAGCGGTTGGCGAAACGGATAACGCGCTCATACTCGTCTTCGGTGTCAACCCAAATTTGCGAAAAGTCGGCGTTGACATGGTCGCGCAGTACGCGCTCGACCAGGTTGAGGTCGTGGTAGATGAGCGCCGGCGACTTGCTCGATTCAGCGCGGTTCTTGATCTCACTCCACAGATGTTTGAGGAAGCGGATGTCGGCGCGCAGGTCTTCTTCCTTGATGTTGACGGCGGCGGTGCGCACGATGAACCCGCCCAGGCCGTTTTCGCGCTCGCTGGTGACGATGCGCTTCAGGCGCTGGCGCTCCTCATCGGAGGAAATCTTGCGCGAGACGCCGACATGATTGACGGTCGGCATGTAGACGAGGAAACGGCCGGGCAGGGCGATGTGACTGGTGATCCGGGCGCCTTTTTTGCCGATGGGCTCCTTGGCGATCTGGACGAGAACTTCCTGGCCTTCCTTCAACAGATCAGTGATGAGCGGCTGATGGCGATAGCCGCCGGCACGGGAGCGGAAACTGCGGCGCGGCCCGCCGCGACGTCCGCGATCGCGATAGCTGCGGCGCTCATAGCCGGGATGCTGCGCCGTGCGCTGCTGATAGCCGGCGGTGGGGGCGGAGGCGCGAACTTCGGCGCGGTCGGCCACTTCTTGTTCCCCGCTGCCGTTCTCTTCTTCCTCTTCTTCTTCGGTTTCGTAAATCTTTTCGCCGCGCATCTCGGCGGCAACGACTTCATCCTCATCGACGTCTTCGATTTTGGGAATCCAGCGATCAGAGTAGCTATTGCCGGCGTCAAGCGTTTCTTCTTCCAGCACCATCTCCTCATCGCCGGCGACTTCGCGAGCAGCGCTCTCATCGTCGGGCACCGGCGGTAATTCGGCTTCCTCTTCGTCCAGCATCTCATGCTCAAGGGTGCGGCCTTTGGGCGCCGAGGAGGGAGCGAATTGCTGAGGATTCGACAAATTGTAGCTGCCGGCGGGCATGTCGACTTCTTTTTCGGATGGCGCGTCCGCGAGGGATGGCGCCTCGGTTAGCATCTGCGATTCAAATTGATCGGATTGCGCTCCGGCTTCCTGGAAAGATTGCTCTTGTGGCTCGCCGCTAGGAGAACTGGACCCCGGCTCCTCGAGACGACTAAAGCCGGGCCCAGACACCGCGTGCTGGGAAGCGACCTCTTCAGCAGGTTGCTCCGGGGCGGATTCGCTGACGGCGGCCTCAGATGGCAGCGGCGCCTGCGAGTCAGTCGCGGCCTCTATGGACTGGTCCTCCAAGGTAGGGGCTGCTTCTTTTTGCGAAACCTTAGCGGCCGACGATTTGCGCCGCGACCGCCACCAGCGTCCTTTGCCGCCCCTGCGCGGTTCCTCGGCAGATGGCGCTTCCGGCTCCTCGGAGAGAGAAACGGAATATCCCTGGTCAAGATGAACAGCTTCTTCCGCGAGCGCTTCGGAGATTGCCGGGCCATCTTCGCTGGTTTCGTTGCCGCTCTGGTTTGCTTCAAGGGGAGTGAAGTCCTCCAGTGGCACGGGGACATTTTCTTTTGTTTCAGTGCCGTTTTCCGCTTGCGACTCCGTTGTTGGCACGGAGAGATTGCGATACTTCGAAATCGACTCTCCAGGCAGGATGATGGGCGTATAGCCTGCGGGCGGACCGTATTCGGTACGTGGACGCGATTCGGCACGAGACTCAGGTTCTTCCGCCGGCGCGGCTTCGGAAGCCGGTTCGGTGACGCCTTCGCGCTCGTATCCGCGGGTGTGGCGGCCGCGGCGCCGACGACCGCGCCAGCGACGAGCACCGCCTGCGTCCGCGCGGTCTTCCACGGCGGCAGGTTCAGCCTGCACTTCGGACTGCTCGTCGACAGAGGCGGCGAAGTCCTCAGTCAGGGTCTCGGCTTCTTCGTCTGATTCAGGTTCCGTGATGCCGGGCGGCGCTTCGACCGGCTGGGCTTGCTGCACAGGTTGCGGCTTGCCCAATTCAATGGCGCCGCGGGGCGCGGGGATCTCCCCAAAGTCGTCTTCCTCGTCTTCGTCGGTCAGTTCGAGGAAATCGGAAACGTAGAGGAACGCATCGCGTTCCAGACCGATATCGACGAAGGCGGACTGCATGCCGGGAAGCACGCGCGTGACCCGGCCTTTGTAGATGGATCCTGCTAACGTGTATTCGTTTTCCCGCTCGAAGAAGACTTCGGCGAGCTGATCGTCCTCTACCAACGCCACTTTGGTTTCGTGCGGCGTTGAGGACACGTAAAGTTCTTTGTTCATCGGTGCTCCGGTTCGACCGAACGCAGGTAATGGAAGGACAGGAATAGCGTGGGCTAGTTAGGCTGAGGACACACCTGGACACGGATCCACGCGCCAGCCTGAACTGATTCGTAAAACAACATGTTGTGGAATCTTAAGCACCGTATCAAGCGCGTCGCACAGAGTTTGTGGCGTCACACTCGGAGCTCGGTTCCCGGCAATTTCTTCGCCGGGCTGCTACGCCGAGGGGCCGTTCCCCGCCCTGAACCACGTGCCTTGCAATCCTGTCCGGCCTGGAATCTCCTAGCGGCCGGCTCATGCCCTCGTTCGTGAGGGCCGTCGTAATCTTGTTGTCATCTCTTGGAAGCCAGAGTTTCCGTCTGCCATGACTTCCCGGCGGATGCGACCGGTTGTTACTGCCTGCGCCCGCTGGCGCTCTCTCACTTGTGGATGGTGTGGCCGCTGCTGCGGCTCGTTTCCATTCACTACTTTACCCTGAGGTTCGCACCCCAGGCCAAACCCCATCCCGCCTCTCTGCCCCAGCAAGCGCAAATACGACCCTTGCCGGGGACCCAACTGTTCGGCTGGGCCATTGTTATTTCCTGCCTTGCCCGGGCAACAACTGTTCGCCAATGGCAAAGCAGGTCAGTTCACGAAACGGCGCATACGGATGTTCATCACAATACCCAGCGCCAGGAACATGAACAGTACCGATGACCCCCCATAACTCATTAAAGGCAAGGGGATTCCGGTGACGGGCATGAAGCCGACTACCATTCCGACGTTGACGAGGACATGGAACGCAAGGACTGCGACCACACCCATCACTACGAAGGCTCCAGCCCGGTCAGGGGCCGTCTGAGCATTCTGGATCAAACGCATCAGTACTACAAAGTATAGCAGAAGAACGCCCATGGCGCCTATAAAACCATGTTCCTCGGCAAAGGCGGCGAAGATAAAGTCTGTGTGGGGGACCGGGAGAAACTGGCCCTGAGTCTGGCTGCCGTGCGCTGTACCTTTGCCGAAGATACCCCCGGATCCCACGGCAACCAACGATTGCAGCACCTGATATCCGCGCCCCTGCGAGTCTGCCTCAGGCTGCAGGAAGCTGGTGAGGCGGTCACGCTGATAGGGCTTCAAAATATGCCAGGCGACCGGCGCCAGCAGCGCGCCGATGAGCAGGATCACGGCTGCATGTTTCCATTTCATACCGCCGAGGAATAGGCCCATGATGGCGATGGGGGCGTAGGTGAGTGCGGTCCCCAGGTCCGGCTGCGCCAATACAAGCAGCATGGGGATGCCAACCAGCGCTCCCGCCTTCACGATGTCCTGCGCGGTGCACTCCGACCTGTTATCGGCAAAGTATTTCGCCATCGCCAGGATAAGAACGAGTTTGACCCACTCGGAGGGCTGGAAGTGAAAGGAGCCGAGCTGCACCCAGCGCTTCGCTCCCAGATATCTCCGGCCGAAAACTTCGACGGCCAGTAAGGATGCGATCGAGAGCATATACAGGAGCGGAACACGTTCTAAAAGCACCTGATAGTTGAGCACACTGACGATGAACATCAGCGCAACGCCCCCGATGATCCAGTACACCTGCTTGATGTGGGCGCCGGCGAATTTCGTGCTGAGAGTAGCGCTGTAGATTTCCACCACGCCCAGGGCACAGATCAGGAGCACGAGCGTCAGCAATACCCAATCGAAATCGCGGAAAGAGACGTAACGGCTCACGGCTGCCTCCGCGGAAGGGCTGCGGCGGGAGGAGTGAGAGGAGCAGTCTTTTTCTTCCTAGGCGCATTTGCAGGCGCAGGTTGTGGGGGCGGCGGCTCAGCCTGAGTGGCGAGCGGCTCCGGCGAGGCGGGCGTATCAACTTCAGGATGAGCCGTCTCGGGGTGCGACTCTGTCGCTTGCAAATCAGCGGTGGGAACGGGCTTCTCATCGGCCGAGAAGCCGGGAGCGGCGCTCACCGGCTTGGCCGCGCTGCCAACCGGAACGGTGAATCGGCCGGCTTGCAACTTGTCAGGATTATCGGGAGTACCTTCGTGCCAAACCGCGGCGACTTCGGCCTGCTTATTTCCCGGCGGAGCGTTTCCATTTGCTTTGGCTACTTCGGTCTGAATCCGGCGCTGCTTGGCAACGTAGGCGGCGATCACTTTGGCCACGATGCGGGCGGCAAGAAATCCGTGCAGGCCGCCTTGCGAGAGGCAGGCTACGACGACTTCGGGGTTGCGTCGCGGAGTGACGCCTACGAACCAGCCGTTGTCCTTGAATTCGGCCCGTTCTTTCGCGTTCATTTTCTTCATCAGTTGATTCGACACGGTCTGAGCGCTGCCAGTCTTACCCGCAAAGTCGATGCCGTCTAAGTGCGCGCTGGGCGCTGTGCCCCCGGGTGAAACAACCTTGGCCATGGCGTCGGTAATGATGTCCCAGTTGTCCTGATCGAGCGCCAGGTGGACCTTGGCATTGTAGGTGGAAACCTGCTTGAATCCCGGGGGAAACTGATCAGGGAAGGCGACGTGGGGATGCACCAGCAGGCCGTCGCTGGTGATGGCGCCGATGGCGCGCGCGAGCTGGATGGGGGTGGTCGCCACTGCGCCCTGGCCGATACCCACGGAAATGGTCTCGCCCGGATACCACATCTGCTTGAAGTTCCTGATCTTCCACTCCTCCGAGGGCATCACGCCGGAGGCTTCGTTGGGTAGGTCGATGCCGGTCTTCTGCCCCAGGCCGACCATGGTGGCGTACTTGGCGATACGCTCGATGCCCAGCTTCTCGGCCAGGGTGTAGAAATACGAATCGCAGGACTGGTAAATCGCCTTGTCGATGCCGACGGTGCCGTGAATGCTCCAGCACTTGAAGAAGCGGCCATAGAAGGTCTTACCGCCGCCGCAATTGATAATGAGCTTTTGCGCGATGCCCTCCTGCAGGCCGGCAAACGCCATGATGATTTTGAAGACGGAGCCGGGGGCGAGCTGCGCCTGGATGGCTTTGTTCAGCAGCGGCTTGCCGGGATCGGTAACAAGTGCGTTCCACTCGTCGCGGGTGATATGTACGGCGAACTCATTCGGATCGAAAGACGGCCGGCTGACCATAGCCAGAATTTCGCCGGTGCGCGGATCCATCGCCACCAGCGCCCCAGACTTGCCTTCCATCGCCTCCTCTGCAGCAATCTGCAGGTCGAGATCGATGGTGAGCTTCAGTGTCTTGCCCGGCACGGCGGGCACATCGCTGAGGGTGCCGACTTCCTTGCCGCGACTGTTGACCATCACTTGACGGTAGCCGTTCTTGCCCATCAGGGTATCGTTGTAATACTGCTCCACCCCTGACATGCCGACGATGTCGCCGGGGTTGTAGAGCTCCCACTGCGGCTGCTGCAGCATGTCTTCACTCACTTGGCCTACGTAGCCGATGACATGGGCCATGAAACCGTTTTTGGGATACAGGCGGCGATGGACCGTGATGGTCTCCAGCTCCGGCAGTTCGGCACGATGCGATTCGATGAAGGCAAGCTCGTCAGGAGTAATGTCGTCCTTCAGGAAGATGGGCTGATAGCCGGGCATGGCTGCCGTGCGCTGCAGGCGTTGGCGCAGCTCATCCGGATTGAGGTGCAGCCCGCTGGCGATCTTGTCGGCGTCGGCCAGCAGATCGCGCCTCTGGTCGCGCAACAGCAGCACAGAAAATGACGGGTAATTATCGACGATAATGCGGCCTTCGCGGTCAACAATTTTGCCGCGCGGCGCCAAGATGGGGACTTGCTTGACTCGGTTCTGTTCGGCGAGGGTGTTGTAATAGTCGCTGCGCGCCACTTGCAGACGCCACAGCCCAAAGGCCAGCACTAGAAAAACTCCCAGCAGGATGTACTGTACCGCAGTAAGACGGAGCTGAGAGACTTTCTCCTCGTGACCTAACATCAGGAACAGAATCTTTCCGAGGTCTCACACCTTCAACCAGATAACCGCACAGGAAAGCTCATCTGCCTCCAGCATTCGTGCGAGGTCATCCACGACCACTGACCTGGGGAATCCATTTGTATTGTAGTCCCATTCCGGGTCCAAAAGGAGCGAGAAAAGAAGTAGATTCTAGGCAATCAATACCGCGTGGGCTGCACGGTGCTGCCCAACTCGCCGAGAAAGCGGAAGAGTGGATAGCCGACGATAGGTGTGCCTATCTTTGCTTGAATCTATCCAGAAACTTGTAAACAAATATGCCGACTACCGCGTTGGCCAATGCGGAGACGGCAATATGGCTCCAGTTCCATCCCGGCGCCTGGCGTAGCAGACCATGGGCCACACCGAAGTACACTCCCTGATGAATAACGAAGAAGCAAAAGGTGATAAGGAAACGCGAGCCGGGATTGTCGACATCGATCTTGACTCCCAAAGAGGAAGCCAGATATCCCACCACAGTGAGAGCGATGCCATACATGCCCAGCGGGTGCATAGGCCCGGCAAAGAGGTCCTGCAGCAGACCGATCAGGCAGCCAGTGATGCATCCGCTGACGGGATTCCGGCGGGCCGTAGCGAAAAAAATCGTGACTAGAAACGGCAAGTCGATGATGGGCAGGAAGCGAAGCTGCA
>Ga0070737_10003746_pt1 | contig 15976 bp, 16 predicted proteins | sample Coa_R1_10_FD_66438 | JGI IMG/M metagenome (GOLD analysis project Ga0070737, IMG submission 66438) | Surface soil microbial communities from Centralia Pennsylvania, which are recovering from an underground coalmine fire - Coalmine... | ecosystem: Environmental > Terrestrial > Soil > Unclassified...
GGGGGCTCCCTCGATGCACAAACGGCTACTGGGGATTGTGCTCCTGATCCTCATGACCCTCGGCGGGTCTCGTGTGATGCTCCCGCCCGCGGGGGCCGCCGGAGCTCCGGGCGAGATCACGCTCGGCACGCTCTACGCGTCCTCGGGGCCGTTCGCCAGCATCTCCATGCCGGTGTACTATGGCCTCCGGCTGTGGATCGACCAGAAGAACGCCGAGGGAGGAGTGTTCGTCAAGCCGTTCCACAAGAAGATCCCCCTCAAGCTCATCGCCTACGACGACCAGAGCAGCACGGCGACAGCCGCCACCCTCTACAACCAGCTGATCACCCAGGACAAGGTCGACATCCTCATCGCCGACTCGGGATCGGTCCTCACCTCCGTGGCCGTCCCCATCGCCCGGGACCACAAGATGCTCCTCATCGACCAGACGGGGACGGGGGCCGCGTTCTTCACGAAGGACAACCCCTACATCGTGCTGATCGCGGACCCCGTGTCGAGCATCTGGCCCCGGTACGCCGCCGAGTTCCTCGCAAAGGACGGGGTGGCCCTGGGCATCCGCCGGGTCGCCATGGTCTACGCCACCAACGACTTCACGGGGACCCAGGCGAGCGCCTTCCGGAAGTTCATCAAGGAGAGTGGAGCGCCCCTCCAGTTTGTGTACGACGAGGGGGTACCCACCAACACGTCCAGCTACACGGTGATCATCAACAACATCAGGGCCGCCAATCCGGATGCCGTCATCGAGCTGGGGTACGCGGGGAACGACATCTCCTTCCTCCGCAACCTCCAGGACAGCGGGGTCAAATTCAAGTGGCTGTTTGCCATCTACCCGGGGCTGGAGACCGAACTGCTGAAGAAGGCCGTGGGCACGAAGGCCCTGGACTACGTGTACACCTACGTCCCCTCCTCGGTGATCTCCTACAGGACGAACTTCGGCATGTCCCTCGCCCAGTTCCGGGCGGCCTGGTACGAGAAGTACGCCCACAGCAACGTCGAGTTCGGCTTCAACTCCGTGGCGGGGTACACCACGGGCCTGGTTCTGGAACGGGCCCTGGCCGTCACCCAGAGCTTGGACCAGCTTGCCCTGCGGAAGGCGATCTTCAGCCTCTCGGGGAAGCTGCGGACCCTCGACGGGCTGTTCCAGCTGGATCCCACGGGGGCCCAGATCGGGGAGATCACGCCGCTCGGACAGATCGTCCCCGCGAGCGCGGGCGGCATCAGGTTCGTCATCGTGTACCCGCACTCCGTGGCGACCGGGAAACCCGTGTACCCCGCCCCGTGATCGGCCGGGGAGCGGGCGCCTCCGGCCCCGTCTTGACCCTACGGCCCTAGCCCGCGTTCAGGGAACCACGGGACCCTGACGATGCTGGCCTATGCGCTCCTCGCAGGGCTCCTGTTCGGACTCTACTTCACCCTCGTGGGGCTCGGCCTCAACCTCGTCTTCGGCGTCCTGCGCATCGTCAACCTGGCCCACGGGGACATCCTCATGCTGGGGGCCTTCACGGCCTACTGGCTCTTCACCACCTTCCGCGTGCCCCCCCTCCTCTCGGCCGCGCTGGCCCTTCCCCTCTTCGCGGGCGCCGGCGTCCCCTTCTACTACCTTGTCGTCCCACGGCTCCTCCGATCGCGGGACCCCGAGATGCTCTCGCTCATCTTCTTCTTCGGCCTCTCCCAGATCATCGAGGCGCTCGCGGCCATCGTCTTCGGGACCAGCGAGCGCTCCATCCCCGGCAGTGCCCTCGCCAGAGGCCCGGTCGCGCTGCTCCACCAGACCTTTCCCGCCGCGTGGGTGACAAGCGCCGCCCTCAGTGGGCTGGCCGTCCTCGGAGTCTACCTGTACCTCTACCGCACCCGGCTCGGCTACCTGACGCGAGCCGTCATGGTGCACTGGGAGGAGTCCGTCGCCTCGGGCATCGACGCCCACCGTGTCTCCGCCATCGCCTTTGGCGCGGGCCTCGCCCTGGCGGGGATCGCGGGGGTCCTCGCCCCCTTCATGCTGGGGAGCGTGACCCCGGCCATGGGGGTCGATACCACCATCACCGCCTTCGCCGTGATCGTCATGGGCTCCCTGGGGAGCCCCCTGGGCACCGTGCTGGGGGGGATCCTCTACGGTGTCTCCCTCATGGTGATGCAGACCTACTTCAGCTCCTGGGCGAACCTCCTCCCCTACCTGCTCCTCATCGGCATCCTGCTGCTGCGGCCCAGCGGCCTCCTCGGCCGCCAGATCCGGCGTGCCTAGGCGAGCCCTCTCCCACGTCCTCCTCGTCCTCCTGCCCGTCGTCGCGGCGCTCGCCATCCTCCCCTTCGTGTACTCCAACCACCTCCTCCTCTTCAACTTCATCGTGTTCCTGACGCTCGCCCAGGGGGTCAACGTCCTCTACGGCTTCACCGGGTACCTGCCCTTCGGGTACGTGGGGTTCTTCGGGGCCGGGGCCTACGGATTCTCGCTGGCCGTGATGCACCTCCACCTCGCACCGCTTCCAGCCCTAGCTACCGGCGCCCTCGCCGCCCTCCTGCTGGCCCTGCTCCTGACCCCCCTCCTCCGGCTCTCGGGCGCCTACTTCGCCATCGCCAACCTCGCGGCGTCCCAGGCGGTCTACCAGGTCGTCTCCAACCCCAGCCTGACACCTGTGACGCGCGGCCCTTACGGCATCAGCCTCTCCGGCGTCTTCAACCCCGTCCTCAGCTACAGCGTCGCCCTCCTGGTCCTTGCCGGGACCTTGGCCCTGGTCATCTCCCTGCGCAATTCGCGCTTCGGGCTCTCCCTCCACGCCATCCGCGAGGACGCCGTCAGCGCCGCCCTGGCCGGCATCGATGTGGTCCAGAGCCGGATCGTCGCGTGGCTGCTCTCCGCCCTCGTCGCCGGGCTGGTGGGGGGCGCCTTCGCCTGGCGCATCTCCGTCTTCTACCCCGACACGGTGTTCAGCCTGGAGTTCAGCATCTTCGCGATCGTCTTCACGCTGTTCGGGGGCGCCGCCACCGCCGTGGGTCCCCTCCTCGGCGTCGGCATCCTCTACGGCATCTACAACGCCATCGGCATCTCGACCCCGCAGTACTTCCAGCTGATCTACGGGGCCCTCATTGTCGGCCTCGTCCTCTTCCTCCCCAACGGCCTCGTCTCCGTGCTGAGGCTCGGAGGGATCGATGTCCCCTGAGGCGGGGCCGATCCTCCTCCGGGTCGAGTCTCTCGTGAAGCGCTTCGGGGGGTTTCGCGCCCTCGACGGCGTCAGCTTCGACCTCAGGCCGGGAGAGATCCTGGGCCTCGTGGGCCCCAACGGGTCCGGCAAGACCACCTGCATCAACGTCATCACGGGGCTCCACCGGCCCGACGGGGGCCACGTGTACTTCGGCGGCCGGTCCATCGGAGGGATCCCCCCTCACCGCCTGGTCCACCTGGGCATCAACCGGACCTTCCAGGTCCCGCGCCCCTTCCCCGGTCTCACGGTGGAGCAGAACGTGGAGATCGCCGCCACCTACGGCCGCGACCTGTCCCGGAGGGCCGATCCGGTCGACGTCCGGGCCCTCCTCGCCTCCCTGGAGCTGGACACCGTGGCGGGACGGCGGGCTGGCGAGCTCACCAGCGTCCAGCAGAAGATGCTGGACCTCGCCCGAGCCCTCGCCACCTCGCCGCGGCTGCTCTGCGTCGACGAGCTGGCGGCGGGCCTCACGCCTGCGGAGCTCGACCGCGTGGCGGAGAAACTCCGGACCCTGGCCGCCTCGGGCATTGCGCTCCTCGTGGTCGAGCACCTCATGCGCTTCATCGACAGGGTGACGGACCGTGTGGTGGTGCTCAACGCCGGGCGGACGATCTTCGAGGGACCACTCTCGGCGGCGACCCGCGACCCCCGCGTCATCGAAGTCTTCCTGGGAGCGGCACATGGCGGGTGACCTGCTCGCGGCCGCGGGCATCGAGGCCGGGTACGGCCGGGTCCAGGTGCTGTGGGGGGTCGACGTGGCCGTCCAGGAGGGCGAGAGCGTGGTCCTGCTCGGCGCCAACGGGGCCGGCAAGACGACCCTCCTGAGGGTCCTCATGGGCCTCGTCCCCGCCTGGCGTGGGAGCATCCGCTTCCGCGGGGAGGACATCACCCACCTGAGGACCGACCTGCGGGTGCGGCGCGGCATCGTCTACATGTCGGAGATGGCGGGCTTCCCGGACCTCACCGTGGACGAAAACCTCCGGGTCGGGGGCCAATTCCTGCATCCGGCCGCCCTGCGGGCGCGGCTCGCAGAGCTCTACGACATCTTCCCGGCCCTCGCCGCCCGCCGGCGGCTCCCGGCCGCGAGCCTCTCCGGGGGAGAGCGCAAGATGCTCGGCGTAGCCAAGGCGCTGGCGGGACGCCCGCAGCTGTTGGTCCTCGACGAGCCCTCGTCCGGGCTGTCGCCCCGCTTCGTCACGGAGGTCTTCCGCGTCCTGGACAGGGTCCGGCGCGAGGGAATTTCGCTCCTCGTGGCCGAACAGAACGTGACGTTCCTGGACCTCGCGGACAGGGTCTACACCCTGGACGGCGGGCGCGTGGGCTTTGCGGGGAGCGTAGCGGCCCTGCGGGCCAATGACGCCCTCCGGCGCGCTTACTTCGGCCTCACCTGAGGGTAGGAGGACAACCGATGACGGAGCCCTCTCCCCGCACGTCGACGCCGTTAGAGGGCGCGATTCTCTCCCTCTCCCAGCTGCCCCGGTATACGCCGCCCGGCCACCGGGGAACGACCAACGTCCGTCTCGTGGAGGGGAGCTTCACCGGCCGGTTCGAGCTCGTCCTCGGGGTCCTGGACCCGGGCGGAATCGCCGAGCGCCACCGCCACACGGCCGAGGCCCAGGCCATCTACGTGCTGGGAGGACGCGCCCGGGTCTCCCTGGGAGACCGTCCGCCGGAAGTCTGCGGGCCACAGACCGTCATCCTCATCCCTCCCGGGCTGGACCACGAGGTGGTGAGCCTGGGGCCCGAGCCTCTCACTCTCCTGATCGTCTACAGCCCCCCGCTCAGGCACGGAGAGGGACCGGACGATGGCCTCCGAAAGTGAAGGAGGTATGGAGTCCCCGCCCATCTTCCCCAGGCCGGGGACCGGCCCCCTCGACGGGGTGCGGGTCCTCGACCTCTCGCGCGTCCTCGCGGGCCCCTTCTGCACCATGTTCCTCGGCGACCTCGGGGCCGACGTCATCAAGATCGAGCACCCGGGCCGGGGGGACGACACCCGGGCGTGGGGTCCGCCCTTCGTCGACGGCGAGAGCGCCTACTACCTGGCCATCAACCGGAACAAGCGCAGCGTCGCGGTCGACATCAAGACGGACGCGGGCCAGAGGATCATCCGGGACCTCGCGCAGAGGTCCGATGTCCTGGTGGAGAACTTCCGGCCGGGGACCCTGGACCGGATCGGCCTGGGATACGCCGCCCTCTCCTCCCTCAACCCGCGTCTTGTCTACTGTTCCATCTCGGGCTTCGGGCACCGGGGACCCGACCGGGACCGCCCCGGTCTGGACGTCATCATCGCCGCCGCCGGGGGCCTCATGAGCATCACGGGGGAGGAAGACCGCCCTCCCGTGAAACCGGGGGTCGCCCTCATCGACCTGGCCACCGCGCTGGCCGCCGCCACGGCCATCGTCTCCGCCCTCTACAGCCGGCGCGCGACGAACAGGGGCCAGAGGATCGACCTCTCGCTCCTGGGCGTCCAGGTCGCCCTCCTCATCAACGTGGCCAGCAGCTACCTCCTGTCGGGAGAGGTCCCGAGGCGGTGGGGCAGCGCCCACCCGTCCATCGTCCCCTACCAGGCCTTCGAGGCGGCCGATGGGTACTTCGTCATCGGCGCCACGAACGACGCGCTGTGGCGGAAGCTCTGCGACGCCGTGGGGCTCGCGGCCCTTGCGGAGGACCCGCGCTTCGCGACGAACGAGGACCGGGTGCGCCACCGCCACGACCTGCTCGGCATCCTCGAGCCTCTCTTCCGGACGCGGCCCCGGTCCGACTGGGTGGCCCTGCTGCGGCAGGCTGGAGTCCCCTGTGCCCCCGTGAACACCGTCGACGAGGTGTTCCACGACCCGCAGGTGGCAAGCCTCGAGATCGTCCAGCACGTCCCCCACCCCACGCTGGGGACCCTCCGGCTCGTGGGGAATCCCGTGGCGCTCTCCGAGACCCCGGCGACCATCCGCCGCCCCCCTCCCCTCCTGGGCGAGCACACGGCCGAAGTCCTCCGGGAGGTCCTGGGCTATCCCGAGGAGGAGATCGAGCGCCTCGCGCGGAGCGGATGCGTACGCATCGGTAGGCCCCCTCAGCCCTGACAGCGCGCCGCTCCGTGTCCGTCCCGCCCCTCTGGCCTCCGCGCCCCCGGGGGGGGCCAGCCCCGGCCCGGCATCGGACCCGGGGCTTCCGGCCGCGGGAAGAGCGCGGGCCTTGCGGCGGGGGCGATATGGGAGGTGAGGTCGTCCTCGCGAGGCAGCGGGGGCTCCGGAGCGTCCCCCCCCCACCCCGGCGGGGTCATGCGGAACGGGGAAGGTCCGGCTTCACCCCTTCCACGAGCGCGATGTCGGGCCCGACCATCTCCACGGTGATCCCCGCGAAGCCCGCCTCCGCCAGCATCTCCTGCACCTGGGAGGCCGTCAGCCTGTGGCACTCCGTCGAGGGCCGGCCTTCGACGATCACGTAGTCCCCGACGAGCACCTTGCCGCCGGGGCGGAGGACGCGGTAGATCTCCCGGAGGGCCCGGGCCTTGCGGTCGATGTGGTGCAGGGTGAACGTCAGCGTGACGGCGCCGAAGCGCCCCTCCTGGAAACCCGTCATCTCCTGGGCGTCGCCCCGGAGACACTCCGTTAGGGGCCCGACCGCCTGCCGGTCGGCCTCCTGGCGGGCCCGGGCGAAGCCCGCGTCCGAGATGTCCAGTCCCACGACCCGCGCGCGTGTCCGGCGGGCCAGGTAGGCGACGAGGTCCCCCTCCCCGCAGCCCACGTCCAGGATCTCCCCCGTGGAGTCCAGGCGGTCGCCGATGCGCCTGTAGAGGGCCTCCCTCCCCTGTCCCACGTCCTCCCCCCTGCCCTCGCTGCCTCGCCCCCCGAGGGTCCTCCCGGGAAGCCCTCCCTACTGCGGCACGTCCAGCGGCCGGGTCATGTCCTCCGGCCGCACCCACCGGTCGAACTGCTCTTCCGTCACGTACCCAAGCTCCAGCGCCGCCTGGCGGAGGCTCGTGCCCTTCCGGTGCGCGGTGAGGGCGATCTCGGCGGCCTTCTCATAGCCGATGTGGGGGGTGAGGGCCGTGACCAGCATGAGGGAGTTCTCCAGGTGCTCCCGGATCCGCTGCTCGTTGGGCTCGATGCCCGCCGCGCAGTGCGTCGTGAAAGACCGGCACGCGTCCGCCAGGAGCTCGATGGACTCCAGGACGTTGTGGAGGATCACGGGCTTGTAGACGTTGAGCTGGAAGTTCCCCTGGGAGTCCGCGAAGGCGACCGTGAGGTCGTTGCCGTACACCTGGACGCACACCATGGTGAGGGCCTCTGCCTGGGTCGGGTTGATCTTGCCCGGCATGATGGAGGACCCCGGCTCGTTCTCGGGAATCAGGAGCTCCCCGATGCCCGCCCGGGGGCCGGACGCGTACCAGCGCACGTCGTTGGCGATCTTCATGAGGGCAGCCGCGAGCGTCCGCAAAGCCGCGCTCACGTTGACCATGGCCTCGTGGGAGGAGAGCGCGGCGAACTTGTTCCGCGCCGTGACGAAGGGTCTCCCCGTGATCTCGGCGATCTTGCGGGCCGCGACCTCGCCGAAACGGGGGTGGGCGTTGAGGCCGGTGCCCACGGCCGTCCCGCCGATGGCGAGCTCGAGCACCCCGGGGAGGGCCCTGCGGATCGCGTCGAGCGCGTCGTCCAGCTGGGCGACCCAGCCCGAGATCACCTGCCCGAGGGTCACGGGCGTGGCGTCCTGAAGGTGGGTCCGGCCGAGCATGACGAGGCCGGCGTACGCCTGGGCCTTGCGGTCCAGCACGTCGCGCAGCTCGGTCACGGCGGGGATCAGGACCTCCTCCAGCTGCTCCGCCGTGACGATGTGCATCACCGTGGGGAACGCATCGTTGCTGGACTGGCTCCTGTTCACGTCGTCGTTGGGGTGGATGGGCTTCTTGGACCCCACGACGCCGCCCGCCAGCTGGATCGCCCGGTTGGCGATCACCTCGTTGGCGTTCATGTTGGTCTGGGTCCCCGAGCCCGTCTGGAACACCACCAGGGGGAATTCCTCGTCCCACTTCCCGGCGATCACTTCCTCGGCGGCCCGAACGATCGGGTCCACCTTCTCGGGGGGGAGCTGCCCCAGCTCCCCGTTGGCCAGCGCCGCGGCCTTCTTGAGAATGCCCAGGGCCCTGATCACGGGCCTCCGCCACCGGAACCGATCCCCTCCGATGGCAAAGTGGATGAGGGACCGCTGGGTCTGCGCGCCCCAGAGACGATCGGCCGGGACCTCCACCGGGCCCAGCGAATCGGTCTCGATCCGGGTCGCACGCCCCCCGCTGCGCGTCTGCACGTCCATGTCCGTCCCCCCTCAAGCGGCTGCCGGAAGCGCCCGCACGTTCTCGCGAATGTGAGCCACGGCGGCGTCAAAGGCCGCCCGTTCCTCGCCCTCGAGCGGAACCTCGAGGACGCGCTCCACGCCTCCCGCTCCCAGGACCACGGGGACCCCGACGAAGAGGTCGTGGACGCCGTACTGGCCGGTGAGGTAGGCCGACACCGGCAGCACACGTTTCCGGTCGTACAGGAGGGCCTCGACCATCTGGGTGATGGCCGCGCCCGGGGCAAAGAACGCGCTCCCGGTCCGGAGCAGGTTGACGATCTCCGCCCCCCCTTTCCGGGTGCGCTCCACGATGGCCGCGATGCGCTCCTGTGGCAAGAGGACCCGGAGCGGGATCCCTCCCACGGTGGCCATGCTCGCCAGGGGAACCATGTGGGTGTCGCTGTGGGCGCCGATGACCATGGCCGCCACGTCCTGGACGGACACCCCGAGGGCCTGGGCGATGAAAGTCCGGAAGCGCGCGCTGTCCAGCGCCCCGCTCAGCCCCATCACCCTCTGCGGGGGGAACCCGCTCACCCTGTACGCCTGGTACACCATGACGTCGAGAGGGTTGGTCACCACGATCAGGTGCGCGTCCGGTGACCGCCGGACGGCCTCTCTCGTGACGTCGGCCACAATGCCCGCGTTGACGTGGAGGAGCTCCTCCCGGCTCATCCCCGGCTTGCGCGCCATCCCGGCGACGATGACGACGACGTCGGACCCCTCGGTCTCCTCGTAGCCGTTCGTGCCCGTGATGCGAAGGTCGAACCCCTCGATGGGCCCGGCCTCCAACAGGTCCAGGGCCTTTCCCTGGGGCATCCCCTCGACGACGTCGACCAGGACGATGTCCGCCACCCGGCGGGCGGCCATCCAGTGGGCCGCCGAGTGTCCGACGTTCCCGGCCCCGACGATCGTGACCTTGGCGCGCCTGCTCACCACCGTCCTCCCCTCCCCGTGCCCCACCCTCGAGACCCGGGCATGACCACGTCCGGGGATCGACAACACCTTCTCTTCTCGGGGCGGCACTGTGAGATTTCCCCTCTCGAAGCCTCTCGCCCTCCGTCCCCGACCTCCCCTCCCGAGCGCGAGACACCCCGCTACGGAGCATATCTCACCCGCGCCGCGTGGCCATCGGGCGGACGCCTGATCCGCCGGGGAGGAGGAGCGGACGATCAGCCTACGGGCCCGCCCCGGGCGGGGCCGGATCCGGCGAGGAGCCAGCCGAAGGAGCTCAGCCGTCTCCTTCGCCGACCCGGATGCCGAGCTCGTCCAGGTGGTGGAGCAGGTCCCGGGGGTCGTCGTAGACCCGGTACGCTCCGGCCCGCTCGAGCTCGTCTTGCCCGTACCCGCCGGCGAGGATCCCCACGCCGAGGGCCCGGGCTCGCTGGGCCGCGAGGAGGTCCCACACGCTGTCGCCGACGACGACGCACCTTTCCACGGGAACGCCAAGGCGGCCAGCGGCGGCGAGGAACAGGTCCGGATCCGGCTTCGCCCGGGTCACGTCGTCCCGCGTGACCACAGGAACCCCCGGCGGGATCTCGAGGGCCCCGAGCGTCGCCGTCGCCGTGGCACGCCGGCCGCTCGTCGCGATGGCCCAGGGCACGGAGAGCTGCGTCAACGTGGCGAGGAGCTCCCGGGCGCCGGGCAGCGGCCGGACCTGACCCACGAGAGCGGCGTACCCCCGGTCGTGGTCGTCCTGGATGCTCCGGATCTGCGCCGGGGTCAGCCGGTGTCCCAGCTCGCGCGCCAGGGCCTGCACGAACAACCCGCCGCTCATCCCGATCCGCCGGTGTATCCTCCACACCGACAGCTCGATGCCCGCGCGCGCCAGGGCTCTGTGCCAGGCGATGACGTGGTAGTACACGCTGTCCACGAGCGTGCCGTCAAGGTCAAAGAGGACCGCAGGACCGACCTCAGGCGACTCCATCGCCAGTGTGCTCCCGTCCGGGTCCGCGTGGGAAGGCATCCGCCGCTTCCGACCTCTGCGGCGCCCGCCGCTACCCTACTACGGAGTGCCGGGAACCGCAAGACGCCAGGGGTCCGGATCCGATGAAGCCCCGTCGCGTGCCTTGCCGGGATCGTCTCCTCCTCGCCACGGGGACGGGCGGTGACGTTCGGGGAGCGGCGAGGGACGAACCGGGGAGAAGTCCCTCGCGTGCGCGGCACTCATGGTGCCCGCCCTGTGAGGGTGCTCGGCCGGTCGCGCGCACCGACGCCGCCGAGCACAGCGACGTGGACCTGATCGTTGAGGTCGAGCCTGGGCGCAGCCCGGCTGGACCATGGGGCCCTGGCTGGGCCTGCAGGAGCTCATGGGACCGTAGGGTGGACGCGCAGAGCCACCACGGTATCAAGGCCCGCGTCCGACGGCGCGTGCTCCGGCAGGCCATCCGGCTCTGAGGGATCCGGAGGAGAATCTCAAAGACACCCAGGAAGTGACCCTCACGCCGGCCGGCTCGATCTGCTCCGCTCCCTACATGGCAGGCGCTCCCAGGAGGTAGAGAGCCCATGCGATCAATGCCCCGCCCGTGACGCGGCCGGGCCAGGGTCCGCGCAGCGCCGTCTTCTCCGCGAGGACGAAGACACCCAGGGCGGCGACCCACAGCAGGTTCATCACCCCGACCACGAAGAGCACCCCCATGAGCGCCCAGCAACATCCCACGCAGTAGGCGCCGTAGCGGATGCCCATGTGCACAGCACCCCAGGTGCCCTCCCGCCACTGCGATAGCAGGAAGCCGAGCGGCGACTGGCACCGGGAGAGGCACGCGTGCTTGAGCGGCGTGAACTGGTACACCCCCGCGAGGACGAGCAGGGCGGCGGCCACCGGGGGCCGCGCCACCGCCATCTGCGGCGACAGGACGAGCGCGGCCCCAAGGGCCCACTGGAGTCCCGCGGCGAGCCAGGCCCAGGACAGCCAGACCAGGAGGAAGCCGGCCGCGAAGAGACCCCCCGGGAAACCGGCGCCCCCGGGGGCCTGCTGGGCCCGCCGTACGGAAAAGAAGAGCAGCATGGGCGTTGCCGAGGGTAGCATCATGGCCACCATCATGATGCTCCACATGGCCCCGGCAGTGAGGAGGTGGGGGAGGCCCGAGGAGAGCGCCCGCGGGACGGCCATCGTCATGTCCGTGCTCGGGCCGTGGGCCATCCCGCCGCCCCGGCGCCAGAGGTCAAACCAGGCGAACGCCGTCAGCCCCGCGATGCCCGCCAGCACGACGGGCCGGTCACTCAAGAGACGCGCCGCCCGCATCGGTCGGGAGTCGACGACCCGCCCGTGGCCTCACGCGGCCCACGAGAAGGGCGCGGAGTGGCCGTTCTTGCCGTCGTTGGAGAACTCGAGGCCGAAGGCCTTGACCCGCGACCTCGTGGCCCTGGCAATCGTCAACGTCGAGTTGGCGGGATGGAACACGCCGGTCAGCCTCGACACCTCCCCCGTGGGGCTCTGCGGCGGGACGAAATCCTCGATCTCGATGTCGGCGGCGCTGCCGATCGTGACGCGGTGCCGGCGGCCGTCATCCTGGTACCGGATCGGCACCGTCTCCACGCCCAACATCTCCCCGATCAGCGGAGCGAGCGCGGCCATCGGGCCGCCCACCTGCCCCGAGAAGACGGCTCCGAGCTTCTCGGCCTGCTGGCGAGACGCCGCGGCGTCCATGAACACACCGACGCGCCAGTTGCCGCTCAGCATCTCACGCGGCGCGTCGGCGAGCACGGCCACGCTGAGATTGCTGACGTCGACGCCGTCCACTTCACCGGAGTCGACGTGAAAGGCGAGGACCACCCGGCACCGCTCGTTGTCGGCGGGCATCGTGAGCCCGGACGTGCTGCACGGGCAGACCATAGTGCAATTGCAGCTCTCAAGATACGTCCCCACAAGGCGCCATGCCATCTCTCCTCACCACCCCTTCCTGGACGTTCGTTTCAGCGCCCGATGCCATCTGGCCTGACTTCCCCCTCCGTCTCCCGGACGCACCCGGGAGCCGTCCCATAGCCCAAGGTCGGCGGTCGCGCCTACCGGACGATGACCACGCCCTTCATCCCCTGCGGTACGTGGACGACACACCAGTAGGTGTAGGTCCCGGGCTTCGTGAAGGTGAGCGCATAGACCTTAGGACCGGGCGCCACCGTGGGGAACAGGATGCCTGAGTTGTAGTAGCCCGCGCCGTTGTGCACGGCCCCGCCGATCGGGCGTGCGGCTTTGGGATGGAAGTAGAACCTGGGCGGGCCCTGGGGCTGCGGCTCGGCGACGATGAACTCCGGCGGCTGCTGGCTTCCCACGAACGTGACGGTGTGGATCTCGAAGGGATCTTTCATGATCCACCGGACGGTGTCCCCGGCCTTGATGGTCACAGCCTCGGGGGCGAACCGGATGACCGAGGCCCGCGCCTCCGCGCTACCGCCGAGAGAAATGGTGTGCACGGTGCCCGTGGTGGCACTCACGCTCGTTTGGACGGTGCCGGCGTCGAGGACCTTGCGCCCGCCCTGCAGCGCCGCGGCCATTCCTCCCCGGGCGATCCGATCGTAGTCGGCCTGCGTCTCCGTCAGCCTGGTCCCCCGAGGTCGCACGATCACCGTGCCGGACATCCCCGGGTGGATCAGGCAGTCGTAGCGGTACTGGCCCGGTGTCGTGAACGTCAGCGTGTAGGTCTTCCCCCTGCCCTCCAGGAAGCCCGAACTGACGACCCCCCGCCCGCCATACGTCCGGCCGCCTTGCGGCAGCGCGATCAGCGGGTTGAACTCGAGCCTGCCGTCCTTCTGCGGGAGCGCGATGCCGGGCGGCTGGGCGCCGGACAGAAACGACACCGTGTGCGCGAACTCCGCGCTCATCGTCCACGCGATGGTATCGCCGGCGTCGATCGCGATCGTGTGCGGGAAGAAGTCCTGCGCCTGGATCCCGTGGTCGGGCGAATCCGCGCCGACCTGCACCTTCCATGCCATGGGTGCCGCCTGTGCGGTGCGGGGTCCGGCGGCGACCCCCGCCGTGAGGACGCAGGCGAGCAGTAGAACGAGGCACCGGGCCATGTGTTCTCCTCCTGGTCTCAGAAGATCGGCTTTATGGACTCGACTTCCTTTATGGCTTCCTCCAGCATCAGGGAAGGCAGGACCCGGACGCTATTCCACTGGGACAATCCGCTCTCGGAGATGAACTGGTCGAGGGCCTCCACCTTCGCCGCCTCGACGACGACGACGGTCACGTGCTCCCTGTTGACCAGGGGGCCCGCGACGATCTTGACCCCGGCCTTGCGCGCCAAATCGGGCATTTCCGGGGCGCGCCTGAGCAAGAGTTCCCGGGTTTTCGAGTTGGACGTCGGGCATGTTTCCGGCGTGTGGGTTGCCAGGAGAACGTAGTGCATTGCCGTCATCTCCTCTCGCGGGCATCGCCCGTCATGTATGTTCCAAAGGACCCATCTTCGCGTCATCACACGACGAGACAGACATTCACCCCGAACGGATCATGCACAGCGCAGGGCTACTGAAACGATGTTCCGAGCGAAGGTGAGGTGGGGCCACGGATCCTCCGTTTCGCCCGCAGCGCCAGGCACGCAGGAACCGGCCCTACGTGTAGAGGGGAGGAGGCACTCTCTCCATGTTCTGGACAGCCTCCTGGACCGACATGGCATAGGAGACCCTCACCGCGTTCCACTGGACCAAGCCGCTCTGGACGATGACATCCTGCACCGCCTCCAGGGTCTCGGACTCCACCACGATAACGGTCTCGTGCTCGGCGCCCAGAATGTACGGGCCGGCAAGGAACTTCACCCCAGCCTCTGGGCCAGACGGGGGGAGTTCGGGAGCGCCCTTGATGAACACCTCGCGGATTCTCGCGTTGGCCGTAGGGCACTGGTCCGGCGGGTGAGTCATCCGGATCACGTACTGACGCATCGGCCCGCCTCCTGAGAGGGTGTCGATCATCCCGGTGGCCGCGCCCTCCGGACACACCGGGAGGAGCGGCGTCAGAGCGAGCCCCCGACCCGGCGCGCACCCAGCGGCGATGTCAGGAGGCCGCACCTCGGCGACCCCTCACACGTAGTGTACACGCCTCCGCCGTTAAGAACGTGTCAATGATGAGGCAGGGGATGTTAAGGATGTGCTAAGGCGACCCCCGTCACCCATCGACCCGCAGGCGATACCCGATGCGCGGCTCCGTCTGGATAATGGACGGGCATGCCGAATCCCGGTCCAGCTTACGGCGCAGGTTGCTGATGTTCACGCGCAGGAGGCCCGTTTGGGTCTGGTAGCCCGGACCCCACACCTCCCGCAGAATCTGGTGCCGTGTGAGGAGCCCGCCTCCGGCCTGGACGAGGAGCTTCAGAATGTCGTACTCCGTCGGGGTGAGCTGGACGACCTCTCCCGAGGCCGTGACCTGGCGCCGCACGACATCCACCTCAACGCTCCCGACCCGAAGGGGAGCTCCACCCGGAGTCGGCGCGACACGCCGCAACAGTGCCCGGAGTCGCGCGTGTAGCTCCCCGATCCCGAAGGGTTTCGTCACATAGTCGTCTGCGCCAGCCTCTAAGGCCTCGACCTTCTCCTCTTCCGCATCCCTGACCGAGAGGACGAGGATCCGCAGCCGCTGCAAATGGTGGAGCCTCCGGATGACGTCGAGGCCGTCCCCGTCCGGGAGGCGGAGGTCGAGGAGGACCACATCGGGCCGCACGACGTGGACGGTTTCCACGGCATCGTGCGCGGTGCTCGCCTCGAAGACGCAATACCCTCGAGCGCGCAGGGCCATGTCCAGCAACCTCCGCATCGCCCTGTCCTCGTCGACGACGAGCACCCGTGGTCCAGGGAGACGCAGGGAGCCTCCCGGCCCCCGCCGCTCCCGGCCGCGGACAGGCGCGGTTTCGCCCAGGGGCGCGCTCTGCTCCCCTACGACGCGCTGAGTACGGCTCTCCATCCTCTCCCCTCTCCTTCTCCGACATGAGGGGGCATCTCGGAAGCCCGGATGAGATATCGGACGGATATCGCCCCGCCGGGATCCCCGACCATCACGGCGCCCGAATGACCCCTGGGGGCAGCGGCCCGCCCCCGTAACGGGCACCGGGGCGCCTGTAGGATGCCGCCGCGGAAGGTAAAGGCAAGTACACGTCCCAACGCTCTTGAGAGGGGGTGGGGGGACCGGCCCTTCGCGGCGCACACTGTCCTTTTCCCTCCTGCCGCGAGCGTCGTCTGACGCTTCTCGCCGGCCCCAGACTACGGGCAGGACTACGGAGCGCTCCCTAAAGTGTCCTTATCATACCATATTCATGGACCACCTGCATCACCGGTGCGGCCTTCTCAGCGATGAGGAATAGGCGGGTGGCGGAGGGTGGTCGGGTGGGGGACGGGTGGGGGGCGGGCAGGCCTGGGCGATCAGGGTGGCAGGTGGCGGGAGCTCGGGCACGGCGGCGACGAGCAGGACGAGCAACAGCACAGCGAGCACGACCGGGAGCCACCGCCAGCGAAGGCGTCAGGAGGAATCGTCG
>Ga0070737_10003748_pt1 | contig 15968 bp, 10 predicted proteins | sample Coa_R1_10_FD_66438 | JGI IMG/M metagenome (GOLD analysis project Ga0070737, IMG submission 66438) | Surface soil microbial communities from Centralia Pennsylvania, which are recovering from an underground coalmine fire - Coalmine... | ecosystem: Environmental > Terrestrial > Soil > Unclassified...
GGGACCGTCAACAAGGCGAGCCTCGTCGATGTCCAGCGCTGGTACCGCGAGCGCGGCGACCTGGCGGCCGAGGTCGATCTCGACCGCGCGGTAGACCCGAGCTTCGTCGACTACGCCCTCGGTCAGCTCGGCCCGTACCGCCAGCCCTGAGCTACGCGCCGTCGGCGGGGCATTCCTGGGCGCCCCCCGGCGGGCGGCGGAGCAGCCCACCCAGCCGCCTTACGTCAGTGCGGCGAGCAGCGCCGCTAGCCGCTCGTCGCCGCCCGCCGGGGGGCGCCAGGCCACCTCCACCACCCACACGCCCTGCTCGCGCAGCTGCTCGGCGAACAACCCCACCCCAACGTTGATCACCCGCGGCGGCTCGTTCAGCAACCGGGCCAGCGCGGACCGCGTCTCCCCCTCGCTCACGCGCCCCTCCCTCGACGACAGCCATCCGTCCTTCACGACGGCGGCCGACCCGCCCCTTCCGCCAGGTGCGCCAGGCTGGCCGCCAGCCGCGCCGCGGCCGCGTTGGTCGAGCAACACCACACCCCGGCGCTCGCCAGCCGCGCCTCCTGGGCCGACAGCCGCTGGGGGTCCTCCTCCGTGCCGCACACCCAGGCCACCACAGGCAGCGCGCGCCCCTCGGCCTCCGCCCGGGCGCGGGCAGCCGCAATCGCCGGGGCCAGCGCACCGGCGGGGTCGGCGTGCGCCGCCCGCCCGAGCACCACGTCCAGCAGCAGCACGGCCACGCTCGGGTCGGCCGCCTCCTGATGCAAGCGCGCCAGCCGTTCGCGCGGATCGATCATCGGGTGCGGCCGCCCACGGGTGAACTCATCGGCGCCCAGGTCCACGACCGTGTGCTCGCGCGACGCCCGTGGGTCGGCCAGCGCCGGCCCGGCGTCGCCGCCCAGATTCGACCACACGGGCCCAAGCCGCTGGTGCAGCACAAGCGCCGCCTCGTGCGCTAGCGTGCCACCGCTGAACAGCCCGCGGACGTACCGCTGGCCGGGCGCGAATCGCGGTGCCTCCGGCTGCGGCTCGGTCGCGTCCTCGGCGGGCACCGTGCCGCCGGCCAGCCGCACTGCGGCGTGCGCCGCCTCATCGAGCGTGACGGCCGGCACCGCCCCCGCTGCGCGAGCCGGGGCGGGATCGGCGCCGAGCAGGCAGGCGACCACCGGCTTGCCGAGCCGCGGCAGCCGCGCGTACAGCGCCGCCGCGGTGCGCGGCCCGGGCGGCTTGGACACGACCACGATGACCGCCGTGTCGGGGTCGGCGGCCAGGGCGTCGAGCGCCTGGAACGTGCTGAGCCCCGCCACCGCGTCGCTCAGGTCGCGCCCGCCCACGCCGATGCCGTGCGACAGCCCCAACCCCGCGCGGTGTACCAACGTGGCGACGGCCTGCAACCCCGTGCCCGAGGCGGCCACCACGCCGACGGGACCGCGGCGCACCACGTTGGCGAAGCCCAGCCCGACGCCGCCGAGGTACACCGTCCCGCAGTCCGGCCCCATCAGCAGGAGTCCCTTCGCGCGGGCCAGGCGCTTGAGGTCGATCTCGGCCTCTAGCGACACGTTGTCGCTGAACAGCAGCACGTGCAGCCCGCGCCGCAGCGCCTGCTTAGCCTCGTAGTGGGCATACGGGCCGGGCACGGAGATCAGCGCCAGGTTGGCCGTGGGGAACCGCTGGCACGCCGCCTCGATCGTACGCGGGGTCTCGGGCGCCCCCGCCGCGCTCGGACCCGCCCCCGTCTCGGTGCTGGCCAGCAGCCGCTCGGCCGCGGCGAGGGCCGCCTCGGCGGCGTCGGCCGTCTCGGCCTGGACGGCGATCACCAGGTCGTCGGGGCGGATCGGCGCCGCGTCCGCGGGGGCGAGTAGGCGTGCCTCGCACAGCAGCTCGCGGTTCGCCGCGGTGCCCATCATCGCCGCCGCGCGCCGCACGCCCGGCAGCGCTTCGAGCTGGCTGGACAGCGCCATCAGGCGCACCGAGTCGTAGTACTGACCGGATCGCACGCGGTGTCGCGTGATCATCATCCTGCTCGGCTCGCGATCGGGCGGATAGCGCCACCGGCTGCGGGCGCGGCGGCCGGCTGCATGATAACAGGTTTCGCCCGACTCGCCGCCGCGCTCGCGCTTGTGCGAAGCGCCCAACCGCGCGGAGCCAACGTTGGCGGGTTTGTCCAGACACCCGCTACCAACGGGTCCCTACAATCCTCGGAGAGTAGTACAATGCGCGCAACAGCGGCGACCGCCCGGGTATAGCGTTCTCCAGGCACCGGCATGCCCCTCGCCACGGGCGGTCCTAGCGGCGCGGAGAGACAGTGATGCGAACCCGTCACCTGCTGGTCGTGGCCCTGTGCGCGCTCGTCCTGGCGGCCTGTGGGCCGGCTGCTGGAACGGGCAGCGCTCCGAGCAAGCCTGCGGCGGGCGCCTTGGGCGGCCAGGCCGGCGCGCCCGCCGCCGCGGCCCCGACGGCCGCCCCAGCGGCGAGCGCTCCCAGTGCGGCGCCGGCCGGCGAGCCGATCACCTTTGCCCTGGACTGGATCATCTTCGGGCGCCACTCGGGCTTCTTCGCCGCGCTCGACAAAGGCTTCTACGCTCAGGAGGGGTTGAACGTCAGCATCGTGCGCGGCTTCGGCGGCGCCGACGCCATCAAGCGCGCCGCCAGCGGCCAGGCCCAGTTCGTGTTCGGCGACGTGCCGTACCTGTTCGTGGCGCGCGCCAACGAGGACCTGATGGTCAAGACCATCGCCTCGGTGTACAACCGCACCCCACACATCCTGTGGTTCTTCGCCGACCGCGGGATCAGCATGCCCAAAGACCTGGAGGGCCGCACCTTGAGCGCGCCCGCCGGCGATGCCATCCGCTCGATGTTCCCGGCGTTCGCCAAAGCCGCGGGCATCGACAACAGCAAGGTCAACTGGCAGACGATCGACCCCACGGCCAAGTACCCCCTGATGATGTCGGGGCAGGCGGAGGTATCCACCGAGTTCCTCACGGCGCTGCCGGTCCTCGAGCGCCAGGCGGCCGAGGTGGGGCGCACTCTCCAGGTCATGCGCTTCAGCGACTACGGCGCCGATCTGTACGGCAACTCGCTGATGACCACCGACGCCTACATCGCCGAGAAACCCGACGTGGTGCGCCGCTTCGTGGCCGCCACCCTGCGCGGGCTGGAGTGGGCGTTCCAGAACCCCGACGAGGCGGCCGCCATCCTCAAGAAGTACAACCCCGAGGTCGACCCGGCTATCGCCCGCCAGGAGGTCACCATCCTCCAGGAACTGGCGGTCACCGAGGAGACCCGCGCCAACGGGCTCGGCTACTTCTCGCCAGAGCGCATGCGCCGCAACCGCGACCTGGTCGCAGCGGCCTACACGCTGAACCGGCCGATCGAGCCGGAGGAGGTATACACGCTGGAGTTCTTACCCCGCCGCTGAGCGGGCCTCCAGCGCGCGAGCCCGCCGCCACACGCGGGGGCGACACTCCACGGGCGTGTCGCGCAGCGCGCCCGGACCAATGGGAGCCGCGGTGATCGAGATACGCGACCTGAGCAAGACCTACCTCACGCGCGACGGAGAGCGCGTCCACGCCCTCGACCGTATCACGCTCGCCGTCGCGCCCAACGAGTTCGTCGCCCTGGTCGGGGCCAGCGGTTGTGGCAAGAGCACGCTGCTCAAGATCGTCGCCGGGCTGATCCCCTGGGACAGCGGCGCCGCGCTGGTCAACGGGCGCCCCGTCGGCGGCCCGCGGCCGGATGTCGGCCTCATGTTCCAGACCTCCGTGTTGGTGCCCTGGCGCGACGTGCTGGACAACGTGCTGCTCTCCGTCGAGCTGCTCGGCCGGCCGCGCGCCGCATATGTCGAGACGGCGCGGCAGCTGCTGGAGATGGTCGGCCTCGCGGGGTTCGCTCACAAGCGGCCCACCGAGCTCTCGGGCGGCATGCAGCAGCGCGTGGCGCTGTGCCGCGCGCTGGTCAATGACCCGGTGCTGCTGCTGATGGACGAGCCGTTCGCCGCGCTGGACGCCATCACCCGCGACGAGCTGGGCCTCGAGCTGCTGCGCATCTGGGAGGAGCGCCGCAAGACCGTGCTGTTCGTCACCCACGGCATCAGCGAGGCGGTGATGCTGGCCGACCGCGTGGTGGTCATGACGCCGCGGCCCGGCACGATCGCCGCCGAGTTTCCCATCGCGCTGCCACGCCCGCGGCCGCCGGAAATGGAGTACTCGCCGCAGTTCGTCGAGTACGTCCACGCGATCAAGGACACCATCTTCGGCCGGGGCCGCGCGACCGCCGGGCGCGGCGCCAGCGAACGGCTGGTGGCGCCATGAGCGAGAGCAGCGCGTCGCTGACCCCCGCCCTGCCGCCCGAGACGCGCGCGACGCCGCGGCCGCTGCCCCGCTGGCTGCGCCACCACGGGCCGCCACTGGTGACGTTCCTGCTGCTGCTGGTGGCCTGGCAGGTGCTGGTGCCCCTGCTGCGCGTTCCCCCGTTCATCTTGCCGCCGCCGTCGCTGATCTGGTCGCGCACGCTCGACTTCGGCGTGCCGATGCTGCTCGGCCACCTGTGGACCACGCTGTACGAGGTCGTCGCCGGCTTCGCGCTCGCCGTGGTAGTAGCCATCCCACTGGCGCTGCTGATCGCCAGCGCGCCCGCCCTACGCAACACGATCCTGCCGCTGCTGGTCTCCTCCCAGTCGATCCCCAAGGTGGCGATCGCGCCGCTAGTCCTCATCTGGGTCGGCTACGGCGAGCTGCCCAAGATCATCATCGCCGCGCTGGTCGCCTTCTTCCCCGTGGTGGTGGACACGGCGCAGGGGCTCCAGCTCGTCCCGCGCGAGCTGCTGGATCTCGCGCACAGCCTCACCCACAATCGCCTGCGGATCTTCTTCAAGATCCGCTTCCCGGCCGCGCTGCCGTACTTCTTCGCCTCGCTCAAGGTGGCCATCAGCCTCGCCGTCGTGGGCGCAGTGATCGGCGAGTTCGTCGGCTCCAACGCCGGGCTCGGCTACCTGGTGCTCGTCGCCATGGCCCAGGCGAACACGGCCCTCGCGTTCGGCGCCCTGGTGCTGCTCAGCCTGTTGGGCATCGTGTTGTTCGAGATCGTGGCGCTCGTCGAGCGCCTGGTGTGTCCGTGGTACGCCCATGATTGAGTCGTTCGATCCCCCGCCCTGCCTGCTGTTGGGCCCCGGCCCGAGCAACGCCGAGCCGCGCGTGCTCCAGGCGCAGGCGCGGGCGCTGCTCGGCCAGTTCGACCCGCGCTTCACCGCCGTGATGAACGAGGTCATGGCGCTCGCCCGCGCCGTGTTCCAGACCCGCAACGAGCGCACGTTCCCCGTGTCGGGCACCTCCCGCGCCGGCATCGAGGCGGTGATGGCCAGCGTGATCGAGGAGGGCGACCGCGTGGTAGTCGGCAGCTGCGGGCGCTTCGGCTGGCTACTGGAGGACATCGCCCGCCGCTACCGCGCCGAGGTGCGCGTGGTGGAGGCGCCGTGGGGCGAGCCGATCGACCCCGACGCCGTGCGCCGCGCGCTGGGCGAGGCACCCACCAAGTGCGTGGCGCTCGTCCACGGCGAGACCTCGACCGGCGTGCTCCAACCGCTGGAGGTGATCGCCGCCGCCTGCCGCGAGCACGACGCGCTGCTGCTGGTCGATGCCGTGGTCACTCTCGGCGGCTGTGAGGTGGCGGTCGACGCCATGGGTTGGGACGCGGCAATGGCGGGCACGCAGAAGTGCCTCGGCGGGCCGTCGGGTATGGCGCCGATCACCTACAACGCCCGCGTCGAGGCGGTCATCGCGGCGCGCCGCACGCCCGTGGCCAGCAACTACCTCGACCTCGTGCAGCTGCAACGCTACTGGAGCCCCGAGCGCTGGAACCACCACACCGTGCCTACCAGTCTGGTGTACGGCCTGCACGAGATGCTGCGGCTGGTGCTCGCCGAGGGCCTCGCCGCGCGCTGGGAGCGCCACCGCCGCGTGGGCCGCGCCATGGCCGCCGGGCTGGCGGCACTCGGCCTGCGGCGGTTCGGCAACGCGGCCTACGCGCTGCCGTTCCTGACCCCGGTCTGGGTGCCAGAGGGCGTCGACGACGCCGCCGTGCGCGCGGCGCTGCTATACGACCACGGCATCGAGATCGGCACCGCGTTCGGGCCGCTGGCCGGCCGCATCTGGCGGATCGGTACGCTCGGGTACAACGCGCGCATGGAGAGCGTGCGCCGCCTGCTGGCTGCGTTGGAGGTCGTGCTCCCCGCGCACGGCTTCGCGGTGCCGCGCGGCGAGGCGATCGCCGCCGCCGAGACCGCCTACGCCAGCGCCCCACCCGCCGCCCCGCCTCCCGACCCCCACGGCCGGCTGGCCCCCACGGCCGAGGCTACCAACCGGTAGCGCGCGCATGTACGACCTCATCGTGCGCGGCGGAACGCTGGTCACCGAGAGCGGCGTGTTCGCCGCCGCCGTGGCCATCCGCGACGGGCGCATCGCCGCGCTGCTCGCCCCCGACGAGCCCGCCGGCGCCCACGCCGAGCTGGACGCGCGCGGCTGCCACGTGTTCCCCGGGGTCGTCGACGCGCACGTGCACCTGAACGAGCCGGGCCGCACCGCCTGGGAGGGCTACGCCACCGGCACGCGCGCGGCAGCGGTGGGCGGCACGACGACCGTCCTGGACATGCCGCTCAACTGCCTGCCGCCCACGCTCGACGCGGCCGCGCTGGCGACCAAGCGCGCGGCGGTCGGCAGCCAGGCGGTGATCGACTACGCCCACTGGGGCGGGCTCACGCCGCTGAACCTGCCGGCGCTGCCCGAGCTGTTCGCCGGGGGGGTAGTGGGCGTCAAGGCGTTCATGTGCGCCAGTGGGGTGCCCGAGTTCCCCGCCGCCGACGATGCCACCCTGTTCCGCGGCTTCCAGCAGGCGGCGCGGCTGGGCGGTATCGTGGCGGTGCACGCCGAGAACGACGGCCTCGCGCGCGCGCTGGGCGAGGCGCTGCGCGCCGAGGGCCATCACGAGCCCACCGCCTGGGCCGCGAGCCGCCCGCCGAGCTGCGAGCTGGAGGCCGTCCAGCGCGCGCTGCTCCTGGCGCGCGAGGCGGGCGCCCGCGTCCACTTCGTGCACCTCAGCACCGCCGCGGCGGTGCGGGCGGTGGCCGCGGCCCGGGCGCAGGGTGTGCGCGCCACCTGCGAGACCTGCCCCCACTACCTGACGTTCGACAGCGAGGAGCTGACCCGCCAGGGTGCCCGCGTGAAGTGCGCGCCGCCGCTGCGCCCGCGCGCCGAGGTCGAGGCGCTGTGGGCCTGCGTGCGCGCCGGGCTGGTGGACCTGATCGCCTCCGACCACTCGCCCTGCACGCCCGCCGACAAGCGCGGCGACATCTGGCAGGCGTGGGGCGGCATCGACGGGCTCCAGACCACCCTGGCCGCGGTGCTCACCGAGGGCGTGGCCCGCCGCGGCCTGCCGCTGCCCGCGGTCGCGCGGCTGCTGGCGGGCGCCCCCGCGCGGCTGTTCGGGCTGTGGCCCCGCAAGGGCGCCCTGGCCGTCGGGGCGGACGCTGACCTGGCGCTCGTCGATCTCGACGCCGAGTGGGTGCTCAGCGAGGGGATGCAGCAGACGCGCAACCGCCAGAGCCCGTACCTCGGCCGTCGCTTCCAGGGCCGCGTGGTGGCCACGCTGGTGCGCGGAGTGGTCGTCGCCCGTGACGGCGAGCCGGTGGCGCCCGCCGGCCACGGTCAGCTCCTTTGCCCCCAGCCCCCTGCGATCGCCCCCGCCACGCCCTGACGCCCCCCAGCGTCGCGCCGCACGGAACGGCGCTCAACCGCCACGAGCCCCCGCCGATTATGGCAGTGTCACCTCGCCAAGCCGCTCGCCTGTCACACGCGCCAGCCGGTGGGGTGCCGCCTGGACAACGCGATCACGATCGGTCGAGCGGCGGCGTCTCAAGGAAAGGAGAGGGCATGGCGACTCTGGTGGGGGGATTGCGGACCAGTCTGCGAGCCAAGATCCTGGCGCTCGTCTGTAGCGGCGCGCTGCTGGTGCTGCTGGTCTCGTTGCTGTTCGCCGTCCAGGCACGGCAGTACCTGCAAGCCCAGATCCTGCGCGACCAGGAAGCCACCGCCAAAGCGTACGCCAGCATGGTGGAAGAGTACCTCAACGGCTCGCGCGGCATCGTCGAGAGCCTGGCCCAGATGCCCGAGGTGCGCGCGCCGCTGACCCTCGACGCGGTCGACCCCGCGCTGCGCGGTGTACCCCAGGAGGTCGATTCGGCCCGCCGCGGCATCCTCGGCGCCGTGGTGCGCACCATGCCGCGGTTCAACTCCTCGGTCGTCCTCACCCTCAACGGCGACATCTACCTCATGGAGCCGTACCCGCGGCAGCTCAGCATGAATACCCCCACCCTGGCCAGCCGCGACTACTACCAGCGCGTGCTGGCCACCGGCGCGACGGCGTGGGGCGACGTGACGCTCTCGCCCGCGACGGGGCTGCCCACCGCCACGGTCGCCACGCCTCTCAAGGACGACAGCGGCAACCTGATCGCGGTGCTGGGCGGCCCGATGAACCTGGCAGCCCTGGGCGAGACCGCCACCGCCGTCAAGCCCAGCGACGACGTCGACCTGCTGCTGTTCGACAGCCGCGGCGTGCCGATCGTCTACCCCGACGAGGAGCGCCGCTTGGCCGCGCAGCCGCTGACCGACCTGCCGTATGTCGCGCGCGCTCTCCAAGGGCAGCTGGGCTCGCTGGCCTTCTACAACCCGCTCACCCAGCGCGATGAGTTCGCCACCACCGTGCCGATCGCCAGCTCGGGCTGGTTCGCCGCGGTCACCCAGTCGCAGGCGGCGGCGTTCGCTGGGCTGCACCGCCTGCTGGCGCTGCTCGTCGGCGTCGCCGGGGCCGCCGCGCTGGTGCTCGGCGGGGCCGGGTGGCTCCTCGCCCGCTCGATCGCCCAGGCCGTCGGCCAGGTGCAACGCGCGGCCCAGGGCATCGCCGCGGGCGACCTCGACCAGGCCCTGACGGTGCGCTCGCGCGACGAGATCGGCCAGATGGCCGAGTCGTTCCGCAGCATGGTCGCCTACCTGAAGCGGATGGCCGCCGCGGCCAGCGCGATCGCCGAGGGCAACCTGCGCCACGCGATCGAACCCCAGTCGCCGCGTGACCAGCTCGGGCTGGCGTTCCAGCGCATGACCCGCCAGCTCCAGGAGCTGCTCGACCGCATCCACGACTCCGCCGATACGCTCGCCCGCAGCAGCGAGCAGCTCGGGGGCGCCGTTACCACCACCCGCGCGGCCGTCCAGGAGGTCACCGCCAGCGTGCAGCAGATGGCCAGCGGCGCGCAGCAGACGCACGCCTCGGTCCGCCGCACCACCGACGCCGTGGACCAGCTCGCGCAGGCGATCGACGGTATCGCCCGCGGCGCCTCCGAGCAGGCGCAGCAGGTCCAGACCACCTCGGCGACCGTCACCCGTATGGCGACCGACGTCGACCAGGTCGCCGCGCGCGCCACGGCGGTCGCCCAGGCCAGCGAGGAGGCCCGTGCCTCCGCCCAGCAGGGCGCCCGCGCCGTGCAGGACACCGTGCAGGGCATGGGCGAGATCAAGGCCGTGGTCACTCAGGCCGCCGCGCGTGTGGCCGAGCTCGGTCAGCTCGGCGAGCGCATCGGGGCCGTGGTGGAGACCATCGACGACATCGCCGAGCAGACGAATCTGCTGGCCCTCAACGCCGCCATCGAGGCCGCCCGCGCCGGCGAGCACGGCCGCGGCTTCGCCGTCGTGGCCGACGAGGTACGCAAGCTAGCCGAGCGCAGCCAACGCGAGACGAAGGCGATCGCCGAGCTGATCCGAGCGGTGCAGCAGGGGACGCGGGAGGCCGTGGCCGCGATGGAGCAGGGCGCCCAGCGCGTCGAGGCCGGCACCCTGCAGGCCGATGCCGCCGGCGAGGCGCTTGCCGCCATCCTGCGCGCCGCCGAGCAGACCGTCGACCAGGTGACCGGCATCGCCACCGCCGCCCAGGAGCTGGCGCGAGGCGCCCGCAGCGTGGTGGATGCCATGGCCAGTATCTCTGCGGTAGTCGAGGAGAACTCCGCCGCTACCGAGCAGATGTCCGCCCAGGCCGGCGAGGTCAACGACATCGTGCAGTCGATCGCTGCGGTCACCGAGCAGAACAGCGCCGCCACCAGCACCGTGGCCGCCAGCATCCAGGGCATCGAGGGCCAAGTCCAGGCCATCGCCACGGAGGCCGAGGAGCTGGCCCAGACGGCCGCCGAGCTGCGCGCGCTAGTCAGCCGCTTCGAGCGCCGCGACGAGCCCGCGACCCGGCCCACGGCCGCGCCGGTCGAGCGCCGACCCCTCCTGGCGCGGGTGAGCTAGGCCGGCGCCGCCCCTACCCCTATCCCCTCTCCCACGCGCGGGGGAGGGGATAATGTTCTCTCCACCCCCTGGGGGTGGGGACTAGCGAGCACGCGCCAGCGACACGGGCCGCCCCTTCCCCACTCGGGGGCGGAGGGCATGGGAGGAAGGCACTGGTACGCATCGTGCGCCCTCGCGCTTGATACCATGGTCGCGGAGGTGCGCACGGTGCTCAGTCGCGACACCGCCCAACCGGGCTGGCGGGATCCGCGTTACGATCTGCCCGAGGGCCCGCCCTTGGGCGCGCTACCTCGCGACGACGGCCGCTGCGAGTTCCGCGTTTGGGCGCCAGGCTGCCAGGAGATCACCTTGCACCTGCTGGCCCCGCGCGAGCGGGTCGTTCCGCTGGCCCCCGAGCCGCGCGGCTACTTCGCTGCCGTGGTGGACGCCGTGCCCCCCGGTGCCTTGTACCGCTACCGTCTCGACGGCGACCGCGAGCGGCCCGACCCAGCGTCGCGCTACCAGCCGGAAGGGCCCCATGGGCCGTCGGCGGTGGTCGACCCGCGCGCCTTCCGCTGGACGGACCACGCCTGGCGCGGCGTGCCCCAGGCGGCGCTCGTGTTCTACGAGTTGCACGTGGGGACCTTCACGCCCGAGGGCACCTTCGACGCCATCATCCCGCACCTGCCGGCGCTGCGCGAGCTGGGCGTGACGGCTATCGAGCTGATGCCCGTGGCGCAGTTCCCCGGCGCGCGCAACTGGGGCTACGACGGCGTGCTGCCGTTCGCCGTGCAGAACACCTACGGCGGGCCCGAGGGCCTGCGGCGCCTGGTCGACGCCTGCCACGCCCAGGGGCTCGCCGTGTTCCTCGACGTGGTCTACAACCACCTGGGCCCCGAGGGGAACTACCTCGCCGACTTCGGGCCGTATTTCACCGACATCTACCGCACGCCCTGGGGCGCGGCGCTCAACTTCGACCAGGCCCACAGCGACGAGGTGCGCCACTTCTTCGTCTACAACGGCCTACACTGGCTGCGCGAGTACCACCTCGACGGCTTCCGGGTGGACGCGGTCCACGCCATCCTCGATCGGTCCGCCTACACGTTCCTGCAGCAGTGGAACGCCGCGATGCACCGCGAGGGGCGCCGCCGCGGCTGGCCGGTGGTCACGGTGGCTGAGAGCGACCTGAACGACGCCCGCGTGCTCCGCCCCGTCGAGGCCGGCGGCTGGGGCTTCGACGCCCAGTGGGCCGACGATTTCCACCACGCGCTGCACGCCCTGCTCACCAGCGAGCGCGACGGCTACTACGCCGATTACGGCGCGGTAGACGACCTGGCCCAGACCCTGCGCGCCGGCTGGCGCTACCGTGGCCACTACTCGGCGTACCGCCGGCGGCGCCACGGCAACGACCCGGCGGACCGACCGGCCTGGCAATTCGTGTACTGCACGCAGAACCACGACCAGGTGGGCAACCGCGCGCGCGGCGAGCGCCTGAGCACGCTGCTGCCCTTCCCCGCGCTGAAGCTGGCCGCCGGCGCGCTGCTCCTGGCGCCCTGCCTGCCGCTGCTGTTCATGGGCGAGGAGTACGGCGAGTCGCAGCCGTTCCCCTACTTCACCAGCCACACCGATCCAGCGCTGGCCGCCGCCGTGAGCCGCGGCCGCCGCGAGGAGTTCGCCGCCTTCGCCTGGCAGGGCGCGGTGCCCGACCCGCAGGCCGAGGCGACTTTCCTGAGCGCGCGCCTCCAGCACGAGCTAGCCGCGGCCGGCGAGCACCGCCTCTTGCGCGAGTGGTACCGCACCCTGCTGCGGCTGCGGCGCGAGCTGCCCGCGCTGGCCACGCTCGACCGCGAGCGCCTCGGGGTGTGGACCGACGAGCGCGTGCTGGTACTGCAGCGCTGGGCCGAGGGGCAGACGGTGGCCGCCGTGTTCGCCTTCCGCGACGCCCCGACGGCGACCACCATTCCGCTGCCGGCAGGTGGGTGGCGCCGGGTGCTCGACGCGGCCGAGCCCCGCTGGGGCGGCGCGGGCCCCACGCTGCCCGAGCGGGTGGAGTCCACCGGGGCCCTCGTGCTCACGCTGGCACCGTGGGCTTGCGCCCTGCTAGTGCGCGAGGGCCCCTGACCGCGCGCCAGGCGAGCGGCGGCCGCCGCCGTATACTATGGGCAATGCGCGGCGCCGTTGCCGGCTGGCGCGGCGTCGCATCCCGGGACCTGAATGAACCGTTTCGTCTGTATCCACGGGCATTTCTACCAGCCGCCGCGCGAGAACCCCTGGCTGGGCGCCATCGAGCTCCAGGACTCGGCCGCCCCCTACCACGACTGGAACGAGCGGATCACCGCCGAGTGCTACGCGCCCAACGCCCACTCGCGCATCCTGGACGCCAGCGGGCGGATCCGCCAGATCGTGAACAACTACGCGCGCATCAGCTTCAACTTCGGCCCCACCCTGCTCTCGTGGCTGGAAGAGCACGCGCCGGACACCTACGCCGCCCTGCTCGCCGCCGACCGCGAGAGCCAGCAGCGCTTCGGCGGCCACGGCTCGGCACTGGCCCAGGCCTACAACCACCTGATCCTGCCGTTGGCCAACGCGCGCGACAAGCGCACGCAGGTGGTCTGGGGCGTGTACGACTTCACCGCGCGGTTCGGCCGTCCGCCGGAGGGGCTGTGGCTGCCGGAGACAGCGGTGGACCTGGAGTCGCTCGACCTGCTGGCCGAGCACGGCGTGCGGTTCACCATCCTCGCCCCGCACCAGGCGCGGCGGGTGCGGCCGCTGGACGGCGGGCCGTGGCAGGAGGTCGGCGGCGGCACCATCGCCCCCCACCAGCCGTACCTCGTGCGGCTGCCCTCGGGGCGGGCGCTCGCGGTGTTCTTCTACGACGGCCCGATCGCCCGCGCCGTCGCCTTCGAGGGGCTGCTGAGCAACGGTGAGCAGTTCGCGCACCGCCTGCTCGGCGGCTTCGGCCCCGGCGACGGCCCCCAGCTCGTGCACATCGCTACCGACGGCGAGACCTACGGCCACCACCACCGCCACGGCGACATGGCGCTCGCCTACGCGCTGCACTACCTGGAGGAGCACGGGCTGGCGCGGCTGACCAACTACGGCGCGTACCTGGAGCGGTTTCCGCCGACCCACGAGGTGGAGATCGCCGAGCACACCTCCTGGAGCTGCGCCCACGGGGTGGAGCGCTGGCGCGCCGACTGCGGCTGCGCGAGCGGTGGGCATCCCGGCTGGAACCAGGCATGGCGGGGGCCGCTGCGCGCAGCGCTCGACTGGCTGCGCGACGCGCTGGCCGCCGGCTACGAGCGGGTGGGCGCCCGCTACTTCCGCGATCCGTGGGCGGCGCGCGACGCCTACATCGCGGTGATCCTCGATCGGTCGACCGCCAGCGTCGATGCGTTCCTCGCGTGCCAGGCGCCGCGCCCGCTGACCCCCGCCGAGCAGACCACCGCGCTCAAACTGCTGGAGATGCAGCGGCACGCGCTGCTGATGTACACCAGCTGCGGCTGGTTCTTCGACGAGCTGTCAGGTATCGAGACCGTCCAGTGCCTCGCCTACGCCGGCCGCGCGCTCCAGCTCGCCCGCGAGGTGTTCAGCGACGGCGGCGAGGGCCGCTACGGCGAGCAGCTCGAGGCCCCGTTCGACACGGGCGCGGGCGCGGGCAGCACCTGGCACGCCACGCTGGAGGCCGGCTTTCTGGACCGGCTGGCGGCCGCGCGCAGCAACCTCCCGGAGATGGGCGATGGCCGCCAGATCTTCGAGCGGTTCGTGCGCCCCGCCATGGTCGATCTGACGAAGGTCGCCGCGCACTACGCCGTCAGCTCGCTGTTCGAGGACTACCCCGCTCGCGCCCGCGTGTACGGCTACACGGTCGAGCGCGACGACTACCGCCAGCTGGAGGCGGGCCGCGTGCGACTAGGGGTCGGCCGCGCGCGGTTCACCTCTACGATCACGCGCGAGAGCGCCGCGCTGTGCTTCGGCGTGCTGCACTTCGGCGACCACAACGTCAGCGGCGGCGTGTGCCCCTACCAGGGCGAAGAGGCCTACGGGCGCCTGGTCGAGGAGCTGAGCGCCAGCTTCGCGCGCGCCGATCTCGCCGAGGTGCTGCGCACCCTCGACCGCCGCTGCGGCAGCGCCACTTACTCGCTGCGCGCCCTGTTCCGCGACGAGCAGCGCACCATTCTCCAGGCGATCCTGGACTCGACGCTGGCCGAGGCCGAGGGCGCCTACCGCCAGATCTACGAGCACCACGCGGCGCTGATGCGCTTCCTGGCCGACCTGCACGCCCCACTGCCGGCGGCGCTGCGGGCCAGCGCGGAGTTCGTGCTCAACACCGACCTGCGCCGCGCCCTGGCCGTCGAGCTGCCGAGCCCCGAGGAGGTGCAGCGCCTGTTGGCCGAGGCGCGGCTGTGGGGCGTGGAGCTGGCGCGCGACGCGCTGGCCTACGTGGCCCGCCGGGGCCTCCGCCGCCAGGCCGAGGCGTTCCGCGAGGCGCCGCTCGACCTCGAGCAGCTGCGCCGCTTCGAGCAGACCGTGGCCGTGGCACAGATGCTGCCGTTCGAGGTCGATCTGTGGCGCGCGCAGAACGCCTACTGGGCGGTGCTCCAGCAGCACTACCCCGCGTGCCAGGCCGCCGCCCAGCGGGGCGATGCGGCCGCCGCGGCTTGGCTGGCCGCTTTCCGCGCGCTGGGCGAGCGGCTGCGCGTGCGTATCGACTAGGGCGGCTTTTCCCGGGCTGGGCCGATCGTTGTCCAGCACGGCGGGCCCGCCGTGCTGACTGATGGCTCACTCGGCCTGCGTAGGACGGTAAGCGCCGCGCCCGGCCCTCTCGACAACGTCATACGTCATTAAGGAGGCGATCCTGCGCGTCCCTACCGCCACCTACCGCTTGCAGTTCCACGCGGGCTTCCCCCTAGCGGACGCCACCGCGCTGGTGCCCTACCTGGCCGCGCTGGGCGTCGGGGCGCTGTACGCCTCGCCGCTGTTCGCCGCGCGCCCCGGCAGCATGCACGGCTACGACGTGACCGACCCCGCACAGATCAACCCCGAGCTGGGCGGGCAGGCCGCCTTCGACGCCCTGGCCGCCGCCCTGCGCGCCCACGGGCTGGGCCTGCTCCTGGACATCGTGCCCAACCACATGGCCGCCTCGCCCGATAACCCGTGGTGGTACGACGTCCTCCAGCTCGGCCGCCACTCGCCGTACGCCACGTTCTTCGATATCGACTGGCGGCCCGGTCCCGCGGGCCTGCACGAGCGCGTGCTGCTGCCCATCCTCGGCGCGCCGCTGCGGCGGGTGCTGCGGCGCGGAGAGCTGCGCCTCGTGCTCGACGTGAGTGGCCTGGGCCTGCGCTACTACGACTGGCGCCTGCCGCTCGGCCCGCGCTCGTTGCGCACGCTGCTGCGCCCCGCGGTCTGGCACGGGCTCGCCCGCGCCCTGGCCGCGGCCGGGGCGGAGCCCGCCGACGCGCGCCAGCTGGCCGCGCTGTGCGCCACCCTGCCCGACGACGACCGCGAACGCCTCGCCGCGCTCCAGGCCGGGCTCGGGCGCCTGTACACGACCGCGCCGGCGGCGCGCCGCTACCTCGACGCGCGGCTGGCCACCTGGAACGGCCGGCCTGGAGCGCCGCGCACGCTGCTCCCCCTGCAGCGCGTGCTCGCCCAGCAGGCGTACCG
>Ga0070737_10003749_pt1 | contig 15961 bp, 13 predicted proteins | sample Coa_R1_10_FD_66438 | JGI IMG/M metagenome (GOLD analysis project Ga0070737, IMG submission 66438) | Surface soil microbial communities from Centralia Pennsylvania, which are recovering from an underground coalmine fire - Coalmine... | ecosystem: Environmental > Terrestrial > Soil > Unclassified...
TTACCAGCGGTAGTGCGCGAAGGCCTTGTTGGCCTCGGCCATACGGTGGACGTCTTCCTTCTTCTTCATTGCCGCGCCACGGCCGTTGGCCGCGTCCAGCAGCTCGGCCGTCAGCTTCTCGACCATGCCCTTTTCGCCACGCGAGCGGCCGTAGCTCACCAGCCAGCGAATGGCCAGCGAAGTCCGGCGCTCCGGGTTCACTTCGATCGGCACCTGGTAGTTCGCACCGCCAACACGGCGGCTCTTCACTTCCAGCATCGGCTTCACGTTCTCGACAGCCTTCTTGAACAGCTTCAGGGCCTCGTCGCCGCCCTTCTGCTCGAGGTTCGTCATCGCCTCGTAGAAAATCTTCTGTGCGGTCGACTTTTTGCCGCCCCACATCATGCTGTTCACAAACTTCGTTACCAGGGTCGACTGGTAAATCGGGTCGGCTGCGACCTCACGCTTGGCAATGTGACCTTTTCTCGGCATCCTGCTTCTCTCTTCTTCCCCCGGCGCGGTGAACCTCTCACGCATCCGAGCTTGTCGTCTTGCTTGCTTTTATTCGATGTCCGAGGGGGCGAAAAGCAGCTTTTCTGCCCACTCGGCACCGCAACGGCAGACCTACTTTGCGGCCGCCTTCGGACGCTTCGCGCCGTACTTCGAGCGGCTCTGCATCCGCTTGGCCACGCCCACCGAATCCAGCGTGCCGCGCACGACGTGATACCGCACACCCGGCAGATCCTTCACACGTCCGCCGCGGATCAGCACGATCGAGTGCTCCTGCAGGTTGTGGCCGATACCCGGGATGTAGGTCGTCACTTCGATTCCATTGGTCAGGCGAACACGCGCGACCTTACGCAACGCGGAGTTCGGCTTCTTGGGGGTCTGGGTGTACACGCGGGTGCACACACCGCGGCGCTGCGGCGATCCCTGCAAGGCAGGCGATGCCGTCTTATACCGGGTCGGCGTCCGACCCTGCTTGACGAGCTGGTGAAATGTAGGCACTTCGAAACTCCTTGCTGCCAGTCCGGACGGCGGCTTCCACCACCTCCGGAGCTATCCGACTTCCCTTGTCAGAACGCTGTGCAGGGCAGCACGTTCACTCTTCTTCCGGGGTGCGGCCTTAAACCTCACCGCACACACAAAAGGCGGAGCCCGCAAGCGCGCTCCGGCGAACTCCTGAATCCTGCACGCGGCCAAACCTAAAAACTTCGGCAAACCACGCGGTACTACATAAAATCCAAACGCTAAGGCTGAGGAGAGACGACGGTGGCCAAGCTACCGGGGCTGTACTGCCACACCCGGCCCGACTCCGTTTCGTCTGCTCCGGCCCGCATAGCCTTCCTCATAGGATCCCTCGGTGTAACCCAGGGGAGGAGGGTGTCGCAGGCACTCAGACAGGCAAGTTCCCCAAGAGGGCGGAACCTTTCCAAGATATCCTCCCGGGGCGGTCCAGTCAAGACGCGGCCTCTCAAGTTGCGTTAAAACGCACCGCTCGGGGCCGGAAGGAAGGTCTGTACGGACCGGTGAAACGGCGGAAGCCAAGCCCCGTACGGCACCGCGGCGAAACGTGAGGGGACGAAGCAGGGCCCCCACAACATGGTGACGATGTACCCCGGGCGAACGTGCGGGGTGAATGCGTAGTTGAAGGGCAGGCACGCCACCGGTGTGTCCCACGGACGCACAGTCAACGCCGGCTCACCCGACGGACTCCGGCCGAAGTTCACATGCCCCGTGATCTTCACCTCTTCCCACTCATCCGGACCAAAGCCCAACACGACCGACGTCCGTGGCACGCCCTCCGCCTCCAACCTCGCCAGAGCCGTCATCCGGGCGCGTGCCGCCGCCTCCTCGTCGTGCGTTCCGCCGACTGCATAAACGGCAAACACCACCAGGACGATCGTGCAGACCATCGGCAAAGATTCGCCTCCGGCGCTCCCGTAGGTCCGTAGCAGCAGGACCAGGGTGGGCGGGATCAGCAGCAGCAGGTAGCGGTCCTGCAAAAACAGAAACATGCCACGCGGCAGCAGCAGCCCCACGACGCACACGCTGTAGGGCAACAGAATCCAGAAGGCCCCGCCAGTGGCCCGTCGCCAGTCCCGCCGATGATCCCAGGCAAAACGCCCCATCTGCTCCGCGCTCACCGCTGCCAGGGCCAGCGTGAGCACTGAGAGAATGGACCGGGCGGCGCGTCCGAGAGTGACGGGACCGAACTGTGGGCCAATGAAATCCGCCATCCCCTGGGAACTCAGCTCGGGTTGGAGCCACGGCATCAGCGTGTTCTCCATGCTGCCGTGGAGGTGCAGCTTGTAGGCCAGCACGGCCACGGTCGCCGCCACCAGCAGGACTATCCGAAGGATCGCCGCTGTCCGCAGCTTTGGCCCGCGGGCAACCCACGCCGCCCCGACCGGCGCTGTAATGAGAACCAGGAACAGGAAGGCCTTCAGCACCTGCGTTGCCAGGTGAACCAGCTTCCCAGGACTGACGCGCCCCATGAAGAGCGGCTCCGTCGTAATCCAGGGTTGTTGTCCCTGCCAGTGCAGCAGCCAGAAGATGGCCGCCGCGCTTGCGAGCCAGGCCGTCACGCCGAAGGGGAGCATTCCACGGCGACGCCGCAGCCACCAGATCGTCGAGGGCACCATCACCAGCGCCCCCAGCCAGCAAATCTGCCGCACTGAGCCGGTGACTACGTTCACGCCAGCCGCCGCAACGATCCAGCCCAGGGCAGCTCGGTCCTCGATGGCGCTCGCCGCGCGCTGGCACATCACCGTACAAAGCAGAATGCTGAGCAGCCCGGAGATGTCCGTCATGAAGCTGGCTGCGAGCGGAAAGAACAGCGGCGTCAACCCAAGCGTCAACGCGCCGAAGAAGGCACCGTTCGCTTTCACACGAAATCGCAGCAGCATTTCGTAGCAAAGAAAGATCGAGACGAACGCCTCCACCATGGTGGAGATCCGGAGGATGTTGAACGAGAACCCGAACAGCTTGACCCAAAGCGCCCCGTAAACCGCCTGCCAGCCCACCAGCGCCGAGGCCCACGCGTTATAGACGAACCTCCCCGTACGCGCGAACTCCAGGGTGGTCATCGCATAGGAGAAATCGTCCCCAAACGTGGTTCCGGAAAACGGCCATGCCAGAAGGAGGGCGCCCAGCACGATCGAGGTCGCCAGCAGCCCGCGCCTCCACCAGCCCCGCGGTAGGACGGTCAGCAGCCCTGCCACGTTGGGAACCTCCGGATTCGCTGAAGCCATTCCCTGCTCTTTCACTCCGCCGTGGCCCGGGACCGCTGCAGACTCACCCTGCACGAGCGCGCAACGTCCGTGTTCCGTGGTCTCTGCAACACCGATGCCGCGAATCTGGGGATCTCCTCCGATGGTAAACGAGCCCGCGCGGTCCTATCCTCCTGTTGCCCAGCTTCCCCGCGACGCGGCGTGGCATGCCCTCCCCATTTCCCCTCGTGATCTGGCTCTCCGCCACTGTTCCAGCTTCGAGGCGCTCCGGCGGACCGACGCTGGCGGGCTCCAGCTCGCCGCTTCCTGATCCGGTGATAGGCTGCGGTTCATGCACCCTCAGCCGCGCTCCGCCGCCGCCCGCGTCACCCTTCTTGCGACCGCAGCCCTTCTGCTCAGCGGCCCTGCCCTGCCTGCCCAGCAACCTGCCACAGCACGCCCCAAGGACCCGGTCGCCCGCAATGCGCCGCAAACACAGGACGGCAACACTGACTCCCGCGTCGCCATTCCCGGGAGCGTCGCGCTCTCCCCGGATGGGGAGACGGTCGCCTGGACGCTGCGTGGCCGCGAAGGATCCGCGCTGCACCTCACCTCCGTGAGTCACCCCGATCCGGCCAATGAAAAGCTCATCTCCGTGGCCGGCGCCGCTAACTGCACCTACTCCACCCCGTTCTGGTCACCCGACGGCAAGACGCTCGCCTTCCTTTCCGACTGCGCCGCCCTCGAAGGCAAGCAAAGCAAGGGGCAGCTCCAGGTCTTTCTCTGGTCCAGGGCCAGCGGGGAGACCCGTCAGCTCACCCATCTCACCGGCGAGATCCAGCAGCCCGCCTGGTCGCCGGATGGGAAGAACATCGCCTTCCTCTTCGTCGAAAACGCCTCCCGCTCCGCCGGTGCACTTGACGCCATGAAGCCCTGGTCGGGTGTTATCGGCGAAGATGGCGTCGAAGTGCAGCGTGTCTACACCGTGAGCGCCACCGACGGGCAAGGTCAATACCTCACTCCACTCACCCTGCATGTGTACGAGTTCACCTTTTCTCCCGATTCCCGCGAGATCGCCTATGTAGGCGCCGACGCGCCCGGAGAGAACAACTGGTGGATCGCGAAAATTTGGGCCGCCAGCGCAAGGCTCGGTTCCAACGACGTGCCGCAGCAACCCCGCCTCCTTGTCGACCCGCCCAAGGTCGCCGGCTCTCTGCACGGATTACAGGTCGCCGTCCCGCGCTGGTCGCCCGATGGCAGGCAGATCGCCTTTATTGGCGGCCTGATGTCCGACCAGGGGTCCACCGGCGGCGATCTTTACGTCGTTGACGCCAAAGGCGGCCAGCCCACCGACATCACCCCGGGCATCGATGGCACCCCCAGCTACGAGGACTGGATTGGCAACCACACTCTCGGCTTCGTTGAGGATCGCCGCGGGCACACGCTGCTGGTGGATTGGGATATTGACCGCAAGGCGGCCGTCGCCGGCGGCACACGCGACCTCGGCGAAGTTTCCATCGGCGGCGGTCCCATTAAGGATGCAGTCTCGTATAGTCCGGCGAAGGAGGGCCGCATCGCCTTCACTGAGCAGGGCTTCACAAAGGCCCCGGAGATCTGGACGGCCACCGACGCCGGCGCCCGCCAACTCACGCATCTCAACGATGGCGCCCGGCCCTCCGCCCGCACCGAGTCCGTCGAGTGGACCAACGGCCAGTTCCACGTGCAGGGCTGGCTTACCTTCCCCAGGAACTTCGATCCCAGCCGCAAGTACCCGGTCATCGTCACCGTCCACGGCGGCCCTTCCGCCTCCGTCACCGCGCGTTGGAGCAGCGGCCCATCCAGTTGGGCTGACAAGGGCTACTTCGAACTGCAGCCTAACCCGCGCGGCAGTTTCGGCCAGGGAGAGGCCTTCACCGAAGCCAATCGGAAGGACTTCGGTTACGGCGATCTCAAGGACATCGAAGCCGGGCTGGATTTCGTCGAAACCAAGTACCCGATCGACCATAACCGCGAAGGCATCACCGGCTGGAGTTACGGCGGCTTCATGACCATGTTCGCGGTCACGCAGACGCATCGCTTCAAGGCCGCGGTCGCTGGCGCCGGTCTGGCCGACTGGCTCAGCTACTACGGCGAAAACTCCATCGACCAGTGGATGATCCCGTTTTTCGGCGCGTCGGTTTACGACGACCCAGCCGTGTACGCGAGGTCCTCCCCCATCACGTACATCAAAAACGTCACTACGCCCACCCTGGTCATTGTCGGGGACCGCGACGGCGAGTGCCCGGCTCCGCAGAGCTTCGAATTCTGGCATGCGCTGCGCGATCTCGGCGTCAAAACGCAGCTTGTCGTCTACCCGGACGAAGGCCATGGCTTCCGGAATCCCGAGCACATCCGCGATCGCGCCGGGCGGACTGCGAAGTGGTTTGCCGACAACATGCCCGCTTCCACGTCCGATGCGCCGAAGTCCGCCGCCCTGGCCCCGGTGGATCCAGCCGTTGCCGGAACGTCCGGCCTGACCGGACGTTAGCATCCTCGGGCACGACTCGCAGGCCCGGCGAAATCCTTGCCGGGCCTGTTCCATTTGCTTCCGGCAAACGTCCAAATCTACACTGAAGGGGCGAATACCCGAGGGTATAAGGACACCGTGGGCAAATTCCCCGGCGTTTGTAAGACCGTTGCCGCGTGCTCTGCCGCGCAACGGGGAGGTGGAATGCAGCGGTTTCTTGGTCTTGTTGTTGTTCTTCTGTTTGCGATGCCCCTTGGGCTTTCTGTGGCCGGGTGCGGGCATAAATCCACCGTTCAGTACTGCAGCGGCAATCTGGAATCCGGTCCCACCGTCGGGCAGGTGCAGACCATCACCCTTGCCTCCAACCTCACGGTCAGCGGTGAGTCGCTCAACTACGGCCAGATCGCCCCCGGCCTCTCCGCCACCGCCGCCGACTGCGAAGGCAACACCGTTGCCACCACAAACCTCGTCTTCTCCACGACGGACATGAGCATCGCCGATGTGAATCCCGCGAACGGCGCGGTCTGCGGCGGCTCCTGGAACCGCAACACGGGCGGTGGCATCCCTGACTACACCGTCTGCACCCCTCCCGCCGCGACCAACACCAAGCACAGCGCCTTCATCACCGCCTCGGCCAGCGGCGCCACCAGCAATCCCATCGCGGTTTACATCCACGCTCCGGTCACCGGTGTGCGGCTGGGGCAACCGTCCACAGACTGCACCAACGACCCCGCCTCGAACTGCGCGCAGTGCAACCCAAACACCGCCGGCGTCAACCTGACTGCGAACCCCTATGACGAGGCAAGCTGCATCTCCCAGGGCGATACGCGCCTGCTGACCGCACGCATCTTCGACGGCGCGGGCAACAACATCTCCTGCCAGGTCGGTCCGGTGAATTTCGCGCTTCAAGGCGCCACCAATGTGGCCAGCATCACGGCCCAGGGCTTCGCCACCGCCAACCAGCCTGGATCGGCCCTGGTCACGGCCACGGTCTCCAACTCCTCGTCGGCGCTGAACTCGGGCTTTATTTCCACCTGCCCGCCCGCCAGCATCGTGCTCGCGGCGGCGAATCAACCCGCCGGCGCCAGCAACATCACGGTCGGCCTCAACACATCGCAGTCCTTCTCGGCTACCGTGCTCGACACCAACAATCGGGTGATCACCGGTCTCACGCTGGAGTTCAACTCCACTCTCCCGGTGAATTTCCCGGCCGGCTCCGGCACGGTGACCCCGGCCTTTCCAGGCACCGCCACGATTACCGCCGTCTGCAATCCCGGAAGCTGCAACCCGGCACCCTTTTCGCAGATCGGCTATCTCGGCAATGGTAAGCCGATCACGTCCAACGGCATCACCGTCACGGCCGCCGGCACCTCAGCCAGTGTGCTCTACATGGCCAGCACGCCCACAGCGACCACCGCCGGATCGCAGTACATCGTCAGCGAGGATTTCACCACCGGTCAGCTCGCCTCGCCCATCAAGCTGCCCTTCGTACCCAACTCCATGGTGATCTCGCAGGATGGCTCCACGCTCTACCTGGGCAGTTCGCAGGGTCTGATGACGGTCGCTACCTCCAGCAACGTCGTCTCCAACACCTTCGCCAACATCCAGGGCACCGTCCTCGCCGTCTCGCCCAACAACGCTTACACGGTCGTCACCGATCCCACACGTCAAACTGTCTCGTTAGTCGGGTCCAACGGCGGCATCGTTACCAGCTTCAACGGCGTAGGTACGCGCGCTGCCTGGACGCCCGATTCCAGCACCCTGTACGTCGTCGCCTCCACCGGGAACTCCAGCACGACGAACACGCTGCTCACCTATTCCACCTTCACTGGATGGGAGAGCACATCGGCCGATGAACCCTACACCGATGTTGCCGTCACCGTTCCTGCCATTGGTGCCTACTTCGCGGGAAGCAAGACCGAAGGTCGCAGCTACTGCTCCTCCACCTCGCTCACCTCCGGAGTCCCGCCGTCGGCGAACAACCTGTTCTCGCCCATTGCCGATGAGGATCCAGCCTCGACGGACCGCCTCAACGCCACAACAGACGGTAAGCACATCCTCGGGGCAAAAGCCGCGGCTCCAGCGTCGCTGCAGGATCTGGCTGTGACCCTGCCTGTGGTGGGCGCCTGCCCGCAACCACCGAATCCACAGGTGGCTCCCGGCTACTTTGTCAGCACTCCGACGACTCACCCTCTCACCGGAGTTACAGCAACCGGGATCACAGGCGTGGTTTCGTCCAGCAACTCCAACACGGCAATGGTTACCTTCACGGGCTCCGGCGGCGTTCTGCCGCTCTACCAGCCCGGATCCGGCACGCTCACGAATATCCCGCTCACCGGCGGCGCGACGGCTCCCGTCGCTGGCGTCTTCAGCTCGGACGACACCACCTTCTACGCCGGCACCTCCGGAGACAATCAGGTCCATGTCATCAGCGTGAACGGCGCGAGCAGCAAGGATACCGGCGTCATTACGCCGAATCTGCTCGATCCCAACGGCAATCTCGCCACACCCAACCTCATCGCGCAGCGCGTCCGCCGCACGACCTCTTAAGCAACGGTCAACCGAAACAGAAGAGCCCAGGTCACACTGACCTGGGCTCTTTCCTTGCATGTGGTTCGTATGGTCCGCGTTCAAACAGAACCCAAACGCCTACCGCGCCAACCGCCTCTCCAGCAACTCCCGCCCGATCGCATCCAGCACCCCGTTCAGGAAGTGAATGCTCTCCGGGGCAGCGTACCGGCGCGCAATCTCCAGCGTTTCGTTGATCACGACCGCCGTCGGCGTGGACGGAAAGCCCAGCATCTCCGCGATGCCCGTCCGCAGCAGGTTCCGGTCCACAACGGGCATCCGCTCCAGGCGCCAGTTCTGCGCATGCTTCTGGATCAGCCCGTCGATCTCCTCATCGCGCTGTGTGGCCACGCGATGCAGATCGTCCGCAAAGCCTCGGGTCTCATCGTCGGCATCGTCCCGGGATCCCCAGAACAACCGCTCCACATCCGCCGGCTTCTGCTTACCCAGGTCGCCCTGGAACAGCATCTGCATGGCCATCTCACGAGATTTTCTACGGCTGCCCATTAGCGTGTCTCCTCAGCGGCAGTAGCTGCCGCTGTGCCGGCCCGCAGCTTGCCCTGGATCGACGCCATCTCGATGGCCGCCATCGCGGCCTCAAAGCCCTTGTTGCCGGCCTTCAGCCCCGCACGGTCCAGCGCCTGCTCCAGGGTCTCGCACGTCAGCACGCCAAAGGCATGCGGCACGCCGGTCTCCCCCTGTGCCTGCCCGATGCCGCGAGCCACCTCGGTATAGATTGCTTCGTAGTGCGCCGTCTCGCCCCGCAGCAGCACGCCCAGCGTGATTACGGCGTCGAACCGTCGCGTCTCGGCCAGCGTACGCGCCGCGGAGGGGATCTCCCACGCGCCCGGGACCCGCACAATCTCGACATCCGCCTTGGCTGCGCCGCTGCGGTACAGGCCGTCCAAGGCGCCCTGCAGCAAGCGATCCGTAATCACGGCGTTCCACCGCGCTACCACGATCGCAAACCGCTTCCCAGCCGCGGAGAGATCGCCCTCCACGGCCACAGGCCTGCCGTGCAGCGGGTTCGACGACTCCCAGAAGCCAACCCGCAATCCTTCCGCCAGCTCCGCCGTAAACATCCGCGAGTTCCAGTGGGTCTCCTCCACCTCGCTCATCTTCGCGGCTACCTCTTCGGTGCGCGCGTCCGCCGCCATCCATTGCCGCACCGTTGTGCGCACGGCATCCAGCTGCGTCGTTTCCACCAGCAGCAGCGGCACGGCCGGAGGCCGGCCGGCTACCAACTCCAGATTGCCCAGCGGCGCGAGAAACGCCGCGCCACGGCCTGCGCCATCGTCCCATCCACGTCCCTCTTCAAACCCCAGCGAGCGCAACAGGCTCGAAAGCCGCGTCAGCGTCTCAGCTGAAGGCAGGGGAGCAATGCTTGTGATTCCTTTGACCATCGTTCGATTCTACTTGCCCCGCGCGAAACTTTCGCCGATCCACGGGGTCCACAACCCAGGTCCGGTCTGCGTCCGATATCCTTTTGAGGTGAGTGTGTCTCCCTTCTTCCGTTCCGCCCCTGCCCTGCTCCTTCCCTGTCTTCTCGTCATCGCCGGCTGCCACGGCCGCGTCATCGCCGGCACCCAGGACAAGGCAGCACAGCGCGCCGCCGCAGCGCAGGAGCGGCAGGAACTCGACCAGATCCCCCTGCCGACCAAGTCGCGCTACATGGCAGTGCACAGCTATGACGGCTGGGAAAACCCGTACATCACCGTCCAGCCGGACATGCTAACCATTCACATCATGCTCGCCGACCAGAATCCCTCCAGCTTTGGGGCAGGCGGCATGCTGCGTCCCGTCGGCGCGCGCCGCGAAGAGGTAAATATCAGCCCGGAAAAGCTGGGCGAGGCCATGACCGCCATTCCGCAGAGCTCCTGGCCCTATGGACGCGTCGTAGCCGTGGAAGAAGCGCATCAGACACCAGGCAAACAGGAGCCCACGGTTCGCCGCAACATGGAAGCCACCGTGAGCACCTTGAACGATCTTGGCCTGGTCGCGTATGACCTGGCCGACGGCAACCTGCGCTAGCTAGCGATTCGCCGCGGCATTCGCCGCGAAGTCGTTGCTCTGGTTTGCGCCACCATGCCGCACATCATCGCCACGCACCCAGAAGATCACATCCTCCGCGATGTTGGTCGCATGGTCGCCCACCCGTTCCAGATTGCGGGAGATGACCAGCGCATTCAGGGCCTGAGAGGCGCACTCCGGATGCTCCTGAATGTATTTGCCTAACGCCTGGTACGCGCTACGGTTCAGGTCATCCACCTGGTCGTCCAGCGTGAGCACGGTCTGCGCCATCTCCGCATCCGCCTCGATGAACGATTGCAGCGCCTTGCGCACCATCGCCGACGACAGCTGCGCCAGACGTGGGATGTCAACGGGCAGATCGCTGGCGTTCAGCATCCCGAGTTCCTTGACGCGGTTGGCGATGTTGACCGCCTGGTCCCCCACGCGCTCCAGGTCGGCATTGATGCGAATCACTGCCATGATGAAGCGCAGGTCCACAGCCATTGGCTGTTCCATCGCAAGAAGGTCGAGCGCGAGTTGGTCGATCTCACGCTCCATGCGGTTGATCGCCGGCTCGGACATCAGCACCAGATCGCACAGCTCGTTATCCCGGTCGGAGTACGCCGAAGTCGCGCGCTGAATTGCCTGCTCCACCAGACCGGCCATTACCAGCAGCCGCTCCTTCAATCCGTCCAATGCTTGATGAAATCTCGTCCGCATCAGCCAAACCTCCCCGTGATGTAATCCTCTGTCCTCTTGTCGGACGGACTGGTAAAGATCTTGTGGGTCGCCGCGAACTCCACCAGCTTACCGGTTAAGAAGAAGCCGGTCTGCTCGGCCACACGGGCAGCCTGTTGCATGTTGTGCGTCACGATCACAATGGTGTACTGCGTCTTGAGATGAAAGATCAAATCCTCGATCTTTGACGTCGACACCGGATCCAGTGCGCTGGCCGGCTCGTCCATCAGCAACACCTCGGGGTCTACCGCGAGCGCCCGCGCGATGCACAAACGCTGCTGTTGGCCTCCGGAAAGACTCGCGCCCGACTTCTTCCGGAGATCGTCCTTGACCTCATCCCACAGCGCCGCCTGCTTCAGGGAGCGCTCCACGACCTCATCCAGCACCTTGCGCTTCCGGTAGCCGTTCAGCTTTAGGCCGCTTGCCACGTTGTCATAGATCGACATGGTTGGGAACGGATTCGGCCGCTGGAACACCATCCCGATACGCCGCCGGATCTCCACGGGCGAGGCGTCCTTGTACACGTCCAGGTTGCCCATCATCACGCTGCCTTCGGCACGCGCGTTCGCCGTGGTCTCATGCATGCGGTTCAGGCAGCGCACAAACGTGGACTTGCCGCAGCCCGAAGGCCCGATCAGCGCTGTCGCGTTATTTGCCGGGATGTGCAGCGTCACATCCTTCAGGGTGTGTACCGGGCCATACCACGCGTTGAGGTCCTGTACCTTGATGTCGACGCCCACTTACTGCCCTCCCTTGAGCACACCGCGGTTCGCGAAGATGCGCACCAGGGTTACGGAAACCATAATCAACACAATCAACACCAGGGCTCCGGCCCAGGCTAGCCGGTGCCACTCATCGTAGGGCGACTCGGCATAGACGAAGATCTGCAACGGCAACGCGGCAATCGGCTGATTCAGCTTCGCCGACCAGAACTGATTGCCTAACGCCGTGAACAGCAGCGGCGCTGTCTCCCCCGCCACACGCGCAAAGGCCAGCATACAGCCCGTGATGATGCCCGGGGACGCGGTACGGAGGCTCACGGAGAGAATCGTGCGCCACTTCGGGACACCAAGGCCGAACGCTGCCTCGCGCAGGCTTGAAGGCACCGTGGCCAACATCTCTTCCGTGGTCCGCGTAATGGTCGGCACCATCATGATCGCCAGCGCCACCCCGCCCGCAAAGGCGGAGAAGTGGTGCTGGTGCGCCACGATCAACGCATATGCCGCGATGCCCATCACGATGGATGGAACGCCATTCAGAACATCCGCGGTAAACCGCACGATGTTCCCGAACACGCCACCGCGGCCGTATTCGGCCAGAAAGACGCCCGCGCCAATCCCCAGCGGAATGCCAATGAGGCTGGCCAGGCCGAGAATGACCCCGCTGCCGAGGATGGCATTCGCCATACCGCCGCCGCTCTGCCCCACCGGCGCCGGCACGCGGGTAAAGAACGCCCAGTTCAGCGAGCTCGCTCCCTTGAAGAGGAGGTAGCCGAGGATCGCCACGAGCGGGAGCAGCACCACGGCGGTACTCAGGATGGACAGGCCCGTCACCGTCATGTCCGTGGCGAAGCGCCGGCGCTTTAGCCAGTTCTCGGTCTGCGCGGACCGCGGCGGCAGCGAGATGCTGTTCAACCCACTCTGCGGAGCCGCAGTACCGGGCATGGAAGCGACCGGGGTCGGCATCGAAGCAACCGGCGTCGGGACCGAAGGTGTCTGGGATGGATTCGGTGGGTTGTTCGGGGGCGTGCTCATGCGGTTGCCCTCGCCGAGTTCCGCGTCACCGCCCACACCAGCAACCGGGCGATCGCGTTCACCACAATCGTGACCAGGAACAACGCCAGACCGATCTCGATCAACGCGCTCAGGTACAGATCGCCCGTCGCTTCGGAGAACTCGTTCGCAATGACGCTGGCCAGTGTGTGTGCCGGGTTCAAGAGGTTCTTGGTGATGTCGGGGTGGTTGCCGATCACCATGGTTACCGCCATCGTCTCGCCCAACGCACGGCCCAGTCCAAGGATGACTGCGCCGACGATGCCAATGCGCGCATTGCGCAGCACGCTCATCCGGATCATCTCCCAGCGGGTTGCCCCCAGCGCCAGCGCCGCCTCACGCTGCGAGCTCGGCACGGCACGCATCACATCACGCGAGATCGAGCAGATCACCGGGAAGATCATCACCGCCAGAATCAGACTCGCGGTCAGAATGCCAACGCCGAAGTTGGGCTCGGCGAAGAAGCCCGTCCAGCCCAGGGTCTTCACCAGCCATGGCCCTAACTGGTCACGCACGATGGGCACCAGCACAAACACCGCCCACAACCCGTACACAACGGAAGGGATCGCCGCCAGCAACTCCGTGAGAAAGGCAATGGGTCCGCGCAACGGCAGCGGACAGATATCCAGCACAAAGATCGCCACCGCGATCGACAACGGAACCGCAATCACCAGCGCCAGCATGGAAGAGACTACTGTGCCGTAAATAAACGGCAGGGCGCCAAAGCTGCCGTTCACCGGATCCCAGTTGCTGCTGCCGAAGAACTTCCACCCGAAGGCGTGGATGGAAAGCTTTGAGTTCGCCACGAGGACGAACACAATCAGCAAAACGATAAAGATCACGCTGAGTGCGCAGACCACCATCAAACCCGCAAACGTCGAGTCAATGGCGGCACCACTGCTCTGCTCACGCAGATACTTGCGCACTTCGGAAGGGGGTGCTGCGACCGCTGCCGGCACTGTTGCCGGCTCCAGCGTACCGCCCGTTTTGGGCTGGGGCGTTCCGGTCTGCGTCGCTGGCACGGGAATGGATCCGAACTCGGGCATAGCCGCCTGTTGCATCCTCAGATGCGGATGCTAGGAAGTGTGTGTCAACACAAGGTAAACCGAAGGAAGGGGGACCGGGCGGAGCTTGTCGCGCCACCCGGCCGGGAAAGAACTACTGAATCGTCTTAACGGTCTGGCGCACGCGGTCCGCCACGGCCTTCGGCAACGGAGCATATGTCATCCCGGCGGCCTCGCCTTCCCCGGTATCCAACATCCAGTTCAGGAAGTCCACCATCGCCTTGCCCTTGGCCTGGTCGTCCCAGTGCTGCGGAATCAGCAGCCAGGTGAAGGATGAAATGGGGTAGGAGTTCGGCCCGGGGGCGTTTGTGATCGATACGCGGTAGTCAGCCGGAATGAGCTTGGCATCCGCTGCTGCCGCGGCTGTCACGCCCTCGGTCGAGGCCTTCACGTACTTGCCGTCGTGGTTGCGTACCAGGCCGAACGGCATATGGTTCTGCTCGGCGTAGATCAACTCCACGTAGCCGAAGGAATACTGGCTGCCGCGCACCATGCCGGCCACACCTTCGTTACCCTTTTGCCCGATACCCACCGGGAACTTAACGCTGGTGCCCTTGCCGATACGCTGCGCGAACTCCGGCACGACCTTCGAGAGAAAGTCAGTGAAGATGTACGTCGTTCCCGATCCGTCAGAACGGTACACCGGCAGAATCTGATGATCCGGCAGCTTCACTCCCGGGTTGTCATGCTGGATGTTCGGGTCATCCCATTTCGTGATGACACCCAGGTAAATGCCCGCAATGACCTCCGGCGCAAACTTCAGATCGCCGGACACGCCCGGGACGTTATACACAGGCACCACCGCGCCGAGCACCGTCGGAATGTGGATCAGCTTGACCTTGCTCTCGGCCAGTTGCTGATCGCTCATGGGGCCGTCGGAAGCGCCGAAATCGACCGTCTTCTGCGAGACCTGGCGGATGCCCGCACCCGAGCCTACCGACTGGTAGTTGATGTGCACGTTGGGGTGCGACTGCGAATACTCACTGAACCAGCGCGAATAGATCGGATTCGGGAACGTCGCGCCGGCGCCGGTCAGATTCTGTGCGGCCAGTGGAGCGACAGCGGTGGCCGCCAGCAAAGCGGCGGCAAGGAGTTTAGCTTTCACGATGATCTCCTGAGGATCAGGCTTAGGAAACTGAAAACGATGCCGGGCACCCGATCGCAGGTACCCGGCAGTTTGGATGGCATCCCGTCGTTTACGGGATGTAGTAGCGCATGTTGACGTGAATCATGCTGTCCTGCGCCCGCGGCCCGGTGGGTGTGGGCACCGGCTCAAACGCCGCAGCCGACGCCGTCGCGGTGGTACCGGACCACAGATTCCTCTGCAGGAGGCTGTAGGTCGCGCCGTACAAGAGGCGGCCGTACTTCGGGCTGTCTACAATCCGGTAGGTGAAGCCAATCATGCCTTCCTGGATGTAGCGGGTCGGCGAGGCGCAGGGCGCGGTGCCCGGCTGGTTGATCGCACCGCCCGATCCGCCGGTCGATGCCAGGCCGCCGAGCGCCGGCAGCGCATAGCATCCGGCATCGTTCAGGTTGCGTACACCGTAGCCGATCGTCTGGCCGGCAAAGCCGCCTGTGGTGACCGTGTAGAGCGTCCGCTGCGCGTACTCGCCACCGTAGAAGGCGAAGATGTCCAGCTTCTTGCCCTCATGCGTCACGACCGAGAACAGCCCGTGGTAGTTCTTGATGGGTTCCAGCGCGCCGCTCGGCTTCAGGGTTGCGTCGGCGAGCTGCGACGAGCCGTACCGTCCCACACCCGTACCGGCCATCGCCTGGACGCCCAGCTCCAGCGCCTTGACCGGCTTCACGCGCAGGGCGCCGAACCCGCCACCCGCCGCCGCCGTATTGCTGACGTAGGGAGCCTGCTGATACGTGTATGCGGTCACACCGGCCGAGGAGGTCGGCGCGCCCGTGATCGGGTAGTAGTAGTCCCGCAGAAAGCGTCCGAGGCCGCCCAGTTCCAGGTGGAAGCGCGGCGCATCAAACGCAGCCTTCACCATAAAGTCCGGCGCGACATTGTTCGCGTAGGTGGTGATTGCGCTGGTGCCGGCCGCATTGCCCGCGCCCGCACCTTCCGCCGCGTTGTACAGCCCGCCATTCTGGCCCGGGCCG
>Ga0070737_10003750_pt1 | contig 15958 bp, 11 predicted proteins | sample Coa_R1_10_FD_66438 | JGI IMG/M metagenome (GOLD analysis project Ga0070737, IMG submission 66438) | Surface soil microbial communities from Centralia Pennsylvania, which are recovering from an underground coalmine fire - Coalmine... | ecosystem: Environmental > Terrestrial > Soil > Unclassified...
CCGGGAGCGTAAAAAAAATGTGGAGCGAGCCTAGCTTGCGGACAAGCAGTAGCCGATGCCCGGGGCCGTACGAAGCTGGAGGCCTGCCCTGCTCAGCTTCTTTCGCAAGCGGTATATGTAGACGCGCAGGTACTCTGCCTCCGAGCCGTACGAACCGCCCCACACCTCGTGAAGGATCATCTGGTGCGTACAGGTCTTGCCGGCGTGGCGAGCCAGGAAGGCGAGCAGCTCGAACTCCTTCGCCGTCAGCTCGACTGGTTGGCCCTCGAGAGCAGCTTGGTAGTGGGCAAGGTCGAGCTCGAGTGCGCCTACCACAAGGCGTTCCCCAGGCACCTCGCCAGCAGAGGCGCTCCTGTGGCGCAGAGCGGTACGGATGCGCGCCTCGAGCTCGGCCATCCCGAACGGCTTGGTCACGTAGTCGTTGGCACCCCCGTCCAAGGCAGCGACCTTTCGGTCCTCCAGAGCCGTCGCCGACAGCACGATGATGGGCACGTTGCTCCAGGTCCGGGCGCGGCGTACCACCTCCAGGCCGTCGAGGTCGGGCAGGCCGAGGTCGAGCACCACCACTTCAGGAGAGCGCAGAGCCAGCAAGTTGAGCCCCTCGGCGCCGCTTGCAGCCGGCAGCACATCGTGGCCGCTCGCCGAGAGCGCTACCTTGAGCGCCCGGAGCAGGGCCAGGTCGTCGTCTACTACGAGCACGCGGGCCGTGGCGCTCCCTCCGGCAAGGTGAAGGCGAACCGGGCGCCCCCGCCGGGGGCGGTCGGTGCAACCCAGATACGTTCCCCGTGGGCCTGCACAAAGGCCTGGGCGATGGCGAGGCCGAGGCCGCCTCGCCCACCCGCTTCGCGCCGCTCGAACATAGAGAAGATCCGCTCCCTTTCTTCCTCGGGCACTCCGGGCCCTTGGTCCGAGACCGCCACCTCGAGCTTGCGTGGCACGCTGGCCGACGAAAAGGACGGCACGGAGCTAGCCTCTAGAGCGCTGGCGACGGGCGGAGCGGCAGGAGCAGCCACGGCCGCCGGTACGACGCGCGCCTCCACGGCCACCGGGGCGCCTTCGGGCGAGTAGCGGAACGCGTTGTCCAGCAGGTTCGCCAAGACTTGGCGGACCAAGACCGGGTCGACCTCGACCAGGGGGAGGTCGTCGGGAAGCGCGAGGCGCACCTCGGGGCTTTCAGTGGAGCGGCCTAGCACGGCGAGCGCTTCTTCCACGAGATCTTGGACGGCCACGACCTGCCGGCGCAGCTCGAGGGTGCCGGCCTGGATGCGGGTCATGTCGAGCAAGTTGGTGACTAGCCGGTCCAAGCGGTTGGCCTGGGCGTCTACGAGCTCCGCCAGTTCTTTTACGTCCCCTGGGCCGAGCGAGCCGGCACTGTCGAGGAGCGTCGAGGCGGAGAGCTTGATCGTCGCGAGGGGCGTGCGAAGGTCGTGCGACACGGCGCCCACCAGAGCACGCCGGAGTTGGTCCACCTCGGCCAGCAGGCGGGCGCGGGCGGCCTCCTCTTGGAGCGACTCCCGCTCGAGGGCAAGAGCGAGGTGGTTCGCGAAGGCACGCATCAGCTCCTGTTCCTCCCCGCCGTGAGCGCCGCACACAGCCAGCAAGCCGACGGCGTCGCCAGAAGCGACCAGGGCCACCGCCTGCCATTCTCCGGCCTGCGCCGGCGTTGGGCCGAGAGAGACGGGCACCGCCCCGCCCACAGTGAGGTGAGCAGCCTCTTCGGGGGACAGCTCGTAGCCAGCGCAAGCCACAGGCTGAAGCCGGCCGTCGACGGGCAAGAGCAGCGCGACTCCCCGCAAATCGAATGCCGAGCGCAGTGAGCAGACGATGTCCTCCACCAGCGCGCGGCCAGGTAGCTCGCGCACGAGCAGTTCGGACACGTCGAACAGGCGCCTCACGTCCTCGGCGCGGCGCTGTGACTCCGCTCGGGCGACCTTTAGGGCGCTGACGACGCGAGCCACGATCACAGCCACCGCGCCGTAGACCCCGAGCGCAGCCCAGTCTGCCCCCCGGGCAACATAGAGGGTGTAGTAGGGGGGCAGGAACATGTAGTCGTAAACGAGGAAGCACACCCCTGCGGCCAGGACGCCGGCGCCGAAGCCCCCGATGCTCACGGCGGCGACCACGGGCACCACGAACACCAGGGCCACCGTCGCCGGCCCGAGGTAAGCTCGCTCGGGCAGGAGAGCCGCCGTCAGGACCGCGACCATGCCGAGCGCGCTGAGGGCGCCGCGGGCCGTGGGCCAGCGGAGCAGCCCGCGCTTGGTCATCGGGGAGGCGCGGGCTCCAGAGCCGTGCCGGCGACCAGTAAAGCCCGTACCGCGTCCTCGGACTCGGGCGAGACCAGCACCAGCACCTCGTCTCCTGCCTCGAGGACCGTGTCGCCCCTGGGCACGACCACATGGGCGCGTCGCACGACGGCCACGACTGACGCGTCGCGGGGCATCCCGAGCGAGGCAAGCTCGACGCCGGCCGCTGGCGAGCCGGGTGCCAGGGTGACCTCCACCAAGTGCGCGCCCGAGGACTCGAGCTGCATGAGCCGGACGAGCGAGCCCACCGAAACAGCCTCTTCGGCCAGCGCCGCGAGCAGATGGGGGGTCGAAACGGCCACGTCCACCCCCCAGGCCTCGTTGAACAGCCAGTGGTTCTTCGGGTGGTTGACTCGCGCTATCACCCGCGGGACTGCGAACTCCTGTTTGGCAAGCAAGGAGACCACCAAGTTGTCCTCGTCGTCCCCGGTGGCCGCCACCACGACATCGGCCGTTGCCAACCCGGCGAGGTCGAGAGCAGACACTTCGCAGGCGTCCCTCACCATCCACTTGAGGCCGAGGTTGGCGCCCCTAGCAGCCACGTCGGGGTCGATCTCGATCACGAGCACGTCGTGGCCGGCCTGTTGGAGGTCGAGCGCCAGGTAGGTGCCGACGTTGCCGCCGCCGGCGATCACCACCTTCATGCCCGCGGGCCTCCTGATAGGCGCTGCTCGAAGGCGGCCAGCGCCGGCGCCTCTACCGAGACGTAGAGCACGTCACCATCTTGGCCGAGGGCTCCCGGCTTTGGCACAGACCACTTCCCCGCGCGGGAAAGAGCCACGACTCGCGCGCCACCGGGGGACTCGAGCTCGTCCAAGCGGTAACCGACCCAGGCGGGCGGCAGGGCCCGCTCCACCAGTACGACCTGGCCTTCAGGCGCTGACCATTCCGTCACCGTACGCTCGGGCGTGAGCCGGCGGAGCACCTGCTCGACGGTCCAAGACACCGTGGCTACCGTCTGGATCCCAAGCCGGCGGTAAATGAGAGCGCGGCGGGGGTCGTAGATGCGCGCGACTACGTTCGGTACCTGGTAAGTCTCCCTAGCTATCCGGGCGGTAAGGATGTTCGAGTTGTCCCCATTGGTTACTGCAGCCAAGGCGTCGGCGCCGGCTATGCCGGCTTGCTCCAGCGCGTCGCGGTCGAAGCCGAAGCCCACCACGGTCTCGCCGCCCCAGTCCATGGCTAGGCGCTGGAGCGCTCTCGCCGACTTGTCGATCACTGCCACCTCGTTGCCCTCGCGCGACAATGTGAGGGCCAGCTCGGAACCCACCCTCCCGCAACCGACTACGACGACTCGCACCAAAAGACATGCAACACGTTAAGACCAGCTGGCACAACTCAGCGGGGCTGGAAGCCCCGGCCGAGGCCGTCGCGCCGCCTCCCTCAGGAGCGCCGCAGGCGGCGTACCTGCCCGAACCGTTGCTCTACCGGTTGAAGAACCTGCTCCTGGGCCGCCCGCTCGTCACCGAAGAGCTCACCACCGAGCGGCTGGGCACCTTCATGGCCATGGGCGTGCTCAGCCCCGACGCCGTCTCGTCCTCGGCCTATGGCACCGAGGAAATGTTGGTCGAGCTCGTACGCCCCGTGGGCCTCGCCGCCTTCACGCTGGTCCTGCCCGTCACCTTCGCCCTGCTCGTGGTGCTCTTCTTCGTCACGATGTCCTACCGCGAGGTCGTCATGGTCTACACCAGGGCCGGCGGCTCCTACGTAGTGGCGAGGGACAACTTCGGGCCGACCGTAGCCCAGGTGGCGGCCGTGGCGCTCCTCATCGACTACACGGTCACGGTGGCGGTGCAAACGGCAGCCGGCACAGACGCGCTCACGTCGGCCTTCCCTGCCCTCATCTCTTACGCCACGCCCATCAGCGTCGCAGTCGTCGTGCTGCTCGCGTACGGCAACCTCCGGGGCATCCGAGAAGCAGGAAGGGTGTTCGCCTTCCCGACTTACTTTTTCATCCTCGCTTTGGGCAGCGTCATCGTCACCGGCATAGTGCGCTCCCTAACCGGAGGGCTGCCCGTCTACTCGGTCCACCGCCCGGGCCTCTACCCCTTTGGCCACCCCGGCAGCGGCCTTCTGATGGGTGCGTCTCTTTTTATCGTCCTGCGCTCTTTTGCCAACGGGGGCTCCTCGCTCACCGGAGTGGAGGCGATCTCCAACGGCGTGTCGGCCCTGAAGCCCCCCGAAGGGCGCAGGGCCAGGCGTGTGTACCTCCTCATGAGCCTCACCCTCGGGTCCTTGGTGCTCGGCGTGTCCTTCCTCGCACGTTGGACCCACGCCGCGCCGTTCCTCGCCGGCGCGCCCACCGTCATCTCCCAAGAGGCGCGAGCAGTTTTCGGCCAAGGGCCGGTCGGCCATGCGCTGTTCTACTTAGTGCAGCTCGCCACCCTGCTCATCTTGTACACCGGGGGGAACACGAGCTTCAACGGCTTCCCCTTCCTCGCCAGCTTTGTCGCCGGCGACAGGTTCTTGCCTAGGCAGCTCACCAAACGCGGCCACAGGCTGACCTTTTCCAACGGGATCATCGTGCTCGCGGTCGTCGCGATCGTGCTGCTCGTCGTGACCAATTCCAACGTCACCGCATTGGTCGCGGTCTATGCGATAGGTGTTTTCACCGGCTTTACCATGGCGGGCGCAGGGCTCTCCAAGTACCACCTGACGCACAAACAGCCGGGCTGGAAGCACAAGCTCGCGATAAATGCGAGCGCGTCCGCGCTGTCTGGCATAGTCGTGCTGGTCCTCGCGGTGGCGAAGTTCACCCAGGGGGCTTTCATCGTGGTGATCCTGTTCCCCTTGCTCACCCTCGGCCTTATCCGGCTGAACCGCCAGTACCGGGCGGAGTCCGAGCTGCTCGAAAAAGGCGCCCTGCAAGCCACAGAAGGGCCGGTGCTCCGCCGGCACGTGGTACTGGTCTTTGTGGACCGCCTGGACCTGGCGACTGCCCGCGCCATACAGTACGCCCGCAGCCTCGACCCAGACGAGGTGAGGGCCGTCCATTTCCTCTTGGACAGCACAGTGGCACAGCACCTGCGGGAAAACTGGGAGCGCCTCATGGTGCGGCGCCTGCCGCTCGAGATCCGCGAGTGCAGGGACCGCCGGCTCGCCCGAGCGGCCCTCGAACTGGTGAGCCAGACTTTGGGCGGGGGGGACACCGAAGTCACCGTGTTGCTTCCCCGGCGGCTGTACTCGTGGGGCTGGGGGCACCTGCTCCATGACCGCACCGCCGACCGCTTGGCGGCCGCCGTCGGCAGGCTCCCCCACGCCAACGCCACGGTGGTGCCCTTCCAGCTAGGGAGCCTCCGCGCGAGCGCCAAGAAGCGCCCGCAACCTGCCGAGGCGCGTCGGCGTGCGCCGGCCGACGACGGCGCGGCCGCCCTCCCCAAAGTGCAAGGAGCGCTCCCGGTGGGCGAGGTGCGCTGGCGCCAGCGAGCCAAGGTAGCGGGGCGGGTGACCTCGGTAGAGATCCAGCCCTGGCGAGGCGCCCAGGTCCTCGCCTGCACCCTGTCGGACGGCACAGGGTCGATAAACCTCGTCTTCACCCGTCGGAACGTCCCTGGCGTGGAAACGGGCGCTCAGATAGTCGCCGAGGGCACGGTCGGCGAGCACGCCGGCCAGCTCGCCATCTTGAACCCCCTCCACGAGATCTTGCGGCCGGCGCCGCGCGACCCTATGCAAGCTGGCAGCTAGCTAGCCGCCTTTTCGCGAAGAAAGCTGAGGACGACCGGGTCCAAGAGGGGGCCGCCGGCGTAGCGCATCTCCAGGTTTTCTATGCTCGCCCACTCGGCGAGGGCGCGGCGCACAAAAGGTTGGCCGGCGCCCGCCGGCGGGAAGCCTACCTTGGCAAGAAGCAGGGCCACTTCGTCGAGGAGCCCTCCTTCCATAGGCACAAGGCAAGCCGGGTCGGGCTGTCCGAAGTAAAAATCGTGCAGTGCGAGCAACCGGCGCAGTTCCTCGAGCGGTCGGGGGTGGTCGTCCACCCGGAGGTCGACCGCCAGGTCGCTCCCCCCGTAGCCGGCGCCGGGGCTGGCCACCAAAATGGCGGCCGACTGGCGCCCCCGCCGGTCGCCGCCGGCCTGGTCAGCGGCTTCCAGGACCGCCAGCAGGCGCCAAGCGAAACGGTTGGCCCCGCCCCCGCCGGCGTCGGCCCCCGCGCCCGCCAACCAGGCCCTCTCCATTGCCACCACCACTTCCTCGCCGGCTAGGATGTTGCCCTGGACGGCGTAGCCTTCGCCCGAACGGCCCCCTGCCCAGGGCAGGCAGTTCGCTCCCGTGAAGCTGGAGCCTGCCCCAGCGCGTCCGACCGCTCCTAGCTGGCGGGTGTCCCTGTCGTCGTCGCCGGAGGTGAGCAGGGCGACCGTCTCGGCCGCGCTCCTACCCTGGCGGAGGTACGCCAGTCCCGCCGGGCGGTAAGCGAGGTTGCTGAAGGCCTGGCTGGCCAGGGCTCCTACGCCCGCTTCAGCGGCGGGCACATAAGCCCCCGCCGCCAAGAACTTCGAGGCCACGGCCACTCCGAAGCCGTCCCCGTCGCGGGCCACGATCGAGAAGGTCACCCCCGCCACGGTAGCTGAGGTGTAGCCGGCTAGCCTCCAGCTACGCCCTAGTTGCAGCTCCTCGCCAGTTACAGCTCCTCGCCGGCGGGCCCCTCGGCTTCGGGCCGGAGCCAGTCTTCCAAGCGGCGAAGGGCGCGGTCGACGCCACCTGCCGCCGTCTCGAGGGCCCGGCCAAAGCGCTCCCGGTAGTGGGCTATGGCCCCGTCGAGCTCTGCACCGGCCGGCGGCTCTTGGCCCCGCCGTAAGTAGGCACCACCCCGTATGCGGTCGTAGTCGCCCCTCTCCACCCATTGCACGAGCTCTCGAGCCCGCTTCACGGCGAAGGGGTGGGACAAGCTGGCCTCCACCCAGGCTCTCGACCAGCGCGCTAAGAGGTCTTCCTCTTCGGCGTAGCGAGCGGCTTGGGCTAGGAAAGCTTCGAGCGAGAGGCCGTCGATGGCGCCCCCGGCCATGCGCATGAGCATCTGACAAGTGACCAAGGGGTCGCCGACGACGAGGGCCGAGGCTCGGTCCGAGGACAGCTCAGCCGCCCTCGCCCACTCGAGGAGGACCATGTACACAGCCCGCAGGGGGACGCCGACGACGGTCGTAGCCGCCCCGCCCGGTACCCGCAGGAGCATGCGGAGAAATTGTAAAGCTGTCATGTAATAAAAATGCTCGGAGAGCACATGGCCGAGCTCGTGGGCTAAGACCGCGTCCACTTCGCTGTCCCGGTAGCTGTTCACAAGCGCAGAAGCGACGATCACGACCGGCCTTTTGGCACCGATCGTGACGGCGTTGGCAAGAGGGGCCTGGGTGACGAAGAGCTCTGGGGCGGCTGCAATGTCGAGCACAGATGCCGAGCGCACATAGCGCTGCCACAGTTCGGGCAACTGCTGGCCGGATACCTGCACCGCGTTGGCGACGAGCACTTGGCGCAGCCGGCGTTCGAAACCTATGTCGGTCAACCGTTTCAGCACCTTCTCCATGAGCGGCACCGAACGCAGCGCCGCAGTGGCAGCCCGGTCAGCGGGGTGCTCGTAAGCCTTGGGGCTGATCCCCGTGTAGCTAAGGCTCTCGGCGAGCGACATGGGCCGAGCCTACGCCGAGAGCCACGAGAGCACAGCTTCGCGCCAGCGGGCGACCTTGGCTACGGCCTCCTCGTCGCGGGGGACGGGCTCTAATAGCTTGCCCTCCCGGATGCTCCAGCTCGCCGCCACCTCCCGCACGCTCTTGCCGGCGAGCAGCGCGGCCGCCTGCACGGCCGCTCCGTAGGCGACCAGTTCCACCGCCTCGACGACCAGCACGGGCCGCCCCGAAAGCCGTCGCACGGTTTGTTGCCATACCTGGCCTTTGGCTCCCCCGCCGATCAAGAGCAGCGGTGCGGAAGGGCCCTGTGGAGCCCAGCGGTCGAGGCATGCGGTCGCCTCCAGCAAGGTCGCCACCAAGCCTTCGTAGGCGGCCTGCAAGATCGCCCGTTTGTCGGTGTCGTAACGCAGGCCACCGAGCGTCCCGGAAGCCGCGGGCAAGTTGGGCGTGCGCTCGCCTCCCAGCCACGGCAAGAACACCACCTCCCCTGAAGGCGCGACGTCTTCCCGCCCTAGGCCGAGCCAGGTGGCGACCTGGTCGACGGCGACAGTCGCGTTGAGGGTGCAAGCGAGGGGGAGGTAGCGGCCGTCGGCGCTCGCGAAGCCGGTGACGGTGCCGCTGGGGTCGGCCGCAGGGCTGTCCGATGGGGCGAACACCGTCCCCGACGTCCCTAGCGATATGGCAGCCTCACCCGGACGGAAGCTGAGCCCGAGCGCGGCGGCGGCGTTGTCGCCGGCGCCGCAGGCGACAAGAGCGCCGGGGCGGAGACCGAACTGGCGGGACGCAGCCGTGCTCACCTCGCCGGCGCTACCCTCGGGTGCCAAGACTTCGGGGAGCATATCTTCGCCGACCGATACGAGGGCGAGCACGCCGGCGTCGTAGGACTCTGTCCTCGGGGCCCACCAGCCCGTGCCCGAAACGTCGCTGCGGTCCGTGAAGTAACCCCCCGTCAGCCTGTAGGTGAGGTAGTCGTGGGGGAGCAGGATCTTGGCCGTGGCGGCGGCCACGGAAGGCTCGGTGCGCCGTAGCCATGCCCAGTGGGCGATGGTGAACGAGCTCGTGAGCACCGAGCCCACCCTTTTCGAGCACTCTTCGGGGCCCCCCAGTTCCTCTACCAGGCGAGCCGCGTCAGCGGCCGCGCGTGTGTCGTTCCAAAGCGGGGCCTTACGAAGCGGCCTGCCGGCGCCGTCGAGCACCACCAAGCCGTGCTGCTGGCCGCCAACCGATATGGCGGCGAGCTCTTCAGCCCTGCCGCACGCGCCCAGAGCGTCCGCGAGGGAGACCTCCCACTCCCCCGGCTCGGTCTCGCGTGCCCCGCCCGTGCCCTCGACCGGGTGGCCGGCGGCACCGGCGGCAACTATGTGGCCGTCGTCGGCGTCGACGACGAGGACCTTGGTGGACTGGGTCGAGCAATCGACCCCCGCTACCAGCGCCACCGTCTAGCTTCCCAGGACGACACTGGCGACGGTCGCTACGACCGAGCGCTGGGAGTAGCTGGCCACCTCCCCCATAAGCTCTACGACCTGTCCCAAATGGAGGGCGGCAGCAGAAGAGCCTACGGAAAAGCGGAACTCGCCTGGTTCGACTACAAAGCGCATCTTTTCATCGTAGAAGGCGAGCCGGCTCGGGTGCACGCTGAAGGTCACGGTGGCAGACTGGCCGGCTTGAAGGGCCACCCGAGCGAACCCGACCAGCGAGCGCTCTGGGCGAGCCACCGAAGCAACGAGGTCAGAGGCGTAAAGCTGGACGACTTCGGTCCCTTCGCTGGAGCCGGTGTTCGCAACCTTTACCGAAATGTTGACGGGAGCCTGGGTGGTCGTTGCCGTGACCGACAAGTCCGAGTAGGAAAAAGTCGTATAGCTTTCGCCGTGCCCGAAAGGGTAAAGAGGCGTGTGCTCGGCGTCGGTGTAGTCGCCGTGGAACATCGCTTTGGTGCTGCCTGAGCGGTGGCTGTGGTAGATGGGCACTTGGCCGGTCGCGCGGGGCAGGCTGACGGCGAGCCTGCCCTGCGGCGAACATTTCCCGGTGAGAATATCCGCCAGCGCGTTGCCGCCCTCTTGGCCGAGCGGTGCCGCCACCAATAACGCCGTCGCCTTGGCCGCCACGTCGGTAAGGACGTGGGCACGGCCGCTCATCACGACCACAACCGTCGGGGCCCCCGTGCCCGCCACCGCGGCCACAAGTTGTTCTTGTAAGCCGGTCAACCGAAGGTCCGTCGCGTCGCGCCCCTCGCCGACCGTACAACTTTGCGACAGCCCAGAGCGCCCTCCCACAACCACGATCGCCACTTCGGCCGAAGCTGCAGCCTCCACAGCGGCTTGCAGGCCGCTGTGGTCGTCGCCGGTCAGCTCGCAGCCCTTTTCGTACACGACGTCGGCTCTTGGCCCGAGAGCTCTCCTCAGGCCTTCGAGAGGGGTGACGTGGTCTGTGTAGTACCAGCCCGGCTGGAAGGCGCCTTTCCCGCTCGGTAGGTAGGCGAGGTCGGAGGGGGGGGCCTTGCCGTCGCCGCTCAAGCCTGCCGAACGCAACAGGAGCGGTTCGTTGTGCGAAGGGTAGTGGTAGTCGCCTTGCAGCAAACGCTTGTCGTCGGCCGCGGGGCCGAGTACTGCCACCTTCTTTAGGTCCGCCCGAAGAGGGAGCACGGAACCGTTCTTCAAAACCACGATGCTTTCAAGCGCAGCACGCCTTGCCAGCTGGACGTCGGCGGGGCGCCCGAACACCTCCGCAGCCCGTGCAGCGCCCACGTATGGGGACTCGAACAGGCCGAGCCTAACCTTCGAAGCGAGCACCCTCCTCACGGCGGTGTCGACGGCTTCCATCGGGACTTTCCCCGCTGCCACAGCCGCTTTCAAGGGCTCGCCGTAACAGTCGAGCGCGGGCAGCTCGAGATCCAAGCCTGCTCTCAGGGCCTTCAGGGCGGCTTCACCTTTGTCCCCCGCCACCCGGTGGTAGCTGCGGAGCAGCTCGACCGCAAAATAGTCGGCCACCACCAAGCCTTCGAAACCGAGCTCTTCGCGAAGCAGCCCGGTCAGTATTTCCCACGAGCCGCTGCCGGGCAAGCCGTCCACTGCGCTGTACGAGCTCATAACCGACCCAAGGCCAGCTTCCCTGATCGCCGCTGCGAAAGGCTCTGCGTAGACCTCACGCAGTTCTCTAGGCCCAAGTTGTACGTTAGCGTGGTTGCGCCCACCTTCTGAGAGGCCGTGCGCCAAGAAATGCTTGCCGGTGGCGAGGACGCCGCCGGAGAGGTCCGCAGTTTGCATGCCGCGCACGTACGCAGCCCCAAGCGTGCCCGCCAGCACGGGGTCCTCGCCATAGGTTTCCTCGAGCCGCCCCCAGCGAGGGTCGCGGGCCACGTCGAGAACGGGTGCGAGGCTCTGACGAGCTCCGACCGCCATGAGCTGCTCGCGGATGGCTGACGCGACCGCTTCGACGAGCTTGGGGTCCCACGTGCAGGCAAGGCCGAACGCCTGCGGGAACACTGTGGCGTCCCTCGCGCAGTACCCCGCCAGGGACTCCTCGTGGACTATTACCGGTATGCCCAAACGCGTACGTTCGACCATGAGCTTTTGGATCTGGTTTACAAGCTCTGCGCTCTCGGCAGGGCGGAGGCCAGTGGTGGCCCCGATCCGGGTCACCTGGCCGATGCCATGAGGTACGACCGCCAGCGCTGTTTCCTCGTCGAAGCGGTCACCCGCCATCAAGTCTGGGAAGCTCACAGCCCCGAGCTGCGCGACCTTCTCGTCGAGGGTCATCTGCGACACGAGGTCTTCAACTCGCTCCTCCACTGAGCGGCTCGGGTCGGCATAGACGGGGCCCATCTGTGCAACCCTTAGCACTGAGCGGGGCACGAGGACGCCGGTACCTGAACGGGGCCAGCGGGCCCTGGCTTGGCGCTGGGGGGGGAAGCGCTCAGCCGGGCCCGGCTGGCCACCGGCTTGCTCGCCCCGCGCCTGAGCAGTGCGGAGCCCCGCAAGACCTCCAAGTGGCACTCTCCCCTTGTCGTTGAGCTCGAAACTTTCGAACTCTGTGTGACTTGTTCGGAAACCACTCCTCATAATGACGCTAGGAAGGGATCCGTGTCAAGGCGCCAAGCGCGCCGATTGTTTCGTCAGGTCCTGGCACAACGTGTACGCTGGCCCCGTGCGCCAACCGCGGACCAAAGGACGCTCGCGCGTGACCATAGCCCAGATCGCTGCCGCCGCCGGGTGCTCGCCGTCTACCGTGTCCAAGGTCTTAAACGGCAACGAAGAGGTTTCAGCCGCTACCCGCCAGCGCGTCCAAGCGCTGCTCAACGAGCACAACTACGAGCGTCGTTCCCCCTCGCCGGCCGGCGCCCCTCCTCTCGTAGACCTCGTGTTCCAAGAGCTCGAAAGCCCTTGGGCTATGGAGATCATAAAGGGGGCGGTCGCCGCCAGCGGGGCCGTCGGCTTGAACGTGGCGCTGACCTCGCTCTCTGAGCACAACGGCTCCCGGGGCTGGCTCGACCACATTTGCGCTCGCGGGTCTCGCGGCGTGGTGCTCTTGCTCGCCAAGCTCGAAAAGCGCCACAAGGCCGAGCTGCGCTCGCGGGGTCTCCCCTTTGTAGTAGTCGACCCGAGAGGCGAGCCCGACCCAAGCGTCGTGACGGTGGGCGCTACCAACTGGTCCGGCGGGTTCACGGCCACCAAGCACCTGATAGAGCTTGGCCACAAGCGGGTCGCCATGATCTCGGGGCCGCCCGACCTGCTCTGCAGTCGCGCCCGGGCAGACGGTTACCGGTCAGCCATGGAAGCAGCCGGCCTTCGCTTGGACCAGGATCTCATCGCGTGGGGCGACTTCCACGTGGACAGCGGTTTCAAAGCAGCCATGGCGATGTTGTCGCGGCCGCCGGCCAAGCGCCCCACCGCCGTCTTCGCGGGCAGCGACCTGCAGGCGTTGGGCGTCTTGGAAGCAGCACGGCTCAACAACCTCCGGGTCCCCACCGACCTGTCTTTGGTCGGCTTTGACGACCTGCCCCTTTCTACTTGGACCTCCCCACCGCTCACGACAGTCCGCCAGCCCCTCGCCGAGATGGCAGCGACCGCTGTACGCCTGGTGATCTCTCCCGGCAACGGTGAGCTGCGAGACGGCCGCAGCGTGGAGCTCGCAACGAGCCTCGTCGTGCGGGAGACCACTGCACCACCGCCCTAAGGAGCTCGTGACGGGCGTCGCTTAGAGCTCCACCCTGTTCGGTGCTCGTTCGGCGGTCCCTGCCCTTTGTCAGCCTGGCCTAGCGCACGCCCATGATGTGCTCGAGGGCAAGCTGGTCGAGACGCTCGATATTGACCTCTCGCAGCCCCGCAGCAGCGTGGTCGAACTCCTCGTACGCGCTTCTGTCCGAGAGGAACTGCTCCAGGGTTTCTCCCGGGGCCAGGGTGGGCTGCGCAAGAGACGGCCAGCCGGCGTCGGCCATGGCCTGTTGCACCGACGGGTCGGCCCGGAACGCCTTCGCCTTCTCGGCCAAAATGAGGTAGTTGCGCATACAGCCGGCGGCAGACTCCCACACGCCCTGCTTGCCCTCGGCGCGCGGCGGCTTGAAGTCGAAGTGCCGGGGACCGTCGTAGCCGGCGGCTTCGAGCAAGTCAACCAAGAAAAAGGCGCCCTTCAGGTCGGCGCTAGCGAAGCGGAGGTCCTGGTCGTAGCGGGGCCCGTGCTGACCGTTTAGGTCTATGTGATAGAGCTTGCCGGCCCACAGCGCCTGCGCGACACCAGCCACCATGTTGAGGGTGGCCATCGTCTCGTGGCCGACTTCAGGGTTGAGGCCCACCATCTCAGGGTGCTCCAAGCGGTAGATGAAGCTAAGGGCGTGGCCTATCGTCGGCAGCAAGATGTCGCCACGGGGCTCGTTGGGTTTGGGCTCGATGGCAAAGCGGATGCGGTAGCCCTTTTGCAGCACGTACTCGCAGAGGAGGTCCATGCCCTCCTTGTAACGGTCGAGAGCCGCCCGCACGTCCTTGGCAGCGTCGGACTCGGCGCCCTCACGGCCGCCCCACATCACGAACGTGGCCGCTCCGAGCTCAGCGGCGAGGTCCAGGTTGCGCATGGTCTTGCGGAGGGCAAAGCGCCGCACAGAACGGTCGTTCGCCGTGAAGGCGCCCTCCTTGAACACCGGGTGCGAAAACAAGTTGGTCGTCACCATTGGCACGGTCATGCCGGTCTCGTCGAGAGCGCTGCGGAAGCGCTTGAGCGTCGCCTCCCGGCCGCTTTCAGCGGAGGGGTCACCCGAGGCGAAGCCGAAGAGGTCATCGTCGTGAAAAGTGATGCCCCAAGCCCCTAGCTCGGCCAAGCGGTGGACAGCCTCCGCAGGGTCGAGCGGCGGCCTGGTCGGGTCCCCGAAGAGGTCCTTGCCGCCCCAGCCGACGGTCCAGAGGCCGAAGCTGAAGCGGTCTTGCTTGGTTGGCACGTAGCGGTCGCTCATCTTCGTCAGCCTACCACCGCTGCGGTTGTGCTAACCTACTCAGTCGCCTCGCAACTTTCGATACTATTGCGAAAGTGTGCAGGCCTTGGGGAGGTCTACCAACAGGGGAACTTAACAAAAGGGGAGGTTACGGATGCGAGCAAGAGCAAGTCGCCTGGTCGCCTTGGGGACCTTGGCGGCAGCCGTGCTGCCGGGGCTCGGCGCTAACGCCTACGCCCAGATGAGCAGCGCGCCAGCGCAAGTCGCCATTGGGGGCACCAGGTACCAAGTCATCGACGGCTTTGGCTTCTCGGACGCCTTCGGGCAGGTCGGCAACCTCGAAGCGATGCCGGCTAGCGTCCGCAGCCAGGTTGTCAACTTGCTGTTCAGCCCGACAACGGGAGCGGGCTTGGACATCGTCCGTTTCGGCTTGGGAGGCGCGGGCGACCTCGCGGACCAGGAGTGGCTGGGCCAGCAGGCAGAGAACTACGGAGTACGTACTTTCTATGCCGACGCCTGGAGCGCCCTGGGCGAGCTCAAAACAAACGGGTCAGAGCCGGGGGGCGGCTACTTGTGCGGCGTGCCGGGCGAGACCTGCACCGACGGGGACTTCCGCCAGACCTACGCCGACTGGCTGGCAGCCCAAGCCGCTGCGTTCGCTCAAGCGGGGCTCCCGCTGGTGGCGGTAGATTTTGTGAACGAGCCAGAGATAGGCCCCAACTACGCGTCGATGTACATGACGCCCGCACAAGCAGCACATTTCGTGCCCTACCTCGGGCGAGCGCTTCAGTCGCTCGGGCTGACAACGACGGTGGCATGCTGCGACGCCGAGGGGTGGGCGAACACGCCGGGCTTCAACGGCGCTCAGGCCTACACCCAGGCCGTGCTCTCGAGCCCCCTCTCGGCCCGCTACGTGGGGCTCATCACCAGTCACGGCTACACCTCGGCACCGACGTTCCCGCTCACGAGCGAGCGGCCGGTCTGGGAGACGGAATGGTCCACGTTCGAAAAGTGGGACCCGGCGTGGGACGACGGCAGCGACGCCTCGGGGCTGTCTTGGGCCGACCGCATATATACCGCGCTCACCGCAGCTGACGTCAACGCCTTTTTCTACTGGTGGGGCACCACGACCTATCAAGAAAACGGCGACAACGAAGGGCTCGTGGTCCTCGGGGAGCCTGGCGACACGACAGCCCCCACCTACCAAGCCTCGGGCCGCTTGTGGGCCTTTGGCGCCTTCAGTCGCTTCGTCCGACCGGGCTCGGTCCGCCTACAGACGTCAAGTTCTGCTTCGAACCTGGACGCGGTCGGCTTTTTCGTGCCCGAACATCAAGCGCCGGTGCCTATTATCGGGCCGGCGGGCGCCGCCCTCACCGAGCCGGCTTCCGGCCCCGGCCACTACGTCCTCGTCACGATCAACAACGGGACCACGGACCAGCAAGTACAAGTGACCCTCCCGGAGCGCAACTTCACCGGCTCGGCGCAGCCGTACCTCACAAGCACGGGCAACGACGGCACCGCCGAGCAGCCGGTCCCCGTCGCCGGCGGCAGCTTCAGCGCCACGGTGCCAGCGGGAAGCGTCGTGAGCTTCGTCATAAACGGTAACTTCAACCGACAAG
>Ga0070737_10003752_pt1 | contig 15953 bp, 11 predicted proteins | sample Coa_R1_10_FD_66438 | JGI IMG/M metagenome (GOLD analysis project Ga0070737, IMG submission 66438) | Surface soil microbial communities from Centralia Pennsylvania, which are recovering from an underground coalmine fire - Coalmine... | ecosystem: Environmental > Terrestrial > Soil > Unclassified...
CGAGTACCTGGGGCCGGTCGGGGGGGAGCTCGGCTGGGCGGTGCAGTGGCTGTGCATCCGCATCCCGCAGCGGGCGTTCTGCTTCTCCCGGCTGCACGCCGGCCGCCTGCGGGAGGCGGGTGTGGCGGGCGAACTCACGCTGTTGCCGGGCGAATACAGCGGCCTGGCCCGGGCACGACCGAACCTGGAGCCGGAGGAGCTGGTCGTGTTCGCCGGCCGCCACATCCCGGAGAAGCAGGTGCCCGCGATCATCCCCGCGGTCGTCCGAGCGCGTCAGCGGCTGCCCGGGCTGAGGGCGCGGATCATCGGCGACGGTCCGGACCGCCCGAAGGTCCTCCGGCTGGTCGCCGAGCTGGGGTTGGCGGACGTGGTCGAGCTGCCCGGCTTCGTCTCCAGCGAGGCGGTCGAGGAATCGCTCAGCCGCGCGCTCTGCCTGCTTCTGCCCTCGCGGCGTGAGGGCTACGGCATGGTGGTGATCGAGGCGGCCGCGTACGGCACGCCGAGCGTCGTCGTGGCCGGGGCCGACAACGCGGCGGTGGAGCTGGTGGAGGAGGGGGTGAACGGGTTCGTCGTGGGGTCGGCCTCTCCGGAAGCCATGGCCGGCGCGATCCTGCGCATCCGCGACGCTGGCGAGCGGCTGCGACGCTCGACGGTGGATTGGTTCGAGCGCCACGCCCGGCGCCGATCGCTGAGTGAGTCGCTGGAGCGAGTGCTCGATGCCTATGACCGTCGTGCGATGGCGGCCTCGATCTCCGACTCGAGCGCCAGCGCCGGCGCGGGATAGATGTAGCGGCCAAGGCGTCGTTCGTCGTACTCCAGCGCTGCGGCGCCGTCGTGCAGCAGGGCGCTGAGGCGCGCGGTGATCGCCTCGACGTCATCCGGGGCAACCGTCCACCCGGTCGCCGTCTCCTCGATCACCCTGGCGGCCTCATTGTCCCTGGCCAGGGCGAGGATCGGCCGTCGGGCGCCGAAGTACTCAAACACCTTGCCCGGAAGCTCCCAGACGAGCGTCGGCGAGGTCAGCAGCAGCAGCACGTCCGCTCTGCGCTGGAGCGCCATCGCCTCGGCACGGCTGACCATCCCCACGTGACGGACCACCCGCTCCAGACGGGCGGCGGCGATCATCCGCTGCTCCTCGTGGTCCAGTCGACCGGCGAGGACCACCTGCAGTCGGGTGGGCAGATCGGGCTCGCGCTCAAGCAGCAGGCGCAGCGCTTCGAATAGCGGCTGTGGGCTACGCCCCCAATCTCCCGAGAGCTTCCCCGTGTGCACGAGCGTCAGGGGCCCGGGAGCGACCTCGGGAGCCTCGGCGGCATCTGCCTCGCGCTCCAGTTCGGGATCCCACCCGTTGGGCACGTAGCCGGCCTCCACCCCCAGCCGACGGCAGAAGTCCTCCGCCACCGGCCTCTCGACCACGATCGTCCGCTCGGCCGCCTGAACCACCGCTCGCTCCAGCCGCAGATCCAGCCGCCGCTGAAACTCGGTGGGGAAAGGAGGGCGCCAGGGATGGTAGGTCCAACCGTCCCGAAAGTCGGCGATCCAGGCTGGGCGCCGGCGCCCGAGGCCGAGGCCGACCAGGTGCGTGGATTCGTAGGCGGAGGTGGTGATCACGCAGTCGTAGCCGCGCTGCGCGATCAGCCGGCGCGCCGCGCGGGTCGCGTAGGGCACCCAGGTGGCCAGGTTGTGGTCGGGAACGAGCAGCTGGGTGATGAACCGTTGCGGGGGCTTATCCACGGCCGCGGTCTCTCCCGGTCTGGGCAGCGGGGGGCGGCGAAGCAGCCTGCGCAGCCACGGAGCGGCGGTCAGATCACCGGAGCGGTGAACGCTGTGCTCGGCATCGCTGGGCAGCGAGCCGAAGGCGGAGGTGGTCAGCACGTCCACCTGGTGGCCGCGACGCCGCAGGTACTTCGACATCGCCAGCCACCGGTTGCCACCCACCGATGGCATCGGCGGGTAGTGGTAAGCGACGACCAGGATCCGGCGAGGCGTCATGTGGCGTCAGCGCTTGCGGCCGCTGATCACCATGAAGAAGCCGAGCCAGCGGCCCGTTGCTCTCGCCAGCGGCCCGGCGTACTCAACGTCGTATGGGGTGCAGACCTTCTCGATCCGCAGCTGATCGATGCCCGCGAACATCCGCCGGGCCTCGCGCTTCGTGTAGCCCTTGGTGCCGAGGCTCTCCATGTGGTGATACAGCACGTCGGCGATCGAGCGGCCGGGGCGGCCGCTGAGCGGTCCGTGCCGCAGCCAGAGCCCGTACGGCACCCAGGCGTGGCGGGCGTAGACCATCACGCACAGGCGGCCGCCCGGTCTCAGCACCCGGATCGCCTCGCGGATCGCCCGCGGCGTGTCCGGCGTGTGGTGCAGCACGCCCCAGGAGTAGACGAGGTCGAAGCTCGAGTCCGCGAACGGGAGCGCCTCGGCGTCCGCCACCCTCAGCTCCGATGTGAGACCCTCCAGCTCAAGCCGCCGCGCCACCAGCTCCACCCCCCGCTCGGTGAGGTCCACGCCGTGAAGGCGGGCGCCGGCGCGCGCGAACTGGACGTGGTCGGTTCCCAGCCCGACGCCGATTTCAAGCACCGACTGGCCAGCGGTCGACGCGAAGTCGGCAAACCGGTGGATGAAGGGCTCAAGCTGATAGCGCCGGGCCTCGATCTGGGCGAAGTACTCGCGGGTGCCCTCGGGGGCGGTGGCGTCCCACGACCCGCACGGCGTGCGGCTCCAGAACCGTCGCACCTCCTCCTTCATGCCGGTGGCGCTCACTGGCCTCGGCGCCCCCTGCCCAGGAGGTACCAGCCCCCGGTGCGGCCCAGGAACCGGAGGATGCGCCGGTCCTCAAACAGCCGCGTGTGGCGGGCGAGGAAGTCGGTGATCGGCGTGTCCTCGGCGTTGAACCCGCCGACCGCGGTGGTGACGTCGGTGAAGCCCGCCTCAAGCAGCATCCGTCGCAGCTCCCCCGCGCTGTAGACGCGAACCAGCGGCCGTGCGGCCACCGAGCTCGCCTCAACCGTGCGGGACATGACACCTGCCATCGAGCCTTCCTGCCAGAGCAGGCCCTGGACGATCCCCACCCACAGAACCAGAGATAGCCAGTAGTAGTACGAGCGGCGGTTGTAGACGATGATGCGGGCCTCGCCGCCCGGGCGCAGCACCCGTCGGGCCTCGCGCAGGGCCAGCGGCATGTTTGGCGTGTGGTGGAGCACCCCGTTGCTGTGCACGCGGTCGAAGCTGGCGTCAGGAAATGGGAGGCGCTCGGCGTCGCCCCGGATGATCCTCGCCGTCACCCCCAGGGCGTCGGCATGCTGGCGGGCGAGCTCGACGTGGCGCGGCGTGAGATCGACCCCCGTCACCCGTGCGCCCGCGAGCGCGTACTGGACCACGTCTATCCCCTGGCCGCAGCCAACATCGAGCAGATCAAGGTCTCGCGTGGAGCCGTAGTCCAGCGCGTCAGCGAGCCACGGGCAGTAGCGGTGGCGACCGGCGATCAGCTGTTCGATCGAGGCCGCGCTGCCAGGCGGGGCGTGCGTTTCCGGGCCACAGGGGTCGATCGTCCACTGCCGAATCGCCGCCGCCTTGGCCGCGTCACCAAGCTCGACGGGATTCATCGCGCGCCTACGCTAGCAACGTCCTCCGCCGGGCTGCCCGTCGCCAGGACGTGTAGGGCGGCCAGGATGCGGCGGCTGTGGGCCTGCCAGCTGTATTCGCGCGCTCGCGCCAGCGCCCCGGCGGCCAGCCGCTCGCGCAGCGGCTCGTCGGTCAGCACCCGACGCACCGCCGCCGCGGCCGCGTCCACATCGCCGGGCGGCACCAGCAGCCCGCTGCGCCCGTGCTCGAGCACCTCCCCGATCTGGTCGAGATTGGAGGCGACGATCGCCCGGCGCAGCCCCATGTACTCGAACAGCTTGGTCGGGGAGCCGAAGAAGGGGGTCCCGTCGGGGTTGGGCACGTGAGGGGAGATGCAGACATCGCTGCAGGCGAGCAGCCGCAGCGCCACATCGCGTTCGAGGATCCCGGTTAGCAGCACCCGGTTCTCCAGTCCCCGGGCCCGCACCTCCGTGCGCACCCGGTCGAACAGACCGCCTCCGCCGATCAGCACCCAGCGCGCCTCCGGCACGGCGGCCACCAGGTCCGGCAGCAGCTGGACGCCGTGCCAGGGGCCGAAGGTTCCGATGAACCCCACCGTGGGCGCCTCCACGAGCCCCAGCTGTCTGCGCCACTCCGCCGCTCGGCGCTCACGGTAGGGGCGCAGCTGTTCCAGGTCGACTCCATTGGGGTTGACCAGCACCCGCCGCGGGTCCACTCCCTGGGCGAGAACGTGATCGCGCAGGGGGCTTGAGACGACCACAACCAGGGTGGCGTCGTGCAGGTGTCGCTGCTCCAGCTGCGCCAGCGGCTGCTCCAGCAGCAACCGGCCCGAGCGCCAGTGCCGCTCCACCCAGATCTCGGGGCCGTTGAACTCAAGCACGAGCGGAACCCGCAGCCTGCGGGCCACCTCCAGCCCCGCGTAGGAGCCGTACTGGTAGCGCAGGTAGACGAAGTCCGCGCTCAGGCCGGTCGCGCCACGCACCAGCTCCGCCGCGTAGTCCGTGTAGGCGAGACCCCGGATCAGTTGGAGCACGCGTCGTGGCGGCACGGCGGTGAAGTCGGCGCGTTCGGTTCCCGCCGGCCGCTCGGCCGCCACCACATGCACGTCGACGCCGTTGTCGATGAGCCCGTTGATGACACCCTCGGTGTGGGTGGCGGCCCCGCCGACCTGCCGTCGCTGCCAGCGCAACGACGGTTCGGCGCGGATATACAGGGCGCGCCGCGGCGGGCCCTGAGGCGACGGAAGCCGGTACGGGCGACGGGCGGCACCAAGCAGTCTGCCGGCTGTCACCGCCGACAGGCCAGCCTCCCGTGCCACGGCGATGATGGCCTGGCGGATGGCATGGGCGGCGAACCGTCCGCGGGTCAGCCGCCGCTGCTCGACCTGCCACACGCCGGTCCGGGCGATGATCAGCGAGAGCTGGACGAGCGCCTGCAGCCCGGAAAGCGGGAGCTCCCCGGTGCGAACCGCGAGGGCGTCATAGCGACGGTCGCGCAGCAGCTGACGTAGGCGACGGGGCCTGCGCAGAGCGCCGGCCAGCAGGTGCAGGTCCGCCACCCCCTCGGCGGGAGCGGAGTCCAGCTCGAGGTCGGCGATCAGCTTCAAAGCGAGCTCATGCGAGCCGGCCGGGGCGGCAGCTGCGCCCGCGCGAGAACGTCGACTATTCGCCTGGCCGCCATGCCATCCCATCCCTGCGGAACCGCGTGTGGCCGGGGGGCACCCTGGGCGATGAGATCCGGAACCTCGAGAATCCGCGCCGGGTCCAGGCCGAGCAGCCGGTTGGTGCCCACCGTGCAGGTTACCGGCCGCTCCGTGTTCGCCCGCAGCGTGAAGCACGGGATGCCAAGAAAGGTGGTCTCCTCCTGGATGCCGCCGGAGTCGGTGATCACCCCGGCCGCCGTCTTGACCAGGCTGAGGAACTCCAGGTAGCCGACCGGCTCCAGCAGGCGGAGCCGTCCGTCGCCCTCCCGCCATCCCGCCGCTTCGAGCGCGGCGCGCGTTCGCGGATGCACCGGGAAGACGACCGGGAGCGTCTCGGCCACGGTCTGCAGCGCGCTCAGCGCGTCGAACAGCAGCGGTCCGTCGACCAGAGCAGGGCGGTGCAGGGTGACCATGAGGTAGCCGCCCGGCGTCAGCTCAAGCCGCCCCGCGGCGTCGAGCGCGTCGATCCGGGGCGTCATCGCCACCAGGGTGTCGATCATCGTGTTTCCGACCCGGTGGATCCTTGTCTCCGGGATTCCCTCGGCGCGCAGGTTGTCGACCGCCTCGGGCGAGTGGACGAACAGGAGGTCGGAGACCGAGTCGGCGACGATCCGGTTGATCTCCTCGGGCATTGTGCGGTCAAAGCTCCGCAGCCCCGCCTCCACATGGCCGACCGGGATGCCCAGCTTGCAGGCCACCAGACTCGCCGCCAGGGTGGAGTTGACGTCGCCGGGCACCAGCATCACATCCGGGGCGATTTCCAACAGCACCGGCTCCAGCCGCTCCATGACGCGCGCCGTCTGCTGGGCGTGCGAGCCCGAGCCGACCCCAAGCATGTGGTCGGGTGCCCCCACCCCGAGCTCCTCGAAGAAGACCTCCGACATCACGGCGTCGTAGTGCTGGCCGGTGTGCACCAGCACCGAGCTGAACTCCTCAGGACGGCGCTGAAGCTCAGCGATGATCGGCGCCGTCTTCATGAAGTTCGGCCGTGCTCCCACGACCGACAGCACCGTCCGGCGATCTGGCATCGCGCAGCCATCTTAGAGGCGGCGGGCATGGCCGCAGGTCGCTGACCCTCACCTGTGCTCCAAGGGGTTGGCGGGCACACCACCGCCCGCCCCGTGCCGGTCCCCCTCCCGCCGGAGCCGCCCGCCGCACCGGCCCGTCGACCCATCAGCCCGCTACCGTGTCGCTGCCGTGAGACAGATTGTCGTTCGGGCCGGGAGCGTCCAGGTGGTTGAGGTTCCCTCCCCCGCGCCAGCGGCGGGCCGGGTGCTGGTGGCCAACGCCGCCTCGGTCATCTCAAGCGGTACCGAGCGCTCGACGCTGAGCGCGGGGGGTGGTGGCGGGCCGCTGCCGGTGCGGGCCATACGCAATCCGGAGCTGGTGCGCAGGGGAATCGAGCACCTGCGCGAGCACGGGCTGCGTCAGACCCTGGAGCTGGCGCGCGGCGTGACCGCCCCCGACCTGGCGCTCGGCTACTCGTGCGCGGGCTATGTCATCGACACCGGCGGGCTGGCCGACTTTCATCCCGGCCAGCTCGTGGCCTGCGCGGGGGCGGGCAGCGCCAGCCATGCCGAGGTCGTTTCGGTTCCCGCCAACCTGGTGGCGGCGGTTCCCGCGGGTATCGATCCGCGGGCCGCTGCGTTCGCCACGCTGGGTGCCATTGCGCTGCAGGGGGTGCGGCGGGCGCAGCCGACATTGGGGGAGCGCTTCGTGGTCAGCGGCCTGGGCCTGCTCGGCCTGATCACGGTCCAACTCCTGCGGGCCAACGGCTGCCGGGTGCTAGGGGTCGAGCCGATCGCCGACCGGCGGGCGGTGGCTTTGGAGCTGGGGGCGGAGCTGGCGGTGGCGCCCGACGCGGCGCGGGAGGCCGTGAGCGCGTGGAGCGAGCAACACGGTGCCGATGGCTGCGTCGTGACCGCCGCGTCCGGCAGCGACGCGATCATCAATGACGCGATCGCCATGCTGAGGCGCCGGGGTCGTGTCGTCCCCGTGGGCGAGGTGGGACTCGGACTGGAGCGGGGTGCGCTCTACCAGCGCGAGGCCGACGTGCTGATCTCCACCTCCTACGGTCCCGGACGCTACGACGCCTCCTATGAGGAGGCGGGGATCGACTACCCGATCGCCTACGTTCGCTGGACGGAGAACCGGAACATGCAGGAGTTTCTCCGGCTGCTGGGCGAAGGGCGGGTTGACGTGCTGCGGCTGGTCGAGCTCGAGCGCCCGGTGAGCGAGGCCCCGCAGGCGTACGCGGCGCTGAACGGCCCGGCGCCGCCGCTGGCCGCGGTGCTGACCTACCAGACGCAGCGCGCGCGCCTGGGCGAGGTGGTGCGCGTCTCCAGGCCCGGCGGACGCACCGGCAGCCGTCAGGGACGTCTGCGGGTTGCACTGGTGGGTGCGGGCGGGTTCGTGCGGGCGGTGCACATCCCCAACCTGCTGGCCGACGGCCGTGCCCAGGTGGTGGCGGTCGCCAACCGCAGCGGAGTCTCGGCCGCCGACGCCGCGCGCGCGGTCGGCGGGGCCGACGCCACCACCGACCCGCGAGGTGTGATCGAGCGCGAGGACGTCGAGCTTGTGCTCATCGGCACGCGCCATGACACCCACGCGGAGCTGGCCACCCAGGCTCTGCGGGCCGGCAAGGCGGTGTTCCTCGAAAAGCCACTGGGGCTCAGCCGCGAGGAGATCGACCGGGTGTGGCAGGCGGCGCTCGACAACGATCGTCTGACCATCGGCTTCAATCGACCGTTCGCTCCGCTCGCCCGGCGACTGCGCGCGGAGCTGGCGGAGTCGCTGCCGTGTCAGCTGATCTATCGCGTCTCGGCGCCGCTGGAACCCGGCCACTGGCTCAACGACCCCGCGGTGGGCGGAGGGCGCATCCTCGGTGAGGCCTGCCACATGTACGACTTCGCCAACTGGCTGTGCGGCACGCCCGTCAGCGTCTGCGCCGCCGCCCTTCCGGCGGTGGGGGGCGTGCGCGCTCCGGAGAGCACGACCGTCACGATCCAGTATGAGGGCGGGTCGGTGGCCACCGTGCATTACTCAGCCGCCGGGGCGAAGCGCATGCCGAAGGAGAGGATTGAGGTGTTGGCCGGTGGCCGCGCCTGGGTGCTGGACGACTTCCGGGCGCTGATCTCCTACGACGCGCGCCGGGAGCGCCGCCACCAGGAGCGCCGGGTCGACAAGGGTCACGCGGCGCTCCTCGGCCAGGCGCTGGACGCCTGTCTTGGCCAGCGGTCATTCGAGCCGGGAATCGGAGCCGCCTACGCCGCGCAGAGCGTGGCGCTGGCCGCACTGGAGGCGTTGGCCAGCGGAGGGACGGCTGAGGTTCGCCCCCCGCCCCAGCCCGGAGCGCCGCCCGGCCAGCCCGAAGCGGGCACCTAGCGGCTGGTCGCCGGCGCGGCCCTGTGCACCAGAGCCCGGATGTAGGCGGCGAACTCGCTCGGCCGGGGAACCAGTTCGCGCACCCCTCCGACCTCGCGCGCGAACAGGCGCACGTGCAGTGCCAAAAGCAGCGTGTAGGCCACGCTTGAACTCAGGGCGGCGACATACGCTCCGTGCCCCGGCAGGAAGGCCAGGTTGATCGCGAGGTTGACGGCCAGGCCGACGAACCACACCACGAGTGCCTGGCGGGGAAAGCCTCGGCCGGCGAAGTGCTGCGAGAGGACGGTGACCAGGCCGAGGCTGAATACGCCCGGCGAGAGCCAGCGGTACAGCCCCGCGGCCGGCGCGAAGGCGGAGCCATAGAGCAGGCTGATGATCGGGCCGGCGAGCAGGGCGGACGCCAGGACGACGGCACCATAGGCCAGGGCCACGAAGCGGAACACCGCCGCGCTGGTACCGGAGCTCGCACCGGCCGCCACCCGCGGGAACACGTTGAGGCCGATGACCAGTGGCACCACGAACAGGCCGTCGGCCATCGACCCCGCCACCCCATAGAGTCCCGCCTGGCGGGCGCCGAGATACCCGTTGACCAGCAGCAGGTCCAGACGGATGATCAGAAAGCCGAGGAACGTTGCGAGGTACACGCGCGCGGCGTAGGCGAGCATCCGCCGCACCAGACCGAGGTCGACCCGGCCGACCCGGGCGGTGCCCGCGCGCAGCAGGGCGAGGTAGGTGATCGCCCCCAGCCAATAGACGCAGGTCAGCACGGCCACCGCCCCGGTCACGTGCATTCCGAGGCCAACCAGCCCCAGCGCAACCAGCAGCGTGGCCACGATGTTCTGTCCCGCCTCGACGAGGTTGTAGGCCACCATCCGACCCTCGCCGAGCAGGATGCTCTGCAGGTAGAGGAACAGCAGCGAGCCGGGAAGCGCCGCGGCCACCAGCCCGACATCGAGCCACGACAGCCCGCGCATGGTGCTGGGGGCGACCAGCCGCACCAGCAACGTGAAGCCGGCGAGCAGCCCACCGACGACCACCGCCACGGCGATCGAGTTGGCGATGATCCGCTCCAGGCGCCGGCGATCCTGCACGCCGAAGTAGGGGTTCGCGGTTGCCAGTCCGAGGCTGCCCAGCTGCTGGAGCAGCAGAAGGAGCGCCATCGCCACGCCAACGTATCCGCGGCCGGAGGGGCCGAGACGGCGCGCGATCAGCACCATGCCGGCAATCTGGAACAGGGTCACGGCGAACTTGCCCCCGAGCGTCAGGGCGATGTCCAGGGTGAGAGCGCGGGAGGTGGGGCCTGGGGCGGCCGTCGGCGCGTCCACAGCTACGCTCTCCAATCTCGCATGTGCGGTATCTGTGGCATCGTCGCGACCTCAGACGGCTTCGACGCCAGTGAAGCAGCGATCGTGGCCATGCGTGACACGATGGTCCATCGCGGCCCGGACGATGCTGGTGCCGCGATCTGGTCGCTGGCCGGTGGGCGCGTCGCCTTTGGCCATCGTCGCCTGGCGATCGTCGACCTGTCCCCGGCGGGGCATAACCCGATGCCCAATGAGGACGAGACGGTGTGGATCACGTTCAACGGCGAGATCTATAACCATCATGCCCTGCGCGCCGAGCTCGCGGCCAAGGGCCACCGATACCGTTCACACACCGACACCGAAACCATCGTCCATCTGTACGAGGAGGAGGGGCCGGCGTGCGTGGAGCGCCTCCAGGGCATGTTCGCGATCGCCATCTGGGACGCCCGCAGCCAGGAGCTGTTCCTGGCCCGCGACCGGCTTGGGATCAAACCTCTCTACTACGCAGAGCCAGCGGGCGGCTTCGTCTTCGCCTCGGAGATCAAGGCCCTCCTGGCCCATCCCGCGGTCGTGGCCGAACTCGACGAGGAAGCGTTCTTCCATTACCTGACATTCGTCTGCACGCCGGCGCCGCTGACCATGTTCAGTGGCATCCGGAAGCTGGCCCCGGGTGAGCGCATGCGGATTCGTCTTGACGGCACCCGCACCAGCGAAACGTTCTGGTCGCCGCTGTCCGCGGCGACGCGGGCCGAGGTGGCTGGCCTGTCGGAACCGGAGCTGCAGGAGCGCCTTCTGACGCTGCTCAGGGGCTCGATTGAGAAGCGCATGATGGCCGACGTCCCGTTCGGGGTGTTCCTCTCCGGTGGCGTCGACTCCTCGACCAACGTGGCGCTGATGTCAGAGCTGATGAGCGATCCGGTGCGCACCTTCACGGTCGCCTTCAGAGAGCATGAGCGCTACAACGAGCTTGAGTATGCGCGCGAGGTCGCTCGCCGATTCGGCACAGACCATCACGAGATCGTGATCGACTGGCGCGATCTGGCCAGCTTCCTGCCCGAGATGATCTTCCACCAGGACGAGCCGATCGCCGACTGGGTGTGCGTTCCCCTTCACTACGTCTCCCGCCTGGCCCGCGAGCACGACACGATCGTGGTCCAGGTGGGCGAGGGATCGGACGAGCTGTTCCACGGCTATGACACCTACATCCAGGCGGCCCGCTTCCGGAGATGGTTCTGGCAGCCGTTCCAGCGTCTGCCGGAGCCGATTCGGAAGACCACGGGCCGTCTCGCGACCGGATTGACCCGCCGCCTCGGCCGTGGAGAGGTGCATGCGCTGGCGGTCGCCGAGGCGGCAGCCGGACGGCTGCCCTTCTGGGGCGGCGCGATCTGCTACCAGGGCGCGATCAAGGAGCGGATCACCGCTCGCAACGGCCGGCCCGTGCCCGACTCCTACGAGGTCGTCACCCGCCTGTGGGAGGCGGCCGAGCGTGAGTGGCCGGGGGTCGATCTGCTCAGTCAGATGACCTACCTCGAACTGAAGCAGCGGCTGGCCGAGCTGCTGCTGATGCGCGTCGACAAGATGACGATGGCCACGTCGGTGGAGGCACGCGTGCCATTCTTGGATCACCAGCTGGTGGAGTTCGCGCTTGCGCTCCCGCCGCAGATGAAGGTGCGCCAGGGAGTGGGGAAGTACCTGCTCAAGAGGGCCGTGGCCGGCTCGCTGCTGCCCGAGCACCTCGTGTACCGCCCCAAGCAGGGATTCGGCGCGCCGGTGGCCGAATGGTTCAGGGGCGAGCTGGGTCGACGGGCTCAGTCTCAGATCCGTCACTCGGCGCTACGCGAGCGGGGGTTGATCGACTACGGTCAGGTCGATCGCCTGTGGGAGGCGCATCGGCGGGGGCCGGTGAATTGGGCCTTTCACCTCTGGAACCTCTATAACGTCAGCGCCTGGTACGACTATTGGATCGCCGGTCGTCGCGACCCGGCCTGGTGACCCCGGCCCTCAAGCGTCATCTGGTGGCCTGGCGGCAGCTGGGTCCGCGCCGCGGCACTGTTGCCGCTGCCCGGCGGGCTGTGGCCCCGCTCCGCGGTCGGGCGCGCGAGCTTCGCCTGCGGCTGCGGCCGCTGCGGGCCGGGCCGGAAGAGGTGCAGAGGGCCCTCGGCCACCAGGATCCCCGTGGCCTGCTGGTCGGCAGGGTGGCGGCCGCGCTGCCGACCGTGGCTGAGCTGGGGCGGCGGGTCAACCGGGACGAGGCGCTGCGGCGCCGGGTGGTTGAGCTGGCCACGCCCGTCGTCGCCCACCGGTTTGACCTGCTTGGGTCTGGCCCCACCGAACTCGGCGCCACGATCGACTGGCAGCGTGACTTCAAGAGCGGACGCAGCTGGCCGCTCGTGCACATCTCGCGGATCACGATCAATTATCCCGACGGCTCCGACATCAAGGTGCCGTGGGAGCTCTCGCGCTTTCAGCATCTGCCCGTGCTGGGCGCGGCCCACCGAGCTACGCTCGAGCGCCGCTGGCTCGACGAGCTGGGCGCGCAGCTCGTCGACTGGATCCAGCACAACCCGGTTGAGTTCGGGGCCAACTGGGCGTGCACAATGGATGTGGCGATCCGCGCCGCCAACTGGGTCGCGACGCTGGTCCTGCTCGGCGAGCAGGCGGCCGACGAGCCGTGGTTTGCCGCTGTCCTCGAGAGCCTCCTGCTGCACGGCCGCTTCATCCGCGCTCACCTGGAGTGGGCACCCGTCCGCGGCAACCACTACCTGTCGGACATCGTCGGGCTGTTGATCGTCGCTGCGCTGTTCTCCCACGGGCCGGAGGGACGGGAGTGGATCGACTTCGCCACCCGCGAGCTGATCGCCGAGCTGCGCCACCAGGTGCGCGCGGATGGCTGCGACCACGAGGCCTCGATCCCCTACCACCGGCTGGTCGCCGAGCTGTTCATCTGCGGGATCCGTGCGGCGGATGTCCTGTGCCCCGGGGCGGTGACGGCCTCGGATCGGGCGCGGCTCGAGGCGATGCTCAGCTTCGTCGCGGACTACACCCGTCCCGACGGGCTCGCGCCCCAAATCGGCGACGCCGACGACGGCCGCCTTCTGCCTCTGGAGGACTACGGACACGCCGATCCGCGCTGCCACCTGCACCTCTTCAGGCAGGCGGGACGGCCATACCGCGCCGGTACGCGGCACGCAGCCTACCCCCACGGGGGCTACTGGGTGATGCGGGCCGACGAGATGTTCGTGATCGTCCGGTGCGGGGACGTGGGACTTGGCGGTCAGGGTGCACACGCCCACAACGACGCGCTCGCCTTTGAGCTTGCCTACCGGACGCAGCCGATGGTCATTGATCCCGGCAGCTTCGTCTACACGGCCAGCGCCACCGAGCGCAACCGCTTCCGGTCCACCGCCTTCCACAGCACCCTCCAGATCGATCGCGCCGAGCAAAACCCGATCTCGCCGCAGGCGCTGTTTGCCATGGCAGATCGACGGCGGGCCGAGGCCCTCGCCTGGGAGCCCGATGCCGAGCGCCCGAGCTTCACCGGCTGCCACCACGGGTATGAGGCGCTCGCCGATCCAGCCACCCACACTCGCCGACTGGAGCTTGACCGGGCGATCTGCGCCCTGCGCATCACCGACACGGTGAGGTCAGACGGAAGCCACCGGCTCGACTGGGCGTTCCCGCTCTCCCCCTGCCAGGTCGAGGTGGCGCCCGGTCGCGTGCTTGCCCGCTATCCGTCCGGGGTCGAGCTGGAGCTGTCCGCGCGAGACTTGTCGTTTTCGGTGGAGAGCGGCTGGTTCTCGCCCTCCTACGGTCGGCGGCTCTCCACACCCTTCGTCCGCGCCACGAAGCTGAGCCAGCGGGGCGAGGACGTGACCGAGATCATCCTGCGGGCGAAGCGATGACGCCGCGCGTCAGTGTCCTGATCGGCGCCTACAACAACGCGAGCACGCTGTTCCGAGCCGCACACTCGATGCTCGACCAGACGATCGACGATCTTGAGCTGGTGATCGTCGATGATGGCTCAGGCGACGGCACCGCTCGGGTGGCTGAGCGGATCGCCGCGATGGATCGGAGGGCGCGGCTGCTGCGCATGCCATCGAACGTCGGAATCTCCCGGAGTCTCAACGCTGGACTGCGGGAGGTGACCGCGCCGGTGGTGGCGGTGCTGGACGCCGACGACTGGTCCGATCGGCGTCGGCTCGAACGCCAACTGGAGGTGCTCGACCGCCACCCGGGGGTGGCGGTCGTGGGCGTGCGCATGCGCGAGGTCGATCCCCTCGGACAAGAGCTGGCGCCTCGGACCAGGTGGGCTGCCGGCGAGGTCAACCACCTGCTGATGCGCTTCAACCCGATTCCGAACACGGCTGCCGCGTTCCGACGCGCGGCCGTCCTTGAAATCGGCGGCTATGACCCGCGCTACCGGTGGGCCGCCGAGTATGACCTGTGGCTCCGCCTGGCCGAGCGCCACGCTCTCATCGCGCTGGAGGAAACGCTGGCCACCCGCGAGATGTCCGCAACGAATGTCGCCGCTCGGCGCGAGCGCGCGCAGACGCTGGAGACGATCGCCATGCGACTGCGGGCGATGCGTCGCCGGCGCAGCGTCCGCGGGGCCAGCGGCCTGGTGGCGCCAGCCGTGTCCTACCTGACGCCGATGATGCTCAAGCGGGTCGTCCGCGCCCGTCGCGGCCAGGCCCCCTGACCGCGGCCGTGTAGAGCGTGTGGCTTGTCTGCAGGAAGGCGGCGGGCGCGAAGCGCTCGGCCGCTCTGTGGCGCGCCCTGACCGATAGCTCGTGGCGCAGCCCGGCGTCCGCCGCCAGGCGATGAAGCGTGGCGGCGCAGGCGGACTCATCGCCGGCCGGGAACAGGAGCCCGGCGTCCCCCACGGCCTCGGGGTTGCTCGAGGCGTCGGCGGCGACGATGGCCAGGCCATGGCTGAGCGCCTCCAGGAGCGCGAACGACATGCCCTCTCGCTCCGAGGGCTGCACGAACACGTCAGCGGCCTGCATCAGGCGGGAGACGTCATCGCGCTGCCCAAGCAGCTGCACGACGTCGCCGATGAGGGGTTGAAGCTCAGCGGCCTGCGGCCCAGCGCCAACGATCAGCAGACGGATCCTCGCCCCAAGCTGGTGGGCGCGAACTGCCGCCCGGGCGGCGAGCAGCGGCCGCTTGCGCGGCTCAAGTTGTCCCACGAACAGCGCCAGGGTGGTATCGGACGTGGCGCCCAGCTCGTGCCGCGCCGCCGCACGCGTGGTGTCGCTGGGGGCTGGGACGGGGTCAACGGCGTTGTGTATGAGCCGCAGCTTCTGGCGCTGGCCCGGCGGCGTGAACGCCAGCAGATCCTCGTATTCGGCGGCCGAGGAGCACACGACTGCGTGAGAGCGGGCAATCACCGCCGCCAGCGCCCGCTGCATGGCGTGCCGGCGAACGCCGCGCAGTCGTCGAAGCAGGTGCAATCCCTGGGTGGTGATGATCGCCGGCCGGGCCTTCAGCAGGGGAAGCACGATCAGGCTGGCCGCGTCCCCGTGGCAGTGCAGGAGGTCGGCTGCGCGCGCGGCCGAACGGAGCCGCCGCCAGCGCCGGGGTACGGAGGTGAGCGCGGCGACCGGGGTTCTGCCGCTGCTCAGGTAGAACCGCCGGTGCTCGATCCCGTTCAGGCGCTCCAGCATCGAGATGTACGTCTCGGCGCCGCCGCCCCTGTGCGGCAGCACGTGCAGGACCCGAAGCGGCTCACGCTCCTGACCGGTGACCATCTCACCCTAGGGAACCACGTCCCGCCGGAGCCTGCGGTCCGCCCCGACCCCAGACGCTGTGGGAACTGACCCAAGGCGGGTGAGGCGTAGCTGTGTAGCCTTGCGCCGCAATGCCCGGCCCCACCGCCCTCATCACCGGCATCACCGGCCAGGACGGCTCCTATTTGGCCGAGCTGCTGCTCGAGCGGGGCTACGCGGTCCACGGGCTGGTCCGCCGCTCCTCGACCGAGC
>Ga0070737_10003753_pt1 | contig 15948 bp, 12 predicted proteins | sample Coa_R1_10_FD_66438 | JGI IMG/M metagenome (GOLD analysis project Ga0070737, IMG submission 66438) | Surface soil microbial communities from Centralia Pennsylvania, which are recovering from an underground coalmine fire - Coalmine... | ecosystem: Environmental > Terrestrial > Soil > Unclassified...
GGTTGTGCCTCGATTGTTGACCAACCCGTTGGACGGTGCGCGACTGGGGTCGCACGGGATGGCCTGCTGCAGTGTCACGCGCCGGAAACCGCACTGCGGGCGGGCCCAGCGAGGTCGCCGGCACAACCGGGTAACCTCTATTGCGCAGCTGGTCTGCCGGCATGCGTGCCGGCACCGAGCGAGGCAGGTTGATCCTGTCTCGCGAGAGGGAACCCGGTGAGAATCCGGGACTGTCCCGCAGCGGTATGCAGGAACGACCGCCGTCATCAGCACTGGTCGCCCGACTGGGAAGCGACGGCCACTAGGAGCACCCGGTGCGTGCCTGCGAGTCCGAAGACCTGCCGGCTGTGCCGGATGCGCCGCGTCCGGCGGCTCATCGCCTCGTGGAATGGGCGGATGGCCGCATCGGTTGTAGTGCCGTGCGTCCGTCTGGCGATGACCACCACGTCGAGTGAAGGACGAGATTGTGACCGCTCAACCGTTTACCGCCACCATCACCGGCTCGCCTCGCATCGGCCCGCGCCGCGAACTCAAGCGCGCGACCGAAGGTTATTGGGCCGGACGGACCAGCCGCTCCGAGCTGGAATCCGTCGCCGCCTCCCTGCGTCGTGACGCGTGGTCGAGCTTGGTCGCCGCCGGCCTGGACTCGGTGCCGGTGAACACTTTTTCCTACTACGACCTGATGCTCGACACGGCGGTCATGCTCGGCGCGCTGCCGCCGCGGGTGCATGACGTGCCCGACGAATTGGACCGCTACTTCGCCGCGGCCCGGGGCACCGAGGACATCGCGCCGCTGGAGATGACCAAGTGGTTCGACACCAACTACCACTACCTGGTTCCAGAGATTTCCCCGGCCACCCGGTTCACGCTGAACCCTGCCAAGGTGGTCGCGGAGCTGAAAGAGGCTCTGCAGCAGGATATTCCAGCGCGCCCTGTGATTATTGGGCCGATCACCTTCCTGCTTTTGAGCAAGGCGGTGGATGGCGCAGGCGCACCCATCGACCGCATCGACGAGCTGATCCCGGTCTACTGCGAGCTGCTGTCGCTGCTGGCCGACGCCGGGGCGGCATGGGTGCAGTTCGACGAGCCGGTGCTGGTGACCGATATCAGCGCTGACGCGCCCGTGTTGGCCCAACGGGTGTACAGCGCGCTGGGATCGGTGCCGGCCCGCCCGGCGATCCACGTCGCCACCTACTTCGGGGACCCGGGCGAGGCTTTACCGGCGCTGGCCCGCACGCCGGTCGAGGCGATCGGCGTCGACCTGGTCGCGGGTGCCACCGCCGCCGTGGCAGCGGTGCCCGAGTTGGCCGGCAAGACGCTGGTGGCCGGGATCGTCGACGGACGCAACGTGTGGCGCACCGACCTGGAATCAGCGCTGAGCCGGCTGGCCACTCTACTCGGGTCGGTGGGATCGCTGGCGGTATCGACGTCCTGCTCGACCCTGCACGTGCCCTACACGCTGGCCTTCGAGACCGAGTTGGACGACAACCTGCGCAGCTGGCTGGCCTTCGGCGCCGAGAAAGTACGCGAAGTCGTCACGCTGGCGCGGGCCTTGCGCGACGGGCGCGAGGCGGTGGCCGCCGAAATCGCTGCCTCCAACGCCGCGGTCGCGTCGCGCCGCTCCGATCCGCGGCTGCGCAACGAACAAGTCCGGGCCCGCATCGACGCGATCCTCGCGGCGGGAATCCAACGGGGGCCCTCGGCGCAGCGGCGAGCCACCCAGAATGCTCGGCTGCACCTGCCGCCGCTGCCGACCACCACGATTGGCTCCTATCCGCAGACGCCCGAGATCCGCAAGACCCGCGCGGCGTTCCGGGCCGGCGAGATAGACGAGGCCGAGTACGTCCGGCGGATGAAGGCCGAGATCGCGGCGGTCATCGCGCTGCAGGAACGACTCGGCCTGGACGTGTTGGTGCATGGCGAGCCGGAACGCAACGACATGGTGCAGTACTTCGCCGAGCAGCTCGACGGGTTCGTCGCCACCCAGAACGGCTGGGTGCAGTCCTACGGCAGCCGCTGCGTGCGCCCGCCGATCCTTTACGGCGATGTCGCGCGGCCGCATCCGATGACGGTCGAGTGGATTACCTACGCGCAGTCGCTCACCGACAAACCGGTCAAGGGCATGCTGACCGGGCCGGTGACGATCCTGGCGTGGTCGTTCGTGCGTGACGACCAGCCGCTGGCCGACACGGCGTACCAGATCGCATTGGCGATCCGCGACGAGACCATCGATCTGCAATCGGCGGGCATCGGGATCATTCAGGTCGACGAGCCGGCGCTGCGCGAGTTGCTGCCGCTGCGCCGCGCCGCGCAGGACGACTACCTGAGGTGGGCGGTCGGCGCGTTTCGGCTGGCGACGTCGGGCGTATCGGACTCGACGCAGATCCACACACATCTGTGTTATTCGGAGTTCGGTGAGGTGATCGGCGCGATCGCCGATCTGGACGCCGACGTGACGTCAATCGAGGCGGCGCGCTCGCATATGGAGGTACTCGACGATCTCAACGCCGCGGGGTTCGCCAACAGCGTCGGGCCGGGCGTGTACGACATCCACTCACCACGGGTGCCCAGCACCGAGGAGATCGCCGCGTCGCTACGGGCAGCGTTGCAAGCCGTTCCCCCGCAACGACTATGGGTAAACCCCGACTGCGGCCTGAAAACGCGTACCGCCGAAGAGGTGACAGCATCGCTGCGAAACATGGTCGCAGCGGCGGCAAAGGTGCGCAGCGAAGCCGCCTAGCGCCCAGGCTGCACACCGGCGGTCAACGCGCAGGAGGATATCTGGTGCGCAGGTAGCGCCGACGGCGCAGGCGTCGCCGCCGGGCTACACAGCGCCGATCTTTTCCACAGCGTTCGCAAAATTGGGCATGCCAGGACACGAAATTACGCGTTTCCAGGCGATTTACCGCCCATCCTGGGATGCGTACCGTGTGGCTCATGCGCATCCACCACGTCCGGACTCACCGCAGCGCCGAGAATTTCCCGCGTAGCGAACACCTGGCATGGAAGATCGCCGAGGTTGCCGCAGACCCGGTCCCTGTGCCTGCGGAGACCGAGGCGATGGTGATCAACCGCGTCGTCGACAACGCCGCCGTTGCCTGTGCCTCGGTGATCCGGCGACCGGTCACTGTTGCCCGGGCCCAGGCGCTGGCGCATCCCTGCTCGACGAAGGGCGCGAAGGTTTTCGGGGTTGACGGCGACTATTCCCCGGAGTGGGCGGCCTGGGCCAACGCGGTGGCCGTGCGTGAACTGGACTTCCACGACACGTTTCTGGCGGCGGAGTACTCGCACCCCGCGGACAACATTCCCCCGATGGTGGCCGTCGCCCAGCACCTGGGCGTGAGCGGCGCGGACCTGATCCGGGGCATCGCGACGGGCTATGAAATCCAGATCGACCTGGCCCGCGGAATCTGCCTGCACGAGCACAAGATCGACCATGTCGCACACCTCGGTCCGTCGGTGGCCGCGGGACTGGGCGCGATGCTGCGTCTCGAGAAGGAAACCATCTACCGTGCGATCGGTCAGGCACTGCACCTGACGACGGCCACGCGGCAGTCCCGCAAGGGCCTGATTTCCAGCTGGAAGGCATTCGCGCCCGCCTGGGCGGGCAAGGTCGCGATCGAGGCCGTCGACCGCGCCATGCGCGGGGAAAGCTCGCCGGCGCCGATCTGGGAAGGCGAAGACGGGGTGATCGCCTGGCTGTTGTCCGGGCCCGACCACACCTACCGGGTCCCCCTGCCGGAACCGGGCGAGCCGAAGCGCGCCATTTTGGACAGCTACACCAAGGAGCACTCGGCCGAATACCAGAGCCAGGCCCTCATCGACCTGGCCCGTCGGCTGCGCGGACGCATCGGTGACCTCGACCAGGTCGCTACGATCGTGCTGCACACCAGCCACCACACCCACGTGGTGATCGGTACCGGCTCAGGTGACCCGCAAAAGTTCGACCCGAACGCCTCGCGCGAGACGCTGGACCACTCGGTGATGTACATCTTTGCGGTCGCCTTGCAGGACGGTACCTGGCATCACGAGCGCTCCTATGCCCCGGAGCGGGCGCACCGGCCCGACACGATCGAGTTGTGGCACAAGATCTCCACGCGTGAAGATCCCGAGTGGACCCGGCGCTATCATGCCGGGGATCCCGCTGATAAGGCGTTCGGCGCCCGCGCGGAGGTCACCCTCAAAAGTGGTGAGGTGATCATCGACGAAATTGCCGTCGCCGACGCACACCCCCTGGGGGCCCGGCCTTTTCAGCGCGAGCAGTACATAGCGAAATTCACTGCGCTGGCCGACGGCGTAATCGACGACGCCGAACAGCGGCGGTTCCTGTCGACCGTCGAAGGCCTGCCGGGGCTCGACCCGGGGGCTCTGGGTGCGCTCAACCTTACGGTGAATCCGCGGGTGCTGGAAAAGGCGCCGACGATTCCCGCGGGGATCTTCTGATGAGCGCGCTGATCGCCAGCGCCGTGCCCGCAGCCGACAAGCGGGCCCGGTTTCGCGCCGCACTGGAAAGCACACGGCTGCAACGGTTTCCAGGGGCGTTCTCGCCGTTGGTCGCCAAGCTCATCGCCGATGTCGGCTTTGACGGGGTCTACGTCTCCGGTGCCGCGCTGTCCGCTGACCTGGGCCTGCCCGACATCGGTTTGACCACCCTGACCGAAGTGAGCGCGCGCGGTGCCCAGATCGCCGCGGTGACCGATCTGCCTACCTTCATCGACGCCGACACCGGCTTCGGCGAGGCGATCAACGCCGCGCGCACGGTGAGCGTGTTGGAGGACGCCGGGCTGGCCGGTTGCCACCTGGAGGATCAGGTCAACCCGAAGCGATGCGGACACCTCGACGGCAAGGCGGTGATCCCGACCGCCGAGATGGTCAAGCGGGTGCGGGCCGCAGTGACTGCGCGGCGCGACCCGAATTTCATCGTGTGCGCACGCACCGACGCCGCGGGCGTCGAGGGACTTGCGGCGGCGATCGATCGCGCCAAAGCCTACGCCGACGCGGGCGCCGACCTGATCTTCACCGAAGCCCTGCACACACCCGGCGAGTTCGAACAGTTTCGGGCCGCGGTGGATACACCGTTGCTGGCCAACATGACCGAGTTCGGCACGTCGCCACTGCTGACCGCCGCGCAGCTGGCCGACATCGGCTACAACGTGGTGATCTACCCGGTGACCACACTGCGGTTGGCCATGCACGCCGTCGAGGCCGGCCTTCGTGAAATCGCTGACTTTGGAACGCAATCCGGGCTTGTGGATCGCATGCAGCAGCGCAGCCGGCTCTACGAGCTGCTCCGATACGGCGATTACACCCAATTCGATTCCGACGTCTACAACTTTGACTCAAGAAAGTCGCCCGATGAGCATCGTGGAAGACAACAAGCCCCGCATTCATAAAGGCCTGTCCGGTGTCGTGGTGGACACCACCGCGATCTCCAAGGTGGTGCCGGAAACCAACTCGCTGACCTACCGCGGATATGCGGTGCAAGAACTCGCCGCACACTGCAGCTTTGAGCAGGTCGCCTACCTGCTGTGGCACGGTGAGCTGCCCAACGACCAGCAACTGGGCCTGTTCACCCAGCGAGAGCGCGCCGCGCGCCGGCTGAACCGGTCCATGCTGTCGTTGTTGGCGAAGCTGCCCGATACCTGCCATCCGATGGACGTGCTGCGCACGCTGGTCAGCTACATGGGCAGCGAAGACCCCGACGAGGACGACAGCGGCGCGGGCGCCAACTATGCCAAGGCGATGCGGATGTTCGCCGTCCTGCCCACCATCGTTGCGGCCGACATGCGCCGTCGCCGGGGCCTGGAACCCATTGCGCCGCAAAGTCACATGAACTATCCGCAGAATTTCCTGCACATGTGCTTCGGCGATGTTCCCGAGCAGGTGGTGGTGGACGCCTTCGAACAATCGATGGTCCTGTACGCCGAGCACGGTTTCAACGCCTCGACGTTTGCCGCGCGAGTGGTCACCTCCACTCAATCGGACATCTACAGCGCGGTGACGGCAGCGATCGGTGCGCTCAAGGGTCCGCTGCACGGCGGTGCCAATGAAGCAGTGATGCGCGACATGATCGAAATCGGCACAGCGGAGCGAGCATCGCAGTGGCTGCAGGGCAAGCTGGCCCGCAAAGAAAAAGTCATGGGCTTCGGTCACCGGGTGTACAAAAGCGGCGACTCGCGGGTGCCGACCATGAAGCAAGCTCTCCTGCGGGTCGCCGCCGCGCGTGACGGCCGGCGGTGGCTCGACATCTACGAGGTCCTCGAGCGGGAAATGGCTGCCGCCAACGGAATCAAACCGAACCTTGACTTTCCGACCGCACCCGCATACCACCTGATGGGATTCGACATCGGCTTCTTCACCCCGATCTTCGTCATGAGCCGCATCACCGGGTGGACCGCCCACATCATCGAGCAGACCGCGTCCAACGCGCTGATCCGCCCGCTGAGCCAGTACATCGGGCCAGCGCAGCGTGCGGTTCCCTCCACCCACTGATTCCTACGGGGACCGCGGTTGAGCGCTAGGACATTCCAGACCCGTGGTGGGCTATCCGCAGCGGCGAACTCGGCGAACCGTCCGGGCCGGCCTGAACCACTGCGCACCAGGGCATTGCGCTTTAGACCAGACTGGGCTGCTGATCGGCCTAGAAGCCATTTCCGATCCGGGCGAACAACCCAAAACCGGAAAACTGGCCCGGATAGCGGTGTCTCGAACCGCCCACGTCGAAGGCGGCGACCTCTTGGTGGTAATCGGCTAGTCGGCGTTGATCAACGCAGCCCGCGCCAGTGTCTGCTGCGCCATTTTCACATGCGCGGCGTCGACCAGGACACCGTCGACCCCGACGGCGCCGCGTCCCTTGGCCTCGGCGTCTCGGTAAGCAGCGATATTGCGCTCGGCACGGGCGATTTCGTCGGCGCTTGGCGAGTAAACCGTGTTGGCGATCGGAACCTGATCAGGGTGAATCGCCCACTTTCCGGTGTACCCCAGCAGCGAGGCCCGTCGCGCCTCACGCTCGTAACCGCTCAGGTCATGAAAGTCGGGGTATGGCGCGTCAATCGCATCGATGCCGGCGATTCGCGCCGCGACAAGCACCTTGTTTCGGGCGTAATGCCAGAAATCACCAGGGTATTCGCCCAATGGAGCGAAATTGGTGTCTACCCGGGCGCCTTGTGACAGCGAGAAGTCGCCGACTCCGAAAATCAACGCGTCCAGCCGCGGGCTGGCCGCCGCGATCTTCTCGGCGTTGGCGAGCCCTTCGACCTCCTCGATGAGCACCTCCAGCCGAAACCGCTTGTTTAGTTGGAACTTCGTCTCGAGCTGGGTAAGTAGCACGTCCACCCACCACACGTCGCGGGCTTTGCGGGCCTTCGGGATGATGATGGTGTCCAGATTCTTCCCGGCCTTGGTGATTAGCTCGATGAGGTCGTCGTGACACCACTGCGTGTCCAGGCCGTTGATGCGTACCGCGCGCGTGGTGCGGCCCCAGTCGATGTCGGTAAGCGCGGTGATCGCTTTGGCCCGCGATTCCTCTTTGACGGCGGAGGGCACCGCGTCTTCAAGGTCGAGGAACACCAGATCGGCACCACATCGCGCGGCCTTGTCGAACATGTTGTCGTTGCTCGCGGGCACCGCGAGTTCCGAGCGACGAAGAAGCTGGCTCATCGATGGTCCTTCTACTACAGCACGCCACGGGCGTGCAGGTCTTCGATGTCGTCTGCGGTCAAGCCAAGTAACTCGCCGTAGACTTCGGCGTTGTGTTCGCCCAAGCGGGGACCCAGATGGGCGACCGTGCCGGACGCCGACGAAAAGCGCGGCACGGGTGCCTGCACCGTCATCGAACCGAGTTCTCGGTCCTCGACGGAGATGAACACATTGCGATGCGCGAGCTGCTCGTCGGCGACCAGATCGCTGATGTCGTAGACCGGGGCTGCGGCCACCTCGTGTGCTTCGAAAACCGCCATGGCCTCCGAAAGGGTCTTGCCGGCAACCCAATCGGCGACGGCGGCGTCGACGTCGCGCGCACGTGCCAGCCGTCGCTGTGGGTCCACGAAGTCGGCATCGTGCAGCAAGTCAGCACGGCCGATCGCCTTGAACACCCGCAGCGCCAGTGCCGGTGAGCTTCCGGACATGGCCAGCCATCGTCCGTCGGCGGTGCGATAGGTGTTGCGCGGCGCCGAGATGTCCCACCGGTTGCCCGAGCGTCCGGCCACCAGCCCCAACTGGTCGTAGTCCAGCAATGTCTGTTCCAGCAGCCGCGCCAGCGGGTCGATGAGGTTGACGTCGATGAGCTGTCCGGGTGCGTTGTGCACGTCGCGGTGGTAGAGCGCCATCATCACCGCGTACGCGGCGTTCAACGACGCAACACCGTCGGCCAGCATGAACGGCGGCAGCGTGGGCGGGCCATCGGCCTGGCCGGTGATGTGCGCGAATCCGCTCATCGCCTCCCCGAGCGTGCCAAACCCCGGCCGCTCACTTTTCGGCCCGCTCAACCCGTATCCGGTGATGTGCAGCACCACGATACGGTCGTTGACCGCGCGCAGATTCTCATAGTCCAGGCCCCACTTGCGCAATGTCTGCGGGCGGGTGTTGAAGATCGCGACGTCGGAGTGCTCCACCAGGCGGCGCACCAGCGCTTGCCCTTCTGGGCAGCGCAAATCCAGCGTGATGGACCGTTTGTTGCGCGAGATCGACTTCCACATCAAGCCGATCCCGCAGCGCTGATGGCCCCAGGCGCGGATCGGGTCGCCGTGCCGTGGCTCTTCGACTTTGATCACGTCGGCACCGAACTCGCCGAGATAGGTCGCCACCAACGGAGCCGCCGCCAACGTGGCGAGGTCGAGCACCCGTATGCCGTCAAGCATTGGCGCCGGCATGCGCATTCGAGGGGCGTTGCAGCCCAAGGTGCCCGCGCAACGTCGACGACCCATAGTGGGTGCGGAACAGCCCGCGTCGTTGCAGTTCCGGAACCACCATCCGCACAACGTCTTCGAAGGCGCCGGGCAAATGCGTTGCCGCCAGGACGAAACCGTCGCAGGCACCGCTTTCGAACCACTCTGCCATCTGGTCGGCGACTTGTGGCCCGGTGCCGACGAAGCGTGGGCCCTGCAACAGGGTGGCGCGGTGGCCGGCCAAATCGCGCACGGTGACGGTGTCCCCGCCGATGTGGGTGCGAAGATTTTGGACCAGCCCACGGATACCGGAGACCGAGTCGATGAGCTCGTCTGTTACCGGATCATCCAGATCGTGTTGTGCGAAGTCGTAATTCATCAACTCCGACAGCAGCGTCAGCGATGCGGTTGGGTGAACCAGATCGTTGAGAAACAACGCTTCACGGTCCTTGGCGTGGGCCTCGGACTCACCGACCACGGCGTAGGCCATCGGACAGATGCGGACCGCGGCCGGATCACGACCGGCGGCTGCGATCCTGGCCTTCTGGTCAGCGTAGTGGTCGCGCGCGACCTCAATGCCCGGATCCCCGGTGAAGATCAATTCCGCCCAGCGGGAGGCGAAGTCACGTCCGCGCCCAGAAGAGCCGGCCTGAATGATGACCGGCCGGCCCTGCGGGGTCCGCGGCACGGTCAACGGTCCGCGCGCTGAAAAGTACCGCCCGACGTGACCCAGTTCGTGCACCTTGGCCGGGTCGGCGTAGCGGCCGCGCGCCCGGTCGTGCAATATCGCGTCGTCCTCCCAGGTGTCCCAGAGCCCGGTGACCACCTCCATGAATTCATCGGCGCGGTCGTAACGTTCCTCATGCCCCAGGTGCGCGTCGACACCGAAGTTCTGTGCCTCGCTGTCGTTTACCGAGGTGACCACATTCCAGGCCGCCCGGCCGCCGGACAGATGATCCAGGGTGGCGAAGGTTCGTGCCACGTGATACGGCGCATAGTAGGTGGTCGAGTAGGTGGCGCCCAGGCCGATTCGCGACGTGACCTGCGCCAGCACCCCGAGCACCACACCCAGATCGAGCTTGACCGGGCGCGCGCCGTAGCACACCGCGTCCGAGACCGATCCGCCGTAGACGCCCGGCATCGCCAACCGATCGTCGAAGAACATCAGATCGAAACAGCCTTCTTCGAGCTGGCGTCCGATCTTCGCGTAGTAGGCGGCATCCAGATACCGGTGCTCGGTGGCGGGGTGGCGCCACGAACCCGCGTACACCGAGGTGCTGCCCGCCTGCATGAAGGCTACAAGCGCCATCTTGTCCGTCCGCATATGTCAAATTTAACATCTGATATGTTAGATTTCAAATGAGAGATTTAGCGCCTGATATAATCCCTGCGTGTCAGCTATCGATATCTCCGCAACCGTGCGGGAACGCGCTGCCCGGGAACTTCGGGACCGAATCCTGACCGGGGCGCTGCCCGCCGGCGCACGCATCGACCTCGACGCCATCACCGAGGAGTTCGCAACCAGCCGCACCCCCGTTCGCGAAGCGCTCCTGGAGCTGTCGTTCGAAGGCCTGGTCCGAGTCGCGCCGCGCAGCGGCGTGACGGTGATCGGCATCAGCCCCGACGACGTCGCAGACAGCTTCACCATTCTCGGCGTGCTGACCGGCCAGGCCGCGGCGTGGGCCGCCGAGCGCATCGGCTCCGACGAGCTCGAGGCACTGCGTGACCTCGCCGCCGACGTCGCCGCACGATCCGGCGACGCCAGCATCGGAGAGGCGAACTGGCATTTCCATCAGAAGATCCACCGCGCTGCGCACTCCCCGCGGCTGTTGACCCAGATCAAGCAGGCGGCGCGGGTGGTGCCAACCAACTTTCTCACCCTGTTTCCCGAGCACGAGAGGCATTCATTGGACGAGCATCGAGAGCTTCTCGACGCGCTGGCCGCCAAGGATGCCGACCGGGCCCGGGCGATCGCCGAACGACATGTGTTGGCGGCCGGACGCTCGCTGGCCGACTGGCTGCAGCAGCGCCGCGGCGCCTAGTGTGCTCGCCGCTCAGCCCGATGCCGCTGTCCGGCTTTCGTAGACATGCACCGGGACGGTGTCGTCCCACGGTTGCCGGGTGACCATGTCGGCCACCCGCACATAGCCGCGCTCGAATTCGCCGGTGGCTGCGTCAACTAACCGGTACTCCTGGGTTTGGCGGTGGATGGGTTGGGCGTCGAGCAGGACGACGCGCACCTCACCGGGCTCGAAGTGGCACCGCTGCTGCATGGCGGCGATCAGTTGTTCGTTGTGCATGTGGCCGTCGCCGAAGTTCCAGCCGATCGCGGTGGAACAGATTCGTTCGCCGTCGGTGATGACGTAGTCGTCCTCGTTCTGCCCGGCCATGGCGCGGTGCGCCAGCGTGAACAAGGCTCGCCCGTGAGTGTTCATCGCGCGGAACGCGTATCCCAGATACATCGGGATCAGTGCGCGGTCTTTGCCGTAAAAGCGCTCCAGCTGGGCGGCCGGCATGCTCGCAATCGCCACCAGCCCGCGAGCGATCTTGTCATCCGCCGACGGTTTGACGCACCACAGCGTGGTATCCCAGTTGCCGGCGTAATAGCGCATGCCCGGCAGGAACGAGATCTTGCGCGGGAACATGTTGCCGGCGATCACGATGCCGACCAAGACCGCGAACAGGATCGCTACCGGCACCGGATGGGTCAGGTCGGTCAGCCCGAGATGCGCGTAGGCGACGAAGAGTGCCCCGATCCCGTAGATCATGAAGACGTTCCACTCCAGCGGCACCCCCATCGGAATCGCCGTCAGGATCGCCAGGTGGAAGCACACCATCACGGCGGCGGCCACCGCGGTCACCCAGCCGCCGTGGGAGAAGAACAACACCACCGGCACACACATTTCCACGGTGGTGCCGCCATGGGCGACGATCCGCGACAGGCGACCGGGCCGCAGGTCGTCGGGGAACCTTTCGAAGAAGGCGCGCTTCATCGATCGTGCCCGGATCAGTGGATTGTTGGACATCATCGTCGAGATCACGAAGGGGAAGTGGTGGTTGAGCTTGGACGTCGCCGCGCCCATCCAGATCACGACGAACACCGCCTTGGACGCCACGATCATGTCCACACCCGGAAACAGGAACGTCACCGCCAGCGAGGCGTAGACCTCGCCCCGTGCGGCCAGGAAAATCACCTTGTCGCGCAGCCCGAGCATGGTGAGCAGGCCCAGGACGGTCCAGATCTGCCACACCGGGAGCAGCCCGATCTCGGTGTGCAGCGCCGGAATTGGACCGGTGCCGTCGGAGAACAAGCACCAAAGCAGCATCATCAGCAGCGCCGCATACAATGCGACGTCGACCGGGGTCCTGGCGGTGCCCTTGGTGAACGGGATTCGCTGCGGCCAGGGGGGCAATCGGATCGTGCCCGGGCGCAGCCAGTACAGGATCGAGCCCATCGGCGGGAAGAACCGGTTGTTGAGCGGCCCGAAGCCACAACCTAGCCCGACCACCTCGAACAGCATGGTGTAGAGCACGACCTTCTCGAAAACAATCGGCTCCGACCACCACGAGCCGATGGCCGCAAACCCATCGATTCCCTTGGTGGTCAAGGCGAACAGCGCGCCGCCCAGAATGTAGAGGCCGATTTTGACCACGTAGAACAGGTGCAGCGCGACCGGCGTCCCGAACCCCACCTCGGCCCAGTGCCTGGCCATCGGCCGGATCTTCTCGCTGCGCGTGCCCTTGCTCCATTCGGCCATGTCGATCTGTGGCAGCTCAGGTTTGAAGAATCCCATGCGGGACAGATTAGAACGTGTTCTAGATGTGCGGGTACCGGTTTGCGCTGTCGGCCGATCGGCCCAAATCGACCACGACGTTGCGTCGTCGTTGGCAGGTGACACCGCGAGGTGAAGGATGGGCACGTGTCAGGCATTCTTTTCTTCGACGGCGCCTGCGGAATGTGCACCCGGTCGGCGAACCTCGCGCTGAAACTCAATCGAACCGGCAACGTGCAGGTCGAGCCGCTGCAGAGCCCATCCGCTGCGGAGCGGCTGAACATCCCGCCGTCCCAGCTGCTCGATTCGGTGCGGTGGCTGGACCGTTCGGGAGTGGTCTACTCCGGTGCCGAGGCCGTCAACGCGGCGCTGTCGGCCGCGATCGGCACCAGCTTGCCGCTGGTGGTATACCGGATTGCGGGCGTGCGGTTGATTCAGGACGCGGTCTATCGGTGGGTGGCCGCGAATCGCTACCGGTTTCCCGGCACCACGCCGTACTGCGAGTCACATCCGGGCGCCTGCTGACCGAGGCCGCCGGCGATCGGCCGCCTGTCTGGAGTGGCAATGAGATTAGTGCAGGAAACCCCATTTCGGTTCCGGATCGACCCATCCGGGGACATGCGGGTGCCGGGCGTGATCTTCGCGTCGCCGTCGCTGCTGCCCGAGACCAATCGCGAGCCCTTGCTGCGGCAGGTGGCGAACGTGGCGACTCTACCCGGCATTGTCGAAGCGTCATACGCGATGCCTGACATCCATTTGGGCTACGGCTTCCCGATCGGCGGGGTGGCGGCGACCGACGTGCGCGGCGGCGGAGTGATCTCTCCCGGCGGCGTGGGATTCGACATCTCCTGCGGGGTGCGAATGCTGTCGGCCGACCTTGACCGGGGCGAGTTCGCCAAAGTCGGCAAGTTAGTGATGGACCGGTTAAGCCAACGAATTCCGCGCGGTGCGGGACCGGGGGCCGTGCGCGCGCCGGTGAGCGACGAGGAATTGGACCGGGTGCTGCAGGGAGGCTCCCGGTATGTGGTCGAGCACGGCGACGGATGCCAGCTCGACTTGGACCGCTGTGAGGATGGCGGTGGGTTCGAGGAGGCCGACCCCGCAGCGGTGAGCGACCGTGCGCGGGCGCGGGGACGCCAGCAACTGGGCAGTCTGGGTTCGGGGAATCACTTCCTGGAAGTCCAGCATGTCGCTGAGGTGCTCGACGAGCCGGTCGCCAAGGCATTCGGGCTGCGCGCCGGGCAGGTCTGCGTGATGATCCACTGCGGTTCGCGGGGACTTGGGCACCAAATCTGCACCGACGAGGTGCACGCCATGGACCACGCCATGCAGCGTCATGGCGTGCATGTGCCCGACCGCCAACTAGCTTGCGTCCCTGTTGATTCCGGCGAGGGTCGCCGCTACCTGGGAGCGATGTATGCGGCGGCGAATTACGCCCGCGCCAATCGGCAAATTCTGGGCCGGGCCGCGTCCGAGGTGTTTTCGTCGGTCACCGGCACCGGGCTTGAACTGGTCTACGACATCTCCCACAACCTCGCGCGGATCGAGCGGCACGAGGTCGCCGGCGAGATGGTCGACCTTTGTGTGCACCGCAAGGGTGCGACCAGGGCACTGCCTCCCGGACACCCGGAGTTGCCAGCGGATTTGGCTGACGTCGGGCAGCCTGTGCTGATTCCCGGCTCGATGGGAACGTCGTCCTATGTGTTGGCCGGGGTGGCTGGAGGCGGTGCGTTTCACTCCACCTGTCACGGCGCCGGTCGACAGCTCAGCCGCCACCAGGCGGCCCGGTCGGTCTCCCAGAAGGTGCTGCGCGACCAATTGGAGCGGCGGCAGGGGATCCTGGTCAGGGGCGCGTCGCGGCGGGGTCTGGTCGAAGAGGCTCCCGCGGCCTACAAGGACGTGTCCGAGGTCGTCGCGGTCGCAGAACAAGCGGGCCTGTGCCGCAGGGTGGCCCGACTCGAACCGCTGGGCGTGGTGAAGGGTTGACGGCAGCCGATCGCGGGCACCGCACGCTGCCCCATCCGGCCGATATCGTCATCGAGGCGTGGGGGCCGAGCCGCGAAATCTGCCTGGCCGAGGCGGTCATGGGACTTACGGGCAGTTTCGTCGACTTCTCCCGAGCGTCGCCGTTGCGGACCGTCACGTGCGAAGTGCCCGCCACCACTGACGGTGATCGCTTGGTGGCGGTGCTCGACGAACTGATTTATCTGCTCGACACCGAAGGCGTGGTGCCGCTCAGCGCCGAGGTCACCATCGACTCGGACACCGTGCGGCTGACCATGCCGGTGGCATCGCTGAGCGACGTCAGGCTGGTCGGTGCGGTACCGAAGGCCGTCGCGTTGTCTGGGCTGGCCTTGACCCAGAGCGGCACCGAATGGCGTTGCCGCGCGACGATCGATGTCTAGACGGTCCGGCGACCTCGTCGGCTTCGCCGGCCACGGACAGCATGCATCAACGCCATCCACACACTATGCACTGGGTAACATCGCGAAAGATCCCTGGTTATGTGTGGTTTTTGCGTCTGGATTGACCCGCGATTGCGAATATTGCGAACACGGGCGGAGTAATGTGTCGTCGGTGGTGAAGATGTTTTCCGGCGCGCGGCTTCGGCGGTTGCGCGAGGAGCGTGGACTCACCCAGGCGGCTTTGGCCCGCGCCCTCGACTTATCGACCAGCTACGTCAACCAGCTCGAGAACAATCAGCGCCCACTCACCGTGCCGGTGCTGCTCGCCCTCACCGAACGCTTCGATTTGGCCGCGCATTACTTCTCCGCCGATTCCGACGCCCGGCTGGTGGCCGACCTCAGCGATGTGTTCACCGCGACCGAGCACGCGGTCAGCCGCAACCAAATCGAGGAACTGGTTGCCCGGATGCCCGAGATCGGCCGCAGTCTGGTAGCGCTGCACCGCCGTCTGCGCGATGTGACCGAGGAAGTGGAGGCCTATCGGTCTCGCGCGATAGCCGAGACATCGCAGCCGCTGGAACGCCCGATGCCGTTCGAGGAGGTTCGCGACTTCTTCTACGACCGCAACAACTACATCGACGAGCTAGACGTCGCCGCCGAGCGGATGTTCGCAGAAAACGAGCTGCGGACCGGCGGGCTTGACCTTCAATTGGCCGCATTGATACGCGAACGGTTCGGCATCACCGTGGTGATCGACACCGCGCTTCCCGAAACCACCAAGCGCCAGTACGACCCGACGACCCGGGTGCTGCGCGTGGCGCACTGGCTGCGGCCGGGTCAGCGGGCCTTCCAGATCGCCACCCAGCTGGCCCTGCTCAGCCAGTC
>Ga0070737_10003754_pt1 | contig 15947 bp, 15 predicted proteins | sample Coa_R1_10_FD_66438 | JGI IMG/M metagenome (GOLD analysis project Ga0070737, IMG submission 66438) | Surface soil microbial communities from Centralia Pennsylvania, which are recovering from an underground coalmine fire - Coalmine... | ecosystem: Environmental > Terrestrial > Soil > Unclassified...
GGAAACGAAAACGGCAGGCCAGAGCCGCGAAATGGGGTGCGGGATACAGCAGCTTTCACAGCCGCTTCGGGATGCCAGCGGCTCGGAGCGGAATCGGAAGGGGTCAGGCCACGGCGGGCTCGCGTGCGGCCCGGATGCCGCGCGCGGCGCTGACGAGCGCGACGCCCGCGGCCAGCAAGACGGCGGGAAGGTAGACGGCGAGCTGCCAGCCCTCGTGGTAGCCGGCGTCCGCGGGCGCCCACCGGTACAGGCCGACCGCGGCGACGATGCTGGCGGCGCCCGCCAGAGCCATCGCCGCCGCCGCGAGGCCGGCGGCGCGGGCGGCCAGGACGACAGCCGGGCCATCTGGGCGCAGCCTGCGCAGGGCCAGGCCCGGCCCGGCCGCGGAAACTACGGCGGCGGCGAACCCGGCAACCACCAGCGCCAGGAACCACCACGGGCCGATCATGCCGTTCGCGAGGTCCGCCACTGGCCTGGGCTGCCACGGCACGACCCTCGCGGCAGGCTGGCGGACAAGGCCGACTATCGCGGTACTCGCGGCGAGGTAGACGGCCGGCACCGCAACCGGCGCGAGCAGGCACGCCAGCTCACGCGGGCGGCGGGCGGCGCGGGCGTCGCGAAACATGCGCAGCCACAGTGGCACGCCCCCGGCGGCCACGGCCAGCACCGCGATGATGACCGCGCCATCGAATACCCAATACGACCACTGGATGACCGGGTGGCGGGCCAGGGTCAGGGCCTGCGAAGACCCCTGGGCCTGGGCCAGCTGGACGAAGACGGCCGCCAGCCCGGCCAGCAGCGCCCACGCTATTCCCGCTGTGGCCAGGCTCGCCCGCATCCGCCCCGGCCGGTCATGCAGGTGACGCGCCGGCCAGGCCCACGCGGGAAGCGCGTGCCAAGCCAGGCTGACAGCGGCCCGCACGCCGGCCCCGGAATCCTCCAGCAGCGCCCGGACCTCATCCCCGTGACGGGCTCGCCAGGCCGGCGGGTACAGGCCCAGCGCGACGCGGGCTAGGACGTCGGCTCCTCTTGCTTGCCGGGGCTGCCGGACGCTCACGCGCGGGCCCAGCCGTAGTTCGCGCGCAGCCGCCGCTGCGCGACCGATGACACCTGGTGCATCCGCTCGGACTGCTCGGCCAGCTCGCGGGCGCCGGCCGCGGTGAGCCGGTACGGGCGCCGCCGGTCATTGGACTCAAGCGGCTCGATCAGCCCGCGCGACTCCAGCCGCGAGATCACCGCGTACAGCGTGCCCGCCGACAGCCGCACCCCCATCGTCTCCGCGATGTCCTGCGTGATCGCATACCCGTGCCTGGGCTCCTCGGCCAGGCTGGCCAGCACCAGCAGCGGCGGGTCGGCCCACCGGTCCAGCCGGTCTCTCACGTCAGCCTCCGCGCCTCGCTCGTCACTCTCACTCAGCACACGCTATACCGTACTGCGCTATACTGCAATACGGTATAGCGTCCCGCGTGATAGCCGAGGGCCGCCCGCGTCCCGGCGGGAGTGTGAAGCTAACTGCGACAGAGCCGTTAATTCGGTCAGACCTGTCAAGGGAAAAACTGGGGGCTTGCCCGTGGACGCCTAGATCGTTGATCGGGGTTTACGGTGAGGTCAGGGGCTTACGTGGTCGTAGGCGATCAGGGATCGTTTGACGGGCGCGCCGATGAGCCAGTTGTGCCAGATGACCGCGTTCAGGGCGAGCAGCCGCTGGACGATGCGGGCCCACAGCCCGGCGGGGACGCGGCCGCCGTGGCGTTCGAGGCCGAGCTGGTTCTTCAGCGTCCAGATGATCGCCTCAACGCGCTGCCGCAGCCAGTTCGGGTAGTACCGGGGCTGCTTCTCGTCCTTGCGGGCCGGGCGGATCAAGATCAGCCCGAGGTCGCCGCTGGCGAAGAACTCCTCGGTGTCCTGCCCGGACAGGCCCTTGTCCGTGATGATGGCAGTACCCGGGACCGGGTGGTTGGCTGGCTGGTCTGTGAGCATCTGCCGGGTGGCATCTCGTTCGCCATACAGCTTGGGATTGGCCAGGCCGAACCCGGTGACCGTGCCGTCGCAGGTGCAGATCAGCAGCAGCTTGGCGCCCCAGTACCAGCGCGAATGGCTCGGGCAGAATCCGTATCCGGCATACCCGTACAGGTCAGAGCGGCGGGCGGTGACCACGGACTGCCCGCACGGGACCGGGGTCGCGTCCATCAGCCGCAGCAGCTCCGCGGTCGCGGGCGTCGCATCGGCCAGCCACCGCAGCGCGGCCTCCATCACCGGCGCCGCTGCCTTGAGCCGGGTGTTGTACTCCGGCTGGCGCAGCAGCCGCGGAAACAGGTGGCCGATCAGCTTCGGTGCACTGCGCAACCAGTGCCGCTCGTCATCGAATCGCAGCAGTACCTGCGCCGTCGCGATGCATACCAGCTCGGCGCCGGTCACCTCCGGCCGGCCGCCCGGCCCGCGCCGGCTGAACCCGCGCTGCGGGATGATGCGGTCAGTCAGTTCCACGTACAGTGCGATAAGGAGGGTGTCCAGGTCGGCGATCATGACGGGCTCCAGAGTCCGGCGTGTGTGAGAACGCCGATTCTGGACACTCTTCACATCTCAGTCACGGACCCACGCCCGGTGTGTCGCCTCACACCTTCCTCAGCAGGCACGAAACCCCGATCAACGATCTAGGCGATGTGCCTGATCCGCTGGCTGTCCTCCAGCGCGGTTGAACAGCCCGTTGGTTCAGGGGAAGCGCTCGCCCGCTGGGCTACGCTAGTGGCATGGCTGGTCGAACCTACGCGGAGAACCGCCCGTATGTGCTGCCCCGCACGCTGGGCGAGCTGGCAGGGCCGGTGACTGGCACCGTCCAGTTGCCGCTGCGGCTCGACTGGTCGGAGCGGACGGTGTTCCACCTTGATGACCCGGCGGAGCGGAACGTGATGTACGAGCGGGTGATCAGGGAAGCCACTGAGGCTGATGACCTGAACTCGTACCTGAACGAGGCAGTTTTGCGCCGGGTGTGGCGGCGGCTCTTCTTGCCGCAGAGTGTCCGGCGGAGCTGGGAACAGCGCTTCCCTGACCTGCGGCTGGCTGCGTAAGAGGCGAAAGCGGGCACCGGGATGGACCCGTTCCACGAGCGACTCGCTCGGGTGGCGCTGGACGCGACTGCCTCATACGGGTTCGCGCTGGCTGGCGGGTACGCCGTTCAGGCTCACGGGTTCCTTGACCGACCATCAGCCGACGTGGACCTCTTCGCGGAGGCCAGCGCCCAGTTCGACTTCTCCCAGGCAGTCGATGCGGTCATCGCCGCCTACCGGCGAGAGGGCCTTGAGGCGGAAGCCGAGGTACGAAGCTTGACCTTCGCCCGGCTCAGCGTGAGCAGCGGCGGGGAGCGCGCGAAGGTGGAACTGGGAGTGGACTGGCGCAAGAACGAGCCGATCCTCCTCGCCATCGGCCCCGTGCTCCACGCCGACGATGCCGTCGCGAACAAGGTCTGCGCCTTGTTCGGCCGGGCTGAGGTACGCGATTACGTGGACGTGGCGGCCATCTTGGCGAGCGGCCGCTACTCCGAAGAGGACCTAGTCCGCCTCGCCGAAGAACACGATCCCGGCTTCGACCCGGCGTGGTTCGCCAAAGCCCTCAACGCGGTGGACCGCCTGCCGGACGCGCTTTTCGCACCCTACGGCCTCGACCCGCAGGACGTGTCAGCCCTCAAGGCCCAGATGCACGCCTGGGCGGAGAAGATCAGCCGCGACTAACGTCGGGGCAGCTACCGCCCCCAACCGCTATTGGTATAGACCAATAGCGCGCAGGTATCAGCACGGATTCAGCACCGGGTCCGAAAACGGCGGGAAATAACCGGGATCAATCAGGCATTCGGGACACGCGATCGGGCCGCCGGACTCGATCATCCGGCGGCCCGATCACCGCACAACCAACCCGAGAAACCACAGGTCAGCGGCCTAATATACCTACTTCAGCAGCTGCCGCGCCATGACCATGCGCTGGATCTGGTTCGTCCCCTCGTAGATCTGGGTGATCTTGGCGTCGCGCATCATCCGCTCGACGGGGAAGTCGCGGGTGTAGCCGTACCCGCCGAGCAGCTGGACCGCGTCTGTGGTGACGGCCATCGCGGTGTCGGAGGCGAGGCACTTGGCCGCCGCGGAGGCGAACGTCAGGCCCGCGGCCTTCTCCCCCGCCATCGCCCGCTCGGACAGCGCAGCGGCGTAGTAGGTCAGCTGCCTGGCGCCCGCCAGCTTCATGGCCATGTCGGCAAGCATGAACTGCACGCCCTGGAAGTCCGCGACCGGCTTGCCGAACTGCCTGCGCTCCTTCACGTAGCCGGCCGCGTAGTCAAGCGCGCCCTGGGCGATCCCCAGGGCCTGGGCCGCGATGGTGATCCTGGTGTGGTCGAGGGTGGCAAGCGCCGTCTTGAACCCGGTGCCCTCCCCGCCGATGATGCGGTCGGCGGGGATCCGGGTGTTCTCCAGGATGACGGTGCGGGTCGGCGATCCCTTGATGCCGAGCTTCTTCTCCGGCTCGCCGAAGCTCACGCCGGGGTCGGACTTCTCCACCACGAACGCCGAGATGCCGCGCGCGCCGCGGCCCGGCTCGGTGACGGCCATCACCGTGTAGAACTGGGACACCCCGGCGTTGGTGATCCACATCTTGGTGCCGTTCAGCACCCACCAGTCGCCGTCACGGACCGCACGGGTCTTCATGCCCGCGGCGTCCGACCCCGCACCCGCTTCGGACAGCGCGTAGGAGAACAGCGCCTCGCCGCGGGCCACCGGCGGCAGGTACCTCCGCTTGAGGTCCTCGGAGGCCGACAGCAGGAGCGGTACCGTGCCGAGCTTGTTGACCGCGGGGATCAGGGAAGAGGACGCGCAGGCGCGGGCCACCTCTTCGATGATGATCACGGCGGCGAGCGCGTCAGCGCCCTCGCCGCCGTAGCTCTCGGGGATGTGCGCGGCGTGCAGCCGCGCGCCGGTCAGCGCGTCCAGCGCCTCCTGCGGGAACCTCGCCGACGCGTCCACGTCCGCGGCGGCCGGGGCGATCTTCGCCTCGGTCAGTTCGCGGACCGTCTGCCGCAGCAGCTCGTGCTCGTGCGATGGCGCGTAGCTCATGAGATCCGTCATCGCCGTGCTCCGCTCTGCGACTTGGCTAGGTTGGCCGACTTGACTGGCTGGTCCGTGTAGTCGTAGAAGCCGCGCCCGGTCTTCCTGCCGAGCAATCCGGCGGCGGTCATCCGGCGCAGCAGCGGCGGCGCGGCGTGCAGCGGCTCGGCGTACTCGGCGTACATCGAGTCGGCGATCGCCTCAAGCGTGTCGAGGCCGATCAGGTCGGCGAGCCGCAGCGGGCCCGTCGGATGTGCGCAGCCGAGCGTCATCCCGGTGTCGATGTCCTCGGCGGTGGCACGGCCCGCCTCCAGCATCCGGATGGCGGACAGCAGGTAGGGCACGAGCAGCGCATTGACCACGAACCCGGACCGGTCGGGCGCGCTGATCGGGGTCTTGCCGAGGACGTCGCTGACGAACGCGCGGGCCCTGCCGGCCACGGCCTGTGCGGTAAGGACCGACGGGATCACCTCGACAAGCTTCTGCACGGTCGCGGGGTTGAAGAAGTGCAGGCCGACGACCTGCGCGGGACGGCTGGTGGCCCGGGCGACCTCGACGATCGGGATGGAGGACGTGTTGGTCGCGAGGATCGCGTCAGGCCGCTTGACGGCGGCGTCGATGTCCGCGAACAGCGCTGCCTTGACCTCCGGGTTCTCGGTGGCGGCCTCGATGACCAGGTCGCGGTCCGCGAGGTCGGCGAGATCGGTGGTTACCGTCAGCCGCTCGCGCGCGGCCGCGTGCTCTTGCTGGGTGAGCTTCCCCGCCCTTAGGCCCCGATCGAGCGAGGCCGTGATCCGTGCCCGCCCGGCCGCCGCGGCGGCGTGATCGATCTCGCGCACCACGACATCGAGCCCGGCGCGGGCGCAGACCTCGGCGATGCCCGACCCCATCAGGCCGGCGCCGATCACGCCGACGCGCGCGATATCAGTCATCTCTGCCTGCCCTTCGGTGGTTCCGCATCAGACGTTGCGCCGGTACTGGCCGCCGACCTCGAAGAACGCCTCGGTGATCTGCTGGAGACTGCACACCCGCGCGGCGTCCATCAGCACGGCGAACACGTTGCCGCCGGACCGCGCGGCGTCCTTGAGCGCTTCCAGGGCGGCGCGCGCCTCGGCGGCGTGCCTTGCCTGAAAGTCGCGGACCCGCTCCAGCTGGGACTTCTTCTCTTCCTCCGTGGCCCGGGCGAGGGGCACCGACGCGACCGCGGCCTCGTCGGCATGCGGGTTGCGGAAGGTGTTGACGCCGATCACGGGCAGCGTTCCGTCGTGCTTGCGCCGCTCGTACAGCATCGACTCGTCCTGGATCCTGCCGCGCTGGTAGCCGGTCTCCATCGCGCCGAGCACTCCCCCGCGCTCGCTGATCCGCTCGAACTCTTTGAGAACCGCCTCTTCCACTAGGTCGGTCAGCTCGTCAACGATGAACGAGCCCTGCAACGGGTTCTCGTTCACCGCCAGGCCCCATTCGCGGTTGATGATCAGCTGGATGGCGAGCGCGCGGCGCACCGACTCCTCCGACGGGGTGGTGACAGCCTCGTCGTAGGCGTTGGTGTGCAGGCTGCTGGCGTTGTCGTAGATGGCGCACAGCGCCTGCAGCGTGGTGCGGATGTCGTTGAAGGACATCTCCTGGGCGTGCAGCGACCGGCCGGATGTCTGGACGTGGTACTTCAGCTTCTGCGACCGCTCGTTCGCCCCGTACCGGTCGCGCATCGCGATCGCCCAGATCCTTCTCGCGACCCGGCCGATCACCGTGTACTCGGGGTCCATGCCGTTGGAGAAGAAGAACGACAGGTTCGGAGCGAAGTCGTCGATCTTCATGCCCCGGGCGAGGTATGCCTCCACATAGGTGAACCCGTTGGCGAGGGTAAACGCAAGCTGGCTGATCGGGTTCGCGCCCGCCTCGGCGATGTGGTAGCCGGAGATCGAGACGGAGTAGAAGTTCCGCACCTGGTGGGCGATGAACCACTCCTGGATGTCGGACATCATCCGCAGGCTGAACTCGGTGGAGAAGATGCAGGTGTTCTGGCCCTGGTCCTCCTTGAGGATGTCGGCCTGCACCGTGCCGCGGACGGTGGCAAGCGCCCGCGCCCGGAGCTCCCCCGCTTCCTCGGCCGTCGGCGGGCGGCCGTGCTTGGCCGCGAATGCGTCAACCTGCTGGTCGATGGCCGTGTTGAGGAAGAAGGCCAGGATCGTGGGGGCGGGGCCGTTGATCGTCATCGACACCGAGGTGGTGGGCGCGACGAGGTCGAAGCCGTCGTAGAGCGCCTTCATGTCCTCCAGCGTCGCGATCGACACCCCCGAGGTGCCGACCTTCCCGTACACGTCGGGGGATTCCCCCGGGTCACGGCCGTACAGGGTGACGGAATCGAACGCGGTGGACAGCCGCGTCGCCTGGCTGCCCTGCGAGACCAGCTTGAACCGGCGGTTGGTGCGGAACGCGTCTCCCTCCCCGGCGAACATCCGGGTCGGGTCCTCGCCCTCCCGCTTGAACGCGAACACCCCGGCGGTGAAGGGGAAGTAGCCAGGAAGGTTCTCTTCCCGCAGGAACCGCAGCAGCTCGCCGTGATCGGTGAACCTCGGCAGTGCCACGCGGGGAATGCGGTTCCCCGACAGCGACTGGCGGGTCAGCGCGGTGCGCAGCTCCCGGTCCCGGACGCGCATCACCTGCTCGTCGCCCGCGTACGACGCGGCGACGGCGGGCCAGGTCCCAATCAGCGCGGCGCTGCCGGAGGTGACCTCGCGGCGTGCCCGGTCCAGGAGATCCGCCACGGCGCGTTCGGCGCCGACGGGAGACGTGCCGGTGACTGTGGCATCACGCACACGTTCCGCATCAGCCGACAGCTCGGCCGCAACGGCGGCGAGCCTTTGCACCCGCCGCACTGCCGCGATCTGCTGTTGTGTTTGCTCGTGGTAACCGCGGACGGTGGCGGCGATCTCCGCCAGGTAGGCTGCCCTGGCGGGCGGGACGATCGACGCGGCGCTCGTCGACGCGTGGCCGGCCACGGCGGGCAGCACGCCGTCGGCCAGCGGCAGGCCATGCCCGGCGAGCAGGCCGGCGAGGTGCTTGTACAGGGCGGTGACCCCATCGTCGTTGAACGTCGCGGCGCTGGTGCCGAAGACCGGCATGTCACCGGGGCTGGCGCCGAACGCCGACCGGTTGCGGACGAGCTGCCGTGCCACGTCCCGCAGCGCGTCCGCCCCGCCGCGCCGCTCGAACTTGTTCACCGCCACTACGTCCGCGAAGTCGAGCATGTCGATCTTCTCAAGCTGCGAGGCGGCACCGAACTCCGGCGTCATCACGTAGAGCGACACGTCTGCCAGGTCGGTCACGCCCGCGTCGCCCTGGCCGATGCCCGGCGTCTCCACGATCACCAGGTCGTAGCCCGCGGCCTTGCACGCGGCAATGATGTCGCTCATGCCGTCGGGCAGCTCCCGGCCGCCCCTGGTCGCGAGGCTGCGGAAGAAGACGCGGTGGCCGTCCAGGGCATTCATCCGGATCCGGTCGCCGAGCAGCGCGCCGCCGCCGCGGCGCCTGGTCGGGTCGACCGCCAGCACCGCGATGCGCAACTTGTCCTGCTGATCGGTGCGGAACCGCCGGACCAGCTCGTCGGTGAGCGACGACTTCCCCGACCCGCCCGTGCCGGTGATGCCGAGCACCGGGACGCGGCGGCCGGCGGCCGCCGCCGTGATCGCCTGGCGCGCGGTGCCCGCGAGGCGGCCGGCCTGCAGGCAGGTGATCGCCCGCGCCAGGGCCTGGCGGTCGCCCGTAAGCACCGCGTCCTGGTCTGGCTGACGTGCGGTGAGGTCGTTGTCCGCGGCCTTGATCAGCTGGTTGATCATGCCGGCCAGGCCCAGCTGCTGACCGTCCTCGGGCGAGAAGATCCGCACCCCGGCGGCCGCGAGCCGGGCGATCTCCTCCGGGACGATCACCCCGCCGCCGCCGCCGAAGATCTTGACGTGGCCGGCGCCTGCCTCGCTGAGGCGCTGCGCGAGGTACTCGAAGTACTCAATGTGGCCGCCCTGGTAGGAGCTGACCGCGACGCCCTGCGCGTCCTCGTCGAGCACCGCGTCGACGACCTCGTGCACCGAGCGGTTGTGGCCGAGGTGAATCACCTCGGCGCCCTGTGCCTGCAGGATCCGCCGCATGATGTTGATCGCCGCGTCATGCCCGTCGAACAGCGCCGTCGACGTCACGAATCGCACGGGGTTCACCGGCACGTGCAGCCCGTGCTCACCTGCTCCGCCGCTTACCGCCGCCACGATCCCTCCAGTAGAATCATTGGACGCTCAATATTTGGACGTTAAAATAAAATCTGCGCTGCGTCAAGTGCTCATGCCTCATGCAGCGCGGAGCGCCCGGGTTACTGCTGCTCCCGCGGTCCCCCGTCGGACTCGCGCCCGACGTTTCGTTCGCATACCGTTATCGGCATGCCTGATCGCGAGTCCTTCGACCCCCTCGCCGAAGCGCACCGCCAGTGGCACGCACGCTGGCCCGACCAGGCGGAGCGGATGGCCGCCGTCACCTCAGTGATGCGCGTCCAGCAGCTCCTGCTCGCCCGTGTGGAGGACATACTCAAGCCCTACGGCATCACCTTCGCCGCCTACGAGGCGCTGCGGCTGCTCGCCTTCACCCGCACCGGGTCGCTGCCTATGGGCAAGCTCGGCGCGCGGCTCATGGTCCACCCTGCCGCGGTAACCAATGCCATCGGCAAGCTTGAGCAGCGCGGCCTGGTCCGACGCAGCATGTCCCCCGATGACCGGCGCGTCGTCCTCGCCACCATCACCGACGACGGGCGGATGCTGGTCGAGGAGGCCACCGCGGCGCTCAACGACGCCGCGTTCGGACTACCGGGGCTGACGCGGGAGCAGGCGGCCTCGCTCGTCGCGATGCTGCGCGATATTCGCGCGCTGGCCGACGACCTAGGCAGGGAGGCCGAATGAGGGGGCCGTGCCGTGGTAACTCGGATGGCGCAGGGGCGCCAGGCTGACGGCGACAGGGCGAACATCTCCCGGCACCACTCCGATCAATGCGGTGGCCAAGCGGTGCTCAGTGCACCGGAGTGCCATGGGGAGGGTTAAAGGCGTCGAGCAGGATGTTGAGGTACCGGCGGCGGGTCGGCTGGTCCACTTTCAGCGCGCCGAGTGCGGCCGCGACCATGGCCAGGATGTTCGGGATGTCGGCGGACTCGATATCGGACCGGATGGTCCCGGCTTCCTGGGCCCGCCGGAGGCCAGGCTCGAGGATCCCCATGCTGCGCTGCAGCAAGGTCCTTGTCGCTCCGGTCACATCGCTCATGGTGGAGACGAGGCCACGCTCGCGGTGCATCACGTCAGCGAGCCGTTCCGCCACATCCAGCAGGGCCGGGCGCGGGACGTCACCGCTATCGGCGAGCCGGGTTAGCAGCAATGCAGGGGAGTTAGGGTCCCCACCTGCCAGACTGGCGTGAAACAGGATGAAGTTGTAAACATCCGTGCACCGACCCAAGCAGGGCGAGACAGGGATTTACCAGACGTGACGATGTCGATTGCCGACGTGACTGCGGCCCGGAGCGGGCATGCTGGGCGCGTGGCCAGCCCAGACGGGCCGCGGGCGTCGCGGCCGAAGCGCCGGACGTTCACCCGCGAGTACAAGGTGAGCATCCTCGGGCAGTACGAGGCCGCGTCGACCCCGCAGGAACGGAACGGCCTGCTCCGCCGCGAGGGGATTTACAGCGCCTACATCACGGAATGGTGTCCATTCACGGGGTGCCGGGATTTGGCGTTCAGCTGATGGCAGGCAGTGGCGGTAGCCAGGGCTTTCCCTCGATGATGGCGCGGACGGCGTCAGGTGCGGTGGTGCCGTGGGCGGCGGCGGAGTCGAGGTAGCTGGCGATGCGGCACCAGCGCGACAGGGTTGCCAGGGACTGCCGGTAGCCGGAGACGGCCTGGCGGCGCTTGGCCTTCTTCGCGCCGCGCTCGCTGACGTTGTTGACCCAGTCCACGTTGAAGTCGCGGGTGAACAGGAAGACCTGTTCCCTGTAGTCGGCCAGCCAGCGGGCGAGGGCGTAGCCGGGGCGGTTTCCCTTGTCCCAGTCCCGGAGCCGGCTGTGGATCCGCCCGAACTCGGCGGCGGTGTCGTAGCGTTCCAGGAGTCCGTCGAGAACCCGCTGGTCAAGGGCGGTGTCGCCGCGGGAGCGGGCGTCCTCGACCGCCTGGTGGGCGTCGCGCAGGACGGTGATGATGTCGCCGGCCCGGCCCTGCAGGCCGCCGGGGCCGGGTTTCTGCACCTGGCGGCAGCGGCGGATGACGTGCTGGCTGCACTGGCCGGTGCCGGCGATCCGGTCCAGGAGGTGCTGGCAGCCCGTGCAGCCATCGGCCATGAGGTTCCCGGTGAACGCGGCGGGGATGCCGCCGCCGACGCTGCCTTTCCGCCGCGGGGCCAGGGCCTGCAGGAACGTCAGCCGCCCGTCCGGGGTCACCACGATCAGCACGTGCGGCGAGCTCGCGGTCCCCTCTTCCTTCTCTTTCCCTGCGTGCTCTTCCGGATCCGCCTCGCCGCCCGGGTCAGGGGCCGGGGCAGGGAGAAGGGCCTTGTCCACGACGTTCACCGGGGTCTCGTCCGCGGCGAGCACGCCCTCCGCGGCCAGCGCCGCGAGCATCGCCTCGTCGGACCCCGCGGCCCGCAGGCCCACGTTCATCCTGGCCACGGCCTTGCCCGCCCAGCCGGGCGACACGTCCTGCCCGGTCAGCATGCCGATCAGCCGCGCCGGGCGCTCCGCGGGGACGTTCCCGTAGCACGACAGCAACACGGCCGCCGTTATCTTGAGCTTTCGTGTCGGCTAGGTCCGTGACCTGCGATGTCCCGTCGTGGACAGTGTCGGCGGCGGGACACTCGCGGCCTGATCGTGGCTGTTTCACTCCTCCGGATCGTTACCTGATCGGGTCCGTGCTGACCGCTGGCCGCCGAGCGCGCGGGCGAGCTGGCGGCGGAGCCGGGCGTTCTCGTCAGCGAGCTGCTTGTTGCGATCGAGTGCAGCGGTGAGCCTGGCCCGCAGCGACGCGTCGGTGGTCCGCTGGGCGGCGGGGACGGCGCCGGCTCTGCCGGCTCCGTCCGTGTTCTGCCGCAGCCGGCGGATCTGGCTGCTGATGTCGGGCTGGGTGTATAGCCACGACCGTGATACTCCTGCCGCCTTCGCGACGCCGGCGAATGTCACGGGAACGCCGGCCCGGTCGAGTTCGCGCAGCGACTGGACGGCCCTGGCCCTGGTGAGCTCGTGGCGGCGGGCGGCGGCCTCGGAGAGCGGGTCAGGACGCACTGGCGGCCGCCTCCCTTCCGTCAGTTCCCTCCTCCTCGAGGGTGGCGATGATCTTGTCCAGGTTGCCGGCGACCTGCCGGTTCATCTCGGCGACACGGTCGTGCCCGGCGGCCTCGGCGGCGGATATGATCTGCAGGGCGGCCTGCCGCTGGGCGTGATGCTGCGGGAGGAACTCTGCCGTGGTCACGAACATCGGGCAAGTCAAACAACTGTTCGCATGCGGGCAGGTCTTGACCAGGGGCAGCTGGCAGTAGCCGTTCGGCAGCGCCTGGGTGACGCGGGACAGCTGCTGCTTGGCCCAGGCGGCGTCGGCGAGCGGCCCGTCGGCACGGACCTGGACGGGTTCCCCTTCGGCGTTGACCTTGCGGGCCCGCTCCCAGTGCTCGCGAACGGTCTTATCGGACAGCCGGGCGTAATGAGCGGTCATGGCGGGCGAGTCGTGATCGAGTATCTTCTGCACGACATGCTGCGGGACGTCCCGGTTGATCAGGACGGTTCCCAGAGTATGACGCCACTGATGGGGCGTTAGGTGCACCGGCTGCCCGTGCTCGTCGCGGACGTCGCAGTCGGCTAGCCAGCGGTAGAGCGCCTTGCGGTAGGTCTGGGCGGCGATGGGCCTGTCTCCTTTGAGGTTGCCGGTCGGGCGGGGGAACAGCACCGGGGCCCCTGCGGGGAAACGCTGCAGCACCCGCTGCTTTTGCCCGCCGGTCAGCGCGAGGATCTCGTCATCGATGGGGACAAGGGCCTCGCGTTTCATCTTGGTGTTGTAATAAAGCAGGTAGGGGGCGCCGTCGGCGTCGGTAACGGTGCAGTCGAAGGGCAGCCCTGCGGCTGAGGAGATCCGCAGCCCGCAGCGGATGAGGATCAGCGTGATGAGCCGGTAGGCAGGGTTGCGCTGCCTGGCGAGGTTGGCGGGCTGCTCGACCTGGGTCATGACGTGGGCGGCAAGGCCGCGGGGAAGCCGGGCGCCGCGGGGCGGGAAGTCCTCGGGGTAGATCGCCGCCGTGGCCGGCATGGCGTTGTCGTCCCAGCCGTGCCGGCGGATTTCCCTCAGGAAGCTGCTCAGCGCGCTGACGTAGTGCTGGTGACGATGCTGTCCGCCCATCTCCGAGTGCAGGACGGCGAGGTAGCGTTCCAGCAGCGGGCGGTCGATGCCGTCCAGCCCGGCGGGCGGTTCGGGCAGGGAGCCGAGCCAGGCGGCGAACCGGGTCACGCCCAGGATTCCGGCTCTGGCCGTGGCGGCGGTCAGGCCGGTGGACAGCTGCCAGCGGGCGTGTCTTTTGGCCAGGCCCTTCAGCCAGGGCTGGGGGATCCCGGTGAACCTGATGGTCGCGTTGTCGCCTCGGGCGACGCCAACGACGCGGAGCCGCCAGGTGTCGCGCGGGTACTCCGTTTCCCAGCCGGCGCCGGATGCGAGCGCCTCGACGCGCCGCCGTGCGTCGAGGATGAACGGGGGCCAGCCGTGCCCGCTTGCTCCTGAAGGCCGGGCAGTCCACCATTCCTCGGGCTGGTCCAGCAGGGACGGTACGCCCGCGGCAGCGAGCACGGCCGCGAATGGCCGGATGTCCGCCGGCGGCAGCCGGGTGCCCTGCTCATCGCCGCGGCACTGCAGGACGTACTGGATTTCCAGGCGGAGCCCGGCAGGCAGCCGGCTCAGGTCGATGTGCTCCTGGCCGGGCCCGGGGTTCTCACGGGAGGCAGCGAACTCGCCGGGGTCGGGCCGGCCGTTCTTTGTCCACCGGTCGTGGTGAGTATGGCAGAACTCGGACGTGCCCTGGGCCCACAGGCTGCAGTAGCCGACCCGGCAGGCGGCCGGCGGCGTGGCCGGGGGCGCGGCAGCGCTCGATGACATCCAGGCGGCCCGGTCCGGGCGGCCCTCGCGGCGCCACTGCTTGGCGTGCCGCCGGCACAGTCCGCGGCCCGTCGACCCGTAGTTGCACCCGGTGACGGCGCAGGGGCTCAGCGGCAGGTGACCGTACCAGCCGGGCTGTGCCGTTGCGGCGAACTGGGCCAGGTCCGGGCGGCCCTCCGACCGCCACCGGTGCGCGTGCGAGATGCACAGGCCCTGGTCGCGATGCGGGCGGTCACAGCCGCTCACCGCGCACGGCGGCCCGCCGAAGACAGGGTCGCGCGGGTCGAAGACCAGGTCGTCGGCCCGGAACTCCGGGCGCACCGCGGCCATCAGCTTTTCCAGCAGGCGTGAAGGCTTCCGGGGCTGGCCGGCGCCGGCGGTGTCCGGCCCGCTCACCGGCTGTCCTGCCCGCCGTCGAAAACGGTCGCGGCGATGCTGACCGCGACGCCGCCGCGGACGCCCCGGGCGTGCAGGTAGACAGGCGTCCCGCTGGAGGACGGGATCTCGGTTGCCTCGTCCAGGCCCAGGGCCTGCCGCCATTGCGCGAACAGCCCGCGCCGGGCCGCGGAGGAAGCCAGGACCTGGCCCGACAGCGCGCCGCCGGACGAGGTGACCGTCCAGGCGAGCACCGGGATGTCCGGGTGCGCGGCCAGGATGGCGGCCAGTTCCGCGGCGGCCCGCTGCTGCCAGCGGGCCCGGTCGGCCTGCGTGATCCAGCCGCCGGTCACCACTGCACTTCCTTCCCGGTGAGCCAGCCGGCTTTCTCCAGCGCCGCCCGCGCGTCCTCCGCCGTCAAATGCCCGTAGACCGAGGACGTGACTGCTACCGAGGAATGCCCTAGGAGAGCGGACACGACCTCGATCCGGACGCCGTCGCGCAACCACCTGGTCGCCGCCGAGTGCCGGCACCAGTGCGGGTCGAAGTCGATGCCGGTCCTGGCCCGCAGCCGCAGGACCAGGTCATAGGCGGCCTGATGTCAGGACGGCGGGCCGGGCAGGATCTGCAGCAGCGGAGGCCCGGAGGCGCCGCAGGCGGGCTGGCGGGGCGTGGACCCGTCGGGCGCCGGGATGTCGGCGAGCCGTTCAAGCAGCTTGCCGGGCGCTTCCTGGCCGTCGTCGACTGCGGCCCGCTCGTCGTCGGTGAGCGGGATGGCGATGAGCATCCGCTGCAGGTTGGCCTTGGCCTCGAGCAACTGCGCCCGTGAGGAGTCCTTCGGGATGTAGAAGTCGCACCTGGCGCAGGCCATGCGGTGCTGGCACTGCTCGAAGAAGGTGTAGGAGCACAGGCCGTGGCCGAGGTCGTAGTGCTGCCACGGCTCGCCGGCTTCGGCCTGCCCGGCGGCGACGGCGTCGCGGTCGATGAGCACCTCGATGGTGCGGACGTTGCGCTCGAAGTAGCCGGCGTCGCGGTAGGCCCGGGTCAGCGTGGCGGGAGAGATCTTGGCGTACTGCTGGGTTGAGTTCGGTGAGCCGTGCCCGAGCCATGCCTGGAGCTCGAACAGCGTCATCGGCTCCTTGGCGTTGTAGAGCTGGGTGGCGATGGTGGAGCGGGCCCGGTGGCTGGTGATCTTTCCGCGGATGTCGCAGCCGGGGACGCCGGCCTTGGCGCAGAGCGCGGGGATGATGCGGTCGTTGAGGTACCGGTGGCCGATGCCCTGGGCGCGGTAGGAGAACAGCAGGTGCACGCGCTCGCTGGTCTTGCGGTCCAGGACGGAGGG
>Ga0070737_10003755_pt1 | contig 15946 bp, 16 predicted proteins | sample Coa_R1_10_FD_66438 | JGI IMG/M metagenome (GOLD analysis project Ga0070737, IMG submission 66438) | Surface soil microbial communities from Centralia Pennsylvania, which are recovering from an underground coalmine fire - Coalmine... | ecosystem: Environmental > Terrestrial > Soil > Unclassified...
CGGGCTGCGGTGGTCGCGCTAGTAGGTGCGTGTTGCTTCGGGGACGTCGTCGTCGGGGCCGCTGTAGAGCTGGGTGGTGCGGCAGAGCTGGGCGGTGCGGCAGAGCTGGGCGGTGCGGCGGTCGTGCCCGTGCTCGCCCCTCGACCTTTGCCGGTGCTGCTGTTGTTAGCGGAACTTTCCTGCGGCCCGGCGCCAGAACGAGCGGACGTTCTCGGCTTCGGCGCCGGAGCTGACCTCGCCGCCTGGGCAAGCCCCGCCGGCGCCTTGGTGCTGCGAGCGAGGGAGACGCCTGCGAGGCAGGCTGCCGCCAAAACGTCCAAAGCGGCGAGCACTTCCACCGCCACGACCAACCGCCGAGCGCTCCAGGACATCGCGTCTCATCGTGCCACCACTACGGGACCGCCAGCGCGCATGGCGGCGGGCGGCGTCGGTCGGCCCCCGGGCTCCGCCCGCGCAGCCCGCCCATGAGGGCCCGGTCGGCGGGGCTCAGGCGATGAGGGCCCGGTCGGCGGGGCTCAGGCGGTCCGCCACCGTCTTAGCCTGGTGCCAAAGGGGGTAAGGCAAGGCGGGAGCGCTCGCTTTGTCAAGGCGGGAGAGCTCGTCGGCCGAGAGCGCGAGCTCGGCGGCCGGGAGTGTGCCGGCGACCTGTTCCTCGTTGCGGGCGCCGACGATCACGCTCGTCACGCCAGGGCGCGCCAGCAACCAGGCGAGCGCGACCTGCGCCGGCGGCACCGCGCGCTCGGTGGCGACCTCGACGAGCACCTCGATCACGTCGTAGACTTTGTCCTCGTCGTATATTGGCGGCTCGCCCCAGTCGGTCAGGTGCCGGCCTTCGGAGGGCTTGGAGCCCCGGCGGTACTTTCCGGTGAGCAGCCCGCCGGCGAGGGGGCTCCACACCAAGATCCCGAGGCCTTGGTCGAGGGCGGCCGGCACCAGTTCGACTTCGGCATCGCGGCCGATAAGTGACCAGTAGATCTGCTAGCTCGCGAAGCGTTCTAACCCTAGGCGCTCGGACACCGCGAGCGCTTTCATGAGGTGCCAGGCCGAGTAGTTGGAGCACCCGATATAGCGCACCTTGCCCTGCTCCACGAGCGAGCTCAAGGTGGCCAAGGTTTCTTCTAGCCGAGTCTGGCCGTCCCAGCCGTGGAGCTGGTAGAGGTCGATGTAGTCGGTGCCCAGGCGCCGAAGGCTCCCCTCCACGCTGCGGGTGATGTGGTGACGGGTGCTGCCGGCGCCGTTTGGGCCGGGCTCGGTCTGGAACCTGCACTTCGTAGCGATCAAAAGCTCGTGACGCCTGCCTTTTACGATCTCGCCGACGATTTCTTCCGAAGCGCCGTCAGAGTAGATATCTGCCGTGTCGACGAGGTTGACACCGGCCTCGAGGCAACGGTCCAAGATGCGCCGCGCCTCGGCGACGCCCGTGCTCCCGACGCTTGAAAACCCCCCTAACCCTCCAAAGGTCATGGTCCCAAGCGAGATCGTCGATACCCGGAGCCCGCTGGTGCCGAGCTGCCTGTACTCCATCAACCCATACCTCCTGGTTCCCATCCGGCCCTACGCCGGCGCCAGAGCGCCACTTTAGGGCTGCCCCCGGTCTGTGCTTGCGTCCCTGTCCAGTCCTGCCAGCGCTCGAGCCTCGTCGAAGGCTGCCTGGAGCGCCTCTCGGAGCCGGCCCGTCAGCTCGGCCACCGCACTGCGGGGAACACGGGCGCCTGGGGCCAGCGGCGGCGGCCAGATCGGCCGCCCTACCACCATGACGACCCGGCCCGGCCGAGGCCAGCGCGCGCCGACCGGCATGGCCTCTTCGCTCCCGGCTATCCCGACCGGGACGATCGGGACACCGCTGCGCAGGGCCACGAAGGCCGGCCCGTCCATGAGCTCAGCTAGCTTCGGGCCAGAGCGCCGTCCCCCTTCTGGGTACAGCACGACAGGCTCGCCAACCGCGATCGCCGCCTCGGCTCGGCGCAGCGCCTCACGGTCGGGCACCCCCCGCCGGACCGGGAAACCCCCGAGGGAACGGAACAGCCTGGCGACGAGAGGGTTTTCGAACACCCCGGACTTGGCCATGAACCGCACGCGCCGGGGGACCATGCAGCCGACCAAAGCTGTATCGATGTAAGAGCGGTGCACAGGGGCCAGCACGTAGGGGGTCGTCTGAGGCAAGTTTTCCCGGCCCACGAACCTAAAACGCCACATAGGCCACGTAAAGGCGTAGAGGATGGCGCGAGCGACCATGTACCAGCGCAGCTCAGCGCGGCTCGGTACCGCCAAGGCAAGCGAACCGGGGAGCGTTTCGCTGGCGACCGCCTCGGCGCTCAAGAGGGGGCCTCCGCCTCGACGAAGCCGGCCTTGACCGCAAGCTCCAGCACCAGTTCGACAACCTGGTCAACCGTGCGCGAGGTCGTGTCCACGATTACGGCGCCCGGCGCCACCGTCAGGGGAGCGTCGGCTCGAGTCGAGTCGATGTGGTCGCGCCGGGCGATGTCAGCGGCCACTTCGTCGTAGTGCATGTCGAGCATCTCCTGGCTTCGGCGCTGGGCTCGCTCTTCGTCGCTTGCGGTGAGGTAGACCTTAACTGGAGCTTCGGGGAACACGACCGTCCCTATGTCGCGTCCCTCCACGACGCCGGCACCCTGAGCCTCTCCCCACTCCCGCTGGCGCCGGACGAGCTCCTTGCGGACCTCGGGGTTGGCGGCCACAACGCTCACGGCTCGGGTCACTTCGGGGCTGCGGATCTCGATGGTCGCGTCCACCCCGTCCACCAGCACCCGTTCGCCAACCTCAAGCGAGAGCTCTTTGGCGATGTCGGCGACAAGCGCCTGGTCCTCGGGGTCAACGCCACGGCGGATAGCGCTGAAAGCGACAGCCCGGTACATCGCGCCCGTGTCGAGGTAGGCGATGCCAAGCCGCCTCGCCACCGCCTTGGCGACCGTCGACTTGCCGCTGCCCGCCGGCCCGTCGATGGCCACCACTCGCCGGCCCGGTTGGGTAGGTGCCGGCTCGGCAAGGGCCGCCGCGACCACCTCGCCGGCGCTCTCCTGGCTGCCTGCTAGACGTTCTGAGCCAGGCATTGGCGCAGGTCCTCTTCGAAGCCGGGGTAGCTGGTGAACGTCGCGCTCCAGCCGGAGACCGTTACAGGCCCGTCCGCGCCTAGGGCGGCCACAGCGGCGGCCATGGCTATGCGGTGGTCCCCGTGGGAGTCGACCCTGCCCGCCCTGAGCGGTCGGCCCGCTCCGCCCTCCACGGAGAGCCCGTCGGGGGCCGGCTCCGCCTTGGCGCCTAGGTTCGACAGCAACTCGACAGTCGTGGCAACCCTATCAGTCTCCTTGACCTTTAGCTCGGCTGCGTCTTGAAAGATCGTCGTACCCTCAGCGAAGGCTGCAGCCACGGCCAGCACTGGGATCTCGTCGATCAGCGAGGGGACCTCGCGCCCTTGGACCCGGGTCGCCTTGAGGGGGCCGTAGCTCGCATGGATGTCAGCTGTACGCCGCTGCGGGTCTTCGGCCACGAGCTCCAATCTTGCCCCCATCCTGCGCAGGACGTCGATGAAGCCGGCCCTGCCGGGACCTACGTAGACATCCTCCAGCACGAGGTCGCTGCCGGGGGTAATGCAGGCAGCCACCACCCAGAACGCCGCCTGCGAGGGGTCGGCTGGGACGTTGATCTCACCAGCATGGAGCGCGCTTGGCTCGAGGGTCACTCGTCGGCCACCGCCCTCGGGCGCCACCGAGATCGCTGCGCCGGCAGCGGCCAACATTTCCTCCGTGTGCGCTCGCGTGGGCACCGGCTCGTACACGCTCGTCGCCCCTTCGGCGCCGAGCCCCGCGAACAGCACGGCGGACTTGACCTGCGCGCTTGCCACGGGGGGCACGTAGTCGATCCCCTTCAAATGCCCCCCGCGCACCACGAGCGGGGGGAACTTCCCGCCCTTTCGCCCGTCAACCTCCGCCCCCATGAGCCTCAGCGGTACCACCACCCGGTCCATCGGCCGGCTCGCGATGGACGCGTCCCCCTGAAGGACGAAAAGACCGTCCAGGGGGGCGACGAACCCGGACAAAAGCCTGATCCCTGTGCCCGAGTTGCCCACGTCGACGACGGCCTCGGGCTCATGTAGACGGCTCGGTCCACCCTCGATGTAGAGCTCATTGCCGTTGCGCTCTGCCCCGGCGCCGAGAGCCACGACGGCCTCCAGGCTGTGGCGGACGTCCTCGCCCCGGGACAGGCCTCGCACGCAGGAACGCCCTTCGGCCCGCGCCGCCACCAACAGCGCGCGATGGGAGACGGACTTGTCCCCGGGCGGCCGCAACCTGCCGCGCAGCGCCGCCTTCTCGGGGCGTTCGACCACCAGTTGACCGACCGCAAGCACCGCCGCCAAAACTAGCGGTCAGAAGGGCCCGGCGGTTCCATGGCAGGAGGTTCCATGCGGTGGACGGACACCCGATAGGCCCGCTCGGCGAGCGCAGAGCGCACGAGCTCTCCCGAAGCCGCGTCCACGACCATTACCAGTACGCCTCGGCCCCCCTCGGCAGAGTGCACGATCTCTAGGTCGTAGATGTTCACCCCCAAGCTCCCCACTAGGCTGGTAACCTCGGCGACCACCCCGGGGCGGTCGGGTACAGGGACCCTCAGTTCCAACGCCTTCTCGGGCGAGGGCGCCCCAGAGGGAAGGTTGCGCCTCGCTTCGCGGGCGCGTTGGAGAAGGTCGAGAAGGCCGGTTCGGTCCCCTGACGCCACCGCCGCCCGCAGTTTGTCAAGGCTCGCCCCGAGGCCGTCCAAAGCCGCAAGTATCGCTTCTTTGTTTTCCGCCACCACGTCAGGCCAGATCCCCGGGTGCCCGGCTGCGATGCGCGTCATGTCCCTGAAGCCGCCGGCGGCCAGCCTGAGCAAGGTGGAGTCCGAGCTAGCGGCGTCGGCCGCCAAGTTCATGAGGGCAGCTGCTGTGAGGTGCGGGGCGTGCGACACTAGCGCCACCAGCAGGTCGTGGCGGCGGGCCTCGAGGGGTACGGGGTTGGCGCCAAGCGCCCGCACGATCGAGCTCACCTCGGTATAGGCCTCAGGCGAGGTGCGCTCGCTCGGCGTAAGCACCCACGTCGCGCCGAGGAACAGGTCGGGGCCGGCACCGTCGACGCCTTCTTGTTCGGAACCCGCCATCGGGTGGCCGCCCACAAAGCGGGGGTCGTCGAGCCTCGCCACGATCGCTTCTTTAACTCCGGCCACGTCTGTCACTGCTCCCGGGCCTTCCAGCTGGGAAAGGACGTCCGCCGCGACGCGAGCCACAGCCCCCGCTGGCACGGCCACGAACGTCACGGCGGCAAACGGGTCCATGCCGACCTCGTCGATGGCACCTAGCTGGAGCGCCCTCGCGGCCCGGCTGGCTTCGAGGTCGTAACCGCTGACGTGCCAGCCGAGCCGGCGCAGGCCCATGCCGATCGAACCGCCGATCAAGCCCGTCCCGACGACGGCCGCTCTTTTCACTCTCTGGCGCCGCCGCCCGCCGGCGCCCTCATTGGGGCAGGCCCACTACTAAACAACTGCCCTCAGACCGACGAGCACGCCTTGGGGCACCCGCGAGTGCCTCACTCGGGCAGGTCATCTCGAAGCCCCCGGGCACCCTCCAAGTACACATGGTGCAAGCGGGCCCGGGAGGTCTCAATGTGCATCATCACCCGGATGCAAAGTGGCTGGGACCCGACGATGTCGAGCTCGCGGGCGCACAGCAAGGGGACGTCGCCGAAGCCGATCTCTCTTGCAGCCGTCGCCGGGAACATCGAACGGATGTCGTCGGTGGCCGTGAACAAAACCGAGATGATCTCCTCGTGCGAGACGCCGTTGCGCTCGACCATGGCACGGAGCAGGGCTTGGGTACGCTCGGTCACCTGTTCCGGAGTGTCCTCGTCGACCGTGGTGGCCCCTCTCAAGGCACGGACGAAGTTGCGCGACTGCGACGGCGCCGGCGGGGCCCCGGCCCCGGCATCGGCGAGGAGCCCGGGTTGGGGGGCCCGGGCGGGGCCAGGCGCGCCATCACCTGTCTGCCAGCCTGCAGTCGGTCCTGCGGGCGGGAGCTCTGGCGAGGTTATTTCGTCGGCCATACCCGGGGCCAGGATATGCGAACGGCCAGGGAGGCTGGTGCTCAGCGGGCCGTTACCTCGGGAGGCTCGTATGTCGAAGTGGCCCGCACAGGCGAGCCTCGGCTTACGAGGCCGCCACGCCCGCGCCACCCGACGTCGCCGCCGGCTCTAACCAAGGAGGCGAGCCGGCGCGCAGGGGGCCTGGTGGGCTAGGAGAGGTCGCCTCCCACAGGGAGCGCACTTCCGCTGCGCTCAGTCGCCGCCACTGGCCCGGCGCCAGTCCTTGGGCGCTAAGCGGCCCGATACGAGTACGAGCAAGGCTCACCACGCGATGGCCAACCGCCTCGCACATCCGCCTTACCTGCCGGTTGCGGCCTTCATGAAGCACGATGCGCAGGGCTTTCGGGCCGAGCACGTTGACCCGAGCCGGCGATGTGACCCCATCGCCCAGCTCGACCCCGCGCCGCAGCCTATTGACAGCCTCCTTCGAGACGGCGTTGGCGAGGCGCACCACGTACTCCTTTTCCACCCCGAACCTCGGGTGGGCGAGCCTGTAAGCGAGCTCGCCGTCATTGGTGAGGACGACCAGGCCCTCCGTCGCCACGTCGAGCCGGCCCACGGGGAACACCCGCGGAGACCCGGGCACCAGCTCGACCACGCTCTTGCGTGCCTTTGGCCCCGGTGCCGAGCAAATGACCCCTACCGGCTTGTTTACCAGGTAGTAAGCGAAAAGTTCAGTCGCCGGCAGTGGGGCGCCGTCCACGGTGATCTTGTCTATGCCCGGCCTGGCGCGCTGTCCTATGCGGGCTGGCCGGCCGTTCACGCTGACCCGCCCCTCGATGACCAGCCGTTCGCAGGTGCGCCGACTTCCCAGGCCAGCTGCCGCTAACACCTTCTGCAAGCGCTCGCCGGCCTCGCCTTGGGGTTGGTCGGGGCTAACGACCGCCCCTACGCTCGCTCGAGCCTCCTCGGCCACTCACACCTCGCCAGTTCCAGTTTAGAGCACTGCGCGCCCGCTCGGCCGCAGCAACGACCGCTCTCTTATCCCGAGGCCCACTGAGCCACGAGGCAGCTCGTCTGCTAAGGGCTTGGCCTAGCAACCGGCACCACGCGACGGCCGCTCGCGGCCCGACCGTGAGAGGAGCCCGTCAACCACCAAGTCCACGGACTCGAGAGCAAAGCGCTCATCGAGAGGCAAGTGACCGTGGAGCAGGCGATGGTAAGCGGCGCCGAACACCAAGTCGAGAACCAAGTCTGGGTCAGTACTAGCGGGGAGCTCTCCCCTCAGGACCGCCCGGTCCACGATCTCACGGTGGCGTTGGCGCAGCGGGTTGAACACCCGTTCCCGCCACGCAGACGCAAGCTCAGGGCCCCGCTGAGCTTCGGCGATCAAGCCGGCGAGCATCTTCCCCGCCCTGGTCGTCGTTACGGCCCGCACCCAGGTCTTTACCGCCCCGCGCAGGTCCTCCCGCAACGAACCGGTGTCGGGCGGGGCGAGCTGGCTTTGGAACTCTGCCAAGAACGCGTCGAGGGCGAGCGCACCTCGCGAAGGCCAGCGCCGGTACACGGTCGCCTTGCCGACCCCGGCACGGGCAGCGACCTCCTCCATCGACATGCCAGTGAGCCCTTTTTCTGCAAGCAGCTCGGTGGCCGCTTCCAAGATCGCCGCCCCCGCCTCGGCGCTCCTCGGCCTTCCCGGTCGGTGCGTCTGCTCAACCGGCGCACCCGTTTTGAGCTCGGTCGGGCCGTCCTGGCCTGTCGCTTTCGGAATAGCCCTCGACCTCCCGGCGTTAGGATCCCCCGTAACGAAACGGATCGTATCGTATCGGAGATCGTGAAGGTGAGCATCGCGGCGGTCGAAACAGGGCTTGCTAGCACGCTGGAAGAGGGTGCGCCGGCGCGACGTGGGCCTCGATGGGGCGCCAGCGCCGGGGGCAGGCCCGACGGGCCGGGACAGCTGGCGCTCGCGCTCATATTGGCCGCCTCTTTCATGGTCGTCCTCGACTTCTCCATAGTCAATGTCGCTCTCGCTTCCGTGCAGCGTGACCTCGGTTTCTCTGTGTCTTCGGTCCAGTGGGTCGTGACGGGCTACGCGATTACCTTTGGCGGGTTGCTCGTGCTCGGTGGTCGCGCCGCAGACCTGTTCGGCCGGCGCCGGATCTTCCTCAGTGGCCTCTTCGTGTTCTCGCTCGCTTCGCTCTCCGGAGGTCTCGCCCAGAGCCCGGCGTTGCTTGTGGCCTCCCGCTTGGTGCAAGGGGCGGGAGCGGCGATGGTGGCCCCCGCAGCGCTCTCCCTCATAACCACCAACTTCAAAGAAGGCCCGAGCCGCAACCGCGCCCTGGGCGCTTATGGGGCCGTAGCTTCTCTCGGCTTCGTCTCCGGCCAGGTGCTTGGCGGGGTGCTCGTGGACTTCGTCACGTGGCGGTCTGTGTTCCTCGTCAACGTGCCGGTCGGCCTCGCTGTCGTGGCTCTCGGGGGGCGGGTGTTGCCCGAGTCCCGCCTCGGGGGCAGCGCGAAGCGCCTCGACGTAGGAGGCGCCTTGCTCGTCACATCAGGCGTAGGCCTCCTCGTCTACGCAGTGTCTGAGGCCGGGGCAGTCGGCGCCAGTTCGCTGGCCGTGCTCGCCGGCTTCGCGTTGGCCGCGCTGGCGCTCGCCGGCTTCGTCGCTCTCGAACGCCTCCATCCTGCCCCGCTCGTGCCTCTCCGTCTCCTCCGGCTCCCGAACCTCCGTCGCGCCAACCTCTTGATGGCCCTGATGGGTCTTTGGAACGGCGGCGAGCTCATCGTCCTGTCCCTCTATATGCAGGACTTCCTCCACGACTCTCCCCTCGTGACCGGGCTCGCCGTCGCACCTCAGGGCGTCGTCGGGTTCACCGCCGGCGCGTTCGGGGCGAGGCTCCTCAGGCGGTTGGGCATCAAACGGCTCAACGTGCTCACCGCTGCGGCCGCCTTGGCAGGGTTCCTCGTCCTCACGCAGTTGCCCACCTCTGGGGCCTACGGTCCCGCCCTCGCCGCCGTGACGCTCGTTGGCTTCGGCACCGCCGGCATCGCTTTCGCGAGCTCGGTAGAGGCGAGCATGGGCATGGACGATGCGGACCAAGGCTTCGTCGGCGGGGCAGTCAACACGAGCCGCCAGATCGGTGCTGCGGTCGGCGCGTCGCTGTTGCCAGCCGTGGCAGAAGCCGTAAGCGGCCACGGCCAAGTGGCGAGCGTCGCCGGCGCTAGCGCCGCCATGCTGGCGGCCGCAGCAGCTGCCGCAGCAGCGGTCCTGGTCGCCCTGCGGGCTCGCTGAGAGTCAGCTGGCGGGGCCGCCCGGGCGGAGCCCTCTCTCCAAAGCCTCCATCACCTCAGGGCCAGGCACGAAGTCGCCAAGCGGAGGAAGGTCCTCTATGCGGTCCAAGCCGAGGCGCTCTAGGAACAAAGGCGTCGTCCCGTACAAGATGGCTTGGCCTGGGCCGGGGTCGTGGCCGACCTCGGCGATGTACCCGCGCTGGCAGAGGGCCCGTATCGTTGCGTCCGAGTTGACGCCCCGGGTACTCGCCACTTGCGCGCGCGAAACAGGCTGCTTGTAAGCCACTATTGCGAGCGTCTCGAGCGCCGCGGCTGAGAGGCGGGCGCTCTGGCCCTCGAGTACGAAACGCTCTATGTAGGGCGCCAAGTCGGGGTGGCTCTGGAACCGGTAGCCGCCCGCGACCTTGGCGAGCACGAAGCCGCGCCGTTGCTTGCGGTACGACTCGGCCAGCTCCTCGCATAGCTCGGCCACCCTAGCCGGGCTCACCTCGAGCAGTTGAGCGAGCACCGCCGGCTCGACCGGCGACTCTGCAACCATAAGGACGGCCTCGATGGCACGCCTCGCCTCGAAGGCGGCCTCCTCAACGGTGTGAAGTTCGGCTTCGCCGGCCACGGCTTAGCCCTCGTACTCGTCAATGCCGGAGGTCACCGGGAGAGGTGCAGCGCTGGCCCCGCTCCAGCTCATGGCGCGGGAGCTCGCCTGCCCGGCTTCGCCGGTCCAGGTGATGTGAAGTTCCCCTAGCTTGCCTGCTTGCGAGAGGTCCACCATGCCTCGCTTGTACAGTTCGAGCAGGGCGAGAAAGCATACGATGACCTCCAGGCGCTCAGTCGCGTTGGCGGTGAGCCTTCTAAACGTGGTCCGCCCCTCCACCGGCAGCCTTTCCACCAGCTCTTCCAGCGTCTCGGCGACACTTGCACGGATAGGCGCGACGTGGTCGGTGTTGACAGATGGAGAAGGCTTCGGCAAGAGAAGCTTCGCCATCACGTCCCTGAGGCGCTCAGGGCTCACCCCAGCCAGCAGGTCTGGTGCGAGGCCGACAAAGCGCTCCTCCAAGCCCGCTCGACGCGGGGCAGATAGCTCGGCCTGCTGCATTAGCCTCGCCATGGCGAGCGCCGCCTCTTTGAACGTCTTGCACTCGAGCAGGCGAGCTAAGAGCAGGTCGCGCTCGTCCCACAAAGCCAGCTCCTCTTCGTCCTCGCTGCCTTCGGGCTCGGGGAGCAGCCGGCGGGCCTTCAGTTCCAACAGCACGGCAGCGATGAGCAAGAACTCCGTTGCAACCGCTAGGTCGCAGCGCTCCAATTGTCCCAAGACCTGCACGTACTCGTCGACGATGGAAGAGAGCGAGACTTCCCAGATGTCTACTTGCTGGCGGCTTATGAGGTGCAGCAGCAAGTCGAACGGGCCCTCGAATACGGGCGTGCTCACTCGGTAACCCACCGCCGCCAAAACTACTAGCAGCGCCTTGGCCAAGTGGTGGACCGAAGCCAGCAGGCTAGGCCATAGGGAGAGCCTTAGCCTCGCGGGCGGGGGAAGGGGCCGGCCAGCGCCACCGTGAGCGGACCTGCACCCAAAGGGCCGGTACTGTGGCCTTTCGATATGAGGCCTGAACGCAAGGTGCTGTCGCCCGGCAAAGCACTGCTAGCTTGTGCAGCCGTCCTCTTGCCGGCCTTGAGCGCCACTACGGCAGCGGCCCTACCTTTGCACCGCCGCGCTGCCAGCCTCACCACGGGCCGAACCACGCTGGTAGGCAAACAGGCCCGAGAAGGGCACAAATCCCAGCCAGCGCCAGCTCCGGCGCTCAGGGTGACCTCGGTCACCCCCGCTGACGGCGCAACCGGGGTCGGCCCCGAAGGCCCAGTAACCGTCACTTTCTCGGCCCCCTTGGCGCCCTCTTCTCCCATGCCCAGCGTCTCGCCCGAGGGCGCGGGCACATGGACTAGGAACGCGCCCAACAAGTTGACCTTCCGGCCAAGCCTTCCGTTCGTGCCTCTGAGCAGGCTCACCCTTACCGTGCCGGGGGGCAAGGCAGGGGTGGAGGGCTCCGACGGCTCCCACCTGGCACGGACCATAAAGGCCAGCTTCCAGGTCCGCGATGGCACGGTCCTGCGGCTACAGCAGGTACTTTCCCTGCTGGACTACTCACCCTTGGCGTGGGTGCCGCGGGGTAGAGCCGTTCCCGGCACTGGCACAGCCGCCCAACTGGAAGCCTTCTACAAACCTCCTGCCGGCACCTTCCGCTGGCGTCAGGCAGGCTGGCCGACGCAGCTCACCTCGCTTTGGAAGCCTGGCGTGTTCAACGTGATGACGGCTGGTTTGGTCATGGAGTTCCAGGCCGACCACCTGCTCATCCCAAACGGGCACACTACGGCGGGGCTGTGGGCAGACCTGCTGCACGCCCTGGCCGCCCACGAGGTAAACACCGGCGGTTACGACTTCGCCTTGGCCAACAAGGCTCGTCCCGAGAGCTTCACGGTTTGGAAAGACGGCAAGGTCGTGCTGAAAAGCCCTGCCAACACCGGGGTCGGGACAGCCGCCACTCCAGACGGTGTCTTCCCTGTCTTTGCTCGCTACCGCCGCCAGGTCATGCGCGGCACTGACCCGCTGACAGGCGCTCACTACGCTGACCCCGTCCAGTACGTGGCCTATTTCCATCACCAAGACGCCGTCCACTACATCTACCGCGCCTACTACGGGATCCCCCAGAGCCTCGGCTGTGTCGAGCTCCCGCTGGCCCAGGCCGCCAAGGCCTGGCCCTACCTGGCGTACGGGACCTTGGTCGCGGTCGTCGGCTAGAGCAGGCTAGAAAACGAGCACTGGGAGTAGCTTCCACGGCCGGTGAACGCCAATACCGGTCGCACGTGGGCCATCCGGCAGCTATGGCTGCGGGTGTACTTGCCCAACCTGGTGATATGTACCGGCCAGGGAGCCATGGTCCCCGTGCTCGTGTACGCGGCCAGGCAGGTGCACGCCTCGCCGGCAGAAGCGGGGTTTGTCGTCGCCTTGAACAGTCTGGGCACGCTGGCCTTCGACCTGCCTTCCGGGCGGCTCACGGCCCGCTTCGGCGAGCGCCGCTCGAGCGAACTGGCCGGCGGGATGCTCGCCGCTGGTCTCGCCGGCTGTCTGCTCGCTCGCTCGTTTTGGGCCCTCGCTGCCTGTGTGACCCTGCAGGCAAGCGGCTGGGCACTTTGGAGCCTCGCCCGCATGGTGCACCTGAGCCGGGTAGCGCAACCCGAGCTCCGCGGCCGGGCGCTGTCTCTTTTCGGGGGCGTCATAAGGGCCGGCAACGTCATCGGCCCGTTTACCTTCGTCCTCGTGTCCACAAGCTCCGACGCCCGGGTGGGGTTCCTCGTCTACTTGGCCTGCGTGATCGTGGGTGTCGTGTGGCTGGTGGCCGCCCGTGACCGCACCGACCACGAAGCTGGCACCGTGCGCGCCGAACGTGCCCGGCCAGCCAAGATCCTCTCTGAGCACCGGCGGTCTTTCGCCACCGCCGGCATAGGGGCCTTTGCCATCAGCCTTCTGCGTGGGAGCCGCACGGCCATCGTCCCGTTGTGGGCCGCCCACATCGGCCTCGACGCGTCGAGCGCTGCCGCCATCTTCGCGTACTCCTCGGTCGTGGACTTGGCCCTTTTCTATCCTGCAGGGATCATTTCAGACCGCTACGGGCGGCGGGCGGTGGTGCTCCCTTGCCTGGTGCTCCTCTCGGTCGGCCACATGCTCGTGCCGTTGAGCGACAGCTATCTCACGCTGTTTGTTGCCGCTTTGGTGCTCGGCTTCGGCAACGGGTTTGGCTCTGGCATCGTCATGACCCTCGGAGCCGACCTCGCGCCCGCCGCTACCCGAGCATCCTTCTTAGCCGTTTGGCGGCTGGTGTCCGACGGCGGGACCACAGCCGGTCCGCTCGTCGGTTCTGCGATCGTTGGCCTCGGCGCTATAGCGTTGGCAGGCCCCGTTGTGGGCCTAGCGGGATTGGCCGCCACGTTGGTAGTGGCGTTGTGGTTGGAAGAGCCCGCACCCTTACAGGCCCGTCCTCGCCCGGAGCCTTTTATCGAGGACAGCCCTAGAGGCTAGCCCGAAGGCTAAGGGGCCATCTGCTGAAGCCCCACTAACCGGTGCGGTCGACGAAGCCAACCGTTCGGCGGCGCGTGTCAACGGCGCCGGCGCCGGACCTGCTCACGTAGCCAGCGCGCCACAGTAAGGGCAACTTCGTCGGTGCTATCTTGCCGCCCGTGCCCCCTCCGCCCCGGCTCCCCGGTGCCGCGCGGCTCGCGGCGGAGCATGCTGTGGTCCGCCCCTTCCACGAAGTGCAAAGTGACCGGCCCGGGGATGCCTGCCACCGCACCTTCGAGCTCGGCCGGCGTGCCAAAGGGGTCTCGAGTGCCAGAGACGAACAGGCAAGGTACCCCGATTAGCCCGAAATGGCCCGTGCGGAGCTGTTCCGGCCTACCGGGAGGGTGGAGGGGGTAGCTCACCAAGACAAGGCCAGCGGCCGGCATCCCTTCCGCCACGGCCATAGAGCACATCCGCCCGCCCATGGAGCGCCCACCCGCAAAGATCCGGCCAGGGTCGAGCCCTTCTGCGCAAGCAAACGTTCGGGCCGCCTCTTTCACTGCGGCTATGAGGACAGGCGCCTTGTCCGGTGCCCGCCGTCCCGCCAATCGGTAAGGAAAGTCCATCCGCCTCACGGCGAAGCCCTCGGCCCGCGCCGCCCGGTCGAGCTCCACCAGGCTCGGCTGGTCCCGGCCGGCGCCGGCGCCAGGCGCGAGAAGCAAACCCCAACCCTCAACCACCCCGCGAACGCTATACGGACCGTCGGCCCGGGCTGGAGCTCGCTCAGCCCCGTGAGCTGTACTGACCGGCCCAGCCGGCCGCCGCCCGGCTACCCTGCGAGCCCATGAACGACATAGCCGGCGCCAAACGGGTCCTTTCGGGTATACAGCCGACGGGGGTCATCCACCTCGGCAACTACTTGGGAGCGCTGCGCTGGTGGGTAGAGTTCCAAGACCTCTACGACGCGTTCTATTGCGTCGTAGATCTCCATGCCCTCACGGTGCCCAACAACCCCCAAGAGCTCACCAAGTCCACTCTCACGACCGCCACGCTCCTGCTCGCCTGCGGCCTTGACCCGTCGCGCTGCACCTTGTTCGTGCAAAGCCACGTACCCGAGCACGCTGAGCTCGCCTGGCTGCTCGAATGCACAGCCAGCATGGGCGAGCTCGCCCGCATGACCCAGTTCAAGGACAAGGCCCAAAGAGAGGGTGAAGAGTCGGCCCGTCTCGGCCTGTTCGCCTACCCGGTGTTGATGGCGGCCGACATCTTGCTCTACGACGCGGACCTCGTACCGGTGGGCGACGACCAGCGCCAGCACCTGGAGCTCACCCGCGACCTTGCACAACGTTGGAACTCGCACTACGGGACCACTTTCAAGCTCCCCCAGGCAGCCATCCCCCCCAAGGGCCGCGGGGCAAGGGTGATGGACCTACAGGACCCCACCGCCAAGATGTCGAAATCGGCCGCTTCTGACGCCGGCGTGATCAACCTTTTCGACGACCCGCAGGTAATCCTGAGAAAGGTAAAGCGCGCAGTGACCGACCTGGGCCCACCTGGGCCCGGTGCAGTGCGCTGGGACCCCGCAGCGAAGCCTGGCGTCTCCAACCTCTTGGAGCTGCTCGCTGCGACGCGCGGCGGCGACCCCGCGGAGCTCGCCGCCGGCTACGAGACCTACGCCAAGCTGAAGGCCGACGTGGCGGACGCCGTGATCTCAGTGGTCGAGCCCCTGCAGGAACGCTACCGCGAGCTAGCCCAAGATCCCGGCGCCGTACAAGCGGTCCTTTCGGCCGGAGCGCTGAAGGCCCGGGAAGTCGCCAGCTCCACTTACGGGAGGGCGCGCTCGGCGATCGGCCTCCTCTCCCCCTAGCCAGGTCACCGCCCCAAAGCACGCCCAGAAGGCACATTTATCACCCCGAACGAGCCCAGGTCACCAGCGCGCCGACGCTATTGGGCAAAGACCAGCCGGCTCCAGCTACTAGCAGGGGCCGCTAGGACTGAGCACCAGTGCCATAGCCTCCTTGTGGCCCGCTCCCGCCTCGTGAGGAGCGGGCGCAGAGGGAGGTAACTAACCGGCCTGGGGCCTCAGCGACGCTTGGCCGCGCAGCTGATGCAATAGCGTGCCGCGGGCATCGCCTCCAAGCGTGCTGGGGCGATCTCGCCGTGGCAGCTCTCGCACTGGCCATAGGTGCCGGAAGCGAACTTGGCGAGGGCATTTTCCACCTCGCGAAGGTTCTGGGTGAGGGTCGTAGCGAGAGCTTCGGTTTCACCCCGCTCCGCCGTCACCTGGCTCGAGTCGGCGAAGTTGGGGTCGTAGGCCGCCACCCCGGCCCCATAGCCCAGCTCCTCTAGCTCCCGGCGCAACGCGTCGCGCTGAGATTCGAGCTCCTCGCGAAGAGCGATAGTGGCGTTGGCCTCCATAGAGGCAGTGTATGCCTCCTGGGGCTCCCCTGTGAGAGGAATGTCACTCGCCGGAGAGGGCCACAGCAGCACATATCGATGTGCCACGGCGTATATCGAGGCTTATGTGGTACTTCGA
>Ga0070737_10003757_pt1 | contig 15934 bp, 21 predicted proteins | sample Coa_R1_10_FD_66438 | JGI IMG/M metagenome (GOLD analysis project Ga0070737, IMG submission 66438) | Surface soil microbial communities from Centralia Pennsylvania, which are recovering from an underground coalmine fire - Coalmine... | ecosystem: Environmental > Terrestrial > Soil > Unclassified...
GTGCTCTGGAGTACTGCCGCGCCCAAGTAGACAGAAGCTGTTATTGCTTTGAGGCACTGGATCGGCCGGATCGCTTAGAGACTGCGCTCTTCGGCAATCGCGGAACAACCTGAACGCCCGCCCAAAGCGTGGCGATCGTTTGCTCGACCACGAGGGTCTGGTCAGGCAAGTCAGGCACGACCCCTTGGATGACCATGAGCGTGGCGAGGCCGAAGATCGTGTACCACCAGGTATGGGCTACCACTATGTCATTCCTACTTGGCAATCCTTCATCCTTGGCAACATCGAAAAAGAGCTGTACGAAACGTTGGAACAACGGCGCGCCAATGTCGTTGATATATTGTCCAGCGCGGATGCCGCTGCGGTTTTCCGGCCCGAAGAAGACGTTGCGGAACTGCTGTGGATGGACAGTGCAGAACTGAATCAAGCCACGTGAAGTCGCAAAAAGACGCTCTTTTGGTGCAGGATGTTTAGCGGCAATCGCGTCGAAGTTCTGAATCAGCAGCCCGATCGTCTCGCTGCTCAACTCGGCAAGAATATGCGATTTGTCAGGAAAATGCTGGTAGATCACGGCGTGCGTATAGCCGATCTTTTTAGCGATCGCACGAAGCGTCACGGCTTCGTAACCGCGATCGGCAAACATTTTGCTTGCAGCCGCAAGGATTTCGCCCCGCAGCCTTTCCTTGCGTTCTGCCCGGCGACTTGGTGATGTGGATGTCACTTCAATAGCTTAGTCCCTTTTGATGATTTTTGCGACCGCTTGTTGTTTTATCACCATTGGTTGCAAAAGCGCCGCCCGCTCTCGGCCCAGCCGTGGTGTTCATAAAAACCACTGATTAATTTGCAACCACTGGTTTGGTTGTGTCTCTAATGGTTAGGTCGCTCATTTCGATAGGCGGCCAAACAAGGAGAAACGAGCATGTATTTAGTCATGGGCATTACTGGAAAAGTTGGGGGCGCCACCGCGCGGCATCTGCTGAAGCAAGGCAAACACGTGCGAGCACTTGTGCGCAATCGCCAGAAAGCGGCGAAGTGGGCAGATCAAGGCGTGGAGTTGGTGGATGGAGACTGGAACGATGCGACAGCCATAGCGGCGGCGCTCAAAGGTGTGGAGGGCGCGTTTGTTATGTTGCCGGCTGTCTGGGCACCCTCGCCTGATTACAGAGAAGCAAAGGGCGTGATTGCGAACTATGTCGAGGCGCTGACTGACGTAGCGCCCCCACGGTCGCGTCAGATGACATCGGCGCAGAGGTGGCAACGCTTCTGACCGGGCCGGCGTGGTCAGGGCATCGCGTCATCGAGCTGGGTTCGATGGTAAGCGCGGATGAAGTGGCCGAACAATTGGGTGAAGTCCTCACACTCGACGTAAAAGCCTTTGCAGTTCCGCGTGCAGGGTGGGCGGAAGCGTTCGAGCAGTTTGGCGTCCCCAAGGGCCACACTGGACCTGCCGAAGAAATGTTTGAGAGCGTTAACGCGGGATGGATGGACCTCGGAATCAAGGGTACGGAGCACGTAGCGGGTACGACGTCTGCACGCGATGTGTTTGCAGCTGCACAAAACGCCGCCAGGGCGTAAGTCCGGGGCCGTTCAAACCGTAAGAAAGAGGGATCGCCTTTAATATGAAAGCTGAATATACAATAGATAAACCCGCGCGGGCAGGTCGAGCAACTCAAATAGCCGCGATGGTAATAACCGGCCTTGTCGCCTTCATCTGGGTGTACTTCGGAAGTTTATATCTAATTCGCGATCCGGACGAATGGAGGATCGCCAATCAGCAGCTCGGATATCCGCTCTATATCATTCCTCTGATTGGCGTGACCCACGTCCTTGGCGGCGTGGGCCTTCTGATTCCCAATGTGCCTGATTGACTGAGTGGCTTATGCTGGTCTCGCTATCAATCTTTTACTCGCGTTTTATTCACAACTGAATGGCGGTGGCAGTACTTGGGATAAATTTGATCCGATTCTCGTCATGGCGTTCGTCTTTGCTTCGTATGTATTAAGACGCTGCATGCGCGCAAGCAGGTGGTCGATATGAAGAACACGCAATGTGTAATCAGAGAATCGTGTGTAGTCGGATGTGTAGATCTTCCGCTCGCGGTGAATTTAGCGAGGACGAGTGGATCGGGACGATTACTTGCGGGTAGTCGCGCAAGGGTTACGTAATCGAATTGGCCCGGGTGATTTTTTCGTCACTACGCCGTCACACACGATGTACCGGCAGCGGAGCCGCATATCTACGGCTAGCGCGTTCTACGGCAAATTGGAAACGGTGTTGCACAAACGGTAAGTTTTGCGACGATCCAGATGCCCAATAGAACTAGGCCATTGGGTGTTGCAAAAGTCTGTTGCAAATTGAATCGCAAGGTTTGGCTTCCGGTCACCGGGAAACCTCTTGCGCCTCCGCTCGTCGCCAATCAAGGGCCAACCTTTCGCTCCCAAGAGGTATTACAATTTGTAAAATGTATAGAGGCACGCAATGGAATCCGCACTCACTATAAAAGGACAGGCCACGATCCCTAAGGCCATTCGGGATCATCTTCATCTCGAACCGGGCGACCGAATTAAGTTCTTCGTGCATCCTGACGGCAGCGTCGTGATCCTCCCCAAGATCCCTACGTCGAAGCTAAAAGGCGTCGTGAAGGCTCGCCGGCGAGTTTCTCTCAATGATATGGAGACGGCAATCGGTGAGGGCGCCATCGACAGGGGCCGCGCCAGGCGTCGATGATAGGTCTGGATACCAACGTCCTCGTGCGCTACCTCGCACAGGATGACGCCATTCAGTCGCCGCAGGCGACACACATTATTGAGCGTCAGTTGACCGAAGAGCGTCCCGGTTTCATCAGCCTTGTCACGATGGTCGAAACAGTCTGGGTGCTCGATCGCATTCACGGGCTATCTAACCGTGAAGTGGCCGCGGCTGTCGAACGCATCCTTCAAGCCGATACGCTTCTTGTTCAGAATGAGCAGGAAACCTTCACCGCAATGATCGCTCTCAAGACAGGAGACGGGTCTTTCTCGGATGCGCTCATTGGGGCTCTCGGCGCGTGGGCAGGATGCACCTCAACGCTTACCTTTGACAAGAAGGCGAAGCGATTGAAGCAATTTCAGCTTCTCTAAGTCTCGGCAAAACAATCGCTCGCTCATTTATGGGATGCCTAATCGGGAAGTCGAAACCGGCACCCCGAAGCGTCTCAAAGAGAGGCCTTTCGAGTCCGAAGCTGACTTGCGGCTCGTCAACGCAAATCAGATCCGCGAGATGCGCGTAAGAACTAAGCCGCTAGCGCGGCGGACGAGTTGCATGCGGATCTGAGGGGCGGTAGCTTCGGCCACAGAAAGGAGATTTCTGTGAGCTCACTTCGTCAGCGTGTGCTGGATGAACTCCAGCGCCGTAACTATTCGAATGCGACCATGCGAGGCTACATCCTCGCGATCAAACAGTTTGCCGAGTACTTCGGTAAGTCGCCTGAGTTGTTGGGCGGCGACGAGATCCGCGAGTTTGAGACATACCTGCTGCGCGATAAGAAACTTGCTCCCACCACGGTCGAAGGGCGCATGTCGGCATTGCGTTTTCTTTACAAGAAGACACTGAAACGGCGGGACATCACTTGCGATGATCTCATCTTTCCGAAGACACCTCGAAAGCTTCCGGTCGTGCTCAGTCCCGATGAGGTCACGCGTATGATCGAGGCTGCACCGAATCTGACGCATCGCACCATCCTGATGGTGCTCTACGCTACGGGTATCCGACGAACTGAGGCATCGCTTCTCAAGGTCACCGACGTAGATAGCGAACGTATGGTGATCCATGTCCGTCAAGGCAAAGGTGCTCGCGATCGGGATGCCAATGCCACCGAAGCTGCTCGAAGCCTTACGTGAATACTGGCGATGGAGGCGGCCAAAGGTCTATTTGTTTCCCAGCACTGCAGGACATCGCGGCGTAGAGCAGCCGATTTCGGATCACACCATCTGGTACATCTGCAGCGAGGCGGCAAAACGCGCTGGCATCAAAAAGAGGATTGGCGCGCACACACTCCGGCACCGCTTCGCGACAACCTTGATGGAGTCCGGAACTGACCTGCGAACGATTCAGCTCTTGATGGGCCATGTGCACCTGGAACAAACCACACGATATCTCCATCTGTCGCAGCGTCATCTGCATGCCGCATCAAACCCGCTCGATCAGATTACGGTGAATGGCCCGAATTTTTCGCGAAAGCGGCCGGACAACTATCAGGCGTGACAAAGCCACCCTTTGAGGTGGCCGATATCATTTGCAGGGCGGGAGGCAAATTCATTGAACGCTATCGCGATTCACTGACCTGGGCGCAACTCAAAGTCCTTCGGGCTATCGAGCGCTGCCGCACAGCCGCGCTCGGTGGGCACCGCGATCAATGCGTTCGCTGCGGGCATCAGGCCATCTCTTATAACTCCTGCCGAAACCGACACTGTCCGAAGTGCCAGACCAACGCACGGGAAAAGTGGTTGTGTGCGCGGCGGCAGGAACTGCTGCCAGTGTGCTACTTCCACCTGGTCTTCAGCGTCCCCCATGCGCTCGTACCGTTCATGTGGCAGAACAAGAAACTGCTGTTCGGGCTATTGTTCGAAACTAGTGCCGCGACATTGCTGGAAGTCGCTGCCAATCCGGCCCGTCTCGGTGCGGAGATCGGCTTCCTTGCGATTCTCCATACGTGGGGGCAGACTCTTCAGCGCCATCCACATATCCATTGCGTCGTACCTGGGGGTGGTTTGTCGCTAGACCACACACGTTGGATCGCCTCACGTTCCGGCTTCTTTCTGCCCGTGCGAGTGTTGGGCCGCGTGTTTCGCGGGAAGTTTCTCGCCGGGTTAGGACAAGCCTTCGACCGCAAACAACTCGCTTCCACGGCGAGCTTCGCCGTCTAACGGACAAGAAGACGTTCGCAGCCTTCTTACGAGGCCTGTTTCGAGATGACTGGGTCGTCTATGCTAAGGCTCCGTTTGGCGGCCCTGAGCACGTCCTTGAGTATCTGGCCCGCTATACCCATCGTGTGGCGATCTCGAATCATCGTTTGTTGTCGGTCGACGACGATCATGTCACCTTTCATTGGAAAGACTATGCGCATGGCAGCAGGCGCCGCGCCATGACTCTCACATCTGAAGAGTTTCTACGTCGTTTCTTGCAGCATGTCTTGCCCAAGGGTCTTCCTCGCATTCGCTACTTCGGCTGGTTGGCCAATCGCCGGCGCCGCGAGTTGCTGCCGCTTTGCCGGACCTTGCTTGCGGCCGCAACCCCGCCTGCCGATGCGAACATTGCTGACACCGCTGTTTGGCGGTGTCCGGTTTGTGGCAGTGCGGTGCACGTTGTGGAGCGGATAACCGCCAAGCGGATTCTAAGCGAGCACTTTCCTCGGGTCTACATCCTTGACAGCTCGTAGCAACGCGTTCCCCGTCTCAAAACCCCGGCGCGCGTCCGCGTGCACACCATACGTGTGTTTCAGCCCCGAAAAACCGTTCATCCCCCAACTGGTGACCACGGCATCGCATCATCTGCGCTTCTCTTCCCATCGGACTTAGCTCACTTCCAACACCGAATTACTCCTGCTACTCGGCGCCTCCTTCTAACGCCCTTATCCAAAGCGCCGGGCCTCGAACCTGTGCGTGCTTTCCCGCCCTCTATCCGCCCGACGCTTCCGATAAGGCTCTAGCGTTCTACGGCAAAGTGGCGCGAAGCGCGCGATAGGCGACCGGGCTATATAACGAGAGCGCAAGGCTAAAAACCTACGCTAAGCGAGACTCGCGCCAGGTTCAGGTTTTTACCCAGCAGCGGAAACCAATCGTGTGAATAGCCAGCCGTACTTAGGATTGTGAAACTACTCTGGCTATTGGAAAACAATTTCGCCGACAACTCGGCGCCTACACTTCGTGATTGAAAAGCAGGCAAACCTCCCCTCGGAGTGTCCCAATGGAAGGGAAAAACAAATTCGACGAAAGCGACGGGCAGTCCGAGAAAGCGTTGCGACGGGATAACCGCCGTTCGCTCCTCATCTAGAATTCGCATCAGAACGTTTCCAGCCACGCGGAGCTGAGAATTATCCTGAGTGCTATCGTCGCTCACCCGGCTGCCGAACCAGGTTGGCTGAATCGTCGCGTCGAAGCGGCCCAGCCCTCGTGCTGTAACGCCAACGAAGTAGTCGCGGCGACGAATGTAGACATTTTTTGGAAGCGCTGGATTGGTTGGCATTCCACGATAGAGCTCTTTGTCATACAACGTCCCAGTAAATAAGTCGATGCCTCGTGTCTCAAACAGCCGTCCCAGCGCCTTGTTCAGATTTTGTCCAGGCAGAGGCCGAAAAAGTTGGTAATCGACCCTGCCGCCCATCACGTCGCGGTCTCGATCGAGCAAGAAAGGGAGCGGATCGATGTCCTGATGTATGTACGTATAAGACAGGTTCACCCTGTCCGGCCCCAGATAACGTGACAGCCCGCCATAAGTCTGATACTGTTCCAGATGTTCTTTGGCTTCTGGATGAAACTCAATGAGTCCCTCGCGGATGATTCGATCAAATCTAAACCCGACCAGTGCATCTGTTGTTCCCGCAATCGTAAATGGCTCCTGGAGGTTGAGTCCAAAATCCAGAAGCTTGAACGAATTAAAAGCGTCCGGAACGAAATAGTTCGTTATTTCTGCGTTCGCGGTCTGGCGAGCTGTAACGGACAAATCGACTACTGGCGCCCAGTCATAACGGCGGAAGATACCGTCTGTTTCAACAGGCGTAACAATCCGGGCCATGCCAGCCAGTTCTTCTTCCGTAAGTGGCCGTTCTAATCGTCCGTACGGGTATGGGAGAGAGTTCTCGCTGAACAATGCTGCAGAAGTCAGGTCTCGCACATCCGAAGTTTGGCCGATATCGTCGGTCGAGCGCTCCGCCTGCGCCCCAGGGCTGAAAAAGAGCCATGGGCGGCTTACAGACTGGTTTGTCAGGCTGTTTGTTACTTTCCGCCGCGCAAGTTGAAAACCGTCCCGCTCATACAGCGCCGTGAGAGAACGTTGCAGGCGCTGCTTCGTTTCTGCGTTCCAGGCATTGCGCGCGAATAGTTCGGGGCTCATGGCCGACAGTTTGGCCAACCCGGCGGACAGATGTGCTTCCGCTGCCGGAAACAGAGGCTGTTGTTCTGCGCCCCGGTAGAGCCGCAGATAATCCCCGTAGAATAGTTCGAAAGCGGGCTCCGCCTTTGCGTAATCGATGGCTTGTTCAAAATTTCGGCTGGCTCTCGGGTCGCCGAGCCGCTTGTACAGTTCCGCGCGGATGCAGAATCCCACTGCAGTTCGCCTATACTTAGGGTCCCGGACGGCCGCGCGTAGCTTAGCCAGGGAATGCGTTCGTCCTAAAGCGTCAGCCGTCCTAAGGCAATCGTAAGGGTCCTGCTGGGGTTGTCCTTGCAAATGAAGGGTAAGACATAGACAGAACGCCAATCTAAGATGAGGCAAACTGCTTACCTCCGTACTTCCCGAAAATGTTACTCGAAACGGAAGTTTTTGTCCAGCCCCATCGGAAATTATTTTATTTATATTCTGGAACGCAGCTTACGGATCGATTCTTAATCGAAGGTGATATCGTCCAGATAAATTACAGCACTGTTCGGATTTGCACCTCCTGAGATCGTGCAGGCAAATGCGCCTATTACGTTCGACAAATCCTGGTCCTTCAAACTTATCTCGTGGCGAACCCACTCCTTCGTCAGGCGAATACTTCCCGCGCTCACTTCGTAGCTGTCGTGATATTGTTTATCCGAGTTAATGCCTCCTGACTTGAATTCCGCTACTTCGTCGCCGTGTTCGCCAGCGGCCCAGAAGGTTATGCGGCGTGCGCCGACAACGGTTTTCCCCGGCTTATCGCCCCAGTTCCCGTCAGGGTATTGCCAGTATACGCCCGCCCAGTTCTTTGGACCTCGTTTGTAGGAAATCCTTATGCAAAGCCCGTCCGTATCTCCACTCCGTGGCTTGTCTCGATACTCGGTATTTACATCCAGATACTTAAGCTTTTTGCTTTCGCCGTCGCCCATCCAACCAGACGCAAAGAAATAGCTGCTCATGTCAAACGGTGCATGTAGCGGAGGCGCCGTTCCATGTCCGCCGGCTTGCGCTCGAGATTCTTTTTTTCCCGCGCCCATGGCCATTAAGAGCGTCGATAACGCGCTCACGATCAATGCTGTCGCCAATCTTTTCATGTGCGTGTTCCCCTTCACTCATACCGTATATCGTCTAAATAGAAGGTTAGCGGAAAATCGTTCCAGTTTGCCGCGGCATCCCAGGCGAAACCGCCAATAACATCGCTCAGATCCTTGCCTTGCAAGTCAATCTCGAACCGCGTCCATTCTTTCGTGAGGCGTCGCTGGCCAAGTACCGCCTGGAAGGTATCAAAGAATTGTTTACCTTCTATCCCTCCCGCTTTGAATTCCACCACCTCGCGACCGTTCTCGCCAGCAGCCCAAAATGAGATTTTAGATGCACCCACTACCCGCCGGCCGGGTTTGTCCCCCCAGTTATGATCCGGCCAAGCCCAATAGATACCCGCAAAACCCTTTTCACCCCTCTGCTTGTACCGGATTCGGGTGCAGATCCCGTCGCTATCGCCCGGCCGCGGATTGCCGGTGAATCCTTCATTAATCTCTAGATAATTCTCGCCATTTTCCCCGTCGCCCATAAAGTCGCCCGGCTTGAAGAGGTCACTTACACTGAAGGGCGCTTTCACGATCGCGATAGATTTTGCGGGTCGATCACATGACAGTTCGGGGAGCTTGCCAATGATTGCCGCGATGCTTGCACCAAGCACGCCAATTAGGGCCACAAGGATGGGCACCCAAGACCCTCTGAGCACGCTCATGTGACCGCGTGGCGGATCAGCGGGCGGCGGTGTTATCAGGACCATCAGAGGCATGCTGACTACGTTCATTGGCGCTTCGCGATGCTCACCGCTTGTATCGCCCAAACAGTTGGTACGCAACCGCCTGTGGCCTCGTTGGGCGTCTTCCCATTGAAGCTCCACGAAGACCGTGAGCTGGCCCGTCCGTTGCGGCGTAAGCACGAACGCACAGATCTCACTGTCGGCGTTCACGGGAATGAAAACATTCTTGCGCTGCGAAGCCGGATGAAAGTCGGGAGAAGTGACTTCTATCGTGACCTTTAGCGGCTCCGGTTGGCCCATTGTTCCGAGTGGGAACATCACCTCGAATGGTTTTGAGCGAACGTCCTGGGGCCGCGGGTCGGCATCATCATCGGCTAGCAAAGCGCCATTCAACCCCGCGGACCCCGGGAGCCGTATCAGGACGAGGAGCTCGGTGGCGCGGCCTTGTACCACCTGGCTGGGCAGGGCAGCATCGAGAACCCGGCTTCGCGGTGCTTCATCAGGCAAGACCGCCGTGCTAAAAGGTCCTGCCGGAGCCGGCCGGTGATATCGTCTAACGACTTCCCTGATACCGTTTGCGATGTCCAGGAATGCTTCGTTGCGGTGAGTCCAAAGCGTGACCGGTTTACCGTCGCGAGGTAATGGTTGTAATTTGGCGAAGGGCGCTCCGGACCAATCGACCGGTTCAAGAATAATTGGGATGACCTTTGCCTGTTTTAGCCGGTGGCGTTCGAGAGCTCTCTGCATCTCAATGCCATAACAATAGTCGGAGGCAATGAAATCGGGGCTGATCAGTAGAAGAATGATATCTGCGGAGTTGATATGCTTGTCAATCTGCCCTTGCCACTCCTCGCCTGCCCCGATACAGCGGTCGTGCCAAGACTCGATTAAGCCCTGATGGCGAAGGCCTGCTAAAGCGATCTCTAACCGATCGCGCAGCTCTTGGTCTTCGTGAGCGTACGAATAGAACACGCTGAGCGCCATGTGATCACCGGAACCCTCAATAATAATTGAGGCCAATCCCGTTGTGCGCTCCCGGTGTGCGATTCGAAACAGAGATTACATACGTTGAAGCCGCTCCGGCTTGAAAGAAGGTCGCCTGCTCGCATCCACCTTCTCATCCTTGAGCTTCCGTGATCGGGATAAGCCGCGAGGTCTCGGAGCAGGAACTGCTTCAGCCAATCGTTCTCATACCAGCAATGAAGAAGCTAGTCAGTGCGACTAGTAACGAGGATGTAGGCGCGATAGCCTCCTACATTTGCGCGAGTCACGTGGCCGTAAAGTCGGCTTGCAACTCGTCTGTCGATCAGATTGCCTCCGCCGATCGCTTCTATGTAAAGCCGAGCAGCTTGAACGAAAGCCTTGAACTCAGCAAGGGGATAAGTGCGGCGGCTTTCGGCAAGCGCCGTTTCAAAGCACACATGCTTGTCCAGAACGCTTCTGCGAGGCGCCTGCTCTCTGGCGTGCTCATGTTTCCGCCTGTGAGCGATAGTACAACTTCGTTCTTGTCTCGATCGCTGTCGAATGCTCTTCTCGGGTGGGCATTCCGACGCCACTGAACGCAAAGATAGTTTCCGTATAGCGCATGTGTGCTGAAAATGGAAGAACTACCGTTATGACGCGCGCCGAACGAGCCATCATGCAAGCGATTCTTTCAATTCCGGAGGGCAAGGTGGCCTCTTACGGACAGATCGCCGCTGCGGCTGGCTACCCTCGCCATCATCGGCAAGTGGCCCAGTTCCTGCGCAGGTATGGTAGTCATGTGCCGTGGCAGCGCGTGGTTGGCGCAGACGGGGTGTTGAAAACTTCAGATGATGGAGCCATACATCAGCGTTTACTTCTTGAAAGAGAAGGCGTGCGATTCAACGGGAATCGCATCGATATTGCCCTCTACGGGTGCACCTTCGAATAAGGCCGCGACAACTGTGCTTCGTTTCAGCCGCATAGGGAATGCATACCCGACCAGGACACTTCGACAGCGTCAAGAGACAACAACCAGGCTTTGACTTGTATTTGACAAAGTCGATGGGAACACGACCGGCGTCGTCAGCCACCGAATCCCAGAAGGGCGCAGAAGCGTTCTCGATTCTGTGCGAGCCCGTGTTATCCAGGACTAACAAGGACGTGTCGGCGTGTGCACGTCAGCCTCGCCGCGCTGCCTCGATGGCGGCGACGTCGATCTTCTTCATCGTCATCATCGCCTCGAAAGCACGCCTTGCCTCACCGCCACCAGCCGCAAGCGCATCAGTCAGCGCGCGCGGCGTGATCTGCCAGGAGAGGCCCCAGCGGTCCTTGCACCAGCCGCACTGGCTTTCCGTGCCGCCATTGCCGACGATCGCGTTCCAGTAACGGTCTGTCTCTTCCTGATTCTCCGTCGCGATCTGGAAAGAAAAGGCCTCGGTATGTCTGAACGCCGGGCCGCCATTGAGACCGAGACAGGGAACGCCCAGGACGGTGAACTCCACCGTCAGCGCATCGCCCTTCTTACCACCCGGATAGTCACCGGGGGCCTCGTGAACAGCAGTTACTTCGCTATCCGGAAAGGTGACGGCGTAAAAGCTCGCCGCCTCATGCGCGTCCTTGTCGAACCAGAGGCAGATCGTATTCTTTGGCTTCATATTCGTGTGCTCCTTGTGCTCGCTCAGGGCGAACGCCGCGGTCCTAGCGTCTGTTCGGATCAGTACTGTTCATCTGCCCGATCTGCAGCGGTCAACACTCAAATTGGTCGTCAGTCGTCCTACCCTTCCGATCATATCTGCAACGACTCGATTGTGGAAAATCAGTCGTACTTGAGCCAAACCAGGTTGAACTAGCCGGCTCAAGATGAAGATCGAGCGTTTCAGGACCGGCCCACGCTCGCTTGCGGGTTGACGAGAAGCTGGTCCAATTGCTCGAACTGCTCGCCAGACCAACTTATACTCCCAGAGGCCATTGCATCGTCGAGGGCTTTTTTTGAGGGATAAAGTTCGTGTATAACAACGAGCGTCTCGCCACCCCTTTCTTCGAAGGTCACCGTGGTGACGGGCCCATCCTCATCGCCTTCGTCATTCGTCCAGACCAGGCGCGAGTCCGGAATCACTTCGACGTACCTGCCAAAAAATGACATCGGCTGCTCTGAGGAAGGATGACTGAACACGAAACGGTACGTGCCCTCCGTACGAACATCGGCCTCGCAGGAAAGGAAGGACGCTCCAAACGACTTCGGTACCCACCACCGCTGGAGCAGTTCGGGTTTGGTCCACGCATCGAAAACGATATGCGCCGGGCCGTTGAAGGTTCGAGTCACGACGAGCTCACGCTCGGACTTCCGTTCCACGGTCGTGGCGTACTTTGTGGCGTTGCTTTCACTATCTCTTGTTTCGTACATCGGCTTTCTCCTTTTGTTTTAATTCCTCGACAAGCTTGTCCAACTCGTTGAAGCGTGCGGCCCAGAGCTGGCGCTGCCGCTCGATCCATGCCGCCTCGGTGGCCAGTCCGCGTCGGCCGAGCTTGCAGGTCCGCACGCGCCCGACTTTCTCGGTGCTGACGAGCCCCGCCTGCTCCAAGACGCCGATGTGCTTCTTCATGCCCGTTAGCGTCATGTGAAACTTCTCGGCAAGGTCCGTGATCGAAGCATCCGCGCGGCCGAGCTGTTCCAGAACGCCGCGTCGGGTTGCATCCGAGAGCGCGGCGAACGAAGCATCGAGGACGCTACCCGAATACTGAACCATCTGGTTCGGTATATAGCGCGGATTCGCGACATGCAAGCAGTTTGAGCGCGCGCTGCGATGCGAACTGCCTTGTTGGTGCGCTAGGGATCGAGTTGCCCGATGTGTACATCTATCCTTAGCCATGCCAACCGTGCGCTGCTGCAAGGTTGGCGGAAGCCTCTTGCAGATGTGGTCGGCAAAACTCTGGTCGACTTACCAATAACTGCAGCTTCCGTTCACGCCTCAGAAGATCATTACTCTTTCATTCCTGACCTTAGGCAAGTGCTGGCTCAGACTCGGCCAGCGCCGGTTTGTCAGTGTTGATGTTTCGACGGTTCTGTCTGTGGTAGCGGAATCCCGCAACGATACTAATCACGAGTAATAAAGCCGCCATCCATGCTCCCCGTTGTGCAACGCGATCCACCGCCACATCCACAAAGCCAGGAACGTCGAACAAGCGTTCAATAATCCAGCCGAGCGACGCGAAACCGGCGAACAGAGCACCAGTGCATCGAAAGACGGTATACGCAGGTGTCCGGCTGAGGATGATCAACGAAGGCAGGATGGCGGCAACGACAATCAACTGCATAGTCTCGAGGCCGAGATTAAACCCAAGAATGCTTGCGATGCGCTGCCAGGCGCCCACACCCAGATTTTGCAGCGTTGTCGCGAACGCTAATCCATGTACAAGTCCGAAACCTGCAGCGATCATTGGTTCGCGTCCCGGGAACAGCGGGCGCAGAGCGTGAGCAGCGGAGATCAGAATGGAAAAAGCAATCAGCACTTCGACCGGACGTTCCGGCAACGATACAAGCCCCGATGCTCCCAAGGCCAAAGTGACGGAATGACCCAAAGTGAACGCGGTCACGACTCGGAGTATCTGAATCAAGCTGTGGCGGAGACCGCCGAATGCCGCCCAATGAGACCGCACAGCCAACAGCGGCGCAGGTAAAAGCAGCGCTATCAGGAACAGAAGATGATCTGTACCTTCGGCGATATGGCGCATACCCAGGCGGAACATGCTCGGCATACCGGCGAGAGGGGCCAGCGCTGTCACAACATTCGACCGCCACCGGGATGTCAATGCATCCTGTCCACCGCCTGACCGGACATACTCGACCCGGTAGTACGACTGGTTCTGATTGCGGTTCTGGGCAATGATCTGGAGATCGCGGTCGTGCGGAACTAAACAGTTCATCAGATACACGGACATTCGCGGCTCGTGGTGATTCTGAATTACTAGTGTCCGGTGCGATCCTCCGGCCGGCAAATCCGCAGTGAACTCAATATGGATCTCGCCGGTTCCTTCCTTCATATCCGCCGGAGCCGGAAAGCTTACGCTGTCCAGGTGAGATGTCAAAGTGTGCCCATCGACGCTGAGCGATAGATCACGAAGAACTGTTTGAGCGTACGTTTGCTGTTCGGCTTCTGAGAGAACACCGTCGCCGTTGCTGTCAATGGCTGCAATGACGGCGCTTGAGACCGCTACACCCGGAATCAGGCGCATCGACGCCCGGATATGGCCTTGCTCGACCGAAACGATGATAGCTTGCAAATACTCGTCAAGCCTGTGCGCGAACACAGGTGCTGCGAGCCATACAGCCGCGACAATGATGACCAGCTTGGTTTTCATTTGCTACTGAATTGTCGGCCGTAGTCATTCGTGGGATCGCGATAGATCGTGTGCACGTGGTTTGCAGGCTCGTCGTTTTGCGGCGCATATTCGATGACGAGGTGCGGTCCCTGAATACGGTAGTACGCAGTGATGTTGCTGCCGGGCTCGAAGTCAGCGGGACCGCTCCATGCGAACCACGTTTCGTTCAGGTCGGCTTTCAGCTCACTCATCCGCGCAGAAGCCGCACTCTCATTGATGATGCCGGACCATTCTGCGATTAAGTCTATGAGCAACTGCCGCTGGTTCCCGTTCATTGCGGAGGCCTTCAGCCCTTCCGCAGCGATTTGCTTACCGTCCTGGCCAGGTCCCAGGATCAAGTCAGGGACGCGATAGCTGAGGACCGCTTGCGCGCGCTGCTTTGTATCCAGAGACTGCAGCAGCGCGAGTCCCTTGTCGCTCTCTCGTCCGAGGGGGCGTATGGTTTGGCCATTGAGTTTAAAACTAGCTGGCTGAGCACCAGTCAAGCTTGGCGTCATCACACCCCGGCTTCCTGCGATGGTGATGTTCAACGCCAGGTGATGGCCGCCAAATTGAAGCATCCACGGCGTCGTCATTGAGGGATTGCCAATGAATGAGATGTAGTATAGGTCGCTTCCGAAAAGATCGTCATGGTTGAAATTGCGATCATGTTGCGGCGCCCATGGGCCGGCCTGCTGCGGCGGCGGACGCCCTGGCCCGCGATTCGGAGCGCCACCGTTTCCAGGCGGCGGCCCGCCGCCTCGTGGACCATGTTGCGATCCGTTGAGCTTGAAATCGTCGTCGGCCATGCGGATTTCATTCACCTTTTCCAGCCCCATCGGGCTTAGAACTTCGGACAACAGTTGCATGGCTGCCGCACGCTGTTGGTCCGTCATCTGCTTCAAATTCATGCCGCCACGCGGAACCACGGGAGTCGGAAAGTTCGACCAGCGTTTTCGTTGCTGTTCATCGTCGAAAGAGTAGAGCACGGTTTGGCGCTGTTTGTCGTCGAGTGTGGAAAGAAAGGCATTGGCCGCGTTTACCACTCGCGACGTTGTTGTCGCATCCTGGGCTGGTTTAATCGCCAGACAAATCAAGGCGAATGCTCCAATGCCGCACGCGCTTTTAACGAAGAATGAATTCATATTTCCCTTTCACCGCGATCGCGCGACCCGCGCCATGGCAGTTTGACAAGGCTCACACGGCTTCGCTCACCCCATCCGTATAGAGGATGAGCGTATCGCCGTCGTTAATCTCGCCTTCACCTGCCAAATATCTTGCTTGCGGCAGACAACCAAGAGCTCCAGCTGCTAACACAAAACCGAACTTCCCTTGCGAATGCTGACGGGATGTCATGTCTGATACTTCCTTGCACAACAAGCATGGCCCGTAAATCTTAAATGAATCTGAAAATCTGCAGTTAAAGAAGGCGCATAATCAACATGCCTTCGCGAGGCAATGCTTTTCGACGCAGCAGGTGACAATCGTCTGTTAAACGGACTGCTCACTGGATGTATGTAGAGCCGACGGCTGTCCGAGAAGGTACGGAACCCGAACGGTGAAAGTGGAGCCGTGTCCAACGGCGCTTTCGACCTTCAGTTCCGCCCCATGACTCTGGGCAATCTCGCTCGCAATTGCCAGCCCTAAGCCGGTTCCGCCACTTTCACGCGAGCGCACTTGATCGGCGCGCCAGAATCGGTCGAAAATGAACGGCAGTTGCTCAGC
>Ga0070737_10003758_pt1 | contig 15926 bp, 14 predicted proteins | sample Coa_R1_10_FD_66438 | JGI IMG/M metagenome (GOLD analysis project Ga0070737, IMG submission 66438) | Surface soil microbial communities from Centralia Pennsylvania, which are recovering from an underground coalmine fire - Coalmine... | ecosystem: Environmental > Terrestrial > Soil > Unclassified...
CAAGCTGCGGGGCATCGGTTGCGCCGTTTTCATCGAGCCATCGGGCGGCGGCGGCGCGCCCAAGGATCAGGTCGCGGTGCAATTTGACAGGAACGGCATCGCGCGGCTCTATCTCACCGCGACGGCGAGCGGGCAGGGCTACGAGACGGTGTTTCCCGACCTTATCGCCGGTATTACCGGCCTTGATCCGGCGCGTATCGAGGTGCGTGCGAGCGATCCAGATGGGCCGGCGATCTTCGGTGGCGCCGCGATCGGATCGCGCACCGGCATGACTTCGGGCTCGGGCTTCAAAGTCGCGGCCGAAGAGATCGTGAAGAAGGGCCTCGCCCTGGCTGCCGAGGCGCTCGAAGCCTCGCCGCTCGACGTCGAATTCGGCGACGGCCGCTACACGGTGAAAGGCACCGACAAGCGCATCACCTTGCAGGAGATCGTCGCGCGCCATGCGGGCGGCGCAACGCATCCGCTCGACACCATCGCCGAAGTGCCGGCGGCGCGGGCCTTTCCGAGCGGCGCCCATGTCGCCGAGGTCGAGATCGACGCCGAGACCGGCGCCGCCGCGATCGTCGCCTATACTGCCGTCGACGATGTCGGCAACGTCATCAATCATCAGCTCGCCGAAGGGCAGCTTCACGGCGGCATCGTCCACAGCGCCGGCCATGTCTTCGGCGAGGATTGCCATTACGATCCGGAAAGCGGCCAGATGCTCGCCGGCAGCTTTATGGACTATGTCATGCCGCATGCAGATCTGGTGCTGAGCCTCCGCGCTTTCGATTGCGGCGTGCCGAGCCCGAACAACCTTCTCGGCGCCAAGGGCGCAGGCGAATCAGGTGCGGTCGGCGGCTTGCCGACCTGCATGAACGCGGTGGTCGATGCGCTGCGGCGCGCGAATGTCAGCGAATTCGATATGCCCGCGACGCCGGCCCGGCTCTGGGCGGCGTTGCAGACCGGAAAATCGAGCTAGGTCAGTGCTAAATCAGTAATGAAGCCAACCGCGCCGCTCGTGAGGCGAGCGGCGCGTGGCATTCGGCGGGAACCTCCAGCCTCTCGCGATCCTCTTAGATCGCTTCCTTCAATTCCTTGGCGGCGCGGAAAGCGACGCGCTTGCTCGCCTTAATTTTAATGGCTTCGCCGGTGGCGGGATTTCGGCCCATGCGGGCGGCGCGCTTGCGCACGGCGAAGATGCCGAGCCCGCCGATGCGGATGCGTTGTCCGCCCTTCAGGTGCTTCACGATCAGGCCGATCGTGTCGCCGAGAATGGCTTCCGATTGCTTCTTCGCGATCTCGTGCTCTTCGGCGATCGCGGCAGCGATGTGTTTCAGCGTGACGGTGGCTGGAGTCTTTCCCGTCTTTTTAGCGGCCATGAATGGTGTTCTCCGTTGGCTTGTTGCTTGGCCCAACGACGTCGGGCCGCAACAAAGCTAGCAAATACCGGCGCTTTTCACCACGCGAATATGCCGAGTCGCGATGAACATGCGCCCACGAATCGCATATTTTATGGGCTTATCGCACTGCCCGAGCGCGCCGGTCACCGCGCGCGCGAGTCGCGGCTCCCGGGTCAAGCTCATCCGTTAACGACGATTTATCGAAATTAACCAAGCTTTCCATTTGTTTGGGGCGCGCCGTTTCGATATACCCGGGATCAAGAATCTCGTACGACAAAACGATCGTCCGCCTCGCGAGTCAGAAGACTCGTCAATCCCGTAGAAAGCATCAGATGGAATTCAGGGCGCCTTTGCGCGCGTGCGCGCATGGCGATGGCGAGGAGGATGAGTTCGATGAAGGTTTTCACCACGAGTCTCTATGGCGCGGCCGCGGTCGCGCTGGCACTGGCGGCGGGTCCCGCGCATGCCGCGGCGATTTCCGGCACCAATCTCGATTTCGAGCAGGGCGTCGGCCTGACGGCGAACACCGATCACAACGAATCGGCGAATTTCGGCACGACTGCGGTTCCCGGCTGGACGATCGACAGCTTTAACAACGCGTTCGGCAATGCGGGCGTCTGGGCTCCCCAGGCGGGCGGCGTGTTCTTCAACAGCCCGGCGACCTGGGAGGCCAATCAGGTCGGCTTCCTGCAGCCCGGACTCAACGGCTCGAATATCAGCCAGAATCTCAATGGCACTTTTACTGGCAATGCCGGAACGGTCATCGTGAACCTGCTGCTCGGCGAGGCCCTGCCGCCGTCGATGGCGCTCAGTGGCGCGGATGACTCGATTACCCTACTGGCGAATGGCTCGGCGATCGCGAGCGAAACGCTTTCGCAGGCGGTGGGCGGCTTGCAGCTCAGCGCCGGCCAGTTCGATCCGAACACCTTCGACTTCGTGCTCGGCGCGAACGCTCTCGCCGGCGAAACGCTGGGTATCGAGATCAGCAACGATAGCGATCCGGGCACGCTCTTCGTCGATGATCTCGTCGTCGACGGCACGAACGCTGTCACGCCGAATGGCGGTGGTGGCGGTGGTGGCGGTGGTGGCGGTGGCGGTGGCGGTGGTGGCGGCGGCGGCGGCGGCAACAACGTTCCCGAGCCGGCCTCGTACAGCCTTCTCGGCGTCGCTCTCCTCGGCTATGCCATGTGGCGCCGGAACCGCAACGGCGTGATGACCGCGGCCTTTTAACCGAAGCACGATCTTGAAAACATAAGGCCCGGCGCGAGCCGGGCCTTATTGCATTTGCGCAGCAGCGCGGCCCTCAATGACACCGCGGATCGCGCCGCGAAACGGCGAGATCGTGTTGCCGTAGCGGCGCAGCAGTTCTTGGCGTGCATGCAGGGTGACGAGGCCGAGCAAGGCCAGCAACGCAAGCGGCGCGATCGGCAGATGCAGCGCGAGGCCGAGGTTGCGCGATAAGAGCGGCGTGAGGAAGCTCGCCGCGAGCACCGTCTTTTCCCAGGGCAGGAAGCCGTCTTCGCTGCCCGCGCGCACGAGCCATGCCATGGCGAGACCTGCCAAGAGGAAGTCGTAGACGAGGGCGAGCGGCACCGCGATCAGCGTTCCGGCGGCGAGCGCGGCGGCGCGCAGCGGCAGGCTCAGCTGACAGCGCCAGACGACGGCGACGAGGACGATCGCGGCCACCGCCCCCGCGCTTTGAAGAGCATAAGCGAAAGTGGGACTCGCGCCCATCAGTCTTGCCGCGCCGAAAAAGGTGACGAAGCCCGAGGGATCGATACGGCCTGATTCGTAAGTCGCCGCCGAATTGCCCGCGGCGGCGAGGAAGTCCTGCCAGCTCTGCCAGCCGAAGAGCATCAGCGAAAGCGCGACGATCGCCGTGGCCGAGAGCGCCGCCCCTAGGAAAGCGCGCCAGCGGCCGCCGGCCGCGAGCGCGACCGGCACCAGCAATCCGAAATGCGGCTTATAGCAGAGCGCGCCGAAGAGCATACCGGCGGTCGTCGGCCGGCGATCGACCAGTAAGAGCGCGCCGCCAAAGAGCGCCATGGTCAGGAACGCGTTCTGGCCGAGTCCCAAGGTCCAAAACACCGACGGAAAAGCGAGCAGCGGCACCAGGATCCGCCAGCCCTTAGCTTTGAGCGTGCCGCGCGCGACAAGCAGGGCAAGCAACAGGCTCGCCGCTTCGAAGGTGACGAACGCCGCCATATAGGGCAGGCGCGCGAGCAAGCCGCAAATCAGCAGGAAGACCGGCGGGTAATAGAAGAATTGATATTCGATGCCGTACGCGGTCGCTTGCTGTTCGGCGGCGTAATGGGCGGTCTGGTCGTAGGCGAGAAATGGCGTGCCCGCGTCGGTTAAGCTGCCGGCGGCGTAAAAGCTGGCGAAGTCGGTGGTAGTCGGCCGGTCGAGCGGCACGATCCAGCCATGGGTGCCGGCAATCAGGAACAGGAACACCGCGACTTCGATCGCCAGCAGGATGCCGCCGAGCGTGATCGCGCGGCGGGCGTCGAGCGCGGCGCCTGATCTCAGGGTTGCAAGCCAATCCATCGTCTCAGTGATAAGGGCGGCGGGTAAAGGAACGCTTTGCGATCCGCCCATGAATCCACGCGAAAAAGCGGCGTCTGCAGACGCCGCTTTGCCGCAAGCCGGGATAATGGCAGCCAGAACGAACGCTCGCCTTGAGGGGAACACGGCGGCGAGCGGATAGCTAAATGGAGCGGACCAATTCTTTCCCGCGGTTACGACTTACTTGTGATGACACCCGCATGTACGGCCATCCGGCCGAAGCTTCGTGCCGCTACCAACCACTCGGCACGCGCGCATCATTACGAATCACTTAAACGGTTTCCAGCAATTAAGCTTTGCATTTTAGATAAATTGTATTCACGCATTATGGTTAACGGCCGCGACATCCCGCGCCCGCCTTAAACGAAAGCGGCGTTCCGAAGAACGCCGCTTGGCAATCCCGCGCTCGCGCTGCGACTCAGCCGAGCTTCACTTGGACGTTGTTGCCCTCGATGCGCACCGGAAAGCTTTTGATGTCGCACGGGATCGGCGGACCGAGGCCCTTGCCGGTCTTGATCTCGAAACGCCCGGCGTGAAGCGGGCATTCGACTTCTTCGCCGTCGAGCCAGCCGTCGCTCAAGAAGGCGTAGGCGTGGCTGCAGAGGTTATCCGTCGCGTAGATCTCGCCCTTCAGATTGTAGAGGCAAACTTCCTGGCTGCCGACGGTGACGCCTTTCATTTCGCCTTCGCCAATCGATCCCTTTTCGGCGACGGTCACCCAATCGCCAGTCTCATTCTCCGCCATCTCTAACCCTCTGTTGCCCCCGGGAACGGCGCGCAGATTGGCGCGCGGCACCACTCATTTCAAGCATTAGCGCACGAGATCCTGGAGCTTCGCGTTCTTGTCGGCGAGCAGCGCCGGATCGACGATCTTGCCGTTCTGGATCAGCATGCGGGCGAAGCGCATGTCGCGCGCATTGTTGACCGTGACAGCGGCGACCACCTTGCCGTCCAAGAGCTGGAACAACGTGAAGCCGGGATCGGTCGGCTCGCCGCGGAAGACGACGCGGTCCCATTTGTCGGGCGCGCCCGCCATCTGGACATTGGTCTCGTACTGATCGGTCCAGAACCACGGCACTTCCGAGAACGGCTGCTCGCCGCCGGCCATGATCTTGGCGACGGCGATGCCCTGATTCTGCGCGTTCTGCCAGGCTTCGAGCCGGACATGGCGGCCCAGGAGCGGATTGAAATGGCGCGTCACGTCGCCCGCGGCGAAGACCTGCGCGTCACTGCTGCGGCCGAACTGATCGACGATCACGCCGTCGCGCGTCTCGATGCCGGCTTGGTGCGCGAGCTCGGTATTGGGCTGCGCGCCGATGCCGATGGCGACGTAGTCCGCGAGCAGCGGCGATGCGCCATCGAGAAGGATGCGCAGCTCGCCGCCGGTATCCTCGATGCCGGTCACTTTGACGCCGGTTCGGAGATCGACACCCTTGCCGCGATGCAGCCGCGCAAAGAATTCGCCGAGCTCGGGCGCCGCGACGCGGGCGAGGGGATGGGGCGCCAGTTCCAGCACCGTCACCTGCGCGCCGCGCTTCCTCGCCGTCGCCGCGACTTCGAGGCCGATGAAGCCGGCGCCGATCACGGCGAGCCGCACGCCTTCGGTCAAGCGCTCGCGCAGCTTGAGGCTGTCGTCGATATCGCGCAGATAGAAGACGCGCTGGCCTTCGCCGCCGGGCAGCGGAAGCTTGCGCGCCCGCGCGCCGGTGGTCAGCAGCAGCGCGTCGTAAGGGATGGCTTCGCCGCTTTCGATCTCGATACGTTGGGCCTTGCGGTCGATCGCGCCGACGGTGGCGCCGAGCCGCAGCGCGATGTCCTTCTCGCTATAGAAGCTCTCGGGATTGAGATAGGTCTTGGCATGCTCGATCGCGCCGGCAAGCAGCTCCTTCGAGAGCGGCGGCCGCTCGTAAGGCGGATGCTTCTCGCTGCCGACGAGGGTGACGCGGCCCGGGAAGCCCGCGGCGCGCAGCGCTTCCGCCGCGCGGCCGCCGGCGTGGCCGGCGCCGACGATGACAATGTGTTTTTCGCCGCTCAACTTTTGTCCTGCGTAAACGCCTTGTAGGCGGAGATGGTGTAGGTGTCGCGCACGCCGGCGAGCTTCTGCAGATGCTCTACGACGAAATGGCCGGTATCCATATCGTCGGGCAGATAGCATTTCATCAGCAGATCGTGCTCGCCCGAGACGGAGTAGACCTCCGACACCTGCTCGATGGTTTCGACCGCGGCCTCGGCGACACGATAGGCCTTGCCGAGGTCGCATTTCATCATCACGAAGATCGTCTTCATGGCGCGGTCCCGTTTTCCGGTCGCATCATAGCGCGCGAAAAAGCCCGCGTCAGGTCGGCGCGGGCTTCTGGCGAAAGCTGACGGCGGGCGAAGGCTTAGAGCGAGCGATTGGCCCGCGCGCGGCCGAGGAAGGCCGGCATGTGATCGCCGAAGCCGACGACGCGGCGATCGTCTTCGCTGTCGTGGTCGCGATGGTGATCGCGGCGCGGCAGCTTCGTCACATTACTTGGCAGCGGCTGATCCATCGCGTCGGGATTCATGGTGATCGGCGCGAAGGCCGGCTCTTTGGCGGCAGCCTGCGACTTCTTCGGCTCATGCTTGCCGTTGCGCGGCTCGCGCGGCGGCTTCGCTTCCCGGCGATGCGAGTCCGAGCGATGCTCGTCGCGATGCGGTTTATGCGTCTCGGTTTTATGGGCCTCGGGATTTTCGCCGCGACGCCCGCGTCCGCCGCGCGCCCGGCCGCGACGATCGCGCCCACGGGGCGCATCCTCGCCCTCGGCGAAGGTTTCGCTCGCGAGGCCGGTAACCTCGATCGGCGGGATCGGCCGGCCGATCAATTGCTGGATCGCTTCGACGAAGCGGCCATCCTCGGGCGTCGCCAGGGTGAAGGCCCGGCCTTCGCGCCCCGCGCGGCCGGTGCGGCCGATGCGGTGGACGTAATCCTCGGCATGGATCGGCACGTCGAAATTGAAGACATGCGACATGCCCTGGATGTCGAGCCCGCGCGCCGCGACATCGCTCGCGACGAGCAGGCGAATCTCGTTGTTGCGGAAGCGCTCGAGCGTCTCGGTGCGCTTCGATTGCGGCATGTCGCCATGCAGCGCCGCGGCATCGAAGCCATGCTTGGCGAGCGAGCGATAGAGCACGTCGACGTCGCGCTTTCGGTTGCAGAAGATGATCGCGTTCTTCACGTCTTCGCTGCGGATGAGACGGCGCAGCGCCTCGCGCTTAGCCATCGGGCCGACCACGGCGAGGCCTTGGATGACCGTCGTCGCGGGCGAGGCCGGGGGCGCGACGGTGACTTCCTTGGGATTCATCAGGAAGGCGTCGGCAAGGCGCCGGATCTCCGGCGGCATGGTCGCCGAGAAGAACAGCGTCTGGCGGATTTTCGAGAGCAAGCCGACAATGCGCTCGACATCGGGAATGAAGCCCATATCGAGCATGCGATCGGCTTCGTCGATGACGAGAATCTTCACGTCGCTCAAAAGGATCTTGCCGCGCTCGTAGAGATCGATCAGCCGGCCCGGCGTCGCGATCAGCACGTCGACGCCGCGATCGAGCTTGCGTTCCTGATCGGCGAAGCTTTCGCCGCCGATCAAGAGCGCCTGGTCGAGCTTGTGATACTTGCCGTAGACGTCGAAGGATTCGGCGACCTGCGCCGCGAGTTCGCGCGTCGGCTCGAGGATCAGAGAGCGCGGCATCCGGGCGCGGGCGCGGCCGGCAGCGAGGATGTCGATCATGGGAAGGGTGAAGGAGGCCGTTTTGCCGGTGCCCGTCTGGGCACATCCGAGGACGTCTCGTCCCATCAGCACGTAAGGAATGGCCTGCTCTTGGATAGGGGTCGGCGCCGTGTAACCAGCGTCTTCGACCGCCTTCAAGACCTCTGGAGAGAGGCCTAAATCTTCAAAACTCATACGGAAATATACTTTTCTCGTTTGTTGTTGATGTTTACGCCCCTTTATCTGGGCGTAGGGCCCGGAAAGTCAATCTATTTCGGCGATTTACGCGCCAATACGTAGACCGGTCCTGGCGATTTCAGCATCGCGGATTATGGTTAAGGTATGATTATCAAGCCAAGTTTGGTCCTTGTCCCCGGCCTCCTCTGCGATGCGGCGCTTTGGCGCGGACAGGTCGAGGACCTCGCCGATATGGCCACGCCCTGGATCGCCGATGTCACCCGTGACGATACAATGACGGGTATGGCCCAGCGTGTCCTGGCCGAGGCGCCGGCCGAGCGCTTTGCCTTGGCCGGTCTGTCGATGGGCGGCTATGTCGCCCAGGCGATCATGCGGCTGGCGCCAGAGCGCGTCGAGCGGCTGGCCCTGCTCGATACGAGCGCGACGGCCGACACGCCGGAACAAGCCGCGCGGCGGCGCGGCTTGATCGAGCTCGCCGAAAAGGGCGAGTTCCACGGCGTCACGCCGCGGCTGCTGCCGCTGTTCCTGCACCCCGATCGCTTGAGCGATAGGCCGCTGACCGAGGCCGTCATGGCGATGACGGAGCGGGTCGGCAAGGATGCCTTCCTGCGCCAGCAGCGCGCGATCATGAGCCGCCCCGACAACCGCCCGAACCTGCCGAAGATTGGCTGCCCGAGCCTCGTCCTCTGCGGCCGCGAGGATCAGATGACGCCGCTTGCCTGGAGCGAGGAGATCGCGTCGCTCATTCCAGGCGCGCATCTCGAAGTGATCGAGCATTGCGGCCATCTGACGACGATGGAGCGGCCTTGGGAGACGAGCGTCGCGCTGCGCCAATGGCTGACGGAGTGATTCGAGGGCTTGGTCATTTTTTTGGCTTAGCGCGAGCGTTAATTGGCGGTGCCGACGCAGCACGCGCGCCTGTGGACACAGTTTGGCGCGCAGCACAAGACAAAAGACAGAACAATTGTGTTGCCGTCCGCAGCACTAGCTGAACCGCTGAGATGGCGGCGGAATCGCTAGGCTGGTTTTTGCGAGGATAGCATGTCGCTGACCTACCCGTCGAACATCGCCGCCGATGCCGACAAGCCGATGCTGCCGCGCACGGCCTATGCGCCGTTCGACGAGGACGTCGCCCTTTACTACTACAGTCGCACGAATCTCGAGCCCGGCTCGGTGCTGCCGCTTGAATACAGCGGTTGGCGCAATGAGGTCACGGCCTGGAAGGAGAACTGCTACCTTCATTCCGGCCTGAACCCCGCCCAGACTTATCGCGTGAAGGGGCCGGACGCGCTCAAGCTCTTCTCCGACATCTGCGTCAACGGCCTCGGCAATTTCCGGATCGGCACGCTGAAGCACGCGATCATGTGCAACGAAGCCGGCCTCGTCGTCGCGCATGGTGTGTTATCGCGCGTCGCGGAGGACGAGTTCGTCACGCATTTTTTGGCGCCGTGGACCGATTACAAGCTCAAGGCGGGCAGATACGACGCGGTCGGGGAATACATCAACGATGGCTTTGTGTTCCAAGTGGCGGGACCGCGCTCGCTCGAAACCTTGGAGGCGGCGGCCGGCGAATGCCTGCACGATATCCGCTTCGGTGCGCACCGCCCGAGCCGGATCGGCGGCATGGACGTCCGCATCCTGCGCATGGGCATGGCTGGGAACCTCGGCTACGAGGTGCACGGCAAGATGAAGGACGTGCGCGCGATCTATGCCGCCATCTTGAAGGCCGGCGCCGCTTTCGGTATCGCCAAGCTTGGGCGTGCCGCCTATCAGATGCATCACACCGAGGCGGGCTTTCCGCAGCTTTACGTCCATTTCCCCGCGCCCTTGCATGAGGACAAAGGGTTTCTCGACCACCACGGCGAGCAAGCGCGACGTCGCTTGCCGCCCGACCTCGTTGGCTCGATGGGCGCGGATATGAAACTCCGCTATCGCAATCCGATCGAACTCGGCTGGGGCAAGACCATCCGCTTCGACCACGAGTTCATTGGCCGCGCCGCGCTCGAAAGGGAGGCGGCCCAGCCGCGGCGGCAGATGGTGACGCTCGAATGGAACAGCGACGACATTGCCGACATCTATGCTTCGCAGTTCAAGCCCGGCGAGCATTACATGCCGATGGAGCTGGCTTTCCAGCACAGCGGCGGGCGGCAGCAATTGCATGCGGACCAGGTCTTGAAAGACGGCAAGATGGTCGGCGTCAGTTCGGGACGCGTCTACAGCTACGCCAATCGCCGCATGATCTCGCTGTGCTCGGTCGATACTGCGCACAGCGCCTTCGGCACGGAAGTAGCGGTCCTGTGGGGCTCGCCCGGCACCCGGCAAAAAGAAATTCGTGCCGTCGTCTCGCGCTTTCCGTACCTCAGCGAGAATCGAAACGAGAAGGTCGATGTGAAGACGATCGCGTGTGCCTTTAATCGATAAGGGCCACCCACGCCTAAGACGTCGTATGAACCGAACCAGAGGGGATACGTCATGTCCAAAATCGCAAGCGTCTTAGCGATGGTCGCCGCCGTTGTGATCGGCTGCAACGCCAGGGCCGACGAGATGAAGCTCATCATGACGACCATCTCGCTGCCGAACACGCCGGCGGCGGCGATGTATCATGAGTGGGCGGATAAGGTGAACGAAGCCGGAAAGGGCATCGTCTCCATCGATGTGCGCGACGGCTTCACGCTGGTCAACAGCTCGAATTACTACGATCGCCTGACGAGCGACGTCGTCCAGATCACCTTCGGCTCGCCCAATTACCTCGGCGGCCAGTTTCCTCTTTCACATGTGATGGTCCTGCCGTTCCTCTTCGATACGTCCGAGGAGGCGTCGGCCGTCTACTGGCGGCTTTACAAATCCGGGTTGCTCAATGCTGAGTTCGCGACGCTTCACCCGCTCGCCCTCCAGGGCTTCCCGCAATCATCGCTCCATCTCGTCAAGGCGCCCACGACTAAGCTGCTCGACTTGAAAGGCCTGCGGATCATCGGCGGCGGCCAGCGCGACGTGATCGGCGCGCTGGGCGGAACTGCGATGGCAATCGCGCTGACGGATTCCTATGAAGCGTTGCAACGCGGCACGGCCGATGGCATGCTCTTTCCGATGGCCGCGACGCACGACTTCAAGATCGATGAGGTCACGCACTATCACATTCTTGCCTCGCTCGGCGGCGGCCCAGGCGGCATCTGGATGACCAAAGCGAAGTACCAAAGCTTGTCGCCCGCGGTGCAGAAAGTCCTCGACGCGAACACGGGCGAGGCCCCGAGCCGCCGGCTCGGCTATCATCTCGATCAACTCCAAGAGGAAGTGCCGAAGCTCATAGCGAAGAGCCCGAATCAAACGATCGTGCCGATCTCCGCGGAGCAACTGAGCGCTTGGAAAAAGGAAGCACAGCCGGTTTACGAAAGCTGGAACAGCGCGGACAAAGCAAAAGGAGACGCTGCCTTGGCGAAAGTGCGCGAGCTCGACGCCGAGGTTCGCGCCGGTCATTGATTTGCGGCGGATAGGCGATGAGCGCACCGGGCGTTTTGCTGGTCGGCAGCTTCCCGTTCAAGACCGCGGAAGAGGCTTTCGATGTCGCGGGGCCCGCGCTGGCGGGCGTCGCGAAGCGCTTGCCGGACGGCGAGGCTCAGGGATGGGTTACCTTCGCCGGGGCCACGCTGGCGCGCGCTATCGGCATCGAGGCGAAGGAGCAGGCGACGCAGCCGCGCGCGCCGCGCTTTCGCCTGAAGCCGGGTGTTGAGGCAAAAGACGTCCGCTTCGCACCTGTCGGCTACGACCAGATCGCGCTTCGCTCATACGACATTTTCGCGAAGCGACGGGCCGACGGAAAGATTTCTCTGGCGACGCGTTTTCAGGTCAGCCTGCCGACGCCTTTCGGCATTCTCGGCCACGCTGTTATTCCCGAGCATGTCGGGGCGCTGCTGCCTTATTTCGAGAAGTCGTACTTGGCCGAAGTCGAGACATTCCTCGCCGCCATCCCCCATCAGGATTTAGCGATCCAATGGGACCTCGCCATCGAGATCATTGCGTGCCTGCTCGCGGCGACGCCCGGACTGGCCGAGCGTTTCTCGATGGCCGATCTCGTGCAGTCGATCGCCCGCGTCTCCCAACCGATTCCGCGAGAGGTCGAGCTCGGGATTCATTTTTGCTACGGCAATCTCGGCGGCCGGCACGTGATCGAGCCAGAGAGCACCGCTCTCATGGTGCGGTTCTATAACGCACTCGGAGCGGCGATCGCCCGGCCGATCGATTGGGCGCACATGCCGGTGCCCAAAAATCGTGCCGACGACGCCTATTTCGCGCCGCTGCAGGATTTGCACTTGCGGCCGGAAACCGAGCTCTATCTCGGTCTCGTTCATCTCGATGACGGCATCGAAGGAACGAAACGCCGCATCGCGGCCGCCAGGAGATACATTTCGGGATTTGGCGTCGGCTGGGAATGCGGACTTCGCGCGTTCAAGCCCGAGACCATTCCAGCGATGTTGGCATTGCAGAAAGAGGCGGCGCTCATCGTCTGATGCTCGCCGCGAGCGCTCGAGTGAAGCCGTTTATTTCAACGTGCCGACGCGCTTCAGCGCATCCTGCATGATGCTGAGATCGGTGTATTTCGCGAGATCGATGCGCTGCTTCAAGAAGCCGAGATCGGCGGCGGCATCGACGTCCGATTGCAGCGCCTTCATGTCGGGCAAGCCGTTGCGGTCGAAATAGACGTCGTTTTCGTTATAGGTCGATTGGGCGACGCGATCGACCGGCACTTTGAACACGCCCGCCACGATCTGCAGCATCTGCGGCCGGTTGGCGGGGTCGAGATACCAACGCATGATGCGCAGATAGTCGGCGAAGAAATCGACCAGCGCCGCGCGGTTATTCGCAATGAACGGCGCGCGGGCGGTCCACACCGCGAGCTGCGACTTGCCCATCGCGTCCTTCTGCGTGAAAAGCGTGCGCGCCTCAGCGCGGAATTTCGGATCGAGCGAGAAGGGCGGCACGCCGTCGACGAGATCGGCCTTTTGCTGCAACAACAGCGACGGCATGTTCGGGAACGCACCCTCGATCACGGTGTAGTCGCGCGTGGCGAGGAGGCCGTGGCGCTTCAGCATCACGCGCACGCCGATGTCGGTGGCGCTGCCGATGATGTTGGTGGCGAGCACCTTGCCCTTCAAATCCTCGACGGTCTTGATCGGTCCGTCTTTCAGGACGAGATACTCGATCGAGTGATACCCCGGCACGCCGTCCTGTCCTTCATCGCCGATGACCCGCAAATCGTCGAGCTTGGCATTGAGGATCGCATTGCCGAGCGAGGGGAAGCTGAGATTGGCGATCTCGAGCTCGCCCGCGGCGAGTGCTGTCATGATCGGCGGCGTTCCCTGGAAATGCACCGGCTCGATCTCGTAGCTTTGGCCCCAATGCTTGGCGAGATCCTTTTTTGCTTCGAGGATCGGGGGCGGATTGCCGATGGTGATCCAGGCGATCCTGATCTTTACTGGCTCTGCCCGGGCGAGACCGCCGCATAACGCATAAAGAAGTCCGGCGACGACGATGGTTCCGAGCCGCATGGGATGCCTCGCCTATTGCAATCGCTTCGCAGCCGCTTCGATGTAGCTGAGGTCGGTGACTTTCGCGACGTCGATATGCTGCTTGACGATGCCCATCGTCTGCGCCATGTCGACATTCGCCTGAAGGGCTTTCATGTTCGGCATGGCGTTCGGGTCGCGATAGAAATCCTGATGGTTGAAGGTTGTCGCATCGAGAGCCTGGACCGGCAGCTTCATGAAATCGGAGACGATCTTCAGCATCTCGGTGCGGTTCGCGGGATCGAGATACCAGCGCATGATCCTGAGATAATCCTCGAAGAAATCGACCACCGCGGCGCGGTTCGCTTTGAGGAAGGCGCCGCGTCCGGTCCAGAAGGCGAGCTCGGTCTCGCCGCCGACCGCGTCGCGCATCGTGTAAAGATCGCGCGCCGCGGCGCGCAGCTGCGGGTTCTGCGCGAAAGGATTGATCGCGGTAATGAGATCGACCTTATGCTCCAAGAGCAGCGACGGCATGTTGCCGAACGCCGCCTCGACGACGTTGTAGTCCCTGGGTCGCGTCATGTGGTTCTTGAACAGCATGTATTCCATGTCGAGGTCGATGCCGGCGCCGATCGCGTTGGTGGCGAGCGTCTTGCCCTTCAAGTCCGCGACCGTCTTGATCGGGCTGTCCTTCAGCACCATGAACTCGTTGGTGCGCCAGCCCGGGACGCCGTCGCGAATCTCGTCGGCGACGATGGTGAGATCGCTCATGCCGGCATTGATGATGCCGAGGCCGAGCGTCGAGTAGGAGAGCGGCGTAAGATCGACCTGGTTCGACGCCATCGCCGTCATCATCGGCGGCGTGCCTTGGAAATGGATGGCCTCGAAGCTGTAGGACTTGTCCCAATGCTTCGCGACGTCCTTCTTGAACGCCATGATCGACGGCAACTCGCCGGGTGCCGCGACCCAGCCGACGCGGATCTTGACCGGATCGGCGCTCGCGGCCGTCGATAGAGCGAAAATGCCGGCGACCGCCAGCGCCGACACGAGCATGCGATTCATGACGTCGTTCTCCCCCCGTCAGTGGATGCGCTTCACCGCTTCGTCGACCAGGCTTTGGTCGGCGAAGGTCGCGACGACGATATGCGTCTTCTGGATGCCGAGCTGCTGCTGCACGTCGAGCGTTCCCTGCAACGCCTTGAGGTTGGCGCGGTGGTCGGGATCGCGATAAACGTCCTTGTGTGTGAAGACCCATGAGGCCAATCCCGTCGCCGGCACTTTGGTGAAATCGGCGACGATCTTCACCGCTTCGTCGTGATTTTTGGGATCGAGGAACCAGCGCAGCGAGCGGATCCAGTCCTCGGTAAAGTCGACGAGGGCGGCGTGGTTCTTGTCGACGAAGCCCTTGCGCGCGACGTCGAAGATGAATTCCGAGGTGCCGATCGCGTCCTTCAGAGTGAAGAGGGTGCGCACATCGCCCTTGTTCTCGGCGATGAAGTTGAACGGCGGCACGGCCGCGACGAGATCGGCCTTGTGCTGCTCGAGCATCGGCACCAAGGTCGGGAAGGCACCTTCGATGATCGTCACGTCGCGCTTGTCGTCGAGATGGTGCTTTCGGAGGATCGCACGGATGCCGATATCGAGGCCGCCGCCGATCGCGTTGGAGGCAAGCACCTTGCCTTTCAAATCCTCGATCGTCTTGATCGGGCTGTCCTTCAAGACGAAGTAAGGGCTAGTGAGCCAGCCGTCGACGCCGTCCTGATTTTCATCGCCGATGACGCGCAGATCGGTGAGATGCGCGTTCTCGATGGCGAGCGCCATCGAGGACGGTGCCAAGGTCGCGATGTCGAGATCGCCGCTCGCCAGCGCCGTGATCTCGGGCGCCGAGCCGCCGAAATGCACCGGCTCCATCGTGTAGCTTTTGCCGTAATGCTTCAAAAGCTCGGGCTTCGAGAAGATGATCGGCGCCATCGCGGTCGGCGTGTTGCTCCAGCCGGCGCGGATTTTGAGCGGGTCGGCGGTCGCCCTGCCGCTCCACGATATGAGGATGGTCAGCGCCAGCACCGCCGGCGCGATAGTCGGAACGCGCATAACTTCCTCCCTGCGCGGTTGTGATACCACGCGCAGAGGGCGCATGCATCAATTCGTTACAGCAGCCGGATCGTCTGTCCCGGTTCGATCGCGCCGCTTGTCAGCGGTACGGCGAGGAAGCCCATGACATGGAAGCTGCCGCGATGCGGCGAGCCGCGATAGCCGCGCTTTTTGAGGAGGCTTTCGAGCGCGTCGAGGACCGGCAGATCGCGCTCGCCGGTCGCGGGGTTGGCTTCGATGGCAAGACACCGCTCGCAAGCGTCTTGCATTCGCATGGGGATATTGCCGACCGCGATCCGCTTCGTGCCGGGAAATTCGTCCGACCAGGCGAGCTCCGAGAACGCTTCGCCGCTATCGAACCAAACATTCATGCGGAAGCGTTTCGGATCGATGGTCCAGCCCGTCTCGGCCTCGAGCGCGCGCAAGCTCGCGAGGTTGAGGAACGACACCGTCGGGCCGTGCTT